>Ga0070695_100001039_pt1 | contig 15184 bp, 13 predicted proteins | sample KBSK1252metaG_FD_65471 | JGI IMG/M metagenome (GOLD analysis project Ga0070695, IMG submission 65471) | Corn, switchgrass and miscanthus rhizosphere microbial communities from Kellogg Biological Station, Michigan, USA - KBS K1-25-2 metaG | ecosystem: Host-associated > Plants > Roots >...
AGCTTCTCGACGTGGCGCATGAAGCGATACTTGTCCTCGACGCCGTCGGTGGGCTTCCTGTCTTTCCACGCCCAGGGATGCTTGCCGGGCTCGATCTTGGCGACGATGTAGCCCATCTCCTTGTCCTCGAGCATGCGCTTGAACGCGGCGAGCGCCGCGGGCACGTCGCGCACCGTCGCGACGTTGATGCAGCCGCCGCCCTCGGCCATCTTGGCGAGATCGGTGTTGCGCGAGGTGTGCGTGGGCGGGCCGCCGATGTTCTCGTAAATGCCGTTGTCGACGACGAGCACGGTGAGGTTGGGCGGCCGCTCGCAGCCGAGCGTGCACATGGCGCCGGTGTTCATGAGCACCGAGCCGTCGGTCTCGAAGGCGATGATGCGCCGGTGCGGGAGCGCCAGCGCGAGGCCGAGCGCGGTCGTCGTCACCGAGCCCAGGATGCCGGGGAAGAAGGTGTTGTCGCCGGGCGGGCGGTAGTTCCACCAATCGTCCCAGAGGCCGCCGATCGAGCTGATGCAGAGGTCCTCGGACTTCACCAGCGGCGCGATCGCCTTGATGAGATCAATCCTTTGCATAGGCGGGCACCTCCACGCAGTTGCCGGTCATCGCGAGCGCCACCGGCCATTGGCTGCCGTCGGCGTGCAGCAGCGCGCGCTTGATCGAGGGCTTGATCTCGGCGATCTCGCGCACGAAGCGATACGGAATGCGCAGCGCGTTCAGGATCGGCTCCATCGTCTGCGCGTGATTGTGTCCCCACCAATTGCGCTCGCCCCACTCGCCGCGAAACGCCATGATCATCGTGACCGGGCAATGGTGGCTGTAGGCGAAGCGCGCGATCGGCTCTAGGGCCTGGCGCAGGCCCGAATTCTCCATGATCATCACGGCCTTCTTGCCGCCGAGATAGGCGCCGACGCAGATGCCGGGCAGCTCCGACTCGTTGGTGACCTGGACGTAGCGGATCTCGTTCTGCTGACGGAGCAGCCGGTAGACACTGCCGAGCAGCGACTCCGGCAGCGCCGCCACGACCGACACGCCGGCCTCCTTGAGCCCGTCGAGGAACGTCCTCGCATATTCGGGCGTGTCCTTCGGCAAATCCATGGGCGTCTCCTCAAGCTGCCGCGGCTTCGGTGGCCGCGGCCTTGGCGGCCTCGTCGCGCACCACGCGCGTCACGTGATCGCGAAGGCGGACGAATTCGGGCGTCGCCTGCAGCCTGTAGCGGCGCGGACGCGGCAGATCGACCGGCACGATCTCGCGCACGCGCCCGGGATGGCCGGCCATGATCACCAGCCGGTCGGCGAGATAGACCGCTTCGGTGATGTCGTGCGTGACGAGCAGCACCGTCTTGCGGTTCTCCTCCCAAAGCTCGAGCAGGAAATCCTGCATCAGCGAGCGCGTCAGCGAGTCGAGCGCGCCGAACGGCTCATCCATGAGCAGAACGCCGGGGTCGATCACGAGCACGCTTGCGATCGCGGCGCGCTGGCGCATGCCGCCCGAAAGCTGAGCCGGGAAATGGCCGGCGAAGGCCGCGAGACCGACGCGCGCCAAGATCTGGTCCACGGCGGGTCCGCGCAAGGTGCGCGCGCGATTGGCCGCGAGGCCGAGGCCAAATGCGATGTTCTGGCGGACCGTCAGCCAGGGGAACAGCGCGCTCTGCTGGAACACGACGCCGCGCTCGGGGCCGGGGCGGTCGACCAACTGCCCGTCGACGCGGACCGCCCCGCTGGTGGGATGCTCGAACCCGGCGACGAGATTGAGCAGCGTGGACTTGCCGCAGCCGCTGGCACCGACGATGGCGACGAATTCGTTGCGCGCGACGTGGAGGTCGATCGCGCTCAAGGCGGTGATGCGTCCGCTGCGCGATTCGAACACCTTGACGACCTTGTCGAGAACGACATCAGCCATCGTAGCTCTCCAGCCGGTTCCATTCGAGGAGCCGGTCGCGGACGAATACGACCACGCGGTCCGAGAGGAAGCCGAGCACGCCGATGCTGAGCATCGACGCGATCACGACGTCGTTGCGGTAGAACTGGTAGGCGTCGTTGAGGAGATAGCCGAGCCCGCTGCGCACGGCGAGGATTTCGGCGACCACGACGAGCACCCAGGCGATGCCCATGCTGAGGCGGAGCCCCGTCATCACCGAGGGCAGCGCCGCGGGCAGGATCACGCGCACCAGCATCTCGCGCTGGTTGGCGCCCATCATTTCGCCGGCCTTGTAGAGCGTTCGGTTCAACTGGCGCACGCCATGGGTAGAATTGAGCACGGCCGGGAAGAATGCCCCGAGCCCGATCAGGAAAATGGCGGGCTGGTTGCCGATGCCGAAGAAAATCAGCGAGAGCGGCACCCACGCCGTCACCGGCACGTTGCGCAGCACTTGGACGGTGGGGTCGAACAGCTTCTCGACGACGCGGGAGAGGCCGATCAGGAGGCCGAGCAGGGTCCCGAGCGCGCCGCCCCAAGCGAAGCCGGCGAAGACGCGCCAAAGACTCGAAAGCGTATGATCGGTCCACGAGCCCGAATAGCGCCCGGCCTCGCCACTGGTGCCGAACACGAGATCGAACAGGACGGTCGCGATATCGGTGGGCGGCGGCAAGATCGCACGGCGATAGAGGCCCGCGGAGGCGAGGATCTGCCAGACCACGATCACCGCGCCGGGAAATGCGATGTAAAGCAGCAGATTGGTCAGGCGCCGCGAGGCTGCTCCTGGGTCACGATTCGGGGCCTGCTTCGGCTCGGCCAAGGCAGCGTCATCCTCTTTGAGAATGGCGGCGTCGGCCACGGCTGCGATCAGGCGGCGCCGCGCATCGCCGTCCACACCCGTTCGGCCGAGAACGGCATGACGCTGAGCCGCACGCCGACGGCGTGGGCAATCGCGTTACGGATCGCGGGCCCGACACCGATCAGTCCCGGTTCGCCCACGCCCTTGGCGCCGAACGGGCCGCTCGCCTCGGGATGCTCGACGATGATGGGGTGGATCGCATAGGGCACGTCCAAAGCGCCGGGAATCTTGTAATCCATAAAGGTCGGATTCACCACGCGTCCACCGTCCCATTCCACCGATTCGGTGAGGGCGTAGCCGATGCCTTGGACCACGCCGCCCTGGATCTGGCCTTCGACCGATTGCGGGTTGATCGCTTTGCCGACGTCGTGCGCCGACCAAGCCTCGATCACCTCGACCTTGCCGGTCACTTCGTCGATCTCGATCTCGACAGCTTGCGCGCCGAATACGTAGGCGCCGAGGTTCGAGAACGGCACGCCGCGCAAAAGCGCGCGCTTCGGGTCGAAGCCGGGACCGTCGAACATCAGCGCCGTGGTGCCGATGATCGGGCCGCCGACGACGAAGTGCGAAAAGCCGGCGACGGCGCCATAGGGCAGAACCTTGCCCGGCACGCCCTTGACGCCGACCATGCCTCCTTCGCGCAGCTCCAAATCGGCCGGCGCGCATTCGAAAATGATCGACGCGCGCTGCTTGATCTGTTCGGCGACGGAATCCGATGCGGATGCCACCGCGCGGCCGACAGTGTAGGTGACGCGGCTGGCACCTGTGCCCCAATTGTAGGGCGAGGCATCGGTATCCGGATTGACGAGGTTGACGCGCTCGAGCGGAACGCGCAGCGACCCCGCGCAGATCTGCGCCAAGGTCGTGTCCGAGCCCTGGCCGATATCGACCGCGCCGGTGTTGAGCGAGAAGCTGCCGTCCTCGAGCAGGCGGACGATCGCGCTGGTGGCCAGCACGCCGCTGATATGCGAGAGACAGGCGACGCCGATGCCGCGTTTCTTGCCGGGCTTGGCCGGAGCAGGCGAGTTCCGGCGCTTGTCCCAATCCGATTGCTTGCGGAGCTTTTCCAGGCATTCGACGAGGCCGCAGGCCTCGACCTTCTGCCCGCCCACCCAAGTGTCACCCGGCCGCATCGCGTTCTTGAGCCGAAGATCGAGCGGGTCCATGCCGAGCTTGGCGGCGAGATCGTCGAGATTGGCCTCGCTCGCAAACGCAGTTTGCGGATTGCCGAACCCGCGGAATGCGCCGGTGCGGAGCTTGTTGGTGTAGACGCCACGGCCGACGCTCTTGACGTGCGGCACGCGATAAGGCCCGCGCGCCATCAGCACGCCGAAGCCGACGACGCCCGGGCTTTCGTCGGCATAGGCGCCCGCATCGTAGACGGCGTCGAATTCGCGCGCGACGAGCGTTCCATCCTTTTTGGCGCCGGTTTTGACGCGCACTTTGGCCGGATGGCGCACGCGCATCATCGTGAAATCCTCGTCGCGACTGAGGATCACCTTCACAGGCCGGCCCGTGGCCTGAGCCAGCATCACGGCGATGATCTGCGTTCCGGGCTCGCTCTTGCCGCCGAAACCGCCGCCCACCCGAGTCGCGATCGCGCGGATCTTGGCCATCGGCAGGCCCAGCGCCTCGGAGATCGCCGCCTGCATCTTGAAAATGCTCTGCGTGCACGACCACACCGTGACCTTGCCGGCGGCGTCGAACTCGGCCAAAGCGCCGTTGGTCTCGAGATAGGCGTGCGCCTGGGCCGGGCTTTCGTAGACGCCCTCGACGATCACGTCGCACTGCGCCCAGGCCTGGTCGACATTGCCTTCGCTGACCGTCGAAATCGTAAGTACGTTGCGGCCGCTGAACTCGGCCGGGTAGACCTTGACGTATTTCTCGTAGTTCTCGTGCAGCAGCGGCGCACCCGGCTTCTGCGCTTCGTCGACGTCGAAGACCGCCGGCAGCTCTTCGTACTCGATATCGATCAAGCCCAGTGCCTTGCGCGCCGTCGCGAGATCGACGGCGGCCACGGCGGCGACCGGATCGCCGATATAGCGCACCTTCTCGCGCGCCAGCGCCGTCTCATCCTTGATGAAGGCGCCGAGATGATGCGCCGGCAGCTCGGGGCCGACGATCACGGCCTTGACGCCGGGCAGCGCCAAAGCGCGCGATTTGTCGAACGACTTTATGCGGCCATGCGGGATCGGGCTGCCGAGCACGGCTCCGTGCAGCATGCGCGGGCGCACCATGTCGTCTACGTATTGCGCCTGGCCGAACACCTTCTCGCGCACTTCGAGGCGCGGCACGCCTTGGCCGACCGCATTTGCGGGAGACTGTGCGCTCATGCCGGCACCCTCTCGCTGGCCAGCTTCACGGCGTCGATGATCTTGGCATAGCCGGAGCAGCGGCAGAGATTTCCCGACATCGCCTCGCGGATCTCGTCCAATCCTGGGCGCTTGCGCTTTCGAAGCAGCGCCTCTGCGGTCAGGATCATGCCCGGCGTGCAATAACCGCACTGTACCGCGCCGGTCTCGATGAAGGCCTGCTGGACGGCCGAAGATTTGGCGCCGTCGGCGATGCCTTCGATCGTCACGATTTTGCGCCCGCCGCACCCGGCGGCCAGAACGAGGCACGAGCGCGCGGGCTTGCCATCGATCAACACAGTGCAGGCGCCGCAGACGCCTTGATTGCACCCGAGCTTTGTGCCGGTGAGGCCGAGCTGCACGCGCAGCGCATCGAGAAGCGTCTGGCGCGCGTCGAGCATCAAGGACGCCTGCTCGCCGTTGACGTTGAGCTCGACCTGCATCACCGCTCCTGCTTCACGCACTCAGGATTTTCAACGTCTTCGCCACGAGCCCCGGCACCAGCCCGCGCCGATAAGCCGACGATCCGCGCACGTCGTCCACCGGATCGCAGCGTGCCGCGAGCGCCGCGCCCAGCTCCGCGATGGCCGCGTCGTCGAGCTTCTTCCCGATCCGTTTCTTCTCCGCATTGCGGTCGCGCACCGGAACTGACCCCGCCGATCCCAGCGCCACAGCCAGGTGCGTGCAGGCGCCGTCCTTTCGAGCAAGGAGCGCCGCCACGGACAAGGTCGCATAGTCGCCGTCGACCCGCGCAAATTTGAGATAAAGGCCGCGCGCCCCGACCGGCGGCGCGGGAATAACGACGGCGACGACGATTTCGCCCGGTTCGAGCGCCGTCGTGAGATAGTCGCGGAAGAACTCGCCCGCCGGCACGCTGCGCCGCCGGCCGCCCGACGCAATCTCGATCACGGCATCCGAGGCGACCAAAGCGGCAGGATAGTCGGCATTGGGATCACCATGCGCCACGGCGCCGCCGATCGTACCGAAACTCCGGATCGCCGGATGCGCGATCGCGCGCGCGGCCTGGGCAATGAGCGGAAAATTGCGCGCGACGTCGTCCGACTCCGTCACGGCCTCGTGCGTGACCGTGGCGCCGATACGCAGCGCGCCGCCGGGACCGCGCGCGATCGTGGCGAGTTCGGCGATGCGCGCGAGGCTCACGAGCGCCGGCGGCTCGACGAGGCCGGCATTGAGCATCGCCACCAGCGTCTGCCCGCCCGCGATACAGCGCGCGCCCTCGATGTCGGCGAGCAGCCTCAGCGCGCGATCGAGCGATTCGGGCTCGTGATACGCGAGCGGCGTCATCGGTACGGCTTTAACACTTGCCGAAACGTATGGGCCAATGGCCCTTGTCGCCGAACGTCATCCGCCTCCCTCCTCAGCGAGCCCGCAGCCGTCCGCCGCATGCAACGCGGTGCTGCGGACATTCAAACAGTGTCATCTTCAGCGTGGGATTGAAACGAGTCAAGCGCGCCTTCGGCGAAGCGGCAAGATGTGGTTTCGGACGGGCGGTTCCAGAAGAAGACGCCGCGTCGCGCGAGGGAGTTCGTCAAATAGCGAGCGAGCTCCCGACCGCGATGAGTTCGCACTCAACGCTGCCCTCGTATGAGGGCCGCGCGAATTTCGTGCTTGAGCAGCTTGCCCGTGGCATTGCGCGGCAAGGGCAATTCGCGAAATTCGAAGCGGCGCGGTATTTTGTAACGCGCCAGCGCGGTCTCGCAGCGTTGCTGCAGCTCCTGCAAGTTCGGTCGGCAGCCGGGCTTTGGTACGACGACCGCGCAAGGCACCTCGCCCCAATGCGGGTCCGCCAACCCCACCACGGCCACCTCGGCGATTTCGGGATGATGCGCCAGCACCGCCTCGATCTCGGCTGGATAGATGTTTTCGCCCCCGGACAGAATCATGTCCTTGGCCCGATCCACGATATAGAGATAGCCATCGGCGTCTTGCCGGCCGAGATCGCCGGTCTTCAGCCAATCGCCTGCGAAAGCGGCGGCGGAGGCTTCGGGATTGCGCCAATATCCCGCGAACACATGCGGTGCGCGCACTTGGACTTCACCGACGTCGCCCGGAAGCAAAGTCGCACCCTGCGGGCCCGCGATTCGAATATCCGTGTGGAAGTAGGGAATCCCGGCTGATCCGGGCTTGCGCGCAACATGGTCGGGATCGACGAGTGTCGCCGGGCCCGCGGTTTCGGTTGCGCCATAGGTCTGCTGCAGCAACAACCCGCGCGCGGCAAACGCGTCGATCAGATCCGGTGCAAGCGCCGAGCCCCCCGACAAGATCCATCGCAAGCTCGTCAGGTCGGCCGTTGCGAATCCGGCATGCTCACACAGCGAACGCAGCATCGTGGGCACGGCGAAGAAATGGTTCACCCGTTCGGCCGCGATCAGTTGCAACGCAGCGCCGGGATCCCATGCGCGGGGAAGCAGCAGGGTCGCGCCCATGTGCACGAACAGCGTGACGAACGACAGTCCGCCGACGTGGAACAGCGGCGTCGGCACCATATTGACGTCGCCGTGCCGGTAGTCGTGGGAAGCCGCCATCGTTGCCGACGCCCAGAACATCTGGCGGTGCGTCAGGACCGCTCCTTTGGGCCGACCGGTCGTGCCGGACGTGTAGACGAGCACGAGAGCGCGATCGGGGTCGGACTGACCGAAATATTCCGGTGGGGCCTCGTCGGGAGTTTGCGCCTTGAGGGGATCATCGATGGCGTCGGCCGCGCAGACAGTCATGCCGGGCCTGGCCAGATCCTTCGCGACGGCCTCGAACTCGCGGCTATGAATGAGCAGGCGCGGTTCCGCGTCGCCCAATATGAACTCAATCTCGGGCCCGGCCAGGCGCCAGTTGATACCGCAAAGAATCGCGCCGATCTTGGCAACGGCGTAGTAGAGGACAACATACTCCGCGCAATTGCGTTGCAGCACCGCGACCCGATCGCCCGCCCGCACACCCAACCGAACGAGGATGTTCGCGGCGCGATTTGCTGCGGCTTCGAGGGCGCCGAACGTAAGCCGGCGTTGGTCCGCTATGATCGCCGGCCGCGCGCTGCTGAGCTGGGCACGCTTGGTCAGAATGCGGCCGATGTCGATTTCCATTGCGATCTTGCCGGCTAGGATCGGAACGGGCCGTCGCGTGCCTCAAGGAAGGCGCGCATGCCTTCCTTGGCCAGGATGTCGAGCAACCGTTTCTGATCGGGCGTGTTTGCGCCGATCACGAGCGTATCCGCCAAGGCGTGCTGACGGATCGCCGCCGTGGCTCCCATCAGATCATAGGCGAGACGCAGGCTGCGTTTCTTCATTTGCAGCGCGTGCGGCGGCACTTTGGCTAGGCGCTCCGCGAACGCCCAAGTCGCCGACATAAGATCCGCGCGCGGGACGACACGGTTCACGATGCCGAGGCGGTGCAGTTCGGCGGCATCGACGAGATCGCCCGTATAATAGATTTCGTGCGCCGCGCGATTATGCGTGAGGAACGGCAACATCAGGAACGGCGAAAGAGCGCCGTGGCGGATCTCCGGCTCCCCGAGCCGGGCATGATCGGCCGCGAGCGCGATATCGCATGCCAACGCCATGCCCGATCCGGTGCCTACGGCGTAGCCATTGATCGCCGCGACGACCGGCTGGCGTTGATGCCAAATCTTGAAGAACAGCTCGAGGTTGGCGCGCACCAGCGCTTCGAGCCGGTCAAGCGGCACGTCGTCGATGGCTTCCATGTCCCATCCCGTGCAGAACGCGCGCGGGCCTTCGCCGGTGAGGATCACCGCGCGAACATCGTCGTTGCGCTCCAATGCGCGGAACGCTTCGATGAGCTCCCGGTCCGTGATGGTCATGCGAAGCGAATTGAGCCGATCGGGACGGCGTATCGTTACCTGCGCCACGTGCCCGCGGATCTCAACGGCGATGTCCTCGAATTTGTGCATGTCTTGCCTGCCAAACGACCGACGTTTCAATTTCCGGCGCAGTAAAGCGAGTCGACGCTTTCACTTGAAGTCTAGGTGCGCTATTGTTTGAAAGTATCACGCTCAACCGCGCGCCGCTACGATTCGGCGGAATTTCGCGGTTGGCTGTGCGCCATGGAGGGAGAGGGACATGCGCAAATTCGTCTTGTCGATCGCCGCCACCGCCGTCGTCGGCTTTGGCGGCCCGCTTGGCGCCGTCGCGGAAGCGCCGGCCATCATCAAGCTCGAGACTTATGCGGGCCCGCGTCACGCGATGAACGCATTCGGATGGCCGGAGTGGATCAAGCAGGCGGAAGCTGCGAGCGGCGGCGCCCTCAAGTTCGACATGTCCTATCCGCCGATCGATCCGCGTGCGTTGTACGACCGCGTGCGCAACGGCATCGCCGATATGGCATGGATCACGCATGGCTACACCACTGGGCGCTTCGTACTTCCGGAGATCATCGAGCTGCCCGGAAACGACGGAAATGCGTCGGTGATGTCGCGCGCGCTTTGGCACGTCCATACCAAGCACTTCGCGAAATTCGGCGAGTACAAGGGCGTCCACGTGATGACGCTGTTCACCCACGGCCCCGGAATGATCCATTCGCGCAAGCCCATCAACGCGCTCGGCGACTTCACGGGACTGAAGATTCGCAGCGGCGGCGGCGTGCAATCGCAGATCGCATCGCATCTGGGCATCGTTACCGTCTCGGCGCCGGCGACCAAGGCGCATGAACTGCTCAGCCAGGGTGTTGCAGACGGCGTGTTCTTTTCGTTGGAGACGATCACCAGCTTCAATCTCGGCGACATCGTCAAATATTCGTACTCGATGCCGGGCGGTCTCTTCACCGCCAGCTTCGCGGTCATCATGAACAAGCGGAAGTACGACAGCCTGAGCCCCGCGCAAAGAGCGGCTCTCGAGAAGGTCTCGGGAGAGCCTATGGCGGCGCTCATGGGCAAGACCTGGGACGATGCCGACAAGGTGAGCGCCGCGGCGCTGGCCAAGAGCAACAATACGGTGGCACCGTTCGCGCCGGCGCTGGCGGATGAAATTCGCAAGAAGCTGGTGGATATCGAAGCGGATTGGATCAAGCGGGCCAAAGCTGAGGGCCTCGCCGACCCGGCAGCCGTGCTCAAGGAAATGCGCGACGACATCGCCAAGATGAAAAAAGGCAGCTAAGTCCGGCGATCGCTCATGCAAGAGAATGTCCCGGAACGGCGCTCGGAGGGGGCGGCGCTGCGAGGCGTGACCACGTTCGCAGCCGTGGTGCTCACCGGCATCATGATGGTGACGGTGATCGACGTCCTCGGCCGATACCTCTTGAATCGGCCCCTGCCCGGCAGTTCCGAGATCACCGAAATCTTGATGGCGACGTTGATCTATGCCGGACTTCCGGTCGCCAGCGCGCGCAATGCCCACATCGTGGTCGATCTGCTCGATACCGTGACGCCGGCGCCGGTCGCTCGGGTCCGCGACGCCGTGGTGCGCCTTTTGTCGATTCTGATCCTCGCGGCCATTGCCTGGCGGCTGTGGGCCTATGCCGATCAGATCCGCACGGACGTGAGCGAGTATCTGCGGATACCGCTGGCGCCATTCGCCTATGCCATGAGCGTCTTCGCCGGATTGGCCAGCGCCGCCGAGATTTATCGTGCGCTGCGCCCGGCGGTGGGCTCCGCCCCGGCCCTGTAATCACCGCGCGAACGGACAAAGCCGATGACGGAAGCCCTGATCGCTTTTGCGGTTATGCTCGTCCTCACGTTCCTGCGCATGCCCATCGCGTTCTCGATGGCGCTGGTGGGCGTGGGCGGTTTCGCGATCATGCGTGGCCTGGATCCGGCCCTTGCGCTGCTCGGCCAGGTTTCGCGCGACACGGTGATGACATCGGACCTCTCGGTCGTCCCGCTCTTCATTCTGATGGGCAATTTCGTGAGCCAGGCGCGGCTTTCGGAAGGACTCTATGCGGCGTCGCACGCCTTTCTCAGCCATCGCCGCGGCGGACTCGCGATGGCGACGATTCTCGCGTGCGGCGGTTTCAGCTCGATCTGCGGCTCGAGCCTGGCCACGGCGGCGACGATGGCCAAGGTCTCGATGCCGTCGATGCGCAAATTCGGCTACGACCCCGGCTTTGCGGCGGGCTCAATCGCCGCCGGCGGAACCCTCGGCATTCTCATTCCGCCGAGCGTCATCTTCATATTCTACGGTCTGATGACCGGAACGAGCATAAGCAAGCTGTTCGCGGCCGGCATTCTTCCCGGCCTTGTCGGCATTGCCTTCTATCTCGCGGCGGTGCAGGTGACGATTCGCCGGCACCCCGAACTGGGCCCGGCCGCCGAGCGCACGCCTTGGCCGGAGCGCTGGCGCGCGCTGAGCGGCGTGATCGGCGTTCTGGTCCTCTTCGTCGTCGTTATCGGCGGCATTTATCTTGGCGTGTTCACGCCGACGGAAGCGGCCGGCATCGGCGCGTTCGGCGGTTTTCTGTTTGCGCTGCTGAAACGCAGCCTGACCCTCCGTACATTGCGCGATACGTTGGCCGAAACCGCAATTACCTCTTCCGTTCTCTTCGCGGTGCTGATCGGCGCCCTGCTGTTTGCCAACCTGGTGAACACCGTCGATATGCCTGCGGCGCTCCAAACGTTGGTGAAGAACTCAGGCCTGGCCCCGATGGGCGTAATCGCGCTCATCCTGGTGATCTACATCATTCTCGGCTGCGTGCTCGAAAGCATGTCGATGGTCATTCTCACCATTCCGGTTTTCGTTCCGCTGGTCGATTCCCTCGGCTTCAATCTCATCTGGTTCGGCGTGATCGTCGTGGTGGTGACTGAAATCGCGCTCATCACCCCGCCCGTGGGGATGAACGTTTTCGTGTTGCGGAGCATGCTTCCAGATGTATCGACCCGGCGCATCTTCGCCGGCGTAGCGCCGTTCATCGCCGCGGACGTCGTGCGCTTGACGGTGCTGGTGCTGATCCCTTGGATCTCGCTCTTCCTGCCATCCTTCGTCCGGAACTGAGCCAAAAAGCGCGGCGCCAAGGATAAGGCGGTCGAGCCGGGCACGAGGGTCCAATTCGGGCCCAGGCCTCGTGCCGGTCGGCTAGGCTTTGCCCGCCTTCCGATAAGCGTGATTGGCGTCGAAGCGCGCCGTCACGTATTCGCCCCATGTCGTGCGCGGATAGCGCGGCGGATTCCCCGGACCCTGGCACGTCGGCAAGCACTCGACCTGCGTCTCGAACTCCGGATCGAAAAAGAACGCGAGCGAGTAACGCTCGCGGCCGGCCGGGTTGAGCACGCGATGCTGGGTCGAGACGAAGCGGTCGTTGGTCCAGCGCATCAGCATGTCGCCGACGTTGACCACCGCCGTTCCCGGCATTCGCGGCGCATCAATCCATGCGCCGTCGCGCCGGCGGACTTGCAAGCCGCCGGCGTCGTCTTGGGTCACGATCGTCAGGAATCCGAAATCGCTGTGGGGCGCGGCGCCGTAGAGATCGTCCGGCCGCGGATCGGGCGCAGGCGGATAGTGCAGCGCACGGATGAATCCCATGTGCCGCCCGAAGCATTGGCGAAAACGGCCTTGCGGCAACTCCAGCGCAGCCTCGAACAGATCGACGAGGCGAAGTCCGAGCGTCGTCGCCTCCGCATAATACGCTTCGAGCGCCGGCCGCAGCGATGCAGGCGCGCCGGGCCATTGGTTCGGTGCGTGCATCGGCTTACCCGCGAGCACGTCGGGATCGTCGGCCGCAAGGTCGGGGCCAACCAGGAACGACTCGCTCAAGTTCGGCCGCCGCGCTTCGGTGCGATGCTGGTCGCCCATCGGCATGTAGCCCCGATGCGCGGCGTTGATCTTGACGCGAAGCTTCTCTTCGATCGGCAGCGTGAAGAACGCACGCGAAGCGTCCAGCGCCCGGTCGATCGCCGCGTCTTCGAGCCTGTGATTGGCGATGCCGAAGAACCCGATCGACTCGAGCGCGTCTCGAATTGCGCCCGCGGTCGCCGCCTTGGAACCCGGTTCATTCGCGAGCACGGGACCAAGATCGATCACAGGGATGTCGCCGGCCGATACGGCAACGACGATGTCCATGGATTTGCCCGCCTGACTCTGTTTCAATTGCAGCGGCGAGGAAACACTGATTGATACGGTCTCGTCAACACGGCACTGGGGCGGATTTTCCTAGGTCCCTCTGCCGACCGGCGAGCGCGCAGCGTCGAGCATACGCGGCGGACGAGTGTGCCGAATTTCGCGCAGCCCTATGGCTCCACGCGAGCCGGTTTCACGATCATCTTGGGATCGACGAAACGTCCCTCGCGCAGCACGACGTCGCCGTCCAACGCAACCGTGCAATCGCACATCGGCATGTCGATGTGGCCCTTCGTGTCGCGCTTGCCGCCCATATCCGTGTTCGGACCGGTCGAAAACAAAAAATTGCCGGCGAATACCCGGGCCGCCGCCGTCAGCCGCTCGAGGTCGTTGCCGGTGTGAAAGATGTAGTCGCGGTGGGCATTCGGATGCAGCCCAAAGCCGAGATGCGAAACGGCATAGGGATCGAGATCGTCTTCGGACCGCTTGTTGCGGTCGAGCCAGTAGCGGAAGGCCTTCGCGTCCACGCCGCCTTTGACGCTGCGAATGAAGCCGTCGCGCACTTCGAGCGTTATGTCCGATTCGACGATGCGGGCGAACGGTAGAATCCAAAGATCGCCCGGCTGGATCACGACGGTTCCATTGGCGCTCCCTTCGTTCGGATAGTTGGTGATGTGACCGGCTCCCCAATGGTCGAAGCGTCCGTCTTCATCTGCAAAGCCGTATTGCGCCTTGACCTTGAACTCGCCGCGCGACCAGACCAGGTCGGTGCCCTGGTCGCTCGTGAGCCGGACTGTGCGCGCGGCTTCCCAACGTGCCGCCGCGTGAAGCACGGCCTCCTTGAGGCCGGGCGGCGAGAGTAAGAGCTTGAGCTCGTCGGGGCCGTCGAGAATGGAAAGCACTCTCGTCCCGGCGGCGCGGACCTCGCGTACCCAGCTCGTGAAATTCGGGGCGTGGAACGCGCAGACGATATCGCAGCCTTTGAGCGCAGCGATGATCGGCTCTGCCTGCGAAAGCGCGTCGGCGGCAACGCGGGATTGGTCCGGCACCGAATTCAGACCAATTTCATAGGCAAAGGCTCCGAGCACGCGCGCCGCCTCGAACGCCGCGGCCACATACTCCCGGCGCGTGCTCAAGTTGGTCAGCAAGATCATCGTTTCGCCGCGGTCGACGCGGCACATCTCGAATTCCCTGCGAAACAGAGTCGTCAGCGCTGCGGGATTGAGGGCGGAGCCGGACATGGACTTTACCTGACGTATGGGAGATGGCGCCGATGCGCCGATCTGTGCGGAGGCGGCGCGATCGCAGTGCATTGCCGGGTGCCGCCCGCCATGCGAACCACCGACATCAGGCTCATTTCTCGGAAGAAGCCGCGTTGTCGAGCGCGTCGAGGACGCGTTCGGCGGTCATCGGCAATCGCGTGAGCCGGATGCCCGCGGCAGCCTTGATCGCATTGGCGATGGCCGGCGCCACGCCGACCAGCGCCGGCTCGCCGACGCCCTTGGCACCGAAAGGTCCCGATGGTTCCGGCTGCTCGACGATGATCGCGGCAATGGATTTCGGCATGTCCGCGGCGCCGGGCGCCTTGTAGTCCATCAGCGACGGATTGGCGAGGCGCCCGCCTTCCCAGACCATTTCTTCGAACAGCGCATAGCCCATGCCCTGCGCGAACCCGCCCTGGATCTGGCCTTCGACGCTGCTCGGATTCACGGCACGCCCGACATCGCAGGCAGTCCAGGCTCGGTTGACCGAGGCTTTGCCCGTCACTTCGTCGACGTCCACTTCGACGGCCTGGGCGCCGAAAATGTAGGCGCCGATGTTGCCGAAAGCGATCCCCTTGATCTTGCAGCGCTGACGGTCGAAGGGCGAGCCGTCATAGATCAAGCTATGGCTGCCGATGATCGGGCCGCCGGCGCGGTAGTGCGTGAATCCGGCGACTTCTTCGAAGGATACTGTCCGGTTGATTGCCGGCCGCTTCGGGCTGTCGTCTCGCACGCCGACCGCGCCGCCGGGCAGCAGCTCGAGATCCGACGGGGCGCAGGCC
>Ga0070695_100001041_pt1 | contig 15160 bp, 15 predicted proteins | sample KBSK1252metaG_FD_65471 | JGI IMG/M metagenome (GOLD analysis project Ga0070695, IMG submission 65471) | Corn, switchgrass and miscanthus rhizosphere microbial communities from Kellogg Biological Station, Michigan, USA - KBS K1-25-2 metaG | ecosystem: Host-associated > Plants > Roots >...
AGGTTTTTAGGCCCCCAGGTTTTTAGGCCCCCAGGTTTTTAGGCCCCCAGGTTTTTAGGCCCCCAGGTTTTTAGGCCCGGCGCGTGGGGCCTCGTGCGGTGCTTTTTGCGGACGCGCGCGCCATGTTGTGGCTGGGATAGGCGCGGGGCAACCCGCCTTGGTTCTTGACGCCTTGGTCGAATAGCGCCATCAGAACAAACCATGTCCGATGCCGACCGCCTCGTGACGGGGGCCAAGCGCGAGGCCGATGACGCAGAGCCGTCTCTGCGCCCGCAATATCTGCGCGAATTCATCGGCCAGGAGCAGGCGCGCGCCAACCTCAAGGTCTTTATCGAAGCGGCCAAGGGCCGCGGCGACCCCCTCGATCACGTGCTGTTTGCAGGTCCGCCCGGCCTCGGCAAGACGACGCTCGCCCAGATCATGGCGCGGGAGCTCGGCGTTGGCTTTCGCGCCACCTCCGGCCCGGTGATCGCCAAAGCCGGCGACCTGGCGGCGTTGTTGACCAATCTCGAGGAACGCGACGTCTTGTTCATCGACGAGATCCACCGCCTCAGTCCGGCGGTGGAAGAAATTCTCTATCCGGCCATGGAGGACTATCAGCTCGATCTCATTATTGGCGAGGGGCCGGCGGCGCGTTCGGTCAAAATCGACCTTGCCAAATTCACGCTGATCGGCGCCACCACCCGCACCGGCCTTTTGACCACGCCGTTGCGCGACCGCTTCGGCATCCCGGTGCGCCTCAATTTCTACAACCACGGCGAGCTGACCACGATCGTGAGCCGCGGCGCGGGCGTGTTGAAGGTTGCCATGAGCCCGGAGGGTGCTGCCGAAATCGCGCGGCGCTCGCGCGGTACCCCGCGCGTTGCCGGCCGGCTGTTGCGGCGCGTGCGCGATTTCGCCGCCGTGGACAAGGCGAAAATCATCACCGCCGAGATGGCCGATCGGGCGCTGCGCCAGCTCGAAGTCGATAGCGAAGGGCTCGATGCGCTCGATCATCGCTATCTGATCTGCATCGCCAAAAACTATGACGGGGGGCCGGTCGGCATTGAGACGATCTCGGCGGCGCTGTCGGAACCGCGCGACGCGCTGGAGGAAATCGTCGAGCCCTACCTGTTGCAACAGGGCTTCATCGGTCGCACGCCGCGCGGGCGCGTGCTGACCTTGCGCGCCTACAGGCACCTGGGCCTGAGCGGGCCGGCGCGCGCCGCCAACCCACAAATTGGCCTGTTCGATGAGCGATCCGAGAGCGAAGACGGCAATGGCAAGGCAGGGTTGGGGTAAGCAGCATTGCCGTTGGTGGGGTGCCCCACCAACTTCGGCGCGGGCAAGCGGATGAGCGCTTGGGCAATTGCGGGCCACGCCCCAACTTTTCCATGCTTTGCCGCCACACCACCGGCCGGGGTCCCCAGCCGCTGCGATGGTCGCGCTGCCCGGGGGTCCGAGGTTGAGCAGGAACGAGCGCCGTGATCAGGATGTCCCGCCGCAGGTTTTTGAAAACGCTGGGTATATCCGGCGCTGGCACGCTTGCCCTCGGCGGCTATGGCTTTGCCGTCGAGCCACTCTGGCGGCTTGACGTGACCCGCTACGCCCTAGCGCCGCCCGGCTGGCCGCGGAACCTGAAACTATCGATCGCGGTCATTGCCGACCTGCACGCGGGGGGGCCGGCGATGCCGCTCGGCCGCATCGAGGGGATCGTCGAGGTCACCAATGCGCTCGGCGCCGACACGGTGGTGCTGCTCGGCGACTTTGCCGCCAGTCACAAGTTCAAGACGCGTGCCATCGCGCCCCAGGACTGGGCCAAGGCGCTGGCCCAACTGCGGGCCCCGCTTGGCGTCCATGCCGTGCTCGGCAACCACGACTGGTGGGACGACCTGGCCGCCCAGCGCAAGCTCGCCGGGCCCGTATATGGCCGGCGCGTCTTGGAAAAGAGCGGCATCCCCGTCTATGAAAACGCCGTCGTGCGGCTGGCCAAGGGCGGGCAGCACTTTTGGCTGGCTGGCCTCGGCGATCAGCTGGCCTTCATTCGCCGCCGCCGGGCAGGCGCCTGGCGCAGCTTCCAGGGCGTCGATGATCTCGCCGGTACGCTGGCGCAGGTCACCGATGCTGCCCCTGTCATTTTGCTCGCGCACGAGCCCGACATTTTCCCACGCGTGCCATCTCGCGTGGCGCTGACACTGTCCGGACACACGCACGGCGGGCAGGTGAGGCTATTTGGCTATTCGCCGATGGTACCCTCTCGCTTCGGCAATCGTTTCGCCTATGGCCATATCGTCGAGGAGGATCGGCATTTGATCGTCTCAGGCGGGCTCGGGTGCTCTATTCTGCCGGTGCGGATGGGGGTGCCGCCGGAGATCGTACTGGTCGATGTCGCCGCCTGACGCCCAGGGCCGCTGGCCCGACATTTCTGGCCACCTCATCGAGGACGCGGCCGGGCGGCGCCACGTGTTGCCCATTAGGGTTTATTTTGAGGACACGGATTTCTCTGGGCTTGTCTACCACGGCAGCTACGTGCGTTGGTGCGAGCGCGGCCGCTCGGACTTTTTGCGCTCGCTTGGCAACGACCACCACGCACTAATGGCCGGTGCCGGGGGCCGCGAGCCCGCGGCCTTTGTGGTGCGGCGCATGGCGCTCGAATTTTTGAAGCCCGCACGCATCGATGAGATCCTCGAGGTGACGACGCGGGTGGGGACGATGACGGCGGCGACGCTCACTCTCGACCAGCGCATCGGCCGCGGCGAGGAGCTTTTGTTTACCGCCGAGGTCATGGTGGTGTTGATGTCGGCGGCGGGCAAGCCGCTGCGCCTGTCGGCGCATCTGCGGGACGCCTTGCAGGCGAAAAATCCGCTGGCTTAGAGTTGGCGCCCGCAACCCGCCGCAACAGGAGACGCCCGCAATGCTGGCTGCCGAGGACTTCCAGAAGCTGATGGCGCCCCTGTTTCCGGGTCTGATGGGCATTCAGATCCTGGAGGCCAGCAAGGATAAAATCGTAGCCAGCATGCGGGTGCGAGCGGACCTGTGCACGTCGGGAGGCCTTTGCCACGGCGGCGCTTACATGGCGCTGGCGGACACGCTGGGCGCCATAGGCACGGTCATCAACCTGCCGCCCAACACGCGCACGACGACGATCGAATCGAAAACCAATTTCCTCGGAGCGGCCGCGGTCGACACCGAGGTGACCGCCGAATCGGTGCCGCTGCACCGCGGCCGCACCACCCAGGTGTGGCAGACGACCATCAAGTCGCAGGCCGGCAAGCTGTGCGCCGTCGTCATGCAAACGCAAATGGTATTGCCGACTTGAAGCGCGCTGAGGGCCACCAGCCCCGGGCCGGATGCGTGGCGCCGGGGCGTCGGGCCCAATTCCCGTCACATTGGGCGCCAGTATGGCCCTGGTCCGGCGGGCGGGAAACGGGTACGCAATGGACATGTGAAGGAGGGCGGGGGCCCGCCAGCACTGGCGGCCGCGAATGGTACTTGTCGCTACCCCTGAGCGCTCGGCCCCTGCCACAGCACTGAGCGGTCACGTGAGACGGACAACACCATGAATCCCCTTGATATGTTGAAGCCCGCTGCAGGCGGCGGATTCTCCTTTTTGGAGCTATTTATGACGGCGCATCCCGTCGTCAAAATCGTCATGCTGGGCCTATTGGCGGCCTCGGTGTGGGCCTGGGCGATCATTGTCGAAAAGGTGTTCGCCTTTCGCCGCGCCCGGCGCGAGGCCGACCGATTCGAGCAGATGTTCTGGTCCGGACAGTCGCTTGAGGAACTCTATAGCAGCGTCGCGCACGGTCGCACCTTCTCGATGGCGTCGCTGTTCGTGGCCGCCATGCGCGAGTGGAAGCGGTCGGTTGAAGGCAACATCAGGGCTTTGGGCGGTATCCAGCTCCGCGTCGAAAAGGTGATGGACGTCACCATCAGCCGCGAGATGGAGCAGCTCGACCGCCGCTTGCTGTTCCTGGCCACGGTGGGCTCGACGGCCCCCTTTGTCGGTCTGTTCGGCACCGTGTGGGGCATTATGACGAGCTTCCAGGCCATTGCAGTCTCCAAGAACACCAACCTGGCCGTGGTGGCACCCGGCATCGCCGAGGCCCTGTTCGCCACGGCCTTGGGACTGCTGGCGGCGATCCCGGCCGTAGTTTTTTACAACAAGTTTGCCGCCGACTCTTCCGCGCTCAGCCAGCGGCTCGAGGCCTTCGCCGACGAGTTCTCCGCGATTGTGTCGCGCCAAATCGACGTGCGCACCTGAGGAGCCAAGCCAATGGGGGCCAGTCTCAAGACCGGACGCGCCAAGGGTGGCCGACGTGGCCGCGCCCGTGGCCACACACCCATGCACGAAATCAACGTCACGCCTTTCGTCGACGTCATGCTGGTGCTGCTCATCGTCTTCATGGTGACGGCGCCGCTGTTGCTGTCGGGCCTGCCGGTCGACCTGCCGGCCGCCAAGGGCCAATCGCTCAATCTCAACAAAGATCCGCTCACCGTCACCGTTGATCGCACGGGCAAGATCTTCCTAGGTTCCTCGGAAGAATCGCTTGATGTGTCCCAGCTGGTCGTGAAGTTGAAGGCGACCGCCAAGTCCGCTGAGGACGATCCCGTGCTGTTCCGGGGTGATCGGCAACTCGTCTACGGGCGCGTGTCGGAGGTGATCAGCGCCGTGCGCGAGGGTGGTTTCAAGAAATTCACTTTTGTCAGCGGCCCGGAAGACATCGAGCAGGGGCCGGGCCTGGCTGGGCGCAAGTAAGATCTAAGTAGAGCTTGGCAAGGGGTTCGAAACGGGAGCGTGCACTTCGGGCTGATCATCTCCCTGTGTCTGCATGCGGCGGTTCTCGGCTGGGCGGTGCTTAACATCCAGACGCTGGCGCCCTTGCACGTGGCCGAGCCGGAGCCGATTGCCGTCGACCTGGTGACGCCCGGTGAGGTGACCAAGCTGCGACTGGGGTCGAGGACGGCCAAGCAGCTGCAGGCCCAGCCCAAGGAAAGCCCGCGGCCGGACGTGGCCAAGAAGGAGGCACCCAAGCCCACCCCGCTGGCCGCCGCCCCGCCTCCCCCTGCGCCCGAGCCGCCAGCCCCCGCCAAGGAGGAGCCCAAGCCCGAGCCGCCCAAACTCGAACCGCCCAAGCCTGAGCCACCGCCCAAGCCCGAGCCGCCGCCCAAGCCCGAGCCGACCAAGGCTGAGCCGCCCAAGGATCCGGTCGCCGAAAAGGTGGCGGCTGTGCCGCCCGAGCCCGCCGCCATGCCACCGCTGCCCGCGCTTGAAGAGCAAAAGAAACTCGACGAGCTCCTGAAGGAGCAGCAGCGTCAGGCCGAGGAACAGAAGAAACTCGAGGAGGAAAAGCGCCAGGTCGAAGAGGAGAAGAAGAAGCTGGAAGAGGAAAAAAAGAAGCTCGAAGATGAGACCAGGAAGGCCGAGGAGAAGCGCCGACAGGAAGAAGAGGAACGCAAGCAGGCCGAGCTCAAGAAAAAGCAAGAGGAAGAGAAACGGCGGAAAGAAGCGGAATTGAAAAAGAAGCGCGAGGAAGAAAAGCGGCGCAAGGAAGCGGAAGCAAAAAAGCAATTCGACGCGGAAAAGATTTCCGCCTTGCTCAACAAGATGCCGGATAAGGGGGCGCCGCGGCCCTCAGTGCCGCTCGAGGAGCAGGCGAAGGCCCTCAACAAGGGCCCGGTGCTGGGTGCCCCGGAGGGGCGCGACCAGCAGCTTTCGGCCAGCGAGCTCGCTATTTTGGCGCAAATCATAAAGTCCTGCGTGCAGTCGAAGTGGAATGTTCTGGGCGGCGGCGAAGCCGCGCAGAATACCCAGGTCAAGCTGCGCTTGCGCTTCAATCCCGATGGCCGATTGGCGGCCGAGCCGCAGATTATGAACCCGCAGAATACCCCCTATTTCCTGGCGGTGCGGGACAGTGCGCTGCGCGCCGTGCAGGCCTGCGAACCCTATAGTCTGCCGCCCGCCAAGTACGAGTTCTGGAAGGATATCGTTCTCAATTTCGACCCCCGCGACATGTTCTAGCCGCGAACCCATACTATCGGCCGACCGAATCACCACCGCGAGCCCCACGGGAAGGTCATTTGTGATGGACATGCCGCTTTCGCCCCCACGGCCGGCGCCCGCCGCCCCCGTCCCTCGCGTGGGTGAGACGCGGGCTGGCCGTGGCCGCCGCCGCCCGTCGCAGCCGCAGGCCTCGCTGGGCCTGGCACGGGTAGGTGGAGCGCTGTTGGGCTGGGCGCTGGCGCTCGTCCTCGCCAGCGCTGTCGCCGAGGCACAGCAGCGCGGCTTCCAAGCACCACCCCAGCGCGGCAGCGGGCCGCTCGAAGTCGATATCACCCAAGGTACCCTGAAGCCTATTCCGATCGCGATTCCCGAGTTTGCGGGCGAGGATCAACGCTTTGCCGTCGAGCTCTCCAACGTGGTGTCGGCCGACCTTGAACGCTCGGGCTTGTTCCAGCCGCTCAATCGCGACTCCTTCATCCAGCGCTTGGTCGACCACAACGCCACGCCGCGCTTTTCCGATTGGCGCGCCATCAATGCTCAGGCCCTGGTGGTGGGCCGCGCCGGACGTGGGGGCGACGGCCGGTTGGTTGCCGAATTTCGCCTCTGGGATGTACTGTCTGGGCGCCAGCTGGCCGGACAGCGCTTGGCCGTAGGCTCGGGCGAAGGGCGACGCCTCGGCCACTTGATCGCCGATCAGATCTATGAGCGCTTGACCGGGGAGAAGGGCTACTTCGACACCCAAATCGTCTTCATCGACGAGACCGGTCCCAAGGATCACCGCAACAAGCGCCTGGCCATCATGGACCAAGACGGCGCCAACGTGCGCCTTTTGAGCCAGGGCCGGGAACTGGTGTTGACGCCGCGCTTCAGCCCGACCTCGCACGAAGTGGCCTTTTTGCAGTACACCGGCGATCAGCCGCGGGTTTTTCTGCTCAACCTGGAAAGCGGACGCCGCGAACTGGTCGGCAACTTCCCGGGCATGACCTTCGCGCCACGCTTTTCTCCCGACGGCCAGCGAATCATTATGAGCATCGGCGAGGGCGGCGCCTCCTCGATCGTGGACATGGACCTGCGCTCGCGCCAGTCCCGCCGCCTGACCCAGTCCAATTCGATCGACACCGGCCCCTGCTACAGTCCGGACGGGCGGCGCATCGTCTTCGAATCGGATCGCGACGGGTCACAGCAACTCTACGTCATGAATGCCGATGGTTCCGGGCAACACCGCATCAGCTTCGGCGAGGGGCGTTACTCGACGCCGGTTTGGTCGCCGCGCGGCGATCTGATCGCGTTCACCAAACAATCCGGGGGCAGTTTCCTGATCGGGGTCATGCGTCCCGACGGCTCGGGCGAGCGCAGCTTGACGGAGGGCTTCCATAACGAGGGGCCGACCTGGGCACCGAATGGGCGCGTTCTGGCGTTCTTCCGCGAGGGGCGCGGCGCCGGCGGCCCGCGGCTCTTTTCCATCGACCTAACCGGCTACAACGAGCGCGAAATGCAAACTCCGGCCTTCAGCTCGGATCCGGCCTGGTCGCCCCAGCGAAATTGAACGGTGCTTTACGCGACCTTAACCAAATTGGTGTTGTTGTAGGCCTTAGCGCGGCACGGTTGCATCAGGGCAAACTTCGGCGCTTCAAACCGGGCCTCTAGTCTGTCCTGTGCACCACAAATCCAGTGGCATTTTCGCATCAACGACCGTGGAAAACCTTGGCAAAAGCAGCTGCGTTCTTGATCTAAGCGTTATGCATCGGTAGCGAAGTGATGCGATTGCCGAACGTGTAGGAGAGAAGACCATGAACGTAAAAAGCGTGATCGTACTCGCGGCAGTTGTCGCCGCGGTTGCTCTCGGCGCATGCCGCCGCGAGGTAGAGCATGTCCCGATGAAGTTAGGGGCTGATGTACCGGTTTCTCAGGTAGCGCGTTAACACCAACTCTCTAAGAGACCTTAGGAGAAGAAGCATGAAGGGCGCTATCGTTCTCGCAGCTGTCATCGCTGCTATCGCTCTCGGCGCATGCCGGAAAGAAGTAGAGCATACACCGATGAAGCTGGGCGCGAGCGTGCAAGACGTCGCTCGTTGAGCCGGAGCGATCGCTGCCCTTCGGCAGACGAATCGCAGGATTGGGGCTGTAGCGCGGCAGGTTGTCTGCCATGCTACGGCCCTGGTTGTTTTTTAAGGGTTGCCTGGCTGTGTATAGCGGGGAAAAGGCGCCGCGCCCGGTTGCCTCCCGCCGCCGAACCGCGTTTCACCGGCGGACACATTTTCGAACGAAGCTTTCGTTAGATATTGCAATCGGATCGGAACTCGGCTTGCGGTGGAGACGCCGGTCGCCGCAAAAACAAGGGGGACGGCATGCAGCTGTCGAGGTGGCACAGAGCGGGTGGCCCAGTCGTGACGGCCGTCGCTGTGGCGCTGCTGCTGGCGGCCTGCTCGAATACCCCTAAACCGGAAAGCGAACTTGGGCGCAACAGCCCGGCAACGCCGGGGTCCTCGCGCGACTTTGCCGTCAATGTCGGCGATATCGTCTACTTTTCCACCGACAGCGTGGACCTGTCGCCTGAGGCCCAGCAAACGCTGACGAATCAGGCGCGCTGGTTGCAGCAATATTCCCAGTATTCGATCACCGTCGAGGGCCACGCCGACGAGCGCGGCACGCGCGAATACAATATCGCCCTTGGCGCCCGACGGGCCCAGACGGTGCGCGACTTCCTGGCCCGCAATGGCATCAACGCCGGCCGCATCCGCACGATTTCCTATGGCAAGGAGCGGCCGGTGGCGGTTTGCAACGACATCTCTTGTTGGTCGCAGAACCGACGCGCCCAGACGGTCCTTAACGGACGCGCCGAGGCGCGCTCCTAGCCTTTGTCGCCCGCCGCGCGGCGATTCGCTGGGTTATGCTCCTCATGATGTTTCCCCAGGGGCGGCCATGCTGCGGCCACCTGCAAATCAAATTTTGGCCCTAATGCGGGCGCAGTGTGGCCGCGGTGCATCAAGCGTGGGGGAACACGCCACATGCCATGCGGTCGATGGCTCGGCCTCGCCTGTTTTCTGGCGGGCACGATAGGCTTTGGTTCGCCGGGGTCCGCCCAGGAGCGCATGCAGCTCGGCGCACCCGACATGATGGCGGCCGGGATCGGTCGCGACTTTCGCATGAGCGTCGGAGACCGTGTTTTTTTTGCTGACCGCAGCGCCGAGCTCAGCGCGCGCGCCCGTGCCGCAATCGAGGCGCAGGCGCAATGGCTCAAACGCAAGCCCGGGCTCATCATCATTGTGGAAGGTCACGCCGACGACTCCGGCACCAGCGACGACAACATGGCCCTGTCGCGCCAACGCGCCGACGCCGTGCGCCAGAGGCTGATCGAGCTTGGTGTCGCCACCGATCGGATCAGAGTTTCGGCCTTTGGCCGCGACCAGACCGTTGCCGACTGCACGGGGTCCCAGTGCGCCGCCCAGAACCGGCGTGCCGTGACGGTCGTCAGGCCCGGCGCGCCCGCGCCGGCGGCCGCGCCGGGCGCCGCCCGCAAGGCCGAGGGGGGTGGGGCCCCAGGGCGGCAACCGACCGCCCAAGTGTTCTAGGGGTTCTAGTAGGCGAGTGGTCTCGACGGGCGTTGTGGGCGCTCATTTCTGGGTGGCGGTCTTGCTCCTGCCTGGAAGGCGTGTTGAAGAGGGCGGCGGAGCTTCAACGCAAGGCGGGGCAATGGGAGCCAGCATGAGACGTTATGCCATCGGAGGCTTGGGCGCGGTGGTGGCCGCACTGCTGGCAACGGCGCCCATCCTCGCCCAACAAGGCCCCCCCGTGGTGCAGCGGCCGCTGCCTCCGCCCCAGCCGGCGCCGAAGGCGGCCCCGCCGCGCGACGCCGGCGCTTCGTCGGGTGAGGCGGGTCTGCGCCAGCGCGTTGAACAGCTCGAGGAACAGCTGGTCGACATGCAGGTGGTCGTTGGCACGCTCGAGTCCTTGGCCAAGGGGGCGCCGGCCCCGGTTGGCATGAACTCCCCCGGGCGCGGCAATGCCGGCGCCGCCGCGGCGCTCAACGCCGCCGATGCCGGGCGCCTCGATAGCCTTGAGACGCAATTGCAGGCGCTGGCCGCGCAGCTTGAGAATTTGCAGGAGCAGATGCGCGCTCTCGCCGGTCGCAGTGGCGCCTTGCCACCCTCCTCCAACTTTGCCGGCGCCGAGCCGCCGAAGGGCGCGCGCACTGCCGAGGCGAACCCGCCGCCGGGGCGTCAAGGCTTTGGCGCGGTCACGGTATCGCCCGGTGGCCAAGGTCAGCGCGAGAATATCGATCAGCTCTTGAGCCAACCCGTCGCGCCCCCGGTGCCGGCGGGTCCCTCTGTTGGCGGAGCGATCGCGGCGGCGGCGCCCTTGCCCGGCGGTGGCGCGTCGGAGGCGGACGTAGCGCCCAAACAGCTCTATGAGACGGCCTACGGGTATCTGCTGCAGCGCGACTACGGGGCAGCCGAAGCCGCCTTCGAAGATTTCCTGCAGCGTTTCCCCAGCGATCCGCTGGCCGGCAATGCGCAGTATTGGCTGGGAGAGTCCCTCTTTGTGCGGGGGCAATATCGATCCGCGGCCGGCGCCTTCCTCAAGGGCTACCAGACCTATGGCCGCAACGCCAAGGCGCCGGAGAGCCTCCTTAGGCTCGCCATGTCGCTGCAACGCTTGGGTCAGAAGGATGCGGCGTGTTCCTCCTTCAACGAGCTGGCGAGCAAGTACCCGAGCGCTCCCCCGCACGTGAAGACCAGCGCCCAAGCCGAGCGACAGAAGGCGGGGTGCTGACGGGGACGGCGAGGTCGCACACCCAGGGGACAGCACGCGTGCACTGCGGCCGGTGATGGGGAGTTTAGCGTTCAGTGGCGAGGCGGCGCTAGCACGCGAGGCCTACCGGCCCGACGTGGACGGCCTACGCGCCCTGGCCGTGCTCGCCATCTTTGCCTTCCATTTGGGCCTTGCGGGCTCCCCCGGCGGCTTCGTCGGCGTCGATGTGTTTTTCGTGATCTCGGGCTTCGTGATCACGCGCGGCGTCCTGCTCGAGATCGATGAGCAGCGCTTCTCGCTCAAAGATTTTTACCTGCGTCGCGCGCGCCGCATACTGCCGGCGCTGATCGTGACGCTGCTGGCAACCCTCCTCGTTGGCGCCATCGTTCTTTCGCCATCCGAGACGCGGGAGTTTGCCGGCAGTGCCTTGGCGAGCTTGGTCTCGGCGGCCAACGTCTTCTTTCACGACCGCACCAACTACTTTGCCGACGCCGCCCATTACCGACCACTGCTACACACCTGGTCGCTGAGCTTGGAGGAGCAGTTTTATCTGCTGTTCCCGCTGTTCTTGGGCGTGCTCGTAATACGCGCGGGGCAGGCCCCGGCGCACGTTCTGGGCTGGCTTGTGGTTGGGTCGCTGGCCTGGTGCGTGGTGGCGGGCTTGTTCCGCGCACGGCATGCCTTTTACATGCCGATGGCGCGCTTCTGGGAGCTCGGGGCGGGGGCCCTGATCGCCTGCGTGGAGGCGCACCGGGTCAAGGTGCCCCACCCCACGCTGATGGGGCTCGTCGGGTTGGGCGGCATCGCTGCCAGCGTGGCCCTGCTGGACGGACCGGAGACCCCGACCTGGATGATGCTGGGGCCGGTCGCGGCCGCCGCGGCCGTCATCCTGTCAGGCGGCGCCGGCGAAGGTCCGGTGCACGGTCTGTTGTCGGCGAGGACCTTGGTGGCGATCGGGCGCCTTTCCTATGCGATCTATCTTCTGCATTGGCCGGCCATCGTCTTTTGGCGCATGTGTGTTGCCCGGCCGCTCAACGGCGTCGAGCAGGTCGTAATTCTGGTCGGCATCCTGCTTGCGGCCCAACTCCTGTGGCGGTTCGTCGAAAAGCCGTTCCGTGCCGGCGGCGGGCTTCCCAACGCCGCGGCCATGACGGCGATCGGGGTCGGTTGCCTCGCCGTGATCGGCTTGGGCTTGCTGCTGCGCGCCGATCGCGTAAGCCTGTGGCGGTTGAGCCCGCCGGCGCTCCAGTCCGTCAGCCAGCTGCGCGCGGCCAGCCAGTCGCGCCCGCCCTGCCGCAAGGACGCGACCTGGCTCGGCGCCGCCCCGGTCGGGGCCAGGGCCTGCCGCTGGCCGCCGGCGTTGCGCGAAGGATCCGATCTGGTCATCTGGGGCGATTCGCACGCGGGTGCGTTGGCGCCCGAGTTGGCGCACGAGTTGTTGGGCGCGGGCGATCTCAATTCGGCGCTGCTCATCAGTATGCCCCACTGTCCGCCACTTAAAGGCGTGTCCTTGCTGGGTCCCAAGGTCGACGACGATTGCAAAAGCTTCGTCACCGCGGCCCTGGCCGCCATCGCCAAGCATCGACCGAAGGTGGTCGTGGTCGCTGGGCGCTGGGCCAACTTTTCCTCCGAGGTGCGCTCGCCCGGCGACGGCGGGGAGGCCGGCCGCATCGTCGATGCCGACACCGGCCAAGCCATCAGCCTCGCCGAGGCGCTGCGGCGCACCCTCGATCAGCTCGCCCCCTACGTCCGCCACGTCGTGCTGATCGGCCCGGTCCCCGAACTTGAGTACAATGCGCCGGCAACCCTGGTGCGCGCACTGCGCGGGCTGTCCAACTTGCCACCGGTCTGGCACCGCGACTTCGAGCGCCGCCAGCGCCTGGTGCTGGCCGCGCTCGCCGACGTTGCCGCGGCGGGGCAGGCGCTGGTGCTTTATCCCCATACCGTCTTGTGCGAGGGGGCCACCTGCGCCGTCGCCGATGGGGTTCGACCGCTTTATAGCGACGACGACCATCTCAGCGCCTTTGGCGCTGAGCGCGTGGCTCGCGCCCTGGCCCCGCGATTGCTAAAGTCCCTCGGGTTTCAGGCCGGCGCATCCGGTTCGCCCTGACGGCGGCGCCCGCAAACTGAACCTGGCGGCGGCGGCCGCCAAATCGGCGCGTGCGCGGGCGTGAGGCCCCATGACTTCGGTTGATCTATCGCGTTCGCTGCCGGTGCTGGAGGGCCTGTTTGGCAGCCTGATCGGCCCGCCCGCCGCCGGCGTGGCGCTTGCCGTCTCCGGCGGCAGCGACAGTACCGCGCTCATGGTTCTGTTTGCCGAGTGGCTGGCACAGAGCGGCCAATCCCCGGCGGATGCCTTTGTCCTCACCGTGGATCATGGCCTGCGCCCCGCCTCGCGCTCGGAGGCGGAGTGGGTGGCGCGGATGGCCGCGGGGCTCGGGTTTCGCCACGCCATCTTGCCTTGGACCGGCGCCAAACCGAAGACCGGCGTTCAGGCGGCCGCGCGCGCCGCGCGCTATCGTTTGCTGGCCGAGTTCATGGCCGGCACCGGCCGTCGCGTGCTGATGACGGCCCACACCGCCGATGATCAAGCCGAGACGCTGTTGATGCGTTTGGCGCGCGGCAGTGGTCTTGACGGCCTTGCCGCCATGGCGCCAACGGCGCCGCTCGAGGCCGCGAGGTGTGGGCGAGGGGGAAAAATCGTGCTGGTGCGACCGCTGCTGGATGTCGCCAAGGCGTCCCTCAAGGCCGCGCTTGTGGCGCGCGGGGTGCCCTGGTTGGAGGATGAGAGCAATGCCGCCCTCGTCTTCGAGCGCAGCCGATGGCGCGCGGCTGGCGCGACGCTCACCCAATTGGGGCTGCAGCGGGACAGCCTGGCGCTCAGCGCGCGGCGTTTGCAGCGGGCGCGCGCCGCCCTCGATTGGGCGCTCGATCAGTTTTGCGCGGTCGACGCCGGGCGCTACCGCGTCGATCCGTGCGGCTTGATCAGCATCGAAGCGGGCGCCTGGCGCGCGCTGCCAAGCGAACTAGAAGTGCGGGTGTTGGGCCGGGGTATCGCCGCGGCGGGAGGGGCCGGCCGTCCCCTGCCGCTCGCCAAGCTGGAAGTGCTCGCCGAAACGCTGGCCTGCCCCCAGGCGGTGGGGCGGTGGACCTTGGCGCGGACCGCCATCCGCGCAGGGCCGCAAACGATTGTGCTCGAGCGCGAGCCTGGTCGCCGGCCGTGGCCGGAACTGGCCCTGGCCCCTGGTGAGCAGGCGCTCTGGGATGGCCGCTTCTGGGTAGCGGCCGAGCCCAAGCTTGGTTTTTCGGTGACCGTGCATGCCCTGGGTCAGGCAGGGCTTGCGGCCGTGCGTCGCGAGGTGGCGCTGCCCCAGAGCGTCCCTGCGGGCACGTTGCGCGCCTTGCCGGGGTTCTGGAAAGGTTCAGCGCTCTTTGCCGTCCCAAGCCTCGGGTTTCCCGGTGGCGGTGGTTTGGTTTCGGCGCGCTTTGCCGCGCTCACCGGCCCCGCGGCCGACTTGGCCGGCGGCCGCGCGGGAGGATCGCGCGGTCCCGCCAGCCCGTAGCGTCGGCGGCTCCACGACCGGCTTGGCGCCGCAACTTTGCCCATTTCAGAGGTAGGCCCCGGCAAAATCGGGGCCACGGGAGCCTAAACTTGGCAAAGTAGTAAGAGGCTCCTATGTTAAAGTGCACGGGCCCGGGGATCATGCCGGCAGCGCGCAACAGCTGGGATCGCGGCGGCGGTTGGCGTCCCAGGCCAGCAAGGATACTCGATGAACTCGAATTTCCGGAACCTCGCCATCTGGGTCGTGATCGTCCTGTTGTTGATGGCTCTTTTCAATTTGTTCCAGAATCCGAGCCAAGGTCGCCGCGGTAACGAAATCAGCTATTCGGAGTTCCTGGCGGGCGTCGATAGCGGCAGCGTGTCGGAAGTGACCATTGCCAAGCATCGCATCACCGGTTCGTTCCGCGACAAGAGCAGCACCTTCACGACGGTGGCGCCCGACGATCCCAATCTGGTCGAGCGCCTGACCAAAAAAGGCGTCAAGATCACCGCCAAGCCCCCCGAGGAGGATGTGCCCTCCATTCTGGGCGTGCTGGTGAACTGGTTCCCGATGCTCCTCTTGATCGGCGTGTGGGTGTTTTTCATGCGCCAAATGCAATCGGGCGGTGGTCGGGCGATGGGATTTGGCAAGTCAAAGGCCAAGCTTTTGACCGAGCGCCACGGCCGCGTGACGTTTGAGGACGTGGCCGGCGTCGACGAGGCAAAGTCCGATCTGCAGGAAATTGTCGAGTTTCTCCGCGATCCGCAGAAATTCCAACGCCTTGGCGGACGCATACCGCGTGGCGCCTTGCTGGTTGGCCCGCCTGGGACGGGCAAGACGCTGATCGCGCGAGCCGTGGCCGGGGAAGCCAACGTGCCCTTCT
>Ga0070695_100001042_pt1 | contig 15156 bp, 14 predicted proteins | sample KBSK1252metaG_FD_65471 | JGI IMG/M metagenome (GOLD analysis project Ga0070695, IMG submission 65471) | Corn, switchgrass and miscanthus rhizosphere microbial communities from Kellogg Biological Station, Michigan, USA - KBS K1-25-2 metaG | ecosystem: Host-associated > Plants > Roots >...
CCGTATTCGAGCCCGCGCGTGTTGGTCCACGTCAGCAGCGCGATCAGCAGGATTCCGACCAGCTGCGTCGTCGACAGCGACAGCGCGTAGCCGGTTGAGACGTGCACCGGCGGGATGAGGTAGTTGTCGTCGGCGATCCACGGCACCAGCGCGCCGAAGTAGCGCGCGAAGCCGACGCCGACGGCGGCAATCGTCCCGGTCTGGATGACGAGGAACAGCGTCCACCCGTAGAGGAAGCCCCACAGCGGCGAGAACGCCTCGCGCAAGTAGACGTACTGGCCGCCAGCGCGCGGCATCATCGCCGCGAGCTCGCCGTAGGAGAGCGCGCCGACCACGGTGAGAACGCCGGTGAGCACCCAGGCGCCGAGCATCCAGCCCGGGCTGCCGATCAGGCGCGACATCTCCGCCGAGACGATGAAGATGCCCGATCCGATCATCGAGCCGACCACCACCATCGTCGAGTCGTAGAGGCCGAGACCGCGATGGAACTCCGTATCCAGACCGGTATCGACCGTAGCGTTGGCCATCCAGGACTCCTGCAAGTAAGATTTGCGAGCGTCCGAACCTTACATGCTCAACCTCGATCTGATCAACACCGTCGCGTTCGGCGGTGTCGTCCTCTTCCTCGGGCACGGCGTCCGCCGCGGCATTCCACCGCTCGCCAGGTACAACGTGCCGGCGCCGGTCATTGGCGGGCTGCTGGTGGCGGCGGCGATGCTGATTGCGCGCGCGCGCGGCGTCACGCTGGCGGCGTTCGACACGCGGCTGCAGGCGCCGTTCATGATCGCGTTCTTCACGACCGTCGGCTTCGGCGCCAGCCTGTCGTTGTTGAAGGTCGGTGGACCGCAGGTGGTGTTGTTCCTGCTGCTGGCCAGCGTGCTGGCGGTCGTGCAGAACGTGATCGGCGTGCTCATCGCCGTGCCGATGGGGCAGCACCCGCTCTTCGGCGTGCTCAACGGATCGGTGACGCTGACCGGCGGGCCGGCCACCGGGCTGGCATTTGCGCCGGCGTTCGAGCAGGCGGGCGTTCGCGGAGCGTCGACGGTGGCGATTGCGGCGGCGATGGTTGGCATCGTGTCGGGCGGGCTGATCGGCGGCCCGGTCGGGACGATCCTGATCGAGCGCTATCATCTGCGGCGCGAGAAGCGGGCGGTGCATCACGAGCCGCCGATTGCGGCGCAGATCGTCGAGGACAATCTCCCGGAGCCGCCGGCTGTCGCACCGCCCGGCGAGGACAAGGAATCGTACGCCCTGCTGAAAGCGCTGGTCGTGATCCTGGTGGCGATGTGGGGCGGGGCGACCGTCGGCGGCTGGCTGACCGCGGCCGGCATCACGCTGCCCGCCTACATTGGCGCGATGCTGGTGGCGGCGATCATCCGCAACGTGGACGATGCGACCGGGTGGATCGGGTTGTCGCAGCGCACGATCGACGACCTCGGCAGCGTTGCCTTGTCGCTGTTTCTCGTGCTCGCGCTGATGACGCTGCGGCTCTGGGAGCTGGCGGGCCTGGCGCTGCCGATGGTCGCCATCCTGGTCGCGCAGGTCGCGCTGATCGTCGCCGTCTGCTGGCCGACCTTTCGCGTGATGGGGCGCGACTACGACGCCGCGGTGATGGGCGCCGGGCTGTGCGGGTTCATGCTCGGCACGACCGCCAACGCGATGGCCAACATGGAAGCGCTGGTCGACCGCTACGGCCCGGCACCGCGCGCGTTCCTCGTGGTGCCGATGGTCGGCGCCTTCTTCATCGATTTCGTCAACGCGGTGATCATTACCGTCTGCCTGAACCTATGGACCTGAATCGCGACGACGCCTGGGCGCTGCTCACCGAATACACGAAGAGCGAGAGCCTGCTGAAGCATGCGATGGCGGTCGAGGCCGCGGTGCGCGGCTACGCCCGGAAGTTCGGCGCCGACGAGGAGGGGTGGGGCATCACCGCGCTGCTGCACGACTTCGACTACGAGCGCTGGCCGACGCTTGGCGACCACCCGAACAAGGGGAGCGAGATCCTGCGCGAGCGCGGCTACCCGGAGTGGCTGATACGGGCGATTCAGTCGCACGCCAAGGAAATCACCGGCGTGCCGCGGGACACCCAGCTCGAGAAAACGCTGTTCGCCTGCGACGAGCTGGCCGGGTTCATCACCGCGGCGTCGCTGGTGCGTCCGAGCAAGAGCGTGCTCGACCTCGAGGCGAAGTCGGTGGTGAAGCGGATGAAGGACAAGGCATTCGCCCGCGGGGTCAAGCGCGAGGATCTGCACGAGGGGGCGGCGCTGCTGGGGATTCCGCTCGAGGAGCACATCGGCAACGTGATCGGGTTCATGCGCGAGAAGGCCGACGAACTCGGGTTGCGGGGCACGCTGTAAAAAGGCCGCAGGCGTCGACGCCGGACCTTTTGCCGCGGCCCGACCGTATACCTATAAAAAACCTGAATGCCTGATACCGCCCCGGTCGTCACGCTCGAAGAGGTGACGGTCACCTACGGCAAGAATCGCGCGCTCAAAGAGGTCACGTCCTCGTTCGCCGCCGGCGCAGTGGGCCTGCTCGGCCCGAACGGCGCCGGCAAGAGCACGATGCTGAAGGCGCTGCTCGGCTTCATCGTGCCGGAGCGCGGGCGGATGCGCGTGCTCGGCCTCGACGTCGCCCGCGCGCCGCTGGAGATCCGGAGCCGCGTCGGCTACATGCCCGAGAGCGATGCCCACATTCCGGGCATGAACGCGGTGTCGTTCGTCGCTTACTGCGGCGAGCTCGCCGGCCTGCCGCGCGTCGACGCGATGCAGCGCGCCCACGAGGTGCTGTTCTATGTCGGCCTCGGCGAGGCGCGGTACCGCAACGTCGAGACCTACTCGACCGGCATGAAGCAGCGGATCAAGCTCGCCCAGGCGCTGGTGCACGATCCCGATCTGCTGTTCCTCGACGAGCCGACCAACGGCATGGACCCGAAAGGGCGCGACGAGATGCTCGAGCTGGTGCGCGACCTCGCCCACAACAAGGGCGTCAACCTGATTCTCTCGTCGCACCTGCTGCCCGACGTCGAATACACCTGCGATCACGTGGTGGTGATGGACAAGGGCGCGATCGCCGCCGCCGGGCCGATTGAGGCGCTGAAGCAGCCGCGCGGCCGCGTCTACGAGCTGCGCGTAAAAACCCCGGGCGGCGAGCTCGAGCCGTTTCTCGACCAGCTTCGTGCCGCCGGCCTGGATTGCCATGCCACCGACGAGGACGTGATGCGGGTCTTCGTGCCGGGCGACGGCGGCGCGCAGCAGTTGTTTGCGCTCGCCTCCTCGGCGCACGTGCAGGTGCGGCATCTGCGGCCGAGCATCCCGACGCTCGAGGACGTCTTCGCGCACGCGGTTGGCGAGAAGTAGCGCATCATGCCTATCCACGATCAAGGGTATCGACGCTACGGCGGGGAGAAAGCGCGGGGGGGCACCGGATGGATGGTGATCGCGCGCGCGGGGATCCGCACCTTCCTCGCCAGGCGAACGCTGCTCGGGATCCTGCTCGTGGCCTGGGGTCCGTTCTTCGTCCGCTCGGTGCAGATCTATCTCACCGCGACGGTGCAGCAGGCCAGCACGCTCATCCCGGTGACGGCCGACACCTTCCGCGAGTTCCTCGACAACGGCTTCCAGCACCTGGTGGTCTTCGTCGTCGCGGTTTACGTCGGCGCCGGGCTGATTGCCAACGATCGCCGCGCCAACGCGCTGCAGATTTACCTGTCGAAGCCGTTGACGCGCGCGGAGTACGTCTTCGGCAAGCTCGCGATTCTCATCTGTTTTCTCCTCGCGATCACGTGGGTGCCGGCGATTGTGCTGCTGTTCGTCCAGATGGCGTTTGCCGGGAACTTCACCTTCCTGAGAAACAACCTCTACCTGTTTCCGGCGATCACCGTGTTCGCCTTCATCGAGGTGACGCTCGTCGCGGTATCGATGCTCGCGCTGTCGTCGCTGTCGAAGAGCAGCCGCTACGTCGCCATTCTCTATTCGATGGTGATCTTCTTCTCGCAGGCGATCTACGGCGTCCTCTATGCCGTGACGCGCAGCACCGCGTTCTCCTGGGTGTCGTTCTCGGCCAACCTCTCGCAGATCGGCAGCCTGATTTTCAGGCAGCGCCTGCCCTACGACACGCCGTGGCCGGTGTCGCTGCTGATGATCGTCGGCTTGATCGTCCTGTCCGGCGTGATCCTCGAGCGCCGCGTCCGCGGCGTCGAGGTGGTGGCGTAATGGCCGCAGGACTCGTGGCCGCCGATCACCTCTCGAAGTGGTACGGCCAGGTGATCGGCCTGAACGATGTGTCGGTGACCGTGCCCACGGGCATCACCGGCCTGCTCGGCCCGAACGGCGCCGGCAAGTCGACCTTCATGAAGCTGATCACCGGTCAGCTCAAGCCGAGCAAGGGCACGATCAACGTGCTCGGCGAACCGATCTGGCAGAACCCGGCGCTCTATCACCGCATCGGCTTCTGTCCCGAACAGGACGCGTTCTACGACCGGATGACCGGCCTCGAGTGGGTCACCGCGCTCGTTCGCCTCAACGGCGCGGACGACGCGGCTGCCAGGTCCGCCGCGAACCGGGCGATCGAGGAGGTCGACCTGGTCGAGGCCGCCAACAAAAAGATTGGCGCCTACAGCAAGGGCATGCGGCAGCGCATCAAGATGGCGCAGGCGATCGCGCACGCCCCTGAGCTGCTCATCCTGGACGAGCCCCTGTCGGGGATGGACCCGCTGGCGCGGCGCAAGACCATCCGCATGATCAAGGAGTGGGGCCGCGCGGGGCGCAGCGTCATCGTCTCGAGCCACATCCTGCACGAGATCGAGTCGATGACCTCGAACATCCTGCTGATCAACCAGGGGCGGATTCTCGCCGAAGGCAACGTCCATCAGATCCGCGAGCTGATCGACGAGCACCCGCACACCGTGCACATCCGCGCGGACGAGACCCGCGCGCTCGCGCGCGAGTTCCTCGGCTATGACGATGTGCTCAGCCTGAAGCTGGAAGAGGGCGCGGTCGTCGTCCAGACGGGGCGGCCCGATTCGTTTTACTCGCGCCTCACGGCGCTCGCCGCGTCGGGCGAGCATGGCGCGATCCACGAGGTGACGTCGCCCGACGACAACCTCTCGGCCGTCTTCGAGTACCTGGTGAAGTCATGACAGAGCCGGCGCCGCCCGCTGCCACCGCAACCCCGGGACTGTTCCCGTCAGCCGTGCGGATCTTCGACCTGTCGCTCGGGCAGATGCTCTGGTCGCGGCGGTCGGTGTTTCTCGGCGTCCTGCTCGGCGGTCCGGTGGCGATCGCGATCGCGCTGCGGATCATCGAATCGCTGGCGACCTCCGGGTTCATGGTCAACGGCGCCCAGATACGCGGCGACGCCATCTTCGGCGGCGTCATCTGGCTGCTCTTCATCCGCGTGATCGTGCCCCTGCTGGGCGTCTTCTACGGCACGGCGCTGATTGCCGACGAGGTCGACGACAAGACGATTACCTACCTCTTTACCCGGCCGATTCCGCGGAGCGCGGTGGTCGTCGGCAAGTACCTCGCGTACCTGGCCTGCACCATCCTCCTGGTCCTGCCGTCGGTCATGATTGTGTTTTTCCTCATTGTCCCGATCGGCGGCGGCAGCATTGGCGAGACGTTTCCGTCCCTGGTGGCGGATCTGGGGATGCTCGTCGTCGGCCTGGCGGCATACGGGGCGGTCTTCGCCCTGGTGGGGACCCGCCTCAAGCGGCCGCTCGTCGTTGGCCTCGTGTTCGCGTTCGGGTGGGAGCCGACGGTGCTGCTGTTCCCCGGTTACCTCAAGCGTTTGACCGTCGCCTATTACCTGCAGGCACTCGTCAAGCACGAGATGCCCCAGGACTCGGCCGTGAGCATGCTGATGCAGGTGTTCAGGGAAGTGCCCTCAGTGGCCGTGAGCCTGTTATCCTTGGGAGTCATCGTGGCGGTCGCCCTATGGCAGGCGGGCCGGGCGGTCGAGCAGCGCGAGTACGTGCTTGAACAATAGGTTACCGTTGTCCGTATAGCCTTTTGAGGCCTGTCTTATGACGACGCGGACCCGCAATTTCGTGATTGTTTCGCTCGCGGTGCTGGGGATCGGTCTTGGCAGCGGTCTGGTCGCCTACTACGTCGGGTTCCCCGCCGGGGCGCGCGGCCGACAGGGCGGGCCCGACGAGCTGGCCTTCGTCCCCCGGGATGCCGCCGCCATTGCCTACGCGGACGTCCACGAAATCATGACCTCCGAGCTGCGGCAGAGGCTGCACCGCGCGCTGCCGATGAAGGAAGACGGGCAGCGCGAGCTCGAAGCCCGCACCGGCATCAACATCGAAACCGACATCGACCGCATCGTCGCCTGCCTCTATCCGGAGCGCGGCGGCGACTCGAGGGGCGGCGCAGGCATGGTGCTCGCGCGCGGCCGGTTCGACGAGGTCAAGATCGAGGCGCTGATGCGCGAGCATGGCGCCACGGTCGAAACCTACAACGGCAAGCGCCTGGTCGTGGCGGATCACGCCTCCTTCCGCGATCGCGACCGCGATTCGTTCGACGTCGACGACACGCCGCGGCGCGCCTCGCACAGCTTCGCCGTGTCGTTCATGGAACCGGGGCTGGCGGCCATCGGCAGCACCGCCCTCATCAAGTCGGCGATCGACCTGCACCGCGCCGGCAACAACCCGCAGCAGGGGCTCGAGAGCGTCACCGGCAACGAGGAACTGATGAACCTCGTTCGCTCGCTCGACGACGGCAATGCGTGGGCAGTGGGGCGGTTCGACGCGCTCGGCTCGCACGCGCGGTTGCCGGACGTCGTGGCGAGCCAGATCCCCGCGATCACGTGGGTGTCGGCCAGCGGCCACGTCAACGGCGGCATCCGCGGCGTCATCCGCGCCGAGGCGCGCGACGATGAAGCGGCGAACAACCTCCGCGACGTCGTCCGCGGCTTCCTGGCCCTCGCGAAGCTGCAGTCCGGCTCGCGGCCCGAGCTGCAGGCGATGATGCAGTCGCTCGAGCTCACCGGCACCGGCAAGACCGTCGGCCTGTCGTTCTCGGTTCCCGCCGAGATCTTCGACATCGTCGGCGCGGTCGCGAACAAGACGATCAAGCCCGAAGCCGACCCGCGCTAAACGCCAGGATTAGGGAGTGGGGATTAGGGATTAGTATGTCCCTGATCCATGCTGCCTAATCCCGGATCGCTGTCGCCTCAACCCGCCGGCTCGTTCATCCTCAATCCCTATTCCCCAATCCCTGGCAGATGACGGACCTGGTGTTTTTCTACGGCACGCTGATGAAAGGGTTCGAGCGCGCCGGTCGTTCAGGCGTGGAAGCGAAGCTGACGCCGATGGGCTGCGGATCGATTGGCGGCGCGCTATTCGACCTCGGCATCTATCCCGCTGCCATCCCGTCGTCGGACTCGCGCGTCACCGGCGAGCTGTATCGGATCTCGGATCTCGATTCCGTGCTGGCGGTGCTCGACGAACTGGAGGGGCATCGTCCGAGCGAGCCGGACACGAGCCTCTATCGCCGCATCGAAGCGCCGGTGACGATGGACGACGGGCAGGTGGTGCAGGCGTGGGTGTACTTCTACAACGCGCCGCTCGGCCAGGCACAGCGCATCGAATCGGGCGATTACCGCCAGCACCTGAAGTTGCGATGAGGCTTGGCGGGCAAGGCGGGCAGGACGAACGCCGGCCCGGCGCGGCTACAACGCGCGGCGGCCGTTGGTGATGGCGTCGATGAATCCGGCAATCACCGCGGCCACGCGGTCGGGCGGCTCGATGAACTGGATGCCGGAACGGTAGAGCACGATCTCCTGGTCGACGTCGGAAATGCTGCAGTGTGCGACGCGCCCCTTGATGACAATGGAGCGGTCGCCGAGGGTCAGCCGGAAATCGTGGAGCGAGTCGAGCTGAAGGGGAAAGCCGGTTTCGACCTGCGCGCCGCCGCGGCTGATCTCCTTGATCGCCATCGGCTGAAAAACCATGACCTCGCCGCGGAGCTCGCCGAGAATTTCGATTCGCTCGGTGTCGCGCTTGTCCTCCGCCCGCATCCGGCCGGACTATAGCATCTTTAGTTCATCCACACGGCCGGCTTGGCGGTGAAGATCTCGGTCCCGGCCATCTCCGGAACTTCTTCTTCCTTTTCCGGGCCGTCGTATTCCGTCGTGTAGGTGAGGACCGGGATGGCGCGCGTGTCCTCGTCGAGCTTCAACATCGACAGCACCTGGAAGCCGTCGGCCTCCGCGAGGCGGACGCACAGGATCACGAGGTTCGGCTGGACGCGCTTGATCTGCGAATACGCACGCTCGCTCGATTCGACGAAGACCACGTCGTAGTGACCGGCGTCGAGGACCGTTTCGAGCAAGTCGAGGATCTCCGACGTGCCGTTGACGATCACCACCTTCTGGGCGGTGGTCGCGGCGGGGATCTGCTGACGAAGCATCTCGGTGGTCGCGGCGTTGGTCATCATCGCTGGTCCGTCTCCTCGGACACCCTCGTCAATTCAGGATTCGTGCCATGGTCCATTGCGAGAATTGGCGTCAAATTTACGGCGTTTCTCATGTCCGCCCGCCAACCCGCCCGAGTTGACCACGAAAAGTTCCACAGGCAGCTCATCCCGTAAACTGCTGTGCCCCCGCCGCTTCGCGGCCGGGTTGCAGCACCCCGTCTCCGTACGGCACTCTCATCGGCTATGGGCAGCGCCACAGCTAATGCAACGACGTACCACAATTTTATTGACGGGGCCTGGGTGCCTTCCGTTTCAGGCGCGGTATTCGAGAACCGTAACCCGGCGAACACCGACGACCTGGTCGGCGTCTTCCAGAAATCGACCGCCGACGACGTGGCGCGGGCACTCGACGCGGCGCGATCGGCCTATGAGCGCTGGCGTCTGGTGCCGGCGCCGAAACGCGCCGAGCTGCTGTTTCGCGCCGCGCAGTTGATCGCGGAGCGGAAGGAAGCGCTCGCCCGCGACATGACGCGCGAGATGGGGAAGGTCCTGGACGAGACGCGCGGCGACGTCCAGGAAGCGATCGACATGACCTTCTTCATGGCGGGCGAGGGACGCCGCCAGTACGGCCAGACGGTGCCGTCCGAGCTGCGCGACAAGTTCGCGATGTCGATGCGGCAGCCGGTCGGCGTCTCCGCGATCATCACGCCGTGGAACTTTCCGATGGCGATCCCGAGCTGGAAGATCATCCCGGCGCTGGTCTGCGGCAACACCGTGGTCTTCAAGCCGGCGACGCTGACGCCGCTGTCGGCGTTGAACTTCGTCCGCATCCTCGAGGACGCGGGGATTCCGCCGGGCGTCGTCAACCTGGTGACCGGCGGCGGCGCCGACGTCGGCAATGCGCTGCTCGTCAGCGACGCGGTGCGCGTCGTCTCGTTCACCGGATCCACCGAAGTCGGCCGCACCGTCTCGAGCCAGGCGGCGCCGTCGTTCAAGAAAGTGCACCTCGAGATGGGGGGCAAGAACGTCATCATCGTGATGGACGATGCCAATCTCGATCTCGCGGTCGAAGGGTGCTTGTGGGGCGGCTTCGGCACCACCGGTCAGCGGTGCACGGCGGCGAGCCGTGTCGTGGTGCACGAGAAGGTGTACCGCAGTTTTCTCGATCAGTTCGTCGGCCGGGCCAAAGGGCTCCGCGTCGGCGACGGGCTCGATCCGCGGACGCAGATGGGGCCGTCGGTCAGCCAGGGGCAGCTCGACACGGTGATGAAGTACGTCGAGATCGGGAAGAAGGAAGGCGCGACGCTGGCGTGCGGTGGTCACGCGCTGACGGCCGGTGCGTACGCAAAAGGCTACTTCCACGAGCCGACGATTTTTTCCGACGTCAGCGCGTCGATGCGCATCGCGCAGGAGGAAATCTTCGGGCCGGTCGTCTCCGTGATCCCGTGCCGGTCGTTCGACGAGGCGATCGCGGTGGGAAACGGCGTACAGTACGGGCTGTCGGCCTCGATCTACACGCAGGACATCAATCGCGCCTTCACGGCGATGCGCGACATGTATACCGGGATCTTCTACGTCAACGCGCCGACCATCGGCGCCGAAGTGCACCTGCCGTTTGGCGGCACGAAGGCGACCGGAAACGGGCATCGCGAGGCCGGCATCGCGGCGCTCGACGTGTTTTCGGAGTGGAAGTCGATTTATGTCGACTTCAGCGGCCGGCTGCAGCGTGCGCAGATCGACACCGCGGAACTATGAAGCTCCGTAGATCGGCGATCGTTCGCTGTTGCAATTAGGTCAATCGGTTACGGGCGAAGTTCCTGACTGGCGTGCGTGCCGGCCGAGTGCCGGCGCGGCCTGTGCCGCCAGCGTTCACCACCCGATACTCTAGTTATGAACTGGGCAATCGCGGGAGTCGTGTATGCCGTTGCGTACGCCGCGATCGTCACCGTCCTTCCGGATCCGGCCCGACTTGTTGCAGGCAACATTGGCCTGCTGCTCTCGCCGCTGTCGCTCCTCTTCGTCCTCGTTCGCCGCCGCGGCGCGTGGCGCGGGCGTCAGGCGGTGTTCTTCGCTGCGCTTGGCGCCTGGGCGGCGTTGTGGTTCATCGGGCAGATGGCGTGGGCCTACGACGAGCTCCTGGCCTCGACGCCGCTGCCGTGGTTCAAGTGGCACATCGTCCTGCAGCTGTGCGGGTCGGCGCTGCCGCTGATTGCGCTGGTCGCCTGGCCGCACCGCGATGGCGCGCCTGAAACCGCGATCACCGTCGCGCTCGACATCGCCGTCCTCGGCTTCCTCACCGGCTTCCTCTACTGGTCCCTGATCATCGCCCCCGGCGCCGCGCCGGAACACTCGGCGCTCGCGCTGCGGATGCTGGCGACGATCGGTCCGCTCGTCAGGCTCGCGGCGGTCGTCGGCTTCGTGTTCGCAGCGATGTCGGCGCGGAAAGGATTCGAAGAGTGGACGGCGGTCTACCGGCGGCTCGCGCTCGGCTTCGGCATCGCGTTCGCGCTGCTGGTGATGCTGTCGTTCTCGACCGTCGCTGGCGCCTATCGCACCGGCGCGATCCCCGACGTCGGGTGGATGCTGCCGTTCTTCTTCGCCGCATCGGCGGTTGCGATGGCCCCGGCGTCGTCGCCGGCGCAGCGGACCGCGGTGGCGTGGTCGACGCGCCATTCGTCGCCGGTGCTGCTGTTCGCGGCGCTGCTCACCGTCACCGTCGTCGGCTACTCGGCCCGCTACCTGATGCCGCTCGGTCAGCCGGTCGACGATCTGCGCGAGCTGGCGACGGCGTTCACCTTGATCTGCGGCGGGGCGATCGTGATGGTGCGGCTTCGGGTCGAACAGCGCGCGGTCGAACAGGCCAACCAGCGCGTCCGCCTGCTGGCAACCGCCTGCGAACAGGCGGGCGAGCTGATTGTGATTGTCGGCGCCGACGGCCGGATCGAGTATGCGAACGACGGCTTCTGCCGCACCTCGGGCTATTCGCTGCACGAGCTGGACTCGCTGCCGCCGGACACGCTCGTGGCGGAGGAATCGCGCGGCGAGATCCCGGCGATCGTCCACCAGCTGCGCGCGCAGCAGACCATTCGCGTCCAGGTGGTGCTCGCGCGCAAGGACGGCTCGACCTTCCACGCCTCCTGCGCCGCGGCGCCGATTCTCGACGATGCGGGGAAGGCGACGCACTATGTCGCCGTCATTCGCGACGTCACCGAGGAGCTGCGGCTGCGCGAGCAGCTGGTGCGGAGCGAGCGCCTCTCGGCGGTCGGCGAGTTCGTGTCGGGTGTCGCGCACGAGATCAACAACCCGCTGCAGTCGGTCATCGGCACGCTGGAGCTCGTTCTCGGCCAGCCGCACCACCCCGAGGTGCGCGTTGATCTCGAGCGCACGCGCTTCGAAGCGGGCCGCGCCGGACGCATCGTCCGCAACCTGCTGACCTTCGTCCGCCACTCGTCGAAGGAACGGCTGCTGATGGACTTGAACGAGATCGTCAAGTCGACGGTCGGCGTGCGCGCCTACGAGCTCGAGATGTCGGGAATCGCGACCCGCGAAGACTACGCGCCGCTGCTGCCGCTCGTGCTCGCCAACCGCGAGGAGATCCAGCAGGTGATCCTGCACCTCGTGATCAACGCGCAGCAGGCGATGACCGGCGTGCCCGAACCGCGCGTGCTCTCGGTGAGGACGCTGCTCGTCGGCAGCGACGCGGTGCTCGAAGTGAGCGATACCGGCCCTGGCATTCCAGCTGGAGCGGCCGGCCGGATCTTCGAGCCGTTCTTCACCACCAAGACGAACGGCGGCGGCGCCGGGCTGGGCCTGTCGCTCTCACTCGGCATCGCCAACGCGCACCGTGGCACGCTCGATCTCGTGCCGACCGAAACCGGCTGCTGCTTCCGCCTGACCCTGCCCGGCGCGGGGTTCCCCGGCCCGGCGTCGGTGCACTGACATCACGTGGTCTCCGGCTTCAGCCGGACCGTCGCCGATCTCGGACTAAAATGGGATGTTTATGTCGGTCGCAGAGGTCGTCATCCTCGGCGCCGCGCGTACACCCATCGGCAGGTACGGCGGCTCGTTCAAAGACATTCATCCGGCGGAGCTCGGCGCCGTCGCCGCGCGTGCGGCGATCGCCCGTGCCGGACTGACGCCGGACGACATCGACGAGGTCTTCATCGGCCACGGCCGCCAGGGCGGCTCCGGCCCGAATCCCGGCCGCCAGGTGGGACACCGCGCCGGCATCCCGCACACCGCGCCCGCGCAGACGATCAACAAGGCGTGCGCCTCCGGCCTGCAGGCGCTGGCGTCCGCGGCGCAGTCGATCATGCTCGGCGAATCGGAGATCGCGCTCGCCGGCGGGATCGAGTCGATGAGCCGCATGCCCTACCTCATCGACGCCGTTGATGCGCGGTGGGGCCACCGCATGGGCAACTTCACGCTGGTCGATGCGATGTACCGCGACGGCTTCGCGTGCCCGCTGTCGAACCTGATCATGGGCGAGACGGCGGAAGTGCTCGCGCGCCAGTATCACATCACGCGCGAGCAGTCCGACTGCTTCGCACTCGAGAGCCAGCGCAAGGCGCAGGCGGCAATCGCAGCGGAGCACTTCTCTCGCGAAATCGCCCCGGTCACGGTGCCCGCCGCTGGGCGCGGTGCACCAGAGAGCGTCGTCGACCGCGACGAGCATCCGCGCGAGACCACCATCGAGAGCCTGCGCAAGCTGACGCCGGTCTTCGCCGAGGTCGAAGGCGCGCCGGGCATCATCACCGCCGGCACGGCATCGGGGGTGACCGACGGCGGCGCCGCCCTGGTCGTGGCGTCGGCGCCGGCGGCGCGGCGGCGCGGCCTCGCACCGCGCGCGAAGATTCTCGGCTGGGCCAGCGCCGGCGTCGACCCGCGCATCATGGGGATCGGGCCGGTGCCGGCAATTCGCAAGCTGACCGAACGAACCGGCCTCGGCGTCGACGACTTCGATCTCATCGAGCTCAACGAAGCGTTCGCGCCGCAGGTGCTCGCGGTGATGCGGGACGTGCCGATGCCGGCCGACCGCCTCAACGTCAACGGCGGCGCGATCGCGCTGGGCCATCCGATTGGCGCGACCGGCGCGAGAATCGTCGTCACCCTGCTGTACGAGCTCGAACGGCGGCAGGCGCGGCGCGGGCTGGCGACGCTCTGCGTCAGCGGCGGCATGGGGATGGCGCTCGCCATCGAACGGATCGGGTAGATAGACGATGCGTATTGCGGTCGTTCCCGGAGACGGGATTGGCGTGGAAACCACCGCGGAGGCGATGAAAGCGGTCGCCGCGGTTGGAGAGGTGTTCGGACGCAGGTTCGAGCTCGAGACGTTCCCCTGGGGCGCCGATCACTATCTGAAGACCGGCGTGACCATGCCGCCGAACGGGTACGCGATGCTGCGCGACCAGTTCGACGCGATCTTCATCGGCGCGCTCGGCGACCCGCGCGTCGCCGACAACCGGCACGCGCGCGACATCCTGCTCGGCACCCGCTTCGAGCTGGATCTCTACGTCAACTACCGCCCGGTCAAGCTGCTGCACGAGCGGCTGTGTCCGTTGAAGAACCGCTCGACCGCCGACGTCAACTTCGTCGTGTTCCGCGAGAACACCGAGGGGCTGTATGTCAGCGTCGGCGGCCGCTTCAAGGCCGGCACGACCGACGAGATCGCGATCCAGGAGGAGCTCAATACCTACAAAGGCGTGCACCGCATCGTCAGGCACGCCTTCGAGTTCGCCGCCGCCAACGGGCGCAGGAGCGTCTGCATGGCGGACAAGAGCAACGCGATGGCCGAGGGGCACGCGCTGTGGCAACGCGTGTTCCGCGAGCTGGCGCCGCAGTACCCGGGCATCCAGCCGCGCCACCTCTACATCGACGCGCTGGCGCTGCTGATGGTGCAGAACCCGGCGCAGTTCGACGTCATCGTGACCAACAACCTGTTCGGCGACATCATCACCGACCTCGCTGCCGCGCTGCAGGGCGGGCTCGGGCTGGCCGCGTCGGGCAACCTGCATCCCGGGCGCACCTCGATGTTCGAGCCGGTGCACGGTTCGGCGCCGCCGCTTGCGGGGAAGAACGTCGCCAACCCGATGGGCGCCATCCTCTCGGCCGCGCTGATGCTCGACTACCTCGGGCTCAGAGCCGAGGCGGCGGTGATTGAAGCCGCGGTGCAGGAAGCCGTCGCCACCGGCAACGGCACGCAGGAGATCGGCGGCAGCCTCGGTACTCGCGAAACCGGCGACTTCATCGCCTTGCAGATCCGCAAACCCCGCGGCGAGACCCAGGTCGACGCCGTTCCTGAAGCCGTTCCCGACGCGGCGGCCGATCGACAGCCGATCGGCAGCGCGGCGAATCCCGAAGAGCATCAATGACCAGACCCGAAGTTCTCGTCGTCGGCGGCGCGCGCACGCCGATGACCGACTATGTCGGCGCGCTCAAGGACGTGTCGGCGATCGAGCTCGGCGCGATCGCCGCGCGCGGCGCGTTCGAACGCACGGGCGTCAGGCCGGAGTGGGTCGACCATGCGGTGGTCGGCAACGTCCTGCAGACGAGCGCCGACGCGATCTACGGCGCGCGTCACGTCGCCCTCAAGGCCGGCGTCCCGGTGGAGGTGCCGGCGCTGACCGTCAACCGGTTGTGCGGATCCGGGATCCAGGCGGCGATCAGCGGCGCGCAGCTGATTCAGCTCGGCGAGGCCTCGATGGTGCTCACCGGAGGCATCGAGAGCATGAGC
>Ga0070695_100001043_pt1 | contig 15140 bp, 17 predicted proteins | sample KBSK1252metaG_FD_65471 | JGI IMG/M metagenome (GOLD analysis project Ga0070695, IMG submission 65471) | Corn, switchgrass and miscanthus rhizosphere microbial communities from Kellogg Biological Station, Michigan, USA - KBS K1-25-2 metaG | ecosystem: Host-associated > Plants > Roots >...
TCGTGCGGTTGAACCGTGGTTGTTCTCTCCCGGTGGCCGTTACAGGCGTCCGCGACGAGGGCTTTGCGAACGCTGCGCGTCCCCGTCGAGACGGATAGGACGGCCATCGTGCGGCCAGATGGACTTTTCAAGAGGAACAGCCGATTTCGTTACAGCAGCCATTCACCCGAGCGAGTCCATCCGCCCACTGCCAGCTTCTCGTGAATGGCTTGTTGGCGCTTGCCAATTCGGTGGCGCTCGTGAAGGTCTCGACTCGCTCGATGCCGTCGGAATCAATGATTCGCAGCTCGAACTCGCCGTTGGCGAGGTGCAACACTTCGATGCTGGTGCGCAGTCCCTCTCGCTCGAACCACCACAGCATGCGCGGCATTCTCGCCGACTCGACACCCCGTCAGCAACGTTTCCTATTTTCGTAAGCCCGATGCCCCGATTCAGCACACGGGCAGGCGCGCACTGTCGTGCAACGAACGACCAGTGCAGATAATTCGCGATCTCGAAGGCGGATCTGGATTTGTAGAGAGCGCGGCTGATGAATCCCTCAGCATCTGTCCACCCGTGCCGACGCTGCGGAAGTTCTCAAACGCGCCGTCTTGCTTCGACACGCACGGGGCATTTCAAGTGCGACGTGTGCGGGTGCATCTTTCCCGTTCGTCGTGAGCGTGAAGCGCAGCCGACGCGTTCGACGTCGATGGCCGATCGTGGTTCTGTGTGCCCGAAATGCGGAGGCCAGCAGTTGCAGATTGTTGGACGCTCGATGAATCCGCCTCTTGTTCACACGCGATGTGAAGGGTGCGGACACATCTCGTCGGCGGCCGATGCGGCAGCAAGTTCAGCCTGAAGCGGCTCTGAGTACCGCGAAGAGAACGCGGGACGTTCCGTCGACATAGCCGCCAACACTTCTTCGACCGCCGTTTCCAGCAGTCATCGCTTGACGGCGCAGCGAGTGATTCCGTGCAACTTTGTAGCGCGCGTGGCACGAACGTCCCACTTCGTTGGTCCCACCATTGCGTAAACCGATAAAAACGAACCTTTTGGGGGATCATGCGTATCAGGATCATTCAACGACCCAGCGTTGCGTGTATCGATGGGCTACGGCTCGATGTTTTTGAGGTCGGCCGCCAGTACGAAGTCGGCAACATGCTGGGGGCGCTGATGCTCTCAGAGCAGTGGGCAGAACCCGTCGCGTCGGACGAGCCTGCGCTGATCATTCCGCTCGGAGAAGTGATCGCGGCCGGCGATCAGCAAAGTCCCCGCAATCTGATTCGCGAAACGTTCCCGCCCTCCTCGGACGCCACACCATCGTCAGCGCTTGACCGTCGTCGTCGCGCGCGAAATCGGCCGGCGTGACGCGTCTGTAATCCTCTCGGCGAAACAGTTCCTGCGGGAACGCGTTGGCGATCGTCGATCGGTCTGCCAAGACGGATGGCTGACGGCTTACACGATGCGAAGTCACGCCTGGTTGCTCCGGTAAACGGCCTGGTGAATCGGGCGCGCTGGACCGCCTCCTCTGGGTGTGGCTCTCGCGGGCGTGGACGGAGTGGCGAAGCGCACTCGTATTTTGCAACGCCACGCATCAGGATTGTCGAGACTAGCGATACATATTCCGATCGGCGCATCACGCGAATCGCTCGTGATGAATTCGCGATCCGCTCACCCGATCCGACACACGCGAACCGACGGATCATCGATTCAGCCCAACGCGGCGTTCAAGATCTTGGAATCGTCGGTCGCCGCGAAGCGTATCGAACCCGGGCCGCAGGAGGACGCCGGGGTTGAATCGCTCTTCAAAGCCCTTCTCGAGCCAGGTCATCGCCTCATCGTTCTCGCCGAGCGCCGCATAGACGACGGCAATCTCCGAGGCGTTCGAGGTGGCACGCGAGCGCTTTTTCAGATTGTCCAGAAGTTGCACCGCTTCGTCCTTCCTACCTGATACGGCAAAGGCACGGGCGAGATTGGCCGTGAAGGTCGGGCTGCCCGCGGACAGCTGGACCGCATTTTGTAGTTCCGAGATCGCTTCATCGTGCTTCTGGCGCTGGAGGTACGCGAGGGCCAGTTGATTGTGTGCGAGAGGAAAATTCACGTCCATTTCGATCGTCTTGCGGCTCTGTTGAATCGATTCATCGGTGAAATGCGCAATGAGGAGAAGCTCCGCCAGATCAGCGTTGATGATCAAAGACAGAGGATCGAGATTGTGGGCTTTCTTCATTTCGGCGATCGCGTCGTTGTTCCTCCGCAACAACGCCAAGTGCCACGCATACCAATGATGAGCGGTCGCGTAACCTGGGTTCAGCTCAATGCCTCGCCGGAACTCCGTGTCGGCGGATTTCCAATCCCAGTCGAAGCCGTCCAAGCAGAACGCAAGGGACGTATGAGCCTCGCCGAGCGTGTCATCGAGCTGCAGCGCTTTGACCGCCGCCGCCTTCGCTCGAGGAAACGCCTCGCTGGGAGCAAGCACTCCATACTCCCAATCGCCCAACAAGGCGTACGTGTCGGCCAAGCCACTGTACGCTTGCGCGTAGTTTGGATCGCGCTGAATCGCCTGGTTGAAATACTCGACCGCCTTTCTAAAGTCGTCGCCGGTTCGCTTGTTCCAGAAATACCGCCCCTTGAGGTACGCCTCGTACGCAAGAGGATCCACGACTTTGCCGTGCTTCAGCGTCGCCCGTTCCTGCGCGTTGAGATTGATCCGGATCTGTTCGGCGATCGCGCGCGCGACGTTGTTCTGCAGCGTGAGCGTTTCGCGCAGATTGCCATCATAGGAATCGGACCACAAGTGCTTGTCGTCGCGCGCTTCGATCAACTGGGCCGTGATCCGAACCTGATCGCCCGAGCGCAGCACCGTGCCTTCCACCACGGCGTCCACGTCCAGCTCGCGCGCGATCTGCGGCAGCGGCTTGCGCACACGTTTGTACGGCATCACCGACGTCCGCGAAATCACGCGTAACGCGCTGATCTGACCAAGCGTCGCAATCAGCTCGTCGGTCATCCCATCCGCAAAGTATTCCTGTGAGTTATCGCCCGATAGATTTTCGAGAGGCAGGACGGCAAGCGAGCGGATCGTGCCCGACTGCGGAGCTCTCGACTGAAGTGTCCAAACGATGATCGCGATCGGCGCAAGAGCCAGCGCCACGCCGCTGATCATCCACGCATACCACGAACGCAAACGCCGCGGCGATGGCGGCTCCGCGACAGGCGCGACCGATTCGTCCTCTACAGGTACGGGGTGCGCAGTCCTGAGGTCAGGTCGGGCAATCGGAGCTCCGTCAACGACCGCAACGTCCGCGATGAAGCGATACCCGCGCCGAGCGACGGTCTCCACGAAGCGCGGGCTCGTGGCCGAATCACCGAGCGCGTCCCGAATCCTGTTGACGGCTTTGTTCACTCCGTGGTCGAAATCGACGAAGGTGTCGGCGGTCCACAGTCGGTTGCGAAGCTCTTCCCGAGTGACCGTTTCACCCGGCCGTTCGAGCAGCATCGCCAGAACCTGCAACGGCTGCTCCTGTAGTCTGAGCCTGACTCCGTGCTTCCACAGTTCCCCCGCTCGAAGATCAACCTCGAAGACGCCGAAACGGAAGCGGACCGGAGTACTGGCTTCGGGCATGGAATGGCTATTCGATGATTGCGAGTCTACCACCCCGTTCGGTTACCGAACGTCGCAGGGATGATCGCGCGTAAGCCTTCCGTTTCGAGCGAGTTGCCTGGGGAGGTTCAAGCCAGCGACACAGGATTGCCATTCCATTGCCCTCGCCGCCCGCCGCGCGCACATTCTGACGTTCGAGAACGGAGTCTCGAGAGGTGGCGTCTGGAAGGAGAACGTGCTGATGAGCGAGCGAATACCGCTAGACGGCAAAGGTGGCGGAGAGGTGCGCGGACTTGCCGAACTCATTGTTCCGCATCTCGATTCGGCCTACAACCTCGCGCGCTGGCTCGTCGGCAACCGTGACGATGCCGAGGACGTGGTGCAGGAGGCGTACCTACGAGCATTTCGATATTCCGACGGCTTTCGTGGCGGCGACGCGCGCGCGTGGCTGCTCACGAATGTCCGCAATACGTCGTACAGGTGGCTCCGGAAGACGCGGATGTACGAGCCGGTCGTCCAGTTCGACGAGGAAATACACACCAGCGGCATTGAGACTTCGAATCCTGAACAGCGGCTGCTCCAGAACGCCGACGGGCGCCTCGTCGAAAAGGCGCTGAGCGAACTTTCGGTTCGGTTCCGAGAAATTCTGGTCCTGCGCGAGCTGGAAGAGCTTTCCTACAAAGAGATCGCCGTCGTCATGGGCATGCCGATGGGCACAGTGATGTCAACGTTGTCACGTGCACGAGACCGGTTTCGGCATGTCGCCGGCTATCTCCTTAAAACGCACGTCTCGTCGGAATCGGATTCGGCCGCGACGAAAGGCCGTGAATGCGTGGTGGCCGGCAGCTAGGAATAAATTCGTCGCGGTTCAAGTCTCACTCAGCGAGTCCACACGCTGACTTGACAGGGAGGCACGATGAAAAAATGGTTGCTGGTTCTTCCGCTGATGGCTCTCGTACCGCTCGGCGCGACAGCTGACGATTCGCTCGTCAGATTCGACGGCGGCATCGGCGTTGACCCCGTCTCCGGGATCGCCTCGAATGCACCCGCTCTCAACGTCGTCCGCGGCGTTCCGCCTGGCGGCTTCCCGTGGGTGATCAAGCGGTTACGCGCCGACGTGCAAAGCGACGGCCGAATCCACGTCGACGGCCGCGGCCTCCTCTTCGCCGGCGGAAATGCGATCGGCACGAACGGCGGCCAGAAGGTTCTCGCCATGCTGTTCTGCGGAGCTCCGGGCGCTGCGGGAAGTCTGGGAAACGCCACGGCGCACAGCTCGGATCCCGCCGGCGTCCCTCTCGAGCCGAATGGCGACTTTCGAATCGACGACGTCCTGACGCCTGTGCCGCCTGCTCCGTGCGACAACGCTGCGTTGTTGATCGCCACGCCGGGAACGCATCGCTGGTTCGCCGCGGGCATCCCGAAGGCGGACGACCACGACCAGGGTCCGAAGCATTGACGCGGAATTTTTCGGCCGCGTTCGCAGTCTTCACGCGTGCAGCGCCGATTCAGGCGTCATGCGAACGCGTCTGCCAGCGTTCGACGTCCATCGCCAAGAACGGTAAGGAGTGTTTTTCATGTCGAGAATCATGCTCACGCTTGCGCTGTTGGGCGGTGGCGCCCTCACTTGGGTCGGTACGTCGCACGGCGTTTCAGCGGCCGAGCGCGCTTCGCACCCCGGGGACACGGCCGCGCAATCGGTCAATCCCGTCGTCCAGTGGAACCGCACGCTGCTGATGATTGTGCGCACGCCGAAGGCGCAGCCGGCCACGGTCCATCCAACCCGCAGCTTCGCCATCATGCACGCGGCCATCTACGACGCGGTGAACGCGATCGACCGCAGCCACCGGCCGTACCTAGTGCGTCTGACGGACGTCCCGCGTCGTGCATCTCAAGATGCGGCAGCCGCTGCGGCCGCTCACGACGTGCTTGTGGCGCTGTATCCGACGTTCAGCGGCGAGCTGGATGCGGAGCTGCACGATTCGCTCGCACATCTCTCGAGCCGCGCCGACCAGGCCGAAGGCGTCCGCATCGGACAGACCGTCGCCGCTCGCCTGCTCGCCCTTCGCCAGGACGATGGCTCCAGTGCCTCGCCGATTCCGTACGCATTCGGCGCCAATCCCGGGGACTACCAACCCACGCCGCCGAACTTCCCCAAGCAGCCGCAGTTTACGCACTGGTCCCGCGTCACGCCGTTTGCGCTGCCGCGGGCGAACATGTTTCGGCCCGGCCCGCCTCCCGCGTTGACGAGCGACAAGTACAGTGACGCACTGAACGAGGTCAAGTCGCTAGGCATGTCCGGTGGTACGACCAGCTCCCCAGATCAGGCGCTGACCGGCCGCTTCTGGAATGGTGCGATTCAGAACTACTGGAATGAGATCGCGCAGACGGCGACCGAGGCGCACCATCTGACGACCGCCGAGCGCGCGCGATTGTTTGCGCTGCTCAATTTCGCCATCGCCGACAGCGTCATCGCGTTCTACGACGCGAAATACACGTACAACCTGTGGCGGCCGGTCACGGCGATTCGCGCCGCCGATTCCGACGACAATCCCGACACCGTGAGCGATCCGGCGTGGCTTCCCGAAGTCGGCAACACGGCGCCCGACCCCTCATATCCCGGAGCACACGCGGTGATCAGCGCGACGGCGTTCGACGTGCTCATATCCGTGCTCAAGCGCGATCGGCTCGACTTGACCGTGACATCGGAAGTGTTGCCGGGAGTCACCCGCTCATTCGAGAGCCTCTCGGCCGCGGCAGACGAGGCCGCGCTCAGTCGCATCTTTGCGGGCGTTCACTTTCGGTTCGACCTGACGCGCGGAAGCCGCTTGGGCCGCAGCGTCGCTGACTTCGTGGTGGACAACGTGCTGACTCGTCGTGAAGCGGAGGACGAACACGAGCGCGCCGACTCGCGGCACGGCAATTCGCAGCCATGACGAAATCGTTCCGATGCTCGCCAATGAGGCAATGCGCGCTTTAGGTCGTGTGAGACAGCAGCGTGTGGTTCCATTGCAGAAACGCATCGGGTGATCTCGGACCGTCGGCGCTCCCCCGCGTTGGATATTCCAGCCCGACACCGGCGCGAGACGCGAATAAAAACGTGGAGAGAAGCGATCTGTTCGAAAGATGTGGACGCGTATGTTCCAACAGTAACCGAACGGACGAATCGTCGAATGGACTCGCCAGGCTCCGAGGAGAAAAGATGACAATGACACTGTTCAGGCGGATATGGCCGATCAGCCTTGCACTGGTCGCCTGTCTTGTGGGCTCCGCTTGTGGCGCCGCTCAAAACGGCAACGTGTCGGGTGCCGTCGGACCTACACCGGCACCTGTCTCAAACCTGCTCACGATCGACGTGGCCGAGATCAACGGGCCCTACTCCTTTTATCCCAGCCCTGCGACGGTTCGGTCCGAACAAATCGTCGTCTGGCGTAATTCGGATACCGTGACGCATCACGTGGTGTTCGACGACGGTTCGGTGGATACAAGTACGCTCGCCCCTGGTACGTTGAGCCAACCGCTTACAATCCGTCCAGGAAACTGGAGCTATCACTGTGCGATCCATCCCGCGATGGTCGGGAGCATTGCCGTCTCGTCCTCGATTACACAAACAGGCGGCGGAAAGTGAGGATCGGTGCCTGATTTGCGCGGCGCTCCGATCGACCTTCGACCGGGCGCGGGTCGTTGACGCAGGACGGATCGCTACGGCCGCTATCACGAAGACGCCATTTCGGAAGTTGCACGCGTGATGGAATATCACGCGCGTGCGAGCTCTATCGGGTCGACCTGGAGCTGGGAACGGAGGCGGCGCGACTTGGCGCGTGACCACGAATGAGAGTCACGGCGATCTGGCGTTATCCGGTGAAATCGATGGCCGGCGAGCGCTTGAGTTTGGCGGAGATGACCGAGACGGGACTGGCGGGCGATCGGGTCGTGCAAGTCTATGATCGACGCGGCCGGATGATTACCGCGCGGCAGTTCCCGCGGCTCTTGCGACTGCATGCGACGCTCGGCCCTGACGGAGAGCCCCTGGTGGACGGCCTGCCATGGCACTCGCGTGAGGTCGCTCAGCGCGTCGAGGCAGCGGTTGCACTCGGCGCGCGACTCGAACGATTCGACGGCCCGGAGCGTTTTGACATCCTGCCGCTGCTCGTCTGCACCGACGGCGCAGTTTCGATGTTCGGCCGTGATGTCCGGCGGCTGCGTCCCAACCTGCTGATCGGAGGCGTTGAGCGTGCTGCAGAGCGTGAGTGGTCAGGTGGGATTCTACGAATGCCCGATGCAGAAGTCGGTCTGGCTGATCTCCGCGGCCGTTGTGTCATGACGACTTACGATCCGGACACCACCGAGCAGGATCCCGACGTTCTCCGCGACATCGTTCGTCGGTTCGACGGACGACTCTGTCTGAACGCCGCGGTGACTCGCGCCGGCCGTGTCGAAGTCGGTAATTCCGTCGAACTGATCGTGTCGTGACGCCGGCCGCGCAGCCAATCCGATTGACGATATGTCGGAGTCGCGCGAACGGCTCTCTCGTGAGACGATTCAAGCTCAGAGAAAGGCTCGATGATTCCCGTCCAGGACCTCTTCGAAGCGCACCTCACCGTGACCGACCTGGACAGGGCCATCGCGTTCTACCGAGACGCCGTTGGCCTTCGGTTGGCCCACGTCACGTCCGCACGTCAGGCCGCGTTCTTCTGGATCGGTCCTGCGGGTAACGCGATGCTGGGACTGTGGGCGGCCGGCCCGGGACCCCAGAGGATGACCTTGCACACGGCGTCCACGCGAGCCTCGCAGATGTCGTCGCAGCCCCGCGCGCCCTGCGGTCTTCGGGGATCACGCCGCTCGACTTCGACGGGCAGCCGACAGACGAGTGTGCACGATTGTTCACCGTCCTGTCTCCAGGGCAGGTACGACTGCCACGGAACGCGTGCATGTAAGTGCCCGCCCGTTCGGATTCTGCCCCGGCCAGCGTTCGGAGCGCACCCGGGCGGCTGTCCATTCCCCAGATTTTCTATCCCGCGAATTGCTCGTAGTGGATGCTCGATTCCCGCACCTGCAGCTCGCCCAGCGCGGCGGCCACCGCCTTCATCATCGGCTGCGGTCCGCAGATGAAGACCTCACGATCCCGCACGTCAGGAACGAGCCTGGCGACCATCCGCAGGTCGATCCGGCCGCGTTCGTGCCCGACGTGGGTCTCGCCGGCCTTTGTGCTCTCTGTATGTTGAGACAGGATGAAATGGCAGTGCGCCGTCAGCGCCCGAAGCTCAGAGGCAAACACCAGATCCTTGGCGGTCTTGACCGAGTACAGCAGCACGATGTCGCGGCCTGAGGCAGCCAGTGATTCCATCAACGCGCGAATCGGCGTGATGCCAATCCCACCAGCCACCATGAGGTACTTGTCGCGAGACTCTGCGGCAGTGAAGGCGCCCAGTGGACCCTCGAGCAGCGCCAGCGTGCCCGGCGTCAGTTCGCGGATGCGATCGGTGAAGTCGCCGGCGGCTTTGATGGACACCCTCAGGTATCGGCCGTTCGGCGCGGCGGAGAACGAAAACGGATGGGGTGACCAGCGGCCTTTCGACAGGAAAACCACGTTAGCGTATTGTCCGGAACGGAACGTGAATCGATCGAGCTGACGGCCCGTCAGATACACCGAGGTTACGTCGTCGCTCTCCGTGACGATCCTGTCGATCCGAAATTGATGTTTCGCACATGTGAGAATCGGCCGGCCGGCGCGGAACACCACCAGGCCGCCAATCACCGTCATGTGCAGTGCGACCCAGTAGTCGGCCCACCACGGCTGTCCGGCGATCTCTGCGCCGTTCGCCTGGTGCAACGAGGCAAGGCCGAGGGCGACGTACATCGCGAGATGACTCACGTGCCACGTTTCGTAGGTCAGTCGACGCCTGATCATGGGTGTTGACAACGCCACCATGAGGGCGATGACGGCGAGGGCCGCGATCGCCAGCCCAATCGGCGAATCTGCTGCGAACTCCATGAACTGCCGGCGGACGGAGAGATGATGCCGGCGAGAGTATCCGACCGTGAGCAGCGCGGGATGGGCGAGCAACAACGATCCGATCAGGAAACCGAGGCGTCGATGCAACCGGTACAAGCGGTCGCATCCCATCGATGGCTCGATCCAAGGCAGGCGGCTGACGAGGACCAACTGAAGCAGCACACCCGAGCCGAACAGCAGTCCCGCCAACCTGCCGAGCGCCACCGCGACGCCACCTGATTCGCCACTCAACAGCAAACGGCTCGAGACGTGCCACCACGCGACGCCAAGCGCCGCAGCATGAAGCAGACAGGCCACTGCGAGACACTCTGCCGGCGAGATGGCGCGCGCGGTACTCAGCCAAGACCGGTTCATCACTCCCTTCAGCCGCCACAGCCTGCGGTGACAGGATCGCCGCCGACGCAATCGCGGCACGCCACCACCGACGGACTCGTCGGCCCATGCCACTAACCGACGACGATCTGTCCGGTCGCATCGTGATCGCCCGCGGAGGCTTTCATCGGCTCCTCGAGCGGCACGTCCGTGATCGCGATCGGATGGTTGACCCCTTGAAACCAGACCCGCGAGAGGCCGAGGACCTTCTTCAACCGATCGGCCTCGACTTTCATCGGTCCTGGTGACGGCGCCGAACCCGGAGCGGGCTGCGGGAAGGCGGTCGACATCGCCGTGTGGAAGGTGATGTGTCCTTCGACTTTCTGCATCACCTGGTGGATGTGGCCGTTCAGGACCGAGACCGAGCCGAAGCGTTTCAGGTACGAGAGCGCCTGCGCGCCATCGTCGGTGCCCCAGCCCCATTCGGGATACACAGACCAGAGCGGAATGTGTGCAAAGACGACGATGGGCGTGCTGCTCTTGAGACGCTTGATGTCTTTCTCGAGCCATTCGAGCTGTTCCTTGCCAAGGCTGCCCAACCCACCCGCCTTCAGGTTGACCACGTTCACGAGGCCGATGAAATGCACGCCGTTCTTGTCGAAGCTCTGCCAGCCCGCGCCTTGCGTCCCTTTTCCGAATCGTTGCAGATAGTTCTTGCCGTCGTCCTCGAGCACGTCATGCTCGCCGGGCACGTAGAACACGGGCAGCGAGAGCTCCGATAGCACCTGCTGCAGCGTGTCGAACTCGGCCGGCTTCGACAGGTGCGTGAGATCGCCCGTGTGCAGGATGAACGACGGTTGTTCGGTCGAGGCCTTGATCTTCGCGATCACCACGCGCAGTGTCGCCGTCACATCGGTATTCGCGGGCTTGTCGAAGCCGATGTGGCTGTCGCTGATCTGCACGAACCGAAGGCCGCCGCCACCGGCCGCGTGGGCCATCGCCCCGTGCGCCGCCTGGCCAAGCGGCATGCCCTTCAGCACGCCGCTCGACATCGTCCACACGGCACCGGTGCCGACCCACGCCATGCACTGCAAAAACCCGCGACGGTCTACGTTCCTGTCGTCGTCTTTCTTCGCCACACACGCCTCCTTCACCAGCGCAGGCAATCTCGCTCGGCATGAGCACGACCGCAACGTCTCTCGGCAACCGCGCGATCACGGTGACGGCTAGCTGACGTCACCCGTATAGACCGGGCCGCAGGCAAATCTATTCCCGAGCTACAACGCGCGAACGACGTGGACTGCGGCGAGGCAGTGTTGACGGCAGGCATGCGCGCAATGCCGCGCAGCGTCGGATCCTGCGTAGGAGTGCGGGCACACGAAATCAAACCAATGCCAGACGCGCTTCGGATCACAGACGTGGGAACTCAGGGATGTCAGGGTCATCGAACGACCGCATCAACCGATTCCGTTGTGAAATGAGCGCATCCAGGCTCAGCGGACCGGCGCCGAAATAGCTGATCACCAGTGCGCCGCCGAGCATCGTGATGTTCTTCATGAACATCGCCTTCTCGATTTGAAGGGCCATCGGATCCGACACGGACCAGAAGTTGTGCATCACCACCGTGACGGGGACCAGGAAGATGACCAGCAGCCACGCGCCGAGCCTCGTCTGAAAACCGAGCAGGACGCTGACGCCGCCGAGCAGCGCGATGATGCCCGAGAGTGGCACGACGAAGTCCGGCAGCGGCACGCCGTGCGCAGCCGCCGCTTCAATCGTTCGCGGATTGAAATGCCCGGCCGATGCGATGATGAAGATGACCGAGAACAATTGTCGTCCGGCCAGTACGGCGTACTTCATGTCAGCGGTTCGTCTTGGTGACCGAGATGCTAACGAGCGCGGCCTTCATCTGAGCGTGGCCGCGGCCACAGAATTCGGAGCACGCGATTTCGTACTCGCCTGGGGCCGGCGCGGTGAATTCCGCCGTCACCGGATCACCGCTGTCTGGAATACGCAGGTCGATCTTCAGCTTGGGAATTGCGAAGCCATGGGTGCCGTCCTTCGATCGGATGGCGAGCCGAACCGACTCGCCGGCCGTCACCTGAATGGTCGACGGCTCGAACGTGAACCGGCTCGCGACGATCTGCACTTTGTGAACGGGTTGATCCACCGCGGTGATGCGCTGCCCCATGAACGCGGCCGCGACGATCGCGATGCTGCTCCAGAGGTTCGCACTTCGACGCATGGCGCTCATCGGACCACGACCTGTCCGGTCATCCGTGGATGGATCGAGCAGTAGTACTTGTAAGTACCCACGGCATCGAACGTATGCGAGAACGTTTCGTCGGTATCGAGTACCGGCGACTTGAATTTCTGCTCGGGACTCACGACGTTGTGCGGGATGTCGTCGTGATTGGTCCACGTGACCGTCGTCCCGACCGGCACGGCGGCCGTGGCCGGCGTGAAGCTAAAGTTGTCAACAACGACCTGCTTGCCGTCAGCAGCCGCTGCCAGCGTGTCGTCTTCGAGCGCGACATCGGCGACCCGGACGAAGCGAAGGCCATGCTGCGCTCCGTGCGCCGCCGGCTCGATCGGCATGCCCTTCAACGCGCCGCCCGCCAGGGTCAACAGCACTCCCGTGCCGACACAGGCCGTGCACCACAGCAGCCCGCGTCGATCGAATGTCCTCTCGTATTTGGTCTTCGTCACGCACGCCTCCTTACTACGGGCGCAGAAAGTCCGCGCCCCACACGAGCGCTGCGCCGAAATGACCAGCCACGGCGACACACGCCGCAGCCGAGAACAGCGCGATGCGATACATCCACAGCCGCCTCGGCGGCCGGTCGTTCTCTACGGTGGTCAGGGCTGCTCCGAGGGCGGCGAACGCCGCCATCAGTCCCAGCCAGCGATGCCATTCGAGAGCGGGAGATGCCTCGACAATCCGAGACGAGGCAAGGAGCCATCCGGCGCCTGCAGATGCGACCGCGAACGCGGCCCCGGCGCGCACGTTGGCAACCGCGACCATGTGCCACTCTGGAAATCGCGTGGTCACCGAGACGAGCTCGGTAACCGCGGCGATCAGAATCAACGCGATCGGAAAGTGCACGAGCAGCGGATGTAAGCGTCCAGTCAGCGCCATTCAGGTATACAGACCGGGAGGGCGGCGGATATATTCCAGAAACAATGGACTCCGCTTCGGGAATAAGCGCGGGGGGATCCGAGTCTTAGGAATAGACGATGCCTCACCGTGCATTTGAGGAAGTCGTCCTGCCTCACTTGGACGCGGCATTCAACTATGCGCGTTGGCTGACGAAGAGTGACGCGGACGCGGAGGACGTGGTGCAGGATGCAGCCGTGCGGGCCCTGCGCTTTTTCTCATCCTTACGGAATGACGACGCCCGTGCGTGGCTGCTGACCATCGTGCGCAACACGTGGTATGCGCGCTTTTCGAAGGTCGGCCACGCCGATCAACACGCGCTCTTTGACGACATGAAGGACGAACGCTCTGACGAACAGCTCAATCCGGAAGCGTTGGCGATTCAACGGCAGGCCGTCGAGCGGGTGCGGCGTGCCATCGAGCAACTGCCGGTCGATTTTCGAGAAGTCATCGTACTGCGCGAGCTGGAGGGGTTGTCCTACAAGGAGATTGCCGCCGTGATCGCGGCACCGATTGGAACGGTGATGTCGCGGCTGGCGCGGGCCCGTGAGCGGTTACTGGCAATCATGGATCCCGAGTCAACAACCGGAGGTGCTGGTGAATTGTCCTGAGGTCGACCGCGTCATCGACGCCTACACCGACGACGAGCTCGGGGCCGCCGAAGCTGCCAAGGTCCGCGCGCATCTCGACGTCTGTCCGGCGTGCCGCCAACGGGTCGAGGCGAGCGCCTCCCTCGGTCGCCTGATTCGCCGCGTCCCGTACTACACGGCGCCCGATCGCTTGCGCGTCGCCGTCGCCACCGCGCGCCGCCCCGCCCGCGTCTCGCCGCAGCTCCTCGCCTGGGCGGCGATGGTCACGCTGGCTGTGTCGCTCGGCAGCGGGGCGGTGATCCGCACGGTCCGGGCGCGCCAGGCGGCCACCGCCACCACCGCGGTGGCGCAGGATGCCGTCGCCAGCCACGTGCGCGCCTTGATGGGCGCCCATCTGTTCGACGTGCGCTCGACCGATCAGCACACCGTGAAACCGTGGTTCCTCGGCAAGTTGGATTTCTCGCCGCCGGTCGACGACCTCGCGCCGCTCGGCTTTCCGCTGGTCGGCGGCCGACTCGATTACCTTGCCGGCCGCCCCGTCGCCGCGCTCGTCTATCAGCGCCGGCAACACACGATCAACGTCTTCGTATGGCCCGCTTCTGACGGTGGTGAAGCAGCGACCGACACGCGCACGCTTCGCGGCTTCCAAGTGCGGCACTGGACCCGCGACGGCATGACCTTCTGGGCCGTCTCCGATCTCAACGACATGGAACTGGACCAATTCGTCCACGCGCTCCATCCATGATCCGTATCCGGAGCCCGCGCGTCGGCGTCTCATGTTTTCGCGGACACTCGGCCGTCACGCGCGGCCACGATTTGGAGGTGCGATGAGAGCTCTTACAGCACTCACGATGTGTCTGGTCGCGTTCCGCTTGAATCGCGACCTTTGAATTCGCATTCTTGAGGCGCCTCGTCGTCAACCACAGCATGGTAAATCCATCAGCAAAACGTGTTCACGCGAATAGAAATTATTGAACTAACACTAGCTCGCGCTCTTATTCATCAGGGGTGCGCGTGGACGTCTGATCGCGGTGTTCAAGTCAAACGTGGTTCGTAGTACGACGCACCATGCGGCGCTTGTGCCTACTGAAAACGCCGTACTTGTTGTCCGCGTTGATGTTCGGAGGCTCCTTCGATAGGCTGTCGCTCGATCATGTCCGTCCTCATCTCACTCCTTCGGACACTGCGATGTTGGGTGCGCTCGCGCTCGGCGCTGCAGCTGGAAATGCTGGCGCTACGGCATCAACTGCAGGTGCTGCAGCGATCGCGGCCGCACCGCCTCACTCTTGGACACATTGACCGATGTCTGTGAATGTGGCTATCACGGGTATGGTCGGACTGGCGTACGGCGCTGGTCATCGTTCAACCGGAGACGGTCATCGCGTGGCATCGCCAAGGCGTCCGCTGGTTTTGGCGATGGAAGAGCCGACGACGACGCATCGGCCGACCGACCGTGCCGGCCGAGATACGCACGCTGATTCGGACGAT
>Ga0070695_100001045_pt1 | contig 15124 bp, 12 predicted proteins | sample KBSK1252metaG_FD_65471 | JGI IMG/M metagenome (GOLD analysis project Ga0070695, IMG submission 65471) | Corn, switchgrass and miscanthus rhizosphere microbial communities from Kellogg Biological Station, Michigan, USA - KBS K1-25-2 metaG | ecosystem: Host-associated > Plants > Roots >...
GTCCTATCTTACGGCCGGGATTTGCGTGGCGGGCGCAACGTGTTTTACGGAACCGTGCTTCGCTAGCATGGGAGGGATTTTGGACAATCATGAAACCACTACGCGTGGCATTTCGTCTGATAGGCGGAGTTCCGGCCAGGGTGGTGGCGGGACAGTACACGCTCCAAAGCGTGCGCAATTCGAATCATCAAGACGGGGGAAAAGATGCGGAGTAATAAATATCCGTTGGGAATTATCGTGACGCTACTGCTGGTTGTCGCGATCATGATGGCAAGCGCGGCAATGCACGCCTCGGCGAGACCTGCCGGCGACAGCAGTTACTGGGGATTCGACCCCGCGAACCTGGATAAAACATGCAAACCCTGCGATGACTTCTACCAGTTCGCCATGGGTGGATGGATGAAGGCCAATCCGATTCCACCGGCCTATTCCACCTGGGGCTCCTTCTCACAGCTCCTGGACAAGAATCAGCAAAACCTGCGGCAGATTCTAGAAGCCGCGGAGAAACAGCAAGCCGTCGCAGGCTCGAACGAGCAAAAAATCGGCGATTTTTATGCCAGTTGCATGGATACGGCAGCGATCGAGGCGGCCGGCACAAAACCGATCGACGCGGAACTCGCAACCATCGCGGCAATGAAGAATGCCGCCGACCTGCAAGCCGAGACCGCGCGTCTGCAAAAGGAAGGCGTGGGAGTGCTCTTCGGGTTTAGAGCGACTCAGGACGCGAAAGATAGCTCGCAAGTCGTCGGAGCGGCGTGGCAAGGAGGGCTAGGGCTGCCCGAACGCGAATATTATCTGAAGCAGGACGAAAAATCTCGGCAACTGCGCGACAACTACGTGAAGCATGTCGCCAGGATGTTTGAATTGCTGGGCGATTCTGCAGACACGGCCGCAACGGAAGCCAGCACGATTCTGACGATCGAAACCTCTCTCGCCAATGCTTCCATGAAAAACACGGACCTGCGCGATCCCGAGAAAACCTATCACAGGATGAAGCTGGCGGACGTGCAGGCCATGACCCCGGGTTTTAGTTGGCAGACCTACTTCAAATTGTTAGGCCATCCGGACTTGAAAGAAATAAATGTTGGCCAGCCGGACTTCTTCAAGGCTCTTGACTCGCAACTCACCGCCACACCGCTCGCGGATTGGAAGACATACTTTCGATGGCACCTCTTGAATTCCGCTGCGCCGGAACTTCCGGATAAATTTGTTGCTGAAGAATTTGAATTTCGGGGCAAGACCTTGACCGGCGCGAAGGAAATTCAGCCGCGCTGGAAGCGCTGCACCCAGGCGACCGACCGGGCGCTCGGCGAAGCACTCGGCCAGGTTTACGTGCAGAAGTATTTTCCGCCCGAAGCCAAGGCTCACGCGCTCGTGATGGTGCATAACCTCATCTCAGCCCTTCGTAACGATCTGCAGACCTTGCCCTGGATGAGCCCGGAAACACGCGCGCAAGCCACCGCCAAACTCGAAGCCTTTGCCGTCAAAATCGGTTACACCGACAAGTGGCGCGATTATTCCGCATTAAAGATAGACCGTGCTTCGTACCTCGCCAATCAAAGGCGCGCCGCGTCATTCGAATTTGAACGGCGGCTTGCGAAAATCGGCAAGCCCGTGGACCGCACAGAATGGGGGATGACGCCGCCTACGGTCAACGCCTACAACAATAGCAGCATGAACGAAATCGTCTTTCCCGCGGGCATCCTGCAGCCGCCGTTCTATGATCCCAAAGCCGATGATGCCGTGAACTATGGCGGTATGGGCGCGGTCATCGGCCATGAAATCACTCACGGCTTCGACGACCATGGAAGCCAATTTGACGGCCGCGGCGACTTGAAGAATTGGTGGACCGACGACGACCAGAAGAATTTCAAGGATCGAGCCGCGTGTGTCCAAACGCAGTTTGACAATTACGTCGTGGACGGCGATTTGCACGAGAATGGCAAGCTGGTGCTCGGCGAAAGCATCGCGGACCTCGGAGGTCTCGCGATCTCTTATGCGGCGTACGAGAAGTCCCTGGAAGGCAAGCCTCGTCCACCGGAAAAGGATGGTTTCACTTCCGAGCAACGCTTCTTTCTTGGCTGGGCGCAAGTTTGGGGCGCTAACGAGCGGCTGGAGTACGAGCGCCTGATGGCCAACACCAATCCACATCCGTTGCCGCGCTTCCGAGGAAACGGGCCGCTCTCAAACATGGCGGAGTTCGCCAAAGCCTTCGGCTGCAAAAAGGGCGACGCTATGGTTCGCGAGCAGGTCTGCAAAATCTGGTAAGCTCGCTGGCCTCAAGTGCCTTCAAAACGCATCGCAGCCTCTCTGCTCCTCGGCATCGCGCCTATCGCGCTCGCACTGTTCCTGCTTGCTCCCGGAGCCTCCGCGAAATGGAAATACTTTCGAGCGGGGAATGCCGCCGACAGCACGGCCACCCCGCACCCTGGATTCGCGCTCATGGGAGGCGGCGAACAAGACCCAGCCCTGAAGTTCTTATGTGAGCGTGCGAACGGCGGCGACTTCCTGATTCTTCGCGCCAACACCGAGGACGATTACGCGCAAAAAGTGGACGAAGAAATCCGCGCGCTCTGCCCGCTGAATTCCGCAGCAACCATAGTCTTCTCCGAGCGGGAAGATTCCGATGACCCCAAGCTCCTCGAACACATTAGCCAGGCGGAGGCCATCTTCATTGCCGGGGGCGACCAGTCGAATTACGTCCGATTTTGGCAGGACACTCCTGTCGAGAATGCCCTCAACAGGCACATCGCTGCAGGTAAACCAATCGGCGGCTCCAGTGCCGGGCTGGCGGTCCTCGGCGAATTCTCATTCTCTTCCATGATTGACACCATCCATTCGCCAGCTGCGCTTGCCGACCCTTACGGCAATAAGGTGACCCTCTCGCGCGATTTCCTGCGCATTCCCCTGCTCGCCGGCATCATCACGGACACGCACTTCGTAAAGCGCGACCGCATGGGCCGGCTCGTTGTGTTTCTAGCGCGCATTCTCCAGGACGGATGGGCCAGCCAGGTACGGGCGATTGCGGTCGAGGAAGGCGCCGCGGTTCTTCTCGAACCAGACGGCCATGCAAAAATAATCGGCTCCCGGCCCGCCTATTTTCTCGAAGCCAAGAATTCGCCCGAAGTCTGCCGGAGGAAAACTCCGCTTACTTTCAGCAGGATTGCAGTCCATCGCGTGCCGTCTGGCGGCCTATTCAACGTAAAGGACTGGAAAGGAATTGGTGGCGACGACTACCGGCTATCTGTTTTAAACGGCGAGTTAAAAGTGGCCGGTTCAAACCACGGAATATATTAGGCGCCGGCTGTGCGGTACGTCAGAAATGGAAAACGACTCCGGCCATCAGCTTAAAATTGTTTTGAGACTGGCCAAAAAAACCTGTGTGTACCCAATCCGCTCCCAGCCGTCCTGAAAAGCGCGGGTTGATCCGGTAGTCCGCGCCGCCTCCCAACTCGACCATGAAGGCGTTTCTGCTGTGGTCGGCAGTCTGCGGCTGTTCGTGTGCTCCGCCCACGATCGCGTGTAGCCACGGCTCCCACTTCTTCTGCCGCAAGGCGATCTTGGGTCCGCCGCCGTAGATGAGTACTTTCACGTGTTCGCGATCAAAGATTTCGGGCGCGAAACCCGTTGCTACATTTCCTTCGATCCCAAACCACTCATTCGTAAAGTAGGTTACCGAACTATCGACACCGACGGCGCTGGCATTGAAGATCGAAGATCGGAACCTCAGCCAATCAACGCCAATTCCCAACTGCCAGCGGAAGTCGTCCCGCCCTCCGTATACAAACTTCGGATCGGGCGCCGGAGCCGGGGTGGCATCATGCGCCGTGTTCCCGAGCGCAAAAGCGGAAGCCGGTGCCTCTCCGATGGGCGCCGCAGTAAAATTTGCCGCCACATTTCGGTCGGTACCCTTGGCGTCCGGGTCTGCTATCTGCGCGCGAGCTGCGCACGCCGTCCCAAGCATCAACAACGCAGCAACGAGTTGCTTTTTCATGATTTTCCCCTCAGAGGTTTGACCCCACGCCTGGAACCAGTCCCCTTTGCTACGGTAAACAACACTCCGTGCTTTGTCTACGTTCTTTCGCCGGGTTAATACAAAGAAAAACGGGGCAGAGAGGGTTGCCCATATGCCACAAGTGGTAAATCTCAACTGTATAACGTCCCCTTAGCGGCCGTGCCTCAGGTAATCGTCGGTTCTGTTTATCCAATCTTCCCGCGGGGGATTGAAGACGTCAAGATCAACCGTGTCCTCCACCGCCCAGGCTTCGTGGGGCATGTGCGGAGGAATGCACAGCACTTCACCCGCTCGCACCACGATCTCTTTGCCGTCAATGGCGAATTTCAGCGCGCCTTCCAGAATGTAGGTGACCTGCTCGTTGTGATGATGATGCAGCGGCACGTGGGCGCCCTTCTTTAGGAGCACGCGCGCCAGCATGATCTTCTCGCCGACGACCATCTCTCTTTCAATCTGAGGATTGAGTTGTTCTCTCTCGACGTTCTTCCAGGAAATGTATTTCAGTTCCGAGGCCGCGCTCATCGTTTGTCTCCGTACAACTTTGCTGCGTTATCGTGCAGGTACATCCGCGCCAGTTCAAGTGCCTTTTCTTCGTTGAACGCGCCTTCTGAGACCAGTTCAGCAAGCGCCGCAGCTGTGGCTGTTCGTGCCGAGCGCGACGCCAGCCAGAAAGTCTCTTCCGCGCCCACCGCCTCGTTGAACGGAAATGCATCGGAGCCGAACATAATCTTCTCCGGAAATAACGAAATCCATTGTTTCAAAATGTTCTTCAGCTCCGAGGGATATACGTAGTACCCCATCAGTGACGAATCGGTGTAGACGTTCTTGGCTGCCGTCATCCAAATCATATCGAGCGTATAAGGATACCCGCCGTGGATCAGCACGAACTTCACCTTGCTGTACCGCGGGTCGCGAACCACGTTTTCGAGATTTAATGGATTGCCGTTGCGCAAGCTGAAGTAATCGCCGATCCCTACGGCGCTGTGAAAATGCATCGGCAGATTCAGTTTCCCCGCCTGATCGATCAGCACGCGAAAAACATAGTCCTGAAAAATTCGATAGTCTTCAGCGGAGGGAGCGCCACCCGCGTGGTATTTCGCGTAAATCGCTTCGGCTTCTTCTCGCGGAGGATCGCTGAAATAGAGCGAACGGAAGTAGGCGGCTTCAAACTTGACAGCCACGCCGCCCTTCTTCTGATTATCCGCCAGAGTTTGCCGCACAAATCTCTCGTAGCCGGCGAGATCGCCGGGCAGCGCGTCCACGTTCTCTTGTTTCATGTAACGGTGCAGGACCTTCTCCTGCAATGGAACGTACACAGCCATATCGCCGTTCTTTGCAATCTGATTGTGGTTGTCGAATGGAAACAAGAAGGAATCGACGAAGAAAACCCAATGAAAGCGCTTCGGATCGAGATAAGGCCCCAGCGCCACGCGATTGGCAAGGCAAGTTTCGATATTCAATTTATCCAGAATTCCGTCCCAATAAGCTGTCCCTCCCGCCGCTTCCGCCGTCTTTTTCTTGTCGATCAGCCACCTGGCATGTTCGGGTTTGAAATCATCGTATGGATAACCGAAGAGCGATTTGGCCGCGGCAACAAATTCAGGATTCGTATCGCTCAAGCGCAGGACGGTGCTCTCATCCGGTGGAGCGGCCATGGCGTCCATGTCGGAATCGTCAGGAAACGTGGCGTGCGAATGATTGTCGTAGATGGCGATCTGATCGATCTGCTTCAAAAGTCTTTCATAGATCTTTGGTACGCCGGCGCCCGCCAGCGGCTTCGCCTGCGCTGTCGCATTTGCCACGCATACCAATGGAGCCAAAACGCCAAGAATCAGCGCATTCGTCGAGCGTATCGAAAGTCTCCTCATCCCAAGCGCTCCCCAGTATTCCGGCTCTATCGCGCAACCGTCGCGCGCCAGCGCGAAGACACTCGCTGTATGCGCTCCAGTGCTTCCTCGAGCAGGTTGCGCGCGCCCACCAGGGAAAACCGCAAATACTTTTCCCCGCCCGCGCCAAACGCTGCTCCAGCGATTCCGGCCACGCCTGCCTCCTCGAGGAGCAACTTCGCCACCTCTTCCGCGGCCAAGCCCGTTTCTTCGATGTTCACCCACGCATAGAACGCACCGCCCGGCGGCTGGCACCGGAAGCCGGGAATGCCATTTAATCCGGCCACGAAGAGATCGCGGCGCTTGCGGTACTCCTCGACCATCGCATCAACGGCATGCGTTGAATCGAGCAGCGCCTCGATTGCCGCCACTTGCGTGAATTCCGCGGCGCACGTAAACGTATTCAGCACCAGCAAATCCATGGCGTCCACCACGTGCTTCGGCGCCACCGCGTACCCCAGCCGCCAGCCCGTCATCGCAAAGCTTTTCGAAAACCCGTCGATGATGATTGTTCGCTCCGCCATCCCTGGCAACGACCAAATAGATTCGTATTCTCCACTGAACAAAATCCGTGCGTAGATTTCGTCGGAAAGAATCCACAGATCGTGCTTTTCGGCTAGCTCGGCGATTTTCCGAAGCGCCTTCGCGTTGAATACCGTCCCCGTGGGATTGTTGGGAGAGTTAAAAATCAGCGTTGTCGTTCGCGGCGTGATTTTCGCAGCTATTTCGTCGAGATCGGGTTGAAAGCTATTTTTTTCTTCCAGCCCGAACGCAACCGCTTTGGCGCCCAGCCCGCGCGTGAACGAGGGATAAATCGGAAAGCCAGGATCGGGATAGAGGACCTCGTCTCCCGGCTCGATCAACGCCATCATCGCCAGCGAGAGCGCCATCTTGCAGCCTGGCGCCACCAAGACCTGCTCGGCTCTCGCTTGCAAACGCCGAGTTCGATTTAGATACTCCGCAATCGCTTCGCGCAGCGCCGGAATGCCGCGCGTGGACACGTAGCGATCCCTCCCCGCCGCAACAGCAGCCCGCACGGCATCCACCACCGGCGCCGCCGGATGGAAATCCGGTTCGCCAAGCTCCAGATGAATAATCGACCGGCCGGCGCGTTCGAGTTCTTTCGCTCGCGAATAGACGGCCAGCGCCCCTTCGCCGTTCAGTTGCGAAACGCGTGATGCTATTTGCGGCATGGTGTTCTGCAGAATCCTACCATTTTAACGCGCCAAGTGCGTCGCCCGGCTGCGCGTACTAATTCGCGATGATGTTCCAGCTCAAAATAGGCGGGGGCGCGAGATTCCGCGCCCCTGCGATGATTTGTTCATGTTTCCGAAACTAGAAGGCGTAGCGCAGCGAGAACTGGATCAACCGCGAAGTTCCCACGGTACTGGTGATCTTGCCGAAGTTGCCCCCTTCCACGTCGGTGAAAGCTGGATTGAAGAAATTGGCGTGATTCCAAATGTTAAAGAAATCGGTAGTGAACCGCAGCTCCTGCCGCTCGGTGAGCTTGAAGTTCTTGATTAACGAGAAGTCCCAGTTCTGCTGGCCCGGCCCACGGAAAGTGTTGCGCCCGAGGTTTCCGAAGTCTGTCGTGCAGAAGTTCGAGTTCGGAAATACCGCCGGATTAGGCTGATTCGGGTCGCACTGCGCCGGGTACAGAAGCAGCGCCGGTGTAAAAGCGCTGGGATTCAGGTAGCCATCGATTCGCGTTCCGATGCTTCCGCTGCTCAGCGCGCTGGAGAGCGTGGCCCCGGACGCCAGACTGCCCGTGAGCACGCCGGGAGCGGATCCCAACCCAAGAAAGGCACTGCCCGCGCCGGAATCAATCACCGAAAACGGCGAACCCGACTGGAAGATGGTGATGCCGCTGACGGCCCATCCCGCCAGCAACTTGTGTGTCAATCCTTCCGCCGACTTGAAAAATGGCAAGTCGTAACGGTAACTCACGGCCAGCCGGTGCGTGCGGTCGAAATCGGAAAGCCCGCGCGAAGCATCCAAGGTAGATTCGTCGTTGAACGCGGTATTGAACGCGGTATTGCCTGTCGAAGTCGCGTCGGTCGACTTGGAGAACGTGTACGCCGCCTGAAAATACCCCGCTCCCCAACGCCGCGAGAGCGTGGTTTGCAAGGAATGGTAGTGCGAGTAAGCATCATTGGCGAATAACTGAAACCCGTTATAGCCGTTGATACCTTGAGCGCGCGAACGTGCCACGGCGTTCGCGAAAGTGTTCGTCGTAATGACGCAAGGATTGGGGTTGCAAAACGGACTGCTGATGCTCACGGGATTTGCCGTCGTCGCGTCCTGTGATTGCAGAGCATCGCGCGTTTCACGCAGGTGAACGGAATGCGTGCCCACGTAACCGACCTCGAGCATCCACTGCCTCCCCAGGGAACGCTGCACAGTCAGGTTCCATTGTTGCGTACTGGGCACGACAAAGTGCCGCGGCACTGCCAAACCGAATATCCCCAGGGAATTGAGTGGTCCCGGGCAGCCGCTTCCGCTGGCCGTTCCGTAATTCGCAGCCAGTGTCGTGTTCCCTCCAGGAAAGCCCTGGAAAACGTTCAAGCACGGAACGAAATTCGGGTCCAGTGTGCCGGCTTGCGGCAACGCGTTCGGGTTGGGATTCGGGCAGCCTGCAAGCGGCGTTGCGGAGAAATAAGATCCCAGGCAGCCCGGCGCTCCTCCACCAAATGCCACTGGGAGAAATGGCGTCTCAAACGACAATTGGTCCGCGGTGCCAACGTCTTCGCGAACGTAGTAAATGCCGTACCCGGCGCGAATCGTCGTGTTGTGATGTCCGAAGAGATCGTAAGCAAGTCCGACGCGCGGTCCGATATTCGTCGCGTAGTTGTTGTTGAATGTCGTGCCATTCGCGCTGCCCGTCAATCCCGCCAGGTTTAGTTTGTTCACGCAGGACGGATAGATGAATGGGAACTTTCCTGCGTTCGCCAGCGCTGGATCGAGATTCCCAATATGGCAGAGATCGTCATGAAACGCCCCGAAAACTTCCGTCCGCAATCCCAGGTTCAGCGTCAGATTGGGCCGGATCTTCCAGTCATCTTGCGCAAATACCCCGTAGTTATTGGACCGGTATTCGTGATTGGAAAGGCCGCCGCCACCGAAGCTGAATTCGGGCGTGCCCAGAAGAAAATTCTGGAAGTCGGTATTGCCGTCGGGCGTGTTGGTGAAAAACAGTTCGCCGTTGAACACCTGCGGAAAGTCTTTGTTCAAATTCACGCGTGTAAACTCGCCTCCGAAGCGGAACACATGCTGGCCCTTTACCCAGCTCACCGTGTCCACGAAATTGAGGTTGTTCTGGTCCTGCGACTGGTTGCCGAAAGGCGCTGGCCCGATCTCAAATCCTGACGTGGCAAAAATAAACTTATAGATGGAGTCCGTGACGCTGTTCGTTGGCCGGTCGATTCCCAGGTCCGTCACGGTGACCGGCGGGATATTGCTCAGCACATCGTTGATGTGCACGAAGCCGAACCTGAATTCATTCACGAGTGTCGGCGAGAAGAGATGCGTTTCCGTAATATTCAAAAAACGGGCGCGCACCGGAGTATCGAACGGGAAGTTCAGGGACGAAGAGCTTACGCTGCTGGCCAGTGTGCTGCCCAGCGATTCCTGCAGATCGCCGCCGCCGAAGGGAAGAAAACTTTCCGAGTCAGAGAAGAAAAATCTCACTGAAATCTTGTCTTGTCCGCTGCGAAATTCGCGGTCCCAGTTGGTCGTGAATTGGTCGTCCGTGTATTTCCCCGGACGGCTGATGGCGAACGCTCCCGTTGCAGGATCGCTGCTCGGAATCAGCAGTCCGTTGCTTGTCCCGCCGAACTGGTTGCTCTGAAAATTCAGCAATTTCAGCACCACGGGATCGATCGGCGTCGTTGCGTTCCCGAAGAATGCCTGGGATATCGATGCCTGCGTTCGGACCAACGGAAGCGACGGAATCGTCGTGCTTATAAACGTGCCCGGCGAATCGCCGCTGCGCTGCCGTGTGCCCTGGTAGTTCAAGAAAAAGTAGCCAAATTTTTCCTTCACCACCGGTCCGCCCAGGCTTCCGCCGAAAATATTCTGTTTGACGACGGGACGGGCCAGACCTTCGCGATTCAAAAAGAAATCGTTGGCGTTCAAAACATCGTTGCGGAAAAATTCGTAGGCGTCGCCGTGAAACTCTCTGGTGCCGGATTTTAGAATCGCATTGACGTTTCCGCCGCCGTTGCGCCCCTGGCTGGCGTCATACAGCGAAGTCTGGACTTTGAACTCCTGGATGACATCAGGATTAGGAAGCGGAACGTACGTCGCCTGCGCGACGTTGTAGTCCGTGGCGCTGATTCCTTCGATCAAAAAATTGTTGTTATCTTCGCGCTGGCCGTTCACGAAGAGTTTCACGCTGCCTCTGCCAAGCTGCGCCGCGGCGTTCAGTTCGCTCTGCGCGCCGCTCGAAAGCGTCAGAAGTTGCTGGTAATTCTGTGTTGCCAGCGGAAGCTCCCGGATTGTAGCCGTGCCTAGAGATTGCCCGGTGGTTGCGTTGCTGGTTTCAACGGTCGTCACCTGCGCTGAAATTTCCACCTTTTCCGAGACCGCGCCCGGCCTCAGTGTGATCGTTATGCGCGTCGTTTCCGTCACCCGCACTTCGATGTCCGTGGCTTTCGCTTCCCCAAAGCCGGATTTGTTCACCACGACGATGTAGTTCCCCGGCGGTAACAACGTTCCTACGAAAATCCCGTCGCTATTCGTGGCTACCTTGCGCACCATGGATTCCGTGCGCGAATTTATTATCTGTACGTCCGCGCCGGCGATGAAGCCGCCGCTCGTATCAATCACCACGCCGCTGATGGCGCCCGTCGCTCCGCCTTGTCCGTACGCGTTCTTGCCCGCCAGCATTCCTGCCAGCAACAACACCCCTGCAAATACTCTATGAATGGCCCGCATAATTACACCCCCAAGTGATCAGACTTCGGGACTGCGCAACCGTAAGCAGCTACGAACCGCGTGAGCAGTTCCTCGGATCGCCCCGCGTCCCCGAGGACACGACGCAAACTCCGGCCAATATTCTCTCACGTTCAAGTTAGAGATTCACATGCGGCGTATCAAGAAGCGATCGCGCAAACGTTCTTGACGGCTCAAATCGCGCCAGTTTCGCTTCCCCTGCATATCGACGCTGGGTTCGCATGCTAACCAATCTGCGCTTGACGCAGTCTTTGCCGGGCGAGACCATTGCTGCAGGGTTAGACAGACGCAACCTGTCTCGCCTTTCGTCCGTCTAATTGGTAGCAATTCAGCAGCGACCCCGATGGGGGGGTGACACATGACTTCCCGCAACGCACTTCGTTCTGTCTTTGCCTTCACTTTCGCCTTCGCTCTCTCGGCCGGCATCCAGCCGGCGGTCGCCGATTCTAGCCACGCCCGCGTCATTCGCCTGAGTGTTGTCCAGGGTGATGTGCGCTTTACGCGAGAAGCTCATGGAGACCCGCTCGCGGATCAAAAGGCGGTTTGGGAAACGGCGCAGGCGAATCTTCCCGTCCGCCAGGGCTACGTTCTTGCCACGGACAATGGCCGCGCCGAAGTCGAATTTGAGAATGGCGCGATGGCTTTCCTCAACGAGAACACCGTTGTTGAGTTTTTCGACCTTTCTCTCGACGATGGTGCGCGGACCACGCGCCTGGTTCTTCGCCAAGGCTCTGCTTCCTTCTACGTGAATCCCGCGAATGGCGATTACTTCAGCGTCACGGGGGGCGACTTCACGGTCGAAGCCAGCGGTAAAGGCTCCTTCCGCATCAACAATTTTGACGATGGCAGCAACGTGGAAGTGCTGACGGGTCACGCTTCCGTCCTGCACCAGAAAGAAACGACGCAACTCAGTAAGGGGATGTCGCTCTCCATGAAGGCGGGAGAAAATTCCGTGAGTCTCGGCCAGCTTTCCGCCAACGATGAGTTTGATCGCTGGGTCTCTGGCCGCATTGATACCGTTTCCACGGCAACGAACGCTTCGCTGCAGTATACGAACTCTCCCTACTATCTACCCGGCTACGCCGATCTCTACACTTATGGCTCCTGGTTTTCCTGCGGTGGGTCAGGATACGGCTGGCGGCCTTTCGGCGCTAGTCTCGGCTGGTCGCCATTCACCATGGGCCAATGGCTGTGGGATCCCGGTTTCGGCTGGACTTTTGCCAGCTACCAGCCTTGGGGTTGGGCTCCCTATCACTATGGCGGCTGGCTCTTTGATACTTCTTGCGGCGGCTGGTTTTATTCACCGCCCGCTTATTACGGATTCGGAGGTCACGGAGGATTTGTAGGTAACCCGAGAAAGCGGGTTCCGCCTATAGTGCATCCGCCTCGGCCGGTTTATAAGGCCTCGACCGCTGTTTTCGTCCGCCAGAACGGCAAGCTCGGCATCGTGCCCATGAACCCGCTCGACAAACCGGGTAAGACCGCGCTCAACTTGGTACACGGTGTTTTTTCCGCCGAGCCAACTAGGAGCGCAGCGCTTCCAATTCTGTCCGCCGGCGCCGGTCAAAAATGGGAAACCTTGAAATCGCCGCCGCGCGACGCGCTGAGCAGCGGTCTCGTGGCCACGACGCCGCCTGTGCGTACATCGCTCACGATTCTTGAAGGAAGCAGTGGAGCCCGCATCGTTTCGCACGGCGCCAACTCTTCTATCGTGTACGATCCCGGCGAGCACCGCTTTGTGAACACAAATTCTGCGTCACCAACCGCCGGCGGCAGCACGGCAGGGCTCTCGGAAAGAACTCCGCCCGTTGCAGTGAACAATAATGGGACTATAGCGGTTGGAAGAAATACTCCCCCACGCGGGACAAGCTTGCGCGTTCCCGTTGCGCCGTCCTCGGCACGCGCCTCAGCCCCTCCTCCGCGCTCTATCGCTCCGCCACCGGCGCCACGTTCCTCAAGCGGCGGTGGCAGCTATCGTGGCGGCGGCACGGTATCCACCGGTGGCGGTGGCTCCTCTCGTGGATCATCAGCCCCTGCCGCGTCCGCTCCCCATGTCTCGGCTCCTTCCGGTGGCGGCGGACGTCCGCACTGAAGCAACCTTCATTTTTGATGGGAAAAACGGCTCCGGGATTTGGGGCCGTTTTTCTTTTATACCAAGAGCACCTGGCAATCTCCTTTTTGGCCTGCTTAGTAAAAAAGCATTCCGGCGTATCCCACAACCGCGCTGCAATCTCCGGAAACATCTCCAGAAGTCGCATAGCCCACCAACTCAGGCTGCGTTGTTCCAAGTTCTCTTAATGCGGTCAGCATAGCTACGGTCGGCCCCAGGCCGCACATCGAAATCGACTCGTTCCGGCATGTGTCGTAAAGCCCACGCGCATCCAGCGCCAGGATCTTGTCGATCGCTTTGCGATCCTTTATCCGCGTTGTGGCGTCATCTTCGTAATGATTCAAGTCTGAAGTGGTCAGCAGCAGAATCTCCTCTCTGGAATTCGCAAGCACGCGTCCAATCGCTTCGCCGATGGACACGAGGTCCTCGAACCGCACCGTTCCGAGGGCAAGGGGCACGAAACTGAAATCTGGCCGCAGCACCTGAAGGAATGGAATTTGCACTTCGAGTGAATGCTCCGCGCTGTGCGCCACACCGTCTTCGCGCAGCAACGGGCAAGCCGCACACAACGCATTCGCCAGCGGTTCATCGATCGGCACATCCCCGAGCGGCGTCCGCCACGACCCGTTCGAAAGAATCGCCGCCTTCTCCCCGTGCGGGTAATGGCGCACGCCTAGAATCACAATTTTCTTCGGTATCGCAATTCGCGTGAATACCGCTCCGGCCACGTGCCCCGAATAGACGTACCCCGCGTGGGGAACCAGGCACGCCTTTGCGCGCACAGGCACCGCGATGTTCGCAGGCATAGTGTATTGGTGGATAAGCGCGGTCAATTCTGTTGGATTGGAGGGATAAAAGCGGCCGGAAACGGCAGGCAGGCGTAACATCGAGCCACTACACAAATCAGCTGGGTTTCGAGGGCTTGCCTTTTATCTTTAGGGCTTTTTTCGTTGTCGGATCGTAATAAACCGTGACTTTATCGCCGTATTGGTACCCGCCCTTGTCGACGATCGTTTGCATTTTCCCCGCCAATTGTTCAGACAGGGTGAATGTCTCAAGCGACATGTCGTTCCCCTTCGCGCGGACCGTGATCTGCGCGATGTTGGCGTGCATCACAAAACCTTCAAACTTGCCAAGCCCCGCCGTCTTCGATTTTGGCTTGATCGCATTCACGATGATCGGCACCGCCGTATCCACAACGATCGGCGCGACTACCGTCGGTGACTGCGCGTGCGCAGGCGCGCTGTACAAGCCCGCCAGCACCAGTGCTGCAAGACCCAATCCCGCGATTTTTGCGAACGTCTTCATTCGATATCGTCCGTTGCAATCCGCAGCGACTTCAAAAACCGCACATCCTGCGGCGTCATCGTAAGCCGTGCCGCCGGCTTCTTGTCCGGAACCTGGTCAAACGATTCCTGATCAACCTGTATCCGCAGCGATTCCAGAAAGCGCCGGTCTTGCGTCGTGAGCTTCGCCGCTTCTGCCGCGGCGGCGTCACGCTTGGCCAACCCGATGGTCGCGTCCAGCTTCAGCACGATATCGTAACCGTGCGCGCGCACTCCGGCAATGGCGCCGGTAATTCGGTCGGAATCGGACACCGTGTCGTTGATCGCGTGTCCCAGTTCACGGAGCAAGTTTTTCAAGTGATCGTCGAGTTGCAAGGGCGGCTCCCCCTCACTTCAATTGTCATTCTAGGCTTGCATTTCTTTGGATACAAGTCGCCTCCTTTGCGGTTGTCTCCAATAGGTTCACAGTCCATTGGTGCAGGTAAATCGGCCCTCTTTGCGTCCTTTGGGGCGTGCCGCGGGCGTGGTTTGCACGAGTCACCGGTCGCGAGTCGCAAGTCACTCCATGCCCTCACTCCCTTAACTTCGCAATTCACGCTAAGATGCACTCATGTCTTCGGCAGCCACTTCGCCCGCGGCGGCGCCACGCCAAGGCGGTTTCCAGCGCTTTTGGCGTACCTTGCGCCAGCTCTTCCTTGAAATGGCCGGCGCGTGCTTTGCCGTACTCGCCCTAGCATGGCTAAATCTTGCTCTGCGCTCCTGGACCCGCGATGTCGCCCGCTGGCTCATTGCCACGGCCGTCGCTTTCGCCTTTTTGTTCTTTTTTTTCGCGGTAACGTCATTTCTCCGCGCTCGCAAGTTGTAATCTATTCCC
>Ga0070695_100001049_pt1 | contig 15105 bp, 16 predicted proteins | sample KBSK1252metaG_FD_65471 | JGI IMG/M metagenome (GOLD analysis project Ga0070695, IMG submission 65471) | Corn, switchgrass and miscanthus rhizosphere microbial communities from Kellogg Biological Station, Michigan, USA - KBS K1-25-2 metaG | ecosystem: Host-associated > Plants > Roots >...
CCTCACCGGCGGTTTGCATGAGAATGTCATGCGCGCGCGCCATGGCGTGGACGCGACTGATCAACAAGGCTTCAAACTCATCGAGCGAGGCGACGGAGCGCCGCGTGAAACTGACGAGGGACTGCACGATTGCCAAGGAATTCTTGACGCGATGACTGAGCTCACGGATCAGGAGCTCCCGGTGCTGCTCCGCGTCTCGCAGCCGCAGCAGGGTGCGAACCGTGCCGACGAATTGCACGGGCTCTATTGGTTCGGCCAGATAAGCATCCGCCGCGTCCTCGAGATTGGCAAGATCCACGGGTGCCGGCAACGTGGCTGAGGTCTGCAGCACAAGCAGGCCAACGTTCTGACGCTTGATGAGCCTACAAAGCTGCAATCCAGCCATGTCGGGAAGGCGAACGTCAACGACGGCAAGCTCGATGGGATAGGCGGCAATCATCGCAATGGCGGAGGCCGCGCTTGCCGCCGCGTGTACGCGATATCCCAATGCAGCAAGCTGACGAGATTTGCTAAGGCGACCAGGCTCATTACTATCGACGACCAAGATGGCCATGCTCTCAATCCGATTTGCCTGGGCCCGCTAACTCCTAGCTGCTTCAGGTCTATCTCCAACGAAGCAGACTTCTGCGAGTTCCTCCCCGACCGCCAACGCCCGCCGCGCTGCGCGCCGAGAACCCTGCGCTGTTGATATTCCGCGCGCGGCCGCAGGCATTATCCCTAACGCAGGCGCCTCTGAGAGCCGCAGCTGGTCGCTTGCCGCACACCGCGCCGGCTGGGAACGCTCAGGCTCAAACGCCATCGGCGCCGCCGGTCTCAGGCAAAGGAGCGGCCGCGCCCGTCGCCGGCCACAGGCTGGCTTCGGGCGCGCTCGGACGTCTTGTTCTCGGGTGCGACCCGCAGGGCGCAGCCTCGGTCAACGTCTCGACAGCGTCAGGCGCCGGCCGGCGCATCGAACCCTTCAATCGCGCTTGAAGCCTGCAGTCAGCTGACCGACGGCGGCAGGACGATCGCTGCGAACGGACCGACTGCGAGTGATGAGAGGCCGCCGTTCCCGACCAGGCGCCTCGCAGCTCCGTTGCCGGTCGGGCCACGTGTGCGCATGCCGTCACCTGCTGGGCGCTGCCAAACGCCAGAGGCGCCCGAAGGGAAGCTGTGGCCGCGTTCAAGCTCGAACAGACGTGTCGCTTGTTAGCCGCGCTTGGCGCGCTGCACCGTTCAGAGCCAGTTCATCGCCACGGCTTCACTATGCGCGCCAAGGTGCCACGCCGGGCTGAAAAAGAAGCAAGGAGAAAAGTTAATGCAGCACGCTTTCGTTGCCGCGGTAGTGGGCGGGCTCATGTGCCTCGCCGCGTCGATATTGCCAACCCAGGCGGCGCCCGCCTTGGCGATGCAGAGCGTCGAACCGACGGCAGGCTTGGTGCAGGCAGTCGGGTACGATTATCGTCGACGACATCACCACCACTATCACCACGATCGCCGCCACCACCATTTCTTCCAACATCATTGGCGGCATGATCATTGGCGTCATCACCATTGGCGCCACGATCATCGCCACCACCATCATCGCCACCACCATCATCGGCGACACCATCATCACGATTGACGGTACCTCCCCGGTTGCAGCCGGTTGGCCACGCCACCGGCTGCGCTGGCGACGGCCTGCATGCGCCTGCTGCTACGCCTCGTTGCCATCGTCACCGCCCTGAGCTTGGCGGGCAGCAGCAGCTTGTCCGCCATGCCGCTGGTCTGGTGCTTTGGCAAAGATGGCCATCGGGCGGTCGAAGCCATGCTGCACCAACACGGGATAGAGGCGACCGATGCCTTCGCCGATGCTGGCATTCCGACCGGAACAGACGATGCTCCTTGTTTGGATTGGCAGCTTCTGAACGCTGCTGGGACACCACTTGGCGCCTGCAGCCCGCTTCCCGACACGCTCGCGCCCACGCGCCCGCCGATACCCGAAGGCCTCAGCTCCGATCGTCAACTACCGCTGCGGCCGTGGGTACCCGAATTGCATCCGGTGCCCGGTGCGACGGGTCGGCCAGCTTATGTCGAAACGCTCACTCTTGGTGGAGCCGTCACACGCGTAATTGCGTTCAATCCAGGCATCAAGGCCGCGTTTCTTGAAATCGAGGCCAAGCACGGCGAGGAAGCACGGGCCTCCGTCAAGCCCAATCCGGACCTGCTGCTCGAGATCGAGAATTTCGGTGGCGCCAAGGAAAAGAGCGAATTTGCATCGGCCGAAACCACCCTCTCTCATCCAGACCATCGAACTTGGTGACAAGCGGCTGCGACGTTTGCGCGCCGCCCACCTCGATGCCTCGCTCGCGGGTTGGGACTACGAAGCGGTTCGACTGCAGACCGCATTGCAGGCAGCGCAGGCCTACCTGGACGCGCTCGGCGCCCAAGAGCGCCTAAAAGTCCTCCGCGACTTCGTCAGCATTGCCGAAAAGACGCGCAGCAGCGTGGAGATCAGGGTGAGGGAAGGTCGCGCGAGCCCAATTGACGCCGATCGAAGCTTGGTTGCCGTCGCCAGGGCGCACGCGCCAAGCGCAAGCTTTCCGCGCTGTGGGGTTCGGAACGTCCAGATTTTGGCCGCGTGACCGGACGCCTCGGGCACCAGGTCACGGTACCCGCATTCGAGACCGTCAAAGCCTTTCTAGAGGAAAACCCAGCACTAGCGCGCTGGTCCGATGGCATATCGCAACGTCTCGCACTGCTCGAAGTCGAGAAAGGCAAGGCGATCCGCGATATCACCGGATCGCCGCCGTTTTGCGCACGGTTCATGGCGGCGCCGATATCAAAGTCGAGCAGACCAGCGGTCTGCCGCTGCTAGACGTCAAGCTCGACAAGACGGCGATCGCGCGGCACGGCCTCAACATATCCGACGTGCTTGACATAGTTTCGATTGCTGTCGGCGGACGCGAAGCGGGCGTGGTGTTCCAGGGTGACCGACGCTTCCATATTCTGGTCCGCCTCCCCGACGCCCTGCGCGAGGACGTTTCGGTCCTCGAGAACCTGCCAATACCTGTGCCACGCGATTTAACCGGCACGGATGCAGGGGCGGCGCGGCCTGCCTTCATTCCGCTCAAGGCCGTCGCACGCTTTGAGAGTGAGGAGGGACCGAACCAGATCAGCCGCGAAAACGGCAAGCGACGCGTGGTCGTGCAGGCCAATGTGCGCGGCCGTGACATCGGCTCTTTCGTCGCCGAGGCACAGCAGAAAATCGACACCGAGGTGCAGATCCCGGCGGGAAGCTGGTTAGCATGGGGTGGTCAATTCGAGAACCTCATTGCCGCCCGCAACCGGCTGCTCATCGTCGTTCCGGCGTGCTTTTTTGTCATATTCCTGATGTTGTTCACGGCACTCGGCAGCGCCCGAGAGGCATTGCTGGTGTTCAGCGGCGTTCCGCTCGCCGTCTCAGGTGGCATCCTGACGCTTTACCTACGCGAGATGCCGTTCTCGATCTCGGCTGCGGTGGGTTTCATCGCGCTGTCTGGCGTGGCAGTGCTCAACGGCCTGGTCATGGTCACCCATATCAAGCAGCTGAGGCTCAGGGGAGTGCATGGTGAGCAGGCGATCATCGAGGGTGCTCTGGTCCGACTGCGCCCGGTGCTGATGACGGCGCTGGTTGCCGCGCTAGGGTTCGTGCCAATGGCGATTGCCACCGGGACGGGGGCAGAGGTGCAAAACCCCTGGCCACGGTGGTGATTGGGGGCCTCATCAGCGCGACGCAGCTGACCCTCGTGGTTCTTCCTGCGCTCTACAAGCGCTTTGCCCTCAACGAGATCACACTGCGGGAAGTCGCTGCCAACCAGGAAAAGGAGATCCCGGCATGATGCTGATGCGGTTTGCCTATGCTTGCGCCCTGGCGCTTGCCATCGCCCATGCAGGCCCGGCCTTGGCTCAAAAGGGCGAGCATGAGCACGGCAAGGAATCGCACTACAAGGTCACGCCGCCGGCCGATGTCAAAGCCGCATGGACAGTGATTACCAGCAAGGTCAACGAGGCGGAAAAGAACATTGCGGCGAAAGAGCTGGAGCCCGTCCACGAAGCGGGCGAGCACCTTGAGGCCGCCGTGCAGGTGCTCAAGGAACAATCCACGATGGTGTCGGGCGACGAGAAGAGGAGGCTCAGTTCGGCTATCGAGCAGCTCGACAAGGCCGTCGACGAACTGCACCATGCGGCGGAAGACAAGGACGCGAGCCGCGCCGGCCTGGGCCTGCGCAAGATCAAAGGCCTTTTGCCTCTCATCCAAGCTCAGTACCCGGCCGGAACGCTGAACTGATCACGATTGCGCCGTCGGGCCGCCCGGCGAAGGTGGCCGGCGCGGCAATTTCTTGTGCCGTGCCTCGCGCCAATCCTTGCAGGCCGCGGCTGCGGCCCTTGCCCGGCTATCGCGGTTGAGCCGCGCTAGCGCCCCAACAGGGCCAGCACAACAACGAGGAGCATCAAGCACCAGCCAACGTGCCGGCCTCGGGTCGCCATGGCGTTGCCGAGGGCAGCGTAGCCGTAGACAACGACGGCCACCGCAACCACCCATTGGCGGGCAGGTTCGGAGCCGAACATCGGCGCAGCAATCAGCAAGGCACCCATCGCGATCCAGTCAACGGTACTGGCTTGCCACACCATCCGTAACAGCCGTCGCGTCGCGCTCGGCTCGATACGCACGTGGCTGAAGACGCGCAGCTCGGCAATGATGCCGTGGGCAAATGCGACAAGAATGGCCAAGACGCCCGCGGCCTGAAGCGCGAAATTCCGCATCGCTACCTCCATACAGGAGTGCATGGTGAGAGTGTATCTCGCCAATTGCCGGCGTCAATACAGGGCTGTATGGTGCGTCGAGATGACCGAACGCCTAACCGCACGAGCTTGGATCGACTTTGCCTTGCGTACACTCGCGCACGGTGGCGTCGAGGCTCTAAAGGCAGATGTGCTTGCGCGCAAACTCGGCATTTCGCGCGGCAGCTTCTACTGGCACTTCAGCGATCTTGCTACTTTTCACGGCAAGGTGATCGAGCATTGGCGAGAAACTACGACGGAAGCAATCATTGCCGACCTCGAACACTATGGCTCGGCCGAAGAACGCCTCAACGCACTGTTGCGTCGTGCCTTCGGGCACAACGCCCAGCTGGAAGTCCACATGCGCACCTGGGCAGAGAGCAATGCCGCTGCCGCGCGCGCCGTGGGCGAGGTCGACCGTAGGCGACGCGCGTACATTGAGCGCATGCTGGTAGAGGCCGGCATCGCGCCGTCGCTGGCGGTGCGGCGCGCACAACTGCTGTATTGGGCCTACCTCGGTGCCGCACTGAGCCGAAGCAAGCTCGCTGGTGGGCATCTCGAAGGTATCGTAAGCGAACTCAAACGGATCGGCCTCGGCATCCCTGCAAGAGCTGCGATTTCGCAACGGGCCGGGCGGCGTCAACGCCGGTGAAACGCTACTGGTGCCCGCGCCGACCGCCGAGGCAGGCGTTCAGGCCGGGCGCGATCGCTCGACAAAGCTTGAGCCTGAACCGCTTTGAACTTTGATGCTTGTGAGCCTTGATCGGAGGTCGTGCGCACGCATGCCGCCGCTTGACGCAGTGAGGCGCGTAGCGCCGAGAAGCCTAGACGATTGGCAGTCCCACGTAGTTTTCTGCCAAGACCGTCTGCGCGGCCCGCGAACCAACGAGGTAGCCCAGCTCGGCCATCTGCGCGCGCCGCTCGAAGGCACTGGCCTCCGGGAAGCGGTGGGTCAGCGTCGTCATCCACCAGGAGAAGCGCTGCGCCTTCCAGACCCGGGCCAAGCATCGCTGCGAATAGCCGTCCATGAGGTCGGTGCGACCCGTTTCGAAGTAGGCCACGAGCGCCTCGGCCAAGAAACGGACGTCGGTGGCAGCCAAATTGAGGCCCTTGGCGCCGGTTGGCGGCACAATGTGGGCGGCATCGCCAGCAAGGAACAGCCGACCGTGGCGCAAGGGCTCGGCAACGAAGGAGCGCAGCTGCGCCACGCTCTTCTCGATTGCTGGTCCGGTTTCGAGCGCCGCCGCCGCGTCGGCGGGAATGCGCCGCTTGAGTTCGCTCCAGAAACGCTCGTCGGGCCAATCGGCTACATCTTCATCGGCAGACACCTGCAGGTAGTAGCGGCTCCTCGTCATCGATCGCATGGTGCAAAGCGCAAACCCTCGCTCGTGGACGCAATAGATGAGCTCATGGTTGACCGGGCGTGTGTCGGACAGAATACCGAGCCAACCGAAGGGATAGGTGCGCTCGTAGATGCGGATCACCTCCTGCGGGATCGCCTGGCGACTGACGCCGTGGAAACCGTCGCAGCCGGCGATGAAGTCGCAACCGATCTCGTGCGCCTCCCCGCTCCTGTGATAGCGCAGCCGCGGCCTGTCGGTCATGATGCCGTGCAGGCTGACATCTTCCGCTTCGTAGACGATCTGGCTCTTCGCTGCCTCATGCGCCGCCATCAGGTCTTTTTGAATCTCGGCTTGGCCATAGATGCTGACGAATTGACCGGTGAGCCCCTTAAGATCGAGGCGATGACGTCGACCGTCAAAGGCGATCTCGACACCGTCGTGGCTGAGCCTCTCACGGCCCAATCGCTCACCGAGCCCGGCCCCGACCAGCAAGTCGACGGTGCCCTGCTCAAGCAGTCCGGCGCGCACCCGGGCGCGCAGATACTCCGGTGTGCGCTTTTCCAGGACCACCGATTCGATACCGGCCAAGCTTAGCAGCCGCGCCAACAGCAAGCCGGAGGGGCCGCCGCCGACAATTCCCACTTGCGTGCGCATGGCCATGCCTCAAACCCTCATAGACGGCGCCGGCCTGAGCATTGACCAACGCAAGCCACCTTACGGACGCCAGCGGCCGACGCTACGGCGCGCGGGCCTGACGGATCAGCATTGCCGCGCCGGCCAGCAGACCTGCCCGCGCTCCCTGGTCGCTGCGTAGGCGAAGTCCTGCGCAAGATCAACCGGCGGCGCAAACGGGAACGGGAGAGGAGCTGAGCTGCGGGGAACGCCGGCCGCAGCACGCAAGAGCGCTACCCCATGCCTACGCCCCACCCCCTGATGGGCGCCGGCGCGGGCCCTCGCCGCCCTCGGTCGTGTCGGTGCCGAGCGCTGGGTCGAGACCTGGCAGGTTCGTTGGCGGCAACGCCTTGAGAAGGCCGGCCAACCCAGTTTTGCGCAGCTCGGCGCGCTCGGCCAGAAGTCGATAGCTTTCTGACAGGAAACGCATGTAGCGCCGTGCCTGGGGATCGGTCATTGCCCGGGCAACGTCGAGGGCTTCAGCTGCAAGTTCGCGCCAGCGTTGAGCCCACCGCGCGGCCTGGACGAAGTCCCGGACGGCGGCATCTTTATCGTCGGTTGGCCGTTGATCGTCCGCCGCCATGGCGCCAAGTCCGTTCGTTCCGAGCCCGCGCCAAATCCCCCCAGGAAACGTGCGTGCGGTGCCTGGGTTCCGGCACTGGAACGGATCGTGGTAAACAGAAAAAAAATGTGGGGCCGGGGCACGGCACCACGGCAGGTTATGGCTTTGGCAAGCCAAAGGCACCGTCGCGGCGGCGCCTTTGCCGGGATGCATGCGCTCGAAGCGGGTGCGCCTTCGAGCGCGCAGACGCAATCCCGGCCGCAGGCTAAGACCTCTACCGGCTACAGATGCAATAGGCCCTTGGCGCGCTCGGTGCACCCCGGCGCGCGCCAGCCCGCCACCGTCCGGCGCCCCACGCGGCTCAAGAAGCTCAGACCGTCAGATAGCGCGAGCGAACCTGCTCCTGTTCGCTGCGAAAGCGCTGCGGATCGGCCGAGTAGACGATCCGACCCTTCGCCATGATGTGCAACTCATCGGCAACGACTTCGGCGAGTTTGAGGTTCTGCTCGATAAGAAGGATGGTGACGCCGGCGTCACGTAGCAGTCGGATGATGCGGGCAAGTTCCCGCACGACCAGTGGTGCCAGACCCTGGCTCGGCTCGTCGAGAAGGAGCACCTTGGGGTCGCTGACGAGGGCGCGGGCGATCGCCAGCATCTGTTGCTCGCCACCCGAAAGCTGCGAGCCGCGGTGGCTCTGGCGCTCCCTTAGCGAGGGGAATAGCTCGAGCAATCGCGGCACCGGCCAGGCTCGGGCGGGATTGCGCTCGGCCACTTTGATATTCTCGATCACCGTCAGGTCCGGAAAGATCAATCGACCCTCGGGCACATAGGCGACGCCCGCGCGCGCAATGCGATGGGGCGGCCAGGCGGTAATTGGCAGCGCATCGAGATTGACCGTCCCCCCGCTCGGCGGCACCAGTCCCATGATGGTCTTCACCATTGTCGTCTTACCGACGCCGTTGCGCCCGAGCACGGCCGCAATGCGGCCCCTCGGCAGCTCCAGATCGACGCCTTGCAGAATGTGGCTGGCACCGAAATGCGTATTGAGTCCGAGGAGGGTGAGCATCACTCGATCCCTCCGAGGTAGGCTTCCTGGACCCGCGCATTCGCCTTGACGGCCTCGGGGACGTCATCGGCGATCACGGCACCACGATGCAAAACCGTAATCCGGTGAGCAAGACGGAACACCACCTCCATATCGTGCTCGACCAGCAGCACCGTGATCCGCGCTTTGTCAAGGAATTGAGCCAGCGTCTCGACCGCTTGCGCCGTCTCTTCCACGGACAGGCCCTGTGTTGGTTCATCAAGCAAAAGCAGCTCGGGGTGCTGCGCCATGGCCATGGCGACCTCCAGGAGCCGCTGATCGCCGTGACTGAGCAAGCCGGCAGGTCGATCCGCGACGTGGGAGAGACCGAGTTGCTCAAGGGCGTCTTCGCCAGCGGCGCGCGCACTGGCGAAGACGTCAGTGCCGCCGAACGGCATCCAACGGCGCCGATGCCGCCCCTGGGCGGCAAGCATGGCGTTCTCGCGGGCCGACATGCGCGGAAACAGCGAGGTCAACTGGAATGTTCGCGATAGGCCGCGTTGACAGATCGCATGCGGAGCCAGTCTGGTGATCTCGCTGCCGCTGAACCGCACGCTGCCCGAAGTGGGTGGGACGACACCGGTGATGAGGTGGAACAGTGTCGTCTTGCCGGCGCCGTTGGGTCCAATGACCGCGCGCACCTCGCCTTTCTGGACGTGCATGGACACGCCGTCGACGGCCACGAGCGCGCCATAGCGCTTGGTCAGGTCATCGACCTCGAGCAGCGCCTCAGCCATGGCGCGCCCCGGTGGGCGCGCGGGCGCGCGCGAACGCACGCCGAGCCAATCCCCAGATACCTTCTGGCGCGAACAGTACGAAGGCGATGAAAATGAGACCGAAAAACAATGCCCAGGCCTCCGTGTAGGACGACAGTTGGTGCTCCAATAGCATGAAGAAGGCCGCGCCCAGGATCGGCCCGATTAGCGTTCCCTGGCCGCCGACGATGACCATGATCAGCGCCTGGCCCGACAGCAGCCAAAACAGCAGTTCCGTGTTGGCGAAGCCCGCGAACGGCGCATACAGTGCGCCGGCGAGCCCCCCGAGAGCGTAGGCGATCGCAATCACCGTGATCTTGTAGAGGCGAGTGTTGTAGCCCAGCACTAAGGTCTTAGCTTCGTTCTCTCGAATGCCGCGCAGCACCAATCCAAACGGTGAGCGCACCAATGCGCGGCACATGAAATAAGCGCCGATCAAGCAGGTAAGCGCAAAGTAATAAAAACCGGTCTTGCTGGTGAAGATGGTGATGGAGAAGGGGCCCGCTCGGCGTGGAATGCCGGCAAGGCCGTCGCTGCCACCGGTGACCGAGGTCCACTTGAAGGCGATGGCATAGAGCAGTTGCGCAAACGCTAGGGTCAGCATGGAAAACGACACGCCGGTTGCAAGCGTGCATACCCAACCCACGCCGATTGCCACGCCTCCCGTCAACAGCGCCGCGAGCAGCACGACGACCGGCAGCGGCATGGAGGAGTTCAGCAGCATGTAGCCTGAGGCATATGCGCCCAGCCCATAGGCCGCCGCGTGGCCGAACGAAACCAGGTTGGCGTAGCCGACCATCAGATCGAGGCTCATGGCGAAGAGGCCAAGGATGACGAGCTCGGTCAAAAGGGTCATGGCAAAGACAGGCAGACCGAACGGCGCTGCGATCAGCAAACAGACGACCGCTAATCCGCCCAGCGCTGGTAGCGGGTTCGGCTTCTGCATGTTGCTAGGCCTCCTTGCCGAGGAGACCACCGGGGCGTACCACCAGCACCAGCAGCATGACCAGATACATGAATGCAAGGGCGAAGTCGGGCAGGTAGTAGTTGCCGAACACCTGCACGAACGCCACCAGCAGCGCCCCGATCAGCGAGCCGAGGAAGCTACCCATGCCGCCGATAATCACGATGACGAAGGCGTCGATCACCGCGGTCGCCGCCATGCCATGTGCCGCCGTCACCAGCGGAGCGGCCAGCACGCCGCCCAGCGCTGCCAGGCCGCAACCGATGCCGAATACGCCCGACCGCACCAGCTTCACATCGACGCCGAGCGCGTGCACCATTTCGGCATTTTGCGACGTGGCACGAATGAGCAAGCCTAGTCTTGTGCGCTCGAGCAGCTGCCAGATGGCAATGGCAACGACGATGCCAAAGCTCATGAGGAACAAGCGATAGACCGGAAACGGCTCATCCATCAGGAACACGACACCAGAGAGCAGCGCCGGCGGCGGCACCTGCAGCGCGTCAGACCCCCAAAGCAGCCGTACCGCCTCGCCCGTGACCAGGGCCAGGCCGAAGGTCACCATCAAGAAGGCGTGCGCATCGCGCCGATAAAGGCGGCGCAGGATGCCGAGCTCAAAGGCGGTGCCAATGGCGCCGACGGTGAGCGGCGCCAGCACCAACGCCAGCCAGTAACTGCCCGTGTAGCGCACCAACGAGTAGCCGATGAAGGCGCCGAGCATGTAGAGCGTACCATGCGCGAAATTGACGATGCGCATGATGCCGAAGATCAAGGTGAGACCGACGCCGAGAAAGAACAGCAGTGCGGCCTGCGATAGGGCGTTGACCCCTTGGGTCAGCAGGAGTGCGAGCGTGGACATGCGGGCCAAATCGCGTGGGGTCATGGCGGGGGCCATGACCCTTAACCGAGGCAAAGCAGGAGAGGCGCCTTCAGTCCTCGTAGGTCATTTTGTTGCAGGGCGGCGTCGTGCGCTCGGCCGACAGCGTGGCGATGATCTCGGGCACCGGATGGGAAAACCCCTCTTGCTTGGCGGCCTTGAAGATGAAGCCTTGTTGAACGCCCTGGTGGTCACACTTTCGCATATGCACCTGGCCCTTGATGTCGTCGATCGTCAGATCCTCGAGCGCCGGTCGCAGCTTGTCGGCCTCGATGCCGCCGGCCTTGGTGATGCCGGCCTCAAAGACCCGCTGACACTGCCACTGCTCGCCTTCGAACTGATCGGGCACCTGACCGCCGTGCTCCTGCTTCCAGAGCTCGACGAAGTCCTTGTTTTTCGGGTTGTCGATGGTAAAGGCGTAGCGCGCCGATGCGATAATGCCGAGACAGGCGTCGCCCACGGCGCGCATGGCCGTCAGTTCGAGCTGCTCGGAGAGCATCGCCATCTTTGCGGCCAGCTGGTATTGCGCCGCCTGAGCCAGAAAGGCGTTGTTGTCATCCCCGGCCAGCACGAGATAGACGCCGTCGGCGCCCGACTGGCGAATCTTGGTGACATAGGTCGAATAATCCTTGGTGCCGGTCGGCGCGAAAACCTTGCCGATGAAGTCCTTGCCCAAGCGTTTGAGCTCGTTCTCGAAGACCTGCACGCTGTTGTGACCCCAGGCGTAGTCGAGGCCCAGCGCATAAAAGCTCTTATAGGGCGCGTCCTTGAGATAGAGCGAGACCGCGCGCGTGCCCATCGGACCGGAGGTATTGGCGCGGAAGAAATTCGGCACGAAACTCTCGGCGGTCAGCCGTCCATCGCCGTTGTCCGACGAGATGAATATGGCGTTCCATTCGGCAAGCTTGGGCACGATGGCGAGGGCCTCGGAGGACAGCGTGATGCCCGTGAACAGCCGGCAATCCTGTCGCTCGACCATCTCCTGCGCCTTGCGCACGCAGGCCGCGGGATTGCCGGCAGTATCCTCGATCAAGAGCTCGATCTTCTTGCCCAGCCAGCCACCCTTGGCGTTCTGTAGCTTGGTGTAGAACTCGGCGCCTCGCTTTTGCTGCTGTCCGACGGAGCCGAGCGGACCGGTCAATGCCAGCGGCATGCCGACCTTGATCGTGCCGGCGGCCTGCGCCTGTGCGCCGGTCCAAATGTTGGGGGTGGCGAGGGTCGCACCGGCGCCCGCCATTACCCAGCGGCGTGAAAAGCGCAACTTCGTTGCCATCGAGCGTTTCTCCCGGATTAAACTTGGATGGTTGCTTGCCTGCCAGGCTATCCTCCGTCTGCGACAAGGACAATAGATCCCGTGCATTGCGGCCGCCGGCGCCTCCCTAGCGCCTTGCCGCGACCTGTCCTTTGCCGATCATTTCGGTCAGGACGTGCCGGCGCAGTTTCCCGGTGGCCGTGAACGGGAGCTCATCGACGATGTGCAGCTCCTCGGGCAGTTTGTAGTCGGCGACCTGGTCTTTGAGATGAGCGACCAGTTCGACCAGCGTCACGGCCTGGCCGGACTTGGGAATGACGCACAGGCAGTTGCGTTCGCCAAGCCGGGCGTCCGCGACGCCGACCATGGCCGCGTGCATCACCTTGGGGTGGGTATAAAGCAACTCTTCCACCTCTCGCGGAAAGAATTTCTTGCCGCCGCGATTGATGATCTCTTTGCGCCGGCCGACAATCTCGACGTTTCCCGCCTGGTCGACGATGCGGCCGAGATCACCGGTGCGGAACCAGCCGTCGGCCGTGAACGCTTCCGCATTGGCCGCGCCATTGGCATGGTAGCCAAGATGCACGCTGGGGCCCAGCGCGGCGATCTCTCCCATCGCGGCCGGCGCCACCTCGTTGCCCGCCTCGTCGAGAATCTTCAAGCCCATCGACGACACGACACGTCCGATCGTACCGTTGACCTTCGCGGGATCATCCGAGAAGCGCGTGTAGGTGTGAAAGCCGGTCTCTAGCATGCCGTAGAGCTCGATCAGATGACCGGGCATGCGCGCTTGGTAGTCCCGAATGGTCTCGATGGCGGCCGAGGCGCCGCCGGTGATGACGACCCGCAGGGATGAGACGTCGTAGTCGGACAGGTTGGGGTCGTTGAGCATGGCAACGATCGAGGCCGGCGCGGTCGCGATGTAGGTGACGCCCTCCCGCTGGATCAAGTCCAAAGCAGCCTTCGCAGAAAAGCGCTCGAGCAGTACCGCCCTGCTGCCGCTGAGGATCGCCTGCAGGAGACAGAGGTAACCCCAGTTGAGGCACACGGGGAGATAGACGAGCTGCACCTCCTTCTCCGTCACCAGCAGATCCCGATTGATCTGGCGGACCGCCGGCAGCGTCGTGTTGAAGGAGTGCAGCACGCATTTGGGGTTGCCCGTCGTGCCCGAAGTGAAGGCCATGCGAAAGACGTCGTCTGCGCTCATAGGCGCTCGTTCTGAGCTAGGCAGTGGCTCGCTCTCCGCGATGCCGCGCTCGAGGTTGAATTCGTCGCCGACGGCTTCGCCGGAGATCACCACATGGGTCAACGCCGGAATCGCCGCGCGCAACTGGCGCGCCATGCCGGGATAGTCGAACGCTTTGAAGTTGCTCGGGCAAATGAACGCCTTGCTACCCGAGAACCGCAGGATGTAGTCGAGTTCGCGGAGGCGGAAGTCTGGATTCACCTTATTGGCAACGGCCCCGATCAGCTCCAACGCAAAGAAGGCGATCGGGAAGGCGATACGGTTTGGCAGTTGGATGGTGACGACATCGCCAGGCCCGATGCCGATCCGGCGCAGGTAGCTGGCGCAACGCTCGACCCTGTCTTTCAGCTCGCCATAGCTGATGCGGCCCTGGGCGTCGATGAAGGCGATGCGGTCGGGATGCCGGGCGGCCTGCCTGCTGAGGAGCGCGAACGGCGCCTCGTCTCGCCATTCACCGACCTGCCGCCAGCGTTGCGCCAGCTCCCCCTTCAGTACCGTCTGAAACTGCATGCGATCTCCTTGCCTCGCCCCCGCTCACCGCTTGCCAGTGCCGCACGGGCGATCCCGGGATCTCCTGCTGGCTGGGCCGGCAGGCTCAGCCATGGCGCTGAACTGCGACGATCGCCCGGCGATGGGTCCCATTGCCAACCTGCTTGTCCTCGTCGTGGGCTTCAACCTTGAAACGGAGCTTGCGGCCGTCAATTTCGAGCAACTCGGCCCGTACCGTGACCTTCTGACCTTTCGGCGTGGCGGCGAAGTGCTTGACGTTCACCTCAAATCCGACGGTGGTGTGTCCGTCGGGCAGCTGGGCCTGCACCGCCTCGATGCCCGCACGCTCCATCAAGCCGATCATGGCCGGGGTGGACAGCACTCCCTCGCCCCCCATGTGCTTGACCACCAGCTTGTCGTCGACCGTCACAACCAGCTCCGCTTTTAGCCCCGGCACCAGGCGATCCGTTGGCATGCTTACTCTCCCGTGTTGAGGATGTTGCGATGGTTGGTCACTAGCGCACGCCTCTGAGCAAACCGCCGTCGATGGCCAGGGCCGTGCCTGTGGTGTAACGGCCACGCGGCGAGACCAGCAGCGCCGCCATGGCCGCGATATCGTCTACCGTGCCGATGCGGCCCATCGGCACCTCGGCCTCGAGTTTTCTGCGCATCAGCGTCGGCTCGGCGCCACCCGCTGCAAACACCTTCTCAAGGCGCGTGGTCTCGATGTAGCCGGGACAGATGGTATTGACGTTGATGTCATGCTGGGCGACCTCGAGACTGAGCGTCTTAGCATAGCCGATCACGCCACCCCAGGTTGCCACCGACAGGCCAAAGCCGGCGATTGGCTGGATGGCCGAGATGGCCGCAATATTGAGAAGGGAACCGCCGCGCCGTTGCGCAATCATATGCGGGATCACGGCACGCGCCATACGGACGACGTACATCAAGTTTTGCTCGACAGCCTTTGCCCAAGCCGTGTCGTCGAAGCTCACAAGCTGCCCGAGCGGCGGCGCACCGTCGTTATTGACCAGAATATCGATACCGCCGAGGCGTGCGACCGTTGCCTCGACGACGCGGAC
>Ga0070695_100001051_pt1 | contig 15100 bp, 14 predicted proteins | sample KBSK1252metaG_FD_65471 | JGI IMG/M metagenome (GOLD analysis project Ga0070695, IMG submission 65471) | Corn, switchgrass and miscanthus rhizosphere microbial communities from Kellogg Biological Station, Michigan, USA - KBS K1-25-2 metaG | ecosystem: Host-associated > Plants > Roots >...
ATGCTCGGGGCGCGCAAGGATTTCAAGCGCACGGCGATCGTGCCGCACAACGTGCCACTGGTGCTCCTGGGCGCCGGCCTGTTGTGGTTCGGCTGGTTCGGGTTCAACGCCGGGTCCGCCCTCGCGGCGAACGGCTTGGCGGCGCTCGCATTCACCAACACCAATACGGCGGCGGCCGCTGCGCTCGTCACCTGGGCCTTGGTCGACTTCCTGCGCTCGGGCAAGGTGACGGCGGTGGGCGCCGCGACGGGGCTTGTCGTGGGTCTGGTCGCGATCACTCCGGCGTCCGGGTATGTCACTGCACAGGCTTCGGTCGTGATCGGGATCGTGGCGGCGCTGATCAGTTACACCGCGATCCAGATTCGCTCCAAGACCAAGCTCGACGACTCCCTCGACGTGTTCTCCTGTCACGGGCTCGGGGGCGCGGCGGGTGCGCTGCTGACCGGCGTCTTCGCCACGAAGCTGGCGAACCCCGCTGGTGGTGACGGCTGGCTGGCCGGCAATTTCGCTCAGATGGGCGTGCAGCTCGTCGCCGTGCTCGCGACCGTGGCGCTCGCCGTTGTCGGCACTGTGGTGATCATGGCTCTGGTACAGGCCACGCTCGGCGCCAAAGCCGGGGTACGGGAACAGCTCTCCGGACTCGATTTGAGCGAGCATGGCGAAGAAGCGTACTTCGGCGAGCAAGGCGCGACGCCCTCACCGGGAGTGTCGCTCGGCCAAGGGGTGATCGTTTCGGCCGCCGCTCCCGAGCCGCTGAAGGCCGCGGCCGCAGGCTAACGATCGCGCTACCTTGGGGCCCAGCTCGTCAGCCGGATGGACGGCTGACGAGCTGGGGCCTCATTCGCTCTCTTCTTCCTCCGCCTGCCGGAACTCGTCGCGCAGCCGATGTCGCCGTGAGAGCATGAGGAAGGCGATCGCCGCACCGATCAGATTCCCGCCGAGGATCCGTGCCCAGGCGAGCTCGCCCAGCCCCATGTGCGACAGCAGCACGGTGACCATCACAAAGCCGAACTCGATGACGAGGAACCCGAACGCCATGCCGATCACGAGACTCGGCTCGCGCGCGGCGCCGTGGACCAGGGACACGATGGCGATGCCGTAGACGACGTTGAACAGGTAATGCAGGATGGTGAAGAGGGCGACGCCGCCCATCACGGTGAAGGTGCGGAACGGCTGTCCCACGGCGGCGTCGACCACGGCGAGCCAGACCCAGATGCTCGTCGCGACGACGAGGCCGAGCCAAGCGCCCTCACGCAGCGAGTCGTGTTTGCGCGTCATCGCAGACCTCCCGGCTACGGCGAGCCGCCTTCCTTCTGCCGCAGCAGCGTGTCGACCAGGGCGACCAGGGTGGCGGCCTCGAACGGTTTGGTGACGAAGCGATCGGCCCCCAGGGCCACGGCGTGCCCCCCCACGTCGATCGCTCCCGCGCTCTTGACCCCGGACATGGCGACGATCTTCACCGCCGGCCATTCGCGGCGCAGCCGGCCGATCGTCTGCAGCCCACCCTGCCCGGGCATGAAGATGTCCACGATTACGACATCGGCGGCGTGTCGCTCGTACGCCTTGATCCCGGCATCGCCGTTCGCGGCCTGTCGGACTTCATGGCCGGCGTGCTCCAGATGCTTCGTCAGGGCTTGGCGGAGCGTGACGTCGTCGTCGATGATCAGCAGGCGGGCCATGTCACTCGTGCGGTGGGCTCAAGCGCTCGGCGGCTCGTTCCTTCGCGAGCAGCCGTTCGGCGAAGTCCATACGCTCCTCGAGCTCGCTGAGCCTGCGCTGCATGTCGTCGAGCGCCGGCTCGGTGGGATTCTGCCCGGCGCTCTTATCGGTGCTTCCGATCATCCGTCGCACCACGACTTGCGCGCATGCGACCACGCAGATGATGAACGCGGTACCGATGGCCCAGCTCGGAATGACCCACACGCTCCACCCCCTGCGCGGCTGCTGCTGAATGAAGCTGCGCCCCATGATGATAACGTCCGATTGCACGCTGTGGGAGACGAGCGATGCAGTTCGACCCGCTGGAGGTGGGAACTCCTGAACGGATCCTCATCCACTCTTCAGGTCTGCCTTATCGCGCACCCGCCTCTTTGGTCCAGACCGACCTCGGTTCGCAGAAGCGGCAGAACATCCGCCTGGATTGAGCCCGGGGCGGAGAGGGCAGACGGCCAGATTCACTGAGGGGAGAAATGGAGGCAATAAGTATGACTGATTCAAGACGCATTGCGGGACTGCTCGGTCCGACTCTTGTCGCGCTCGCCGTTTCCGAGGCGATGAATCTTCGTATCATGGCAGAGAATCCTGCTTCTGTCGGTCTCGTATACCTCAACGGCACGCTGCTGTTTGTCGCGTGCGTGGCGATCATCCAGGTTCACAATCGTTGGACGCGCCACTGGCCCGTGCTAGTAACAGTCATGGGTTGGTTTGCCATTCTCGCTGGACTGGTAAACCAAGCGAACCCTTGGCGGTGTGCCAAGAAGACACGTGGCTTCATACAGGCGGGCTACGTCGATCCCGAGAACCTCTTGTTCGTCCGCGAACGAATCCGCGACGTGCGGGAAGTCGCACCGAAGGTGTACGGGACCATCAACACGCTGGACGGAAAATGCGCGGAAATCCTCCGCGGACACCCGTTCTATGAGGCGCCGGACATCGAGCAAGTGCTGCGGCGGCTGGTCGATAGCCCCGATCTAAAACTGACTAGCTGAGTCTGGACGACAGGTTGGAAGTTATTTCCGCGAGTGAGGTGAGTCATGGCTGCATATTTCGTGTATATCTGTCAGGAAGTCGTCGACCGTTCTGAACTCGAGACGTATTGGTCGAAGATCGGGCCAACTCTGGAAGGATACGGCGCAAGGAGCGTGGCGGCATACACACCTTTCGAACAACTGGAAGGCGACGCCGTAGACGGAGCGGCCGTCGTCGAATTCCCATCTATGGAACTGGCGAAGGCCTGGTATAACAGTCCCGCATACCGCGCAATCATGCATCATCGCCAACAGGGAGCGCGTTATATCGGCCTCTTGATGGAGGGCGGACTGCCGCCGGTGGAACTACGGATGCCGCACACGAGACGCGCAAACCCTATAACGCGTGATGGCGCGTGAGGTGCGGCGTTGCGCTCCTATCGCGCCCCTCCACGGAAGATGGACGTGTTAGTAGCCCCGTCCCCACCAAAACCCAAGACCGCCAAATCCGTAATCCCACCAACCGGGCCCGTAGTAAGAGTAGGGGTAGAAGCCATAGTACGAGTAGGGATAAACGGAGGAATAGGGGTAGAGGTAGGGGTCGAGCGAGCGGGCGTGCCGTGGCGCCGACGTGTAGATCGAGGCGTCGTAATCGAAGTGCTCGCCGGCTCCCTGCATCCGCTGGACGATGTCCAGGAGGCCAGCCTCGGGATCGGCCTTCACGGAGTGATCAGAGAGCGCGCCGTAATCCCAGCGCTCGTCCTTCGTGAACTCGTCGAACCGGAACGGCGTCTGCGAGAGAGCCGCCAGCACCGCGCCACGTCCGCCCGTGTCGGTCACCACGAAGGCCTCCCGGTCGCCCCGCCCCTTGAGCTCGTATTTCTTGCCGCCCCGAACCTGCTGCTCGCCCGTCGGGTCGAGCGGAAACAGCACGTGCACCCGGCCGTCGGCGTCGGCGTGCACCACTACCAAGTATCCATCCTGGGTGGCTCGAGCGTGGACCTTCGCTCGTGCGCCGTATTCAAAGTCGCCGTTCGAACTGAGCCACAGATGCACGGGGGGATCCCCGGCCCTGCTGTGAGCGGTTGGGGGCGTTACAGCGCGGCCTACGGAAGCCAATAAGACAAGCGTCATCAACATTTGGTTCTCCTTTCCTCTCCTACAACACGACCCGCCCATGGACTCCGAAATTCCCCTCGTGAGCAGGGGTCGGGAGTGGCATCTCCCGACGCCGAGAACGCGGGTGCTTCGCTCACATTCCCAAGGGAATATCTCCATGGCGACCGGAGTCTCTCTCCTCGCAGACCGATAGACGGCAGCGCTCGCGCAGTGATTTCCTGGCACTTCGAGTCCAGCGGCGCCGACCTGGCGGGGAGACAAGGATCGTGCGAGACGGATTGTATCTGCTGCAGCTTCGAGTCCTCGGCGCATGAGCCGACGGCGCATCGTGATCGTTGGTGCCTCCCTGGCTGGGGCCACGGCGGCGGCGAGCCTGCGCGAGGACGGCTTCGACGGTGAGATCCACCTCATCGGCGCCGAGGCCCACCTCCCCTACAACCGGCCGCCGTTGTCAAAGGGCTATCTCCGTCGGCAGGAGCACTTCGAAGATCAGCTGCTTAAACCCGCCGATTATTATGCCGAGCAGCGCATCGACCTCAGGCTGGGGACGCTGGCGACTGCGATCGACGCCAAGCAGAAGTTCGTGGACCTGGAGGGCGGCGAACGGGTTCGCTACGACCGGCTTCTGGTCGCCACCGGCGGGCGCAACCGAACACCGTCGGTGCCCGGTGCGAGCCTGGAGGGTGTCTTCCAGCTGCGCACGGTTGAGGACTGCGACCGGATTCGTGCCGTCGCCCAGCCGGGACGGCGCGCCGTCGTCGTGGGGCTCGGCTTTGTCGGCTCCGAGGTGACGGCCTCGCTTCGTCAGCTCGGGGTGGAGGCGACTGCCATCGATCACGCCCGCGCGCCACTGGCGCGAGTTGTCGGCGAAGAGGTTGGTCAGGTGCTAGCGACCATCCATCGCGAGAAGGGCGTGGAGCTGGTCCTGGAAGATTCCGTGGCAGCATTCGAAGGCTCCGGGCATGTCGAACGCGTGCGCACCAAGAAGGGACGCCTCCTTGATTGCGACCTGGTCGTCGCTGGGATCGGGATCGTGCCCAACGCTGAGCTACTGGCGGCGGCTGGGGGCCAAGTCGAGAACGGCGTGCTCGTGGACGAGCGCTGCCGGACGTCCTTGTCCGACGTATTCGCGGCGGGCGACGTGACGAATCACAGGCATCCGATCTTCGGCCGCGTGCGCGTGGAGCACTGGAACAACGGATACCAGCAGGGGCGGGCCGCAGCCCGGTCACTGCTGGGCGGCGAGCACCACTACGACCCCGTCCATTCCTTCTGGTCGGATCAGTACGAGCACTCGATCCAGTACGTCGGGTTCGCGGCAGGCTGGGACCGCGTCGTGGTTCGCGGCCGACTCGAGAGCCGAACGTTTCTGGGCTTCTACCTGACGGATGGGATCGTGCGCGCGGTGGTCGGCTTCAACCGTGGCGGCGATCCGGAGGATCCGAAAGCGGATGGAGAACTCAAGGCCGCTGTGAACTTGGTCCGCCACCGCGTGGCTGTCGACTCCGCGAAGTTGGCGGACGAGGACGTCGACCTGCACCGCCTGGTGGTCGCTACACTTCGCTGACCGTGCCATGCCCCAAAGGAGAATACGCATGAGCGAGAAGCTCGGCCTCGAGCAGCCCGGCGGGACGACTCCGGCCTGGTTGGCGGTTCCCCTGGTGGTTTTCGCGCTTATCACGCTCACCGTCGGCCTTGTGGCGAGGCAGACGGTTCGTGAGCCTTATGAGATTCCCTTCTTCCATCCGTTCTTCACGGATACCCTCCACATGAAGGCGTGGCTGGTGACGGCGGCGGTGGTGCTGGCCTTTGGTCAGTTACTGACGGCCACGCGCATGTACGAGTTGCTCCGCTTTCCACCCAAGGGACGCTTCTATCACATTGTCCATCGCTGGTCCGGAAGGACGGCGATCCTGTTGACGCTTCCGGTGGCCTACCACTGTGTCTTCCTGCTCGGATTCAGCACCCACGGCCCGCGCGTCTTGATGCACTCGCTGCTCGGCTCGGCCCTTTACGGAGCCGTCGTCGCCAAGGTGCTGATTGTTCGGTCGACGAGGTTCGCGCCCTGGGTGCTCCCCATGGTTGGAGGTCTCTTGTTCTCAATCCTTCTCGGGCTGTGGCTGACTTCCGCGCTCTGGTTTTTTACCGTCGGCCCCGGTGCGATATGAGTGGTGGTGCGGACAGACGCGGGTGGGTCAACACGATGAGAGTCCTGATGTTCGGGTGGGAGTTTCCGCCGTATCAGGCGGGCGGCCTGGCGACGGCGACGCTCGGCCTCGTCAAAGGACTGCTTCGCACGGGCGTGCACGTGACTCTGGTGGTGCCGTTCCCGATCGACGGCACCGTGCTCCCGGAACTGCGGCTCGTGAGCACCGCCGGTCTGCCGACGCCGTTGCGGCGAGTCAGGGTGCCCAGCCCGCTAACGGCGTACGGCGGGGTCGAGGACTACACGACGCGCGTGGCCGTGCGGCGCATCCCAGGCACCCGTGGGGTGGCGCCTTACGGGCTCGATCTGTTCCAAGAAATCGCACGGTTTGCCGCCGTGGCCAAGGAGATCGCCGAAACGGAGCCGCATGACGTGATCGACTGTCACGACTGGATCACCTATCCCGCCGCGCGTCGCGCCCGAGAGGTGTCGGGGCGGCCGCTGGTGGCGCACATCCACGCGACGGAGCGCGACCGGTCGGGGGAGGGCCAGAACCCCGAGATTCGGCGGGGCGAGCGCGAGGGCTTGCTCGCCGCCGACCAGGTCATCTGCAACAGCAATCGGATGCGCCGCCAGGTGACGGAGGCCTACGGGGTGCGACCCGACCGGATCCACGTGGTGCCGTGGGGACTGGACGAGAGCGACGACGAGCTCGACGATGCGGAGCCGCACCCCTTCCCCGAGGACGAGCCGGTGGTGCTGTTCCTCGGCCGCGTCACGCGCCAAAAGGGGCCGGACTATTTCATCGAGGTGGCGCGCCGCGTGGCCGACGTGGTGCCGCGCGTGCGCTTCGTGATCGTTGGAACCGGCGACATGCTTCCCCGGATCATCGAGCGCGGCGTGGCGCTCGGCCTGGCCGATCGCGTCCACTTCACCGGGGGGGTGGGCGGACCCGACGTCGATCGGGCCTTCCGGATGGCGACGGTCTGCGTGATGCCATCGGTGAGCGAGCCATTCGGCCTCGTGGCGCTCGAGAGCCTGCGCAGCGGTACGCCCGTCATCCTACCGCGCGACGCCGGCGTGGCCGAGGCCGTGCGCAACGCTTTCCGAGCGGATTTCTGGGATATCGAGCGGATGGCCGACCAAGTGGTCGGCATCATCCGCTACCGCGAATTGCATCACGAGCTGCGCGAGGGCGGCCTGCGGGAGGTATCGCACCCCCGATTCGGGCTGGACGAGCCCGCGCACCGGACCGCGGAGGTCTACCGGCGCGCCCTCAACGACGCGACGAGGAGCCCCTGATGCCGGACGTTTCGATTTACTGCCAGGTGCACCAGCCGTACCGGCTGCGCCGACTCCGCGTCTTTGACATCGGCCGCGGCCACGACTACTTCGACGAGACGGCGAACCGGAGCATCGTGCAGCGGGTAGCGGCCAAGTGCTACCTGCCGGCGAACCGCCTGCTCACCGACCTGATCCGCCGCTCGGACGGCCAGTTCCGCATCGCGCTGAGCCTTTCCGGCGTGCTGCTGGAGCAACTGGCCGCGTACGCTCCCGAGGCGCTCGTGAGTTTCCAGGACCTGGTCGCCACGGGCGGCGTCGAGCTGCTGGGCGAGACGTACTATCACTCGCTCAGCGCGCTGGCGGACCCCGAGGAGTTTCGCGCCCAGGTCCGAGCGCACGCCCGCGTCCTGGAACGCGAGTTCGGCGCCCGTCCCCAGGTGTTCCGGAACACGGAGCTCATCTACAGCGACGCCCTGGCCCCGTTGATCGCCGACATGGGGTTCCGGGCCGCGCTGGTCGAAGGGGCGGATCGGGTGCTCGGGTGGCGATCGCCCAACCACGTCTACGAGGCCGCGACCGCGCCCGGCCTGCGCCTCCTGCCACGCAACTACCGGCTGAGCGACGACGTCGCGTTCCGTTTTTCCGAGCGCTCCTGGAGCGAGTGGCCACTGACCGTGGACAAGTATGCTGACTGGGTCGCCGCGAGCGGCGGCGACTCCGTCCACCTGTTCATCGACTACGAAACGCTGGGCGAGCACCAGTGGCAGGAGACGGGCATCTTCGACTTCGTGCGCCATCTTCCCGAGGAACTGGCCCACCGGGGCATTCGCACGCTACATCCGTCCACGCTCGCGTCCCGTCCCTCCGTCGGCAGCTTGTCGTTTCCCACGCCGACGTCGTGGGCCGATCTCGACCGCGACGTCAGCGCTTGGCTGGGCAATGGCCTGCAGCTCTCGGCGCAAGGACGCGTGTACCGGCTCGCGCCCGCCGTCCGCGCTTGCTACGACGTGGGGCTGCTCGAGCAGTGGCGCCGCCTCACGACGAGCGACCATCTCTACTACATGGCCACCAAGTGGACGGCGGACGGAGACGTCCACACGTACTTCAGCCCGTACGAGACCCCGTACGACGCGTTCATCGCCTTTATGAACGTGATGCAGGACTTGGAGCAGCGGATCTCCGCCGAGCTGGCCGACGCAAGGGAGGCGGGGATCGATACCGCATCCGAATGGATCGGCGCGTCGACGCGGTGACGACGCCCGGGGCAACCCGCGCATGCCAGCAGAAGAACTGATCCGCCTCAAGGACGCCGCGCAGGGGCGGCAACCCTGGAAGCGCTGGGGCCCGTACCTCTCCGAACGCCAATGGGGCACCGTGCGCGAGGATTATTCGGCGGACGGCAACTGCTGGGAGTACTTCTCGCACGACCAGGCCCGCAGCCGCGCCTACCGCTGGGGCGAGGACGGCCTGCTCGGCATCACGGACGACCAGTGCCGCCTCGCGTTCGCGCTCGCCCTGTGGAACGAGCGGGACCCGATCCTCAAGGAGCGCTTGTTCGGGCTCACGGGACCCGAGGGCAACCACGGTGAAGACGTGAAGGAGCTGTACTACTACCTCGACGCGACGCCGACCCACTCGTACCTGAAGGCGCTCTACAAGTATCCCCAGGCGGCCTACCCGTACGAGCAGGTGGTGGAGGCGAATCGGCGCCGTGGGAAGGACCAGCCCGAGTTCGAGCTCGTCGACACCGGAGTGTTCGACGGCCATCGCTACTTCGACGTGCTCGTCGAGTATGCGAAGGCCTCACCCGAAGACATCCTGATCCGGATCACCGTCGCGAACCGCGGTCCGGAGCGAGCGACGCTTCACGTGCTCCCGTCCGTCTGGTTCCGCAACACCTGGGACTGGGGTCGCGAGGGCGACAACTACCCGCCCAGGCCGATGCTCCGGCGCACCGGCCCGGCGGAGATTCTCGCGGAGCACGCGACGCTGGGTGCGTACCGGCTGGTGGCGAACCGGGGGCCGGACCACAAGCTGCCGCGGCTGCTCTTCACGGAGAACGCGTCCAATCTGACCCGCTTGTTCGGGGTCCCGAACCCCGCGCCGTACGTGAAGGACGCGTTCCACGTGCGGGTGATCCAGGGCGACGAGACCGCCGTGCACCCGGACGAGCGCGGCACCAAGGCGGCCGCGTGGTACCGGCTCGAGATCGACGCCGGGATGAAGACGGTGCTGCGGCTGCGATTGCGCGCCGAGAGCGAGGCAGGGAACCCGTCGTTCGGCGCGGCGTTCGACCCCACGTTTGACGAGCGGATTAAGGAAGCGGACCGCTTCCACGGGGGGCTGACGCCCCCGGCGGCGACGGATGACGAGCGGGCGGTGTTGCGGCAGGCGCGCGCCGGGCTGCTGTGGTCGAAGCAGCTCTATTACTACGACGTTCCCGAATGGCTCGCCGGAGATCCCGCGCAGCCCGCGCCGCCGGCGGAACGGCGCACGGGGCGGAACGCCGACTGGATGCACCTCAACAACTTTGACGTCATCTCGATGCCGGACAAGTGGGAGTACCCATGGTACGCCGCGTGGGACCTGGCGTTTCACATGATCCCGTTCGCGCGGCTCGATCCCGAGTTCGCGAAGGAGCAGCTCGTGCTGCTGTTGCGCGAGTGGTACATGCACCCCAACGGACAGATTCCTGCGTACGAGTTCGCCTTCGGCGACGTCAACCCGCCCGCACACGCGTGGGCGTGCTGGCGCGTCTACAAGATGACCGGCCCGCGAGGGCAGCGCGATCGCCTGTTCCTCGAGCGGACGTTTCAGAAGCTGCTGCTCAACTTCACGTGGTGGGTGAATCGCAAGGACCCCGAAGGCAAGCACCTCTTCGCCGGCGGGTTCCTCGGTCTCGACAACATCGGCGTCTTCGACCGCTCGCGCCCCCTCCCGACCGGGGGCCATCTCGAGCAGGCAGATGGCACGGCGTGGATGGCGTTCTATTGCGTCACGATGCTCTCCATCTCACTCGAGCTCGCGAGCGAGAACCCCGCCTACGAGGATATCGCGACGAAGTTCTTCGAGCACTTCGTCGCGATCGTCGACGCGATGAACACGCTCGGCGGCACGGGGCTGTGGGACGAGCAAGATGGCTTCTACTACGACCAGCTCGCGCTCGACGGGATAAGGACCACCCTGCGGGTCCGCTCCATGGTGGGCCTTGTGCCGCTCATCGCCTGCGAGATCGTGGAGACCGAGCTGCTGCAACGGCTCCCCGACTTCACCAGCCGCATGGAATGGTTCATCCGAAACCGGGCCGACCTCGTGCGCCACAGCTCGCTGTACGAAGCCGCGCCCGACCAGAGCCACCGGCAACGGCTGCTCGCCCTCCCGCGCCGCGAGCGCCTCGAGCGCATGCTGCGCTACGTGCTCGACGAGACCGAATTCCTCTCCCACTACGGCATCCGATCCGTCTCGAAGGCGCACCAGGATCGGCCGTACGTGCTGCGCGTCGGCGGGCAGGAATACCGGGTGGATTACGTCCCCGGCGAGTCGAACACCGGGCTGTTCGGCGGTAATTCGAACTGGCGCGGGCCGATCTGGTTCCCGCTCAACTACCTGCTCATCGAGGCGCTCGAGCGCTACCACCACTTCTATGGTGACGAGCTGCGGGTGGAGTGCCCCGTTGGGTCCGGACGGACGATGAACCTGTCCGAGGTGGCGCGCGAGCTGCAGGGCCGGCTTGCGCGGATCTTCCTGCGCGACGCCGCCGGGCGCCGGCCGTGCCATGGGGACGACCCGCGCTACGCGACCGATCCACACTGGCGCGAGCTGGTGCTCTTCAACGAGTCCTTCCACGGCGACTCCGGACGTGGGGTGGGGGCGAGTCACCAGACCGGATGGACCGGGCTCGTCACCCGGAGCATCGAGGACCTCGCGCAGGCCCGCGTCCCGTGAATCACGCCGCCGAGTGGCTCGAAGCTGACGGCCTGGGGGGCTTCGCCTCGGGCACCGTGGGCGGGATTCGCACACGGCGCTACCACGCCCTCCTGCTCGCGGCCACGACGCCCCCCACGGGGCGCTACGTCCTCGTGAACGGCTACGATGCGTGGGTCGAGTATGACGGCCGCCGCTTCGCGTTGAGCGCGCAGTGCTACACGCCCGGCGTCTCGTCGCCGGACGGTGACCGCCGCCTCGAGACGTTCGCGCCGGTCCCCTGGCCCACGTGGGGATTCCGCCTCGAGGACGGGATCGAAGTCGAGCAGCAAGTCTTCGTCGTCCGCGGAGCGCCGCGCGTCATCCTGTCGTGGAGGCTCAAGACGCCGGTTCCGGGCGCCCAGCTCGTCGTCCGGCCGTTCTTCTCCGGCCGCGATTACCACGCGCTGCACCACGAAAATCCCGGCTTCCGGTTTGACGCCGGGCGCGAGGGCGACGCAGTGACGTGGCGCCCCTACGACGGCGTTCCCGGGATAGTCGCACGAAGCAACGGCGCCTACGGGCACGAGCCGCTGTGGTATCGCGGATTCCTGTATGGCGAGGAGCGCGACCGAGGTCAGGAGTTCATCGAGGATCTCGCGTCGCCCGGGAGCTTCACCTGGGATCTGTCGGCCGCCGAAGCGCTGTGGAGTCTCGAGGCAGAGTTCGGGAGCGGCTCCTCCGGCGGCGCCGAGACGTCTTTGGCGGCGGAGGTCAAGCGGCTCCGGGCGGCGGAGCGCACCCGCCGGGACGCCTTCCCCACTCCCCTGCAGCGCGCTGCAGACGCGTATCTGGTGCGGCGCGGCGCAGGCATGACGATCGTGGCGGGCTATCCATGGTTCACCGACTGGGGCCGGGACACGTTCGTCGCGCTGCGCGGGCTCTGTCTCGCCGGCGACCGCCTGGACGCCGCGCGCGGTATCCTGCTCCAGTGGGCCGACGCCGTATCGGAAGGGATGGTCCCGAACCGCTTCCCGGACCGGGGCGACGACCCGGAGTTCAACGCCGTCGACGCGTCGCTGTGGTACATCGTCGCGGTCCACGACTATCTCGCTGCGGTGGCGGCGGCCGAGGGCCACGTGTCGGACGCGGAGCGCCGCACCCTCGATCACGCCGTGCAGCGCATTCTCACGGGCTATGCCGACGGCACCCGCTATGGCATTCACGCGGACCGGGACGGCTTGCTCGCGGCGGGCCAGCCAGGCGTGCCGCTCACGTGGATGGATGCGAAGGTGGGCGACTGGGTGGTGACCCCGCGCATCGGGAAGCCGGTCGAGGTGCAGGCGCTGTGGCTCAACGCGCTGCGCATCGGCGCCGCTGGGGGAGGAACCCGGTGGGGCGCGCTGCTCGAGCGAGGCGCTGCCGCGTTCGGCGCGCGTTTCTGGAACCCCGGCGGCGGGTACCTGCACGACGTGGTGGACGTCGATCACCACCCCGGCACGGTCGATGCAACGTTCCGGCCGAATCAGATCTTCGCCGTCGGGGGACTTCCCTTCCCGGTGCTGAACGGCGCCGCGGCGCACCAGGTCGTGGACGCCGTCGAGCGGCGACTGGTGACGCCGCTCGGGTTACGCTCCCTGGCCCCGGGGGAGCCGGGCTACGCCGCGCGCTATGAAGGGAGCGTGGCGGCCCGCGACGGCGCCTATCACCAGGGGACGGTCTGGCCCTGGCTGCTCGGCCCCTTCGTGGAGGCCTGGGTGCGGGTGCGCGGCGGCACCGTCGCCGCCCAGCGCAAGGCGCGCCGGCAATTCCTCGAGCCCCTGCTCGCGCACCTCCACGACGCCGGCCTCGGGCACGTCGCGGAGATCGCCGATGCCGAGCCGCCGCATCGCCCGCGTGGCTGCCCGTTCCAGGCGTGGTCGGTCGGTGAAGCGCTGCGGCTCGACCAGGTCGTCCTGGCGGCCGCCGCACGACGGCCGCCGCGGGTGCGCACGGCGTGAGCGGGATGGCCGAGCGGCGCTGCTTGGCGCTGAACTTTCCCAGTTGAGGGTCCGTCATGATTCCTTCTGCGACTCAGACCCTGGTCGCCGCGCGCCTATTCCCGGGAATAATCCGGCCGGCCGGTGCGTCCTTACTCGACAGGACGATCGAGACAACACCGACGCGTGGTGGTGCCTCGGCTCGAGCGCGCTTGTGCCACGCTTGCTGCTGCAATACCCGCCCGCGCCGTTGGGAATATTCGGCCGGCTGATGCGGTCTCCTGGGAGTTGACACCGCGCGGCACAGAGGCCGCTTGGTACCGGTCGACCTTTCCCCCAACGGTTGAGGTGTCGCATGCAGCGCGTGCTGGCTGTCCCGATGAGCGTGGTCGTTCTGCTTGCCTCGTGCGGCCCCACTCCCACCGACACGACGACCCCGGCGGACGACCGTCGGCTTCAGGCGGTGACCGCTGTCGCTCCGTCGGTCAACCCCGTAGTGCAGTGGAACAGAATCCTACTCCAAATCGTTCGCACCCCCGGGGCGCAACCTGCCACGGTTCACTCTACCCGCAGCTTCGCGATCCTGCACGCGGCGATCTATGACGCCGTCAACTCCATCGACCGCACGTATACGCCCTACGTGGTCCGCCTGCGGGGAGCGGGGGCACCACGATCCGCTTCACAGGACGCGGCGGCAGCGGCAGCGGCCCACGACGTCCTCGTGGCACTGTACCCGTCGTTGCGGGCGCAGCTCGATACGCAACAACAACACTCGTTGGCGCAGGTTCCGGACGGAGAACACAAGACCGCCGGCGTCCGCATCGGACAGACCGTCGCCGCGAGCATACTGTCTCGGCGAAGCGATGACCGGTCTGATGCGCAACCCATTCCGTATGTCTTCGGAACCGCCCCGGGAGATTACCAGTCGACTCCGCCGAACTTTCCTCCGCAGCCGCAATTCACGCACTGGTCGCGCGTCACCCCGTTCGCGCTGGAGCGCGCGAATCAGTTTCGTCCCGGCCCTCCACCGGTCCTGACCAGCGATGCGTATGGCGATGCCTTCAACGAGGTCAAATCACTCGGTGTGGCCAACAGTACGCTCGCATCCGCGGACCAGGCGTTGACCGGCCGCTTCTGGAACGGGGCGATCCAGAACTATTGGAACGAAATCGCGCAGACGGCGTCCGCGGCCCACCACCTGACGACGGCGCAGACCGCCCGCCTGTTCGCGCTGCTGAACCTCACGCTGGCGGACGGGGTGATCGCCTTCTACGATGCGAAGTACACCTACAACTTCTGGCGGCCCGTCACTGCGATCCGCGCTGCGGATTCGGACGACAACCCCGCGACGGGCGCTGATCCAAATTGGCTTCCCGAGGTCGGCAAGACCGGCGCGGATCCCTCCTACCCGGGCGCCCACGGCGTCATCAGCGCAGCCGCAGCGGGCGTGCTCACGGCCTTCTTCGGGCGTGATCCCTTCGAGTTCAGCGTCACTTCCGAGGTGTTGCCCGGGGTGGAGCGGTCGTTCCGCACGTTCGGCGACGCCGCGCACGAGGCGTCGCTCAGCCGGATTTTTGGGGGACAGCATTTCCGGTTCGACCAGACCGCCGGCGAGCGGTTGGGTCGCGAAGTCGCCGATTTCGTCGTTGATGGATTCCTGACGCGCCGTCACGGGCAGGACGACTTCGACGACCGATGAGCGCAGGTCGACCGAAAGCTTTGCCGAATCATTTGCCGCCAGTCCTCACGACTGCCATTGCCGCGAGCCCGGGCGAAGAGGACTGCTCTGGTGTTGGGGGCGGGGCAAGAAGCCCCGGGACCGCCGACGGTCCCTCCCGAAGAGGCCTAAGTCATTGTCCCGTAAAGAGGCGCCGGTCGGAATCGAACCGACGAATAGAGGTTTTGCAGACCTCTGCCTTACCACTTGGCTACGGCGCCGTGCGTTGCGGCCGTTGAACTTAGCGAGTGGCGGGCTCGGTAGA
>Ga0070695_100001059_pt1 | contig 15017 bp, 12 predicted proteins | sample KBSK1252metaG_FD_65471 | JGI IMG/M metagenome (GOLD analysis project Ga0070695, IMG submission 65471) | Corn, switchgrass and miscanthus rhizosphere microbial communities from Kellogg Biological Station, Michigan, USA - KBS K1-25-2 metaG | ecosystem: Host-associated > Plants > Roots >...
GTGCCCTTGCCGATGTCCTTGGTCGTGAAGAACGGTTCGAAGATGCGGCCCTGCGTCTCCCGCGACATGCCGTGGCCGGTGTCGGTCACGCGCAGCACCGAGTAGTGTCCCGGCGCCATCGGCACGTGCGCGCGCGCGAACGCGTCGTCGACGTCCACCGCGTCGGTTTCGAGCGTGAGGCTGCCGCCGTCGGGCATCGCGTCGCGCGCGTTGACCGCCAGGTTGATGAGCGCCTGCTCCACCTGGCCGGGATCGCCGAGGACCGGCGGCACCGACGTCCCGATTGCGGATCGCACGACCACATCCGATCCGAGCAGGCGCGACAGCAGGCGTACGACCGCGGTGACGGCGTCGTTCAGGCTGAACACGCGGGGCTCGAGCATCTGCCGGCGGCTGAACGCGAGCAGCTGCTTGGTGACCGACCCGGCGCGCTCGGCGGCGCGGCGGATTTCCTTCACGTCCGCGCGCGCCGGTCCGTCGGCGATCGCGCCGAGCGCGAGCTCGGCGTAGCCGGCAATCGCGGTGAGCGCGTTGTTCAAATCGTGGGCGATGCCGCCGGCCAGCCGGCCGATCGCCTCCATTTTCTGCGACTGGCGCAGCTGCTCCTCGAGCAGCCGACGCTCGGTGATGTCCTGCACGGTGCCGACCATGCGCGTGGCGCGGCCGTCGCCGCCGCGCACCACGTCGGCCTGCTCGCGCACCCAGCGGACGGTGCCGTCGCCGCGGACGATCCGGTGCTCGATGTCGTACGGGAGCCCGTCGCGCTTCGCCGCCAGGCTGGCCGCGCGGACGGCGTCGCGATCGTGCGGATGCACGTACGAAAAAAACGCCTCCGCGGTGCCGTCGAACTGGCCGCCGGGCACGCCGAAGATGCGATGCGTCTCGCGCGACCAGCCGATGCGCTCGGGCTCGCCGAGGTCGGTGACCCAGCTGCCGATGTGCGCCACCTCCTGCGCCTTCTCGAGGAACGCGCGATGCTGCTCGAGTGCGGCGGCGGCGCGCACCGACTCGCCGATGTCGCGATAACTGATCACGCGGCCGACGATGCGATCGCCGACGCGGTGCGGCGCGATGTAGCGCTCGAAGAGGCGGCCGTCCTTGAAGCGCAGCGTGCCGACAACGGTCGTCGACAGATCCTGCCAGAGCTCGTCGCGATCCAGGAAGTCCGCCGGCGTGTCGAGCTCGCGCTGGATGAAATCGGCGATGCCGCTCACGCCGGCGTCGACGGCTTCCGGCGGCATGCGGAACATTTCGAGGAAGCGTCGGTTGTAGCGGATGATGCGGCGCTCCGCGTCGACCACGAGAATGCCGTCATGTGTGGCGTCGAGTGTGGCCTCGAGGAGCGCAATCGTTTCTTCGAGCGTCGGATGGCCGGACACGAAAAAATCCCGGCGACAGTATGACATCGACGCGAGAACGATTCAGCGTCGCGATGAGGAACGGCGAAGCGTGGCTGACAGAATCGCGCTGCGAAGATCTTACTGGACGATATGCGCGAGCAGGTCGGGAGATTGGCCGGTGTGGCCAAGCACGCCGCGCGTCGCGGACGCGACGAGCGCGCGCTTCACGTCGTCGGGCGTGGCGCGCGGATGGTGTTGCAGGTACAACGCCGACACGCCCGACACGAACGCCGCCGCGTACGAATCGCCGTCTCCTGCGAACGTCGCCGTGTCGCTCGCGCGGCCGGCGCCCTGAATGCCGACGCCCGGCGCGAACAGCGTGAGGCGTGGACCGTACTCGGCGTTCGCGGCCTTGTCGTCCTTCGTCGTCGACGCGACGGTGATCGCTTCGCCGACGCGCTGCGGCGTGAACGCGCCGATGTCGCCCATGCCGCCCGCCGAGAGCACGTACACGAACCCGGCGCGAATCGATCGCCGAATCGCCTCGTCCAGCGCCGTCTCCGGCGTGTCCCATCGTGCCGCGCTGATGTTGACGACGGCCGGCTTCTGTCCGTGCGCGGTGATCCAGTCGACCGCGCGAATCGCCGCCGCGAGATCGGTGCGCGTCGTGCCGCCGCAGGCGAGGATGCGCAGCGCGTGCACGCGCGCGGCCGTCGCGACGCCCAACGTCTGTCCGGCGATGTTGCTCGCGACGTGCGTGCCGTGGCCCGGCGACGGATCGCAGTCCTCGGCGTGAGTGCTGCCCGGATTCCCGCTGACGAAATCGCCGATCCAGTCGACCCGGCCGGGCTCGAACTCGCGATGGCTGCGGCGGACGCCGCTGTCGATGACATACACGTGCACGCCGCGGCCGTCGCCGCCCGGCGTGAAGCGGCCGTCCAGCGGCAGCGCGTGCTGATCGAGCCGATCGAGTCCCCACGGGATTTCGTTCGCTGGGCTCATGCGGCTCACGCGGGCTGACGGACTTTTCGCGATCGACACTTGTAGTAGCATCGTCGCCAAAAGGGAGCAGCTCATGAAAACGTTCAGGCCATGTCTGGCAGAGTTTCTGGGCACCTTTTACCTGTGCTTCGCGGGCATCGGCGCGATCCTTTGCAACACTCCCGCCGTCGGCGGCATGTCCGGCCTGCTCGGCATTGCGCTGGCGCACGGCCTGGCGCTGTCGATTGCGGTGAACGTGTTCGGCGGCGAATCGGGCGCGCACTTCAATCCGGCGGTGACCGCGGGCTTCCTGGTCACCGGCCGCATCGCCCCGCCGCTGGCCGTCGCGTACGTCGGCGCGCAGTTGCTCGGCGCGACGACCGCGGCCGGCGTCTGCCGCGTGATCTTTCCCGTCGAAGCCGTGACCGCCGCGAACCTCGGCATACCGCTGCCCGCCGCGTGGGCGACGACCGGCACGATCCTGGTGGCCGAGTTCATCATGACGTTCCTCCTTATGACGTCCATCTATGGCACGGCGGTCGACGAGCGCGGGCGTACGGTGAAAATCGGCGGCTTCGGCATCGGGCTGACGGTCGCGTTCAACATCCTGGCGGGCGGCGCCGTCACCGGCGCGTCGATGAACCCCGCGCGCTCGTTCGGACCTGCGCTCGAGATGATGAACTTCCAGTGGCACTGGGCGTACTGGGTCGCCCCGATCGCCGGCGCCTGCGCCGCCGCGCTCCTGTACGACAACGTGCTGCTGAAACCGATGCGCCCGAAGGTGGACGAACCAAGAGCGATGAAGAAATAGCGGCGGAAGGGTGAACGATTCAGCTGACGAATCAGCGCCCGAGTGGCGTGGACACGCCACCAGCCGCCGTCAGGCTGAACCGAAGGTCTGCCAGGCGCGCGTGAGGTAATCGGCCATCGTCAACGCGATCATGATGCCGAACCAGAACACGCTGCCCGCCACGACCACCCACGTGAGGCGCGTGCTGTACTTCACGTGCATGAAGAACAGCACGACGAGCACCGCCTTGAAGACCGCGATGGCCAGGGCCGCGATGGTGTTCAACGGTCCGAGATCGAAGAACGCAATCCATACGGTCAGGAAGGTGCAGAGCATCAGGATGCTGAAAATCGTGTAGTAGATGCGCGTCGGGAGAATGTGTCCGGTCATTCGCACTCAGCCCAGCCAATAACGAAAGGCACGCCACGAAACCACGAAATCACGAAATCACGAAAAAGAATTCTCTTGTACTAAAAGGTTTCGTGGTTTCGTGTTTTCGTGGTTCCATTTTCACGCGTGGTCGAGAGTTATGCATGACGCCCGATCAGATACAGCAGCGGGAACAGGAAGATCCACACGATGTCGACGAAGTGCCAGTACAACCCGCTGATTTCGATCGGGATGTAGTACTCCGCCGAGATCCGTCCCCGCCAACTGATCCACAGCATCACCGTCATGATGCCCAGCCCGATGATCATGTGCAGCGCGTGCAGGCCGGTCATCGCGAAGTAGAGCGAGAAGAAGATCTGCGCGTGGCGCGAGAGCTCGTGCGGCTCGAACGCGAAGCCCGCACCCGGAATGTGATGGTGCGTGTACTTGTCGTAGTACTCCACCGCCTTGATGCCGAGGAACACGGCGCCGAGCGCCATGGTCGCGACGAGGAAGATCATCAGCAGGCGGCGATTGCCCAGCTGCGCCGCATGCACCGCCATCGCCATCGTCAGACTGCTCGTGATGAGGACGGCGGTGTTGATCGTGCCGAGCGTGACGTCGAGCTCGTGGCTGGCGGCGACGAAGGCATCGTGATACCAGACGCGATAGATCGAGTAGACGAGGAAGAGGCCGCCGAAGAACAGCACCTCGGTGACCAGAAACACCCACATGCCGAGCGTCGCCGCTTCCTGCTGCTGTCCGAGGTCGTCGAAGTGGTGCGCGAGGGCCGGGTGATGAGCGTGAGCGACGTCAGGCAACGTGACCCTCCACGCGCGCGTGATACTCGTACGGCTCCCAGGTGACCACCGGCGTCTCGCCAAAATTCTCCGTCAGCGGCGGCGACTGCGTCGTCCACTCGAGACCGACGGCGCCCCACGGGTTCGATCCCGCGATGCGCCCGTAGCGCAGCGACCACATCAGGTACACCATCGGAATCAGATACCCGACGCCGAGGATCGACGCGCCGGCCGACGACAGCACGTTCAACACCTGAAAGTCGGGCGGATACGCGTGATAGCGGCGCGGCATCCCGAGATAGCCGACGATGAACTGCGGGAAGAACGTGAGGTTGAAGCCGACGAAGATGATGCCCGCGCTCAGCTTCGCGAGCCCCTCGTTGTAGAGGCGCCCGCTGATCTTCGGCCACCAGTAGTGCAGTCCGCCGAGATAGCCCATGATCGTGCCGCCGACCATGATGTAGTGGAAGTGCGCGATGATGAAGTACGTGTCGGTGACGTGCACGTCCAGCCCGACCGCCGCCAGGAAGAGTCCCGTCAGCCCGCCGATCGTGAACAGCCCGATGAAGCCGTACGCGTAGAGCATCGGCGTCTCCCACGACACCGACCCCTTGTACATCGTCGCGGTCCAGTTGAAGACCTTCACGGCCGACGGGATCGCGACGAGAAAGCTGAGGATCGAGAACACGAGCGCGGAGTACACCGACTCGCCGGCGACGAACATGTGGTGGCCCCAGACGAGGAATCCGAGGACCGCGATCCCGAGGCTCGCGAACGCGACGAACGGGTAGCCGAAGACGGGCTTTCGGCATCCGGCCGCGACGAGCTCGCTGACGACGCCCATCGCCGGCAGCACCATGATGTAGACCGCCGGATGCGAGTAGAACCAGAAGAGGTGCTGGAACAGCACCGGATCGCCGCCAAGCCTCGGATCGAAGAAGCCGAAATGGAAGACGCGCTCGAGCGCGACGAGCAGCACGGTGATGGCAATCACCGGCGTGCCGAGCACGTTGATCAGGCTGGTCGCGTACGTCGACCACAGGAACAGCGGCATGCGGAACCAGGTCATGCCGGGCGCGCGCATCCGGTGGATGGTGACGATGAAGTTGAGGCCGGTGAGGATGGACGAGAACCCGGTGATGAAGATGCCGAGCGCCGTCGGCACCACGTTGGTCGTCGACGCGACCGTGCTGAACGGCGTGTAGAACGTCCAGCCGGTGTCGACGCCGCCCGCCACGAGCGCGTAGAAGGTGAAGAGCCCGCCGATGATGTAGATGTACCAGCTGAGCAGGTTGATTTTCGGAAACGCGAGGTCCTTCGCGCCGATCATGATCGGCACGAGAAAATTCCCGAGCACGGCAGGGATGGCGGGAATGAGGAAGAAGAACACCATCAGCACGCCATGGAGCGTGAACAGCTTGTTGTAGGTTTCGTCGGTGACGAGATCCCCGGCCGGCGTCGCCAGCTCGAGCCGGATCATCACCGCCATCGCGCCGCCGAGGAAGAAGAAGAAGGTGACGCCGGCGAGGTAGAGCAGCGCGATCCGTTTGTGATCGCGGGTGAGCAGCCACGAGCGGATGCCGTAGCCCTCGTTCAGATAATGACGCGCGGGATGGACAACGGTCGCCATGACTATCTCGACTCCACCTGCGGCAGTCCGCGCAGGGACTTGACGTATTCAATCAACGCGAGGAGCTGCTCCTCGGTCACGAGTCCCTGGAACGTCGGCATGATGGGTTGAAAGCCGGCGGTGATCTTCGCCGCCGGTATCAGGATCGATTCGCGGACGTACGCTTCGTCGACCGTGACCGTCTCGCCGCTCTGAAGGCGGACGGTCTTGCCGAACAGTCCTTCGAGCACCGGCCCGCGCCCCTGCGCGTCGGGGCGGTGGCACGTGTTGCAGGCGAGATCGGCGAACAGCTTCGCGCCGGTCGACGCCAGCGATCCTTCCGGCGCGCCGCCGCTCAGCCACGTCTGATACTCGCTCGGCTCCATCACGACGACTTCGCCGATCATCCCGGAATGACGCGTGCCGCAGTACTCGGCGCAGAACAGGCGATAGCGGCCCGGCTTGGTCGGCTGGAACCAGATGTTCACGTAGCGCCCGGGAATCACGTCCGCCTTCGTGCGGAACGCGGGCACGAAGAAGTCGTGGATGACGTCCTCCGACGTGGTGATCAATTTGATCGGGCGGCCGACGGGCACGTGCAGCTCGTTGATCTCACGCTGGCCGTCGAGGTGCTGGAACTTCCACATCCACTGCTTGCCGACGACGTAGATGTTGAGCGTTTCGTCCGGAGGGCGGGCCATCGCGAAGTACACGCTCGCGCCCCACACGAAGATGACCATCGAGATGAGCAGCGGGACGACCGTCCAGGTGATCTCGAGCACGGTCCCGCCTTCGATCTGCGCGCCGACCGCATCGGGCCGGCGCCGGTGAAACCGGACCGCGAAGAACACGATGAGGCCGGCAATGAGGAGCGAGAAGAAGGCCGAGAGCGCGAGCAGGAAAAAGTAGAGCGCGTCGACGCGGCCGGCGATGGTCGACGCGGCTTCGGGAAACAGGGGAGTACCGGACCACATGATGAGCGGCTGTCACACCTTTGTTGTAGGGGCCGCCCCGCGTGTCGGCCCGGGGCGGACACGCGGGTCCGCCCCGACACGTTCGCGGCGGACCATCACGACGATGAACGCGACCAACGCCAGGACGGTAGCGGCGCCGGCGAGGCGCAGCGTGCGCATGACGGCGAGGCCGTAGCGGCCGGTCATCGGGTCGTAGTGGTAGCAGTAGAGCAGCAGCGCGTCCGCCGGCGTGCCGACCTTGCCGGCGGACGCCTCGACCAGCGCGAACCGCAAATCGCGCGGCCCGTACTCGATGCCGAACAGATACCGGGCGAGGCGGCCCTCGGGCGTCAGCACGATGATGCCGGTCGGATGCGCGAACTGCTTCGTCCTGGCGTCCCACACGTAGCGGAACCCGGCCGCCTTCGTGAGCCGATCGATCGACGGCCGATCGCCCGTCAGGAAATGCCAGCCGGCGTCGAGCGCCGCCGCGCCCTTGCGCGTGTAGCGCTCGAGGTACAGCGCTTTCTTTTTGGCCGCGGCCGCCGGCGTGTCGTCCGGGTTGAAGCTGACGGTGACGATCTCGAAGTCGTCGTGCGGCGCGAGCGACAGCACGTTCAGCGCGCTCGACAACCCGTTGATCACCTGCGTGCACAGCATCGGGCAGTCGTAGTAGGCGAACACCATCACGACCGGCCGCTTGCCGAAGTACTCGCCGAGCTGCACGCGCCGGCCGTGCTCGTCGGTGAACGGCACGTCGAGCGGCACGAGCTGATCGATGTTCTGATCGAAGCCAATCTCCCGGAGCGGCGCCGGCATGGTGGACGCCGTCATGCCCGGCTCGCGTTTGTAGCCGGCCGCGGGCGCGCCGGTCATTTGAGCGTAGAGCGCCTCTGGCGCGCCCAACACAAAGGACACCAAGGACACAAAGGCGAAAACCTGTCCAGGAACGCGTACGCGTACCAAGCGTGACCTCTGTGTCCGTTGTGTCCTTTGTGTTGATTCAGCGCCGGTCATTAGCTTGTTGCCTCGACGGGAGCCCGCGCTGCACGGTCAGCTTCATCGCCTCCTCGATCGGGATCCGTACGATGCCCGCGTTCCTGTCGACCCACCCGTACGAATGGAGGATCTGCTCCTCCTCCGCGCGGAGCTGCTGCAGGTCTTCGCGCGGGTTGGTCTGCAGCCGCGGCTCGGGCGGCTGGCGCTGCACCTGCGTGGCCGCGAGCGGATACTCCGGCATCACGCGCCGCGCTTCGCGCGCCTCGAAATACTTGAAGAGCAACCAGACGACGAACGAAATGATCACCGTCGAGACGACGAGCGCCGCGCCGAACACAAAAATCGCGCGAATGTCCACGTCCGTCGTCTCGTGATGAACCGTCGAGTGGTCTTCCATGCTAACGACTCACCTGACTTCACTCGCCAAAAGGCAACCACGAAACCACGAAACCACGAAAAAGACGAAGCTGCTCGTTCATGTCTAGTGCGCCGTCCTCGGCGGCGCGCCTCGTTCGATGATCGGTCCCAGCGTCTCGTCGAACTCCGGATCGTGCACCGGCAGGATGGGACGTCCCCGGAGCTGCCAGACGAAGCAACCGAGCCAGATCGTGCCGAGCGTCAGCGGCAGCAGCACGTCGAGCGGGCTCACCGAGATGCCGTCCTGATGGAACTCGGGGGCAATCAGCCAGAACAGATCGATGACCCGCGCGACGAGGATCCACAGCGCGACGACGAGGATGGCCGAGGCCTCGCGCTTCACGGCGCGCGACAGCAGCATCACGAACGGCAGCGCGAAATGAAAGACGATGAGGCCGATCGCCACGACGCGCCAGCTCGTGCGCGAACGGTGGAGATACCAGCCGATCTCCAGCGGCAGGTTGCCGGCCCAGATGATCAGGTACTGCGAGAACGAGAAGTACGCCCACAGCATCACGAACGCGAGCAGCAGGTTGCCGAGATCGTGGAAGTGGGACGGCACGACGATGCGGTCGAGCGGCGGCCGGCGGCTCAGCCAGACGACCGACGCGATGAGAAACGCCATCGCCGACAGCCCCTGCCCGCCCATGATCAGCACGCCGTACATCGTCGAGAACCAGTGCGGTTCGAGCGACATCAGCCAGTCGAACGACGCGAAGGTGATCATCAGGCCGTAGGCGAGCAGGCCGCCGGCGCTGAGCATCTGCATGCGGCGCGCGATGCGCGGATCGGGATTGCGATCCTGTTCGAGCGACCACGCGTTGAGGAAATAGGTGACGGTGTTCCAGACGAGGAAATAGATCGCGGCGCGCACGAGGAAGAACGGCGTGTTCAGGTACAGGTGCTTGTGCTGCAGCACCTCGTCGTGCGCGACGAGATCGGCGTTCGTCCACGGATACAGCCGGTTCATGCCGAGCGCGATCGGCAGAAACAGCAGCGTCATGATCGGCAGCACGCGCGTCGCGGCGCCGATCGGCCGCCGCAGCACGACGCCCCACGCGCCGCCCGACAGCTGATGGACCATGCCGAGCGCGAGGCAGCCGAGGGTCACGCCGAGGCAGAGCATGTACGCCATCAGGTACGACTGCAGGAATTGCGTGAGGTTCAGAAACGCGCCGACGAGCGACAGGACCGCGCCAATGGCGCCGGCGAGCAGGAATCGCCGCTGCAGGCCCGCAAGCGCCGGAATCGCGACGTCGGCCGTTTCGCGGTACGGCATTTCTTACTCTCGAGCCTCGCTCCAGACGTAAACGCAACCACGAAAACACGAAAGCACGACAAAGAACTGGTTGTCCTCCTGTCCTCGTGTCACGAAGAAGAATTGGTTTTCGTGTTTTCGTGTTTTCGTGGTTGCATTTGCATCCAGCGAAGCCAAGGTCATCGGGGCACCTGCGTTGGTTGATCGAGTTCGTTGCGGCGATCGGGCGGCACGTCGGCGACTGTTGCATGCTGCGCGAGCTGCAGCGCTTTGACGTAGGCGATGACGGCCCACCGATCTTCGGCGCGGATCTGCGCCGCGTAGTCGGGCATCGCGCCGAAGCCGTTCGTGATCACGTCGAAGAAGTGGCCCGGCGGCGAATCGCGCAGCCGGTCCTGGTGGAAGGTCGGCGGGCGGCGATAGCCGCGCCGCACGATCATCCCGTCCCCGACGCCGGTGAGGCCGTGGCACGGCGCGCAGTAGACGTCGTAGCGCCCGCGCCCGCGCGCCATCACCGTGTCGTCGATGGCGAACGGAAATGTCGTCGCATCCGCGTTGTTCACCTTGCCGGTGTAGAGCAGCGGATCGTCGCGAAGCTGGCCGCGCGCCACGGTGCCGGCGACGATCGGCCGCGCCGATCGGCCGTCGCTGAAGAACGTCGAGTCGCGCATCGGGATGTACTTCGGCTGGTCGTGCATGTCCTGGCGACAGCCCACGGAGAAGAAGAACGCAAAGGCCGCAACGGCCGCAAAGCTTCTAATCCGCAACGGTCGACACCTCTCTCGGATTCAGCGTTTCGAGGAAGCGGCGCGTCCCGTCGAGATCGAACTTCGGGTCCTTCGACTCGATGCACAGGAAGAACCGATTGCGGCTCGCCAGCGCGAACCGCGGCACGTTGAAGACCGGGTGATACGGCATCGGCAGGCGGTTCAGCGCCAGCATGCCGAGCACCGCCGACAGCGCGGCCGCCAGAATCGTGCACTCGAACGTGATCGGAATGAACGCCGGCCAGCTGTTGTACGGCTTGCCGCCGACGTTGATCGGATACGCGACCGCCGACGCCCACAACTGCAGCGCGTAGCCGCCGATGCAGCCGCACAGTCCGCCGATGAGCACGATGAGCGGCAGCTTCGTGTGGTGCGCGCCGAGCGCTTCGTGCAGCTCCTCGATCGGATACGGCGAGTACGCGTCCATGGACTGATAGCCTTCGCGCCGCGCCTCAGCCGCCGCCGCGACGAGCGTCGTCGGATCGTCGAATTCCGCCATCAGTCCGTAGACCGACGCCGTCGCTCTCGCCATCCTCAGATCACGCGAAGGTCTTCGTCGACCTTCGCCTCCGGAAGAATCGTCCGCATCTCGAAGATCGAAATCATCGGCAGGAAGCGGACGAACAGGAACAGCAGCGCCAGGAACAACCCGATGGTGCCGACGTAGGTCGACCAGTCCCAGATCGTCGGCGCGTACATGCCCCACGCCGACGGGAGGAAATCGCGGTGCAGACTGACGACGATGATGATGAAGCGCTCGAGCCACATGCCGATGTTGACGACGATCGCGATGACGAAGAGCGCGATCGGGCTGGAGCGCACGCGGCGGAGCCAGAGGCACTGCGGCACGACGGCGTTGCAGAAGAGAAGTCCCCAGTAGAACGGCGCGTACGCACCGGTCATGCGGTTGATCGGGACGTACATCTCGAACTTGTCCGCGCTGTACCACGCCATGAACGCTTCCGTCATGTAGCCGTAGACCACGATCAGCCCGGTGACCAGCATCACCTTCGCCATGTTCTGCAGGTGGCGCAGCGTGATGAAGTCTTCGAGCCCGTAGACGGCGCGAATCGGAATCGCCAGCGTCAGCACCATCGCGAACCCCGAGTAGATCGCGCCGGCGACGAAGTACGGCGGGAAGATCGTCGCGTGCCAGCCCGGCAGAATCGCGATCGAGAAGTCGAAGCTGACGACCGTGTGCACCGAGACGACGAGCGGCGTCGCGAGTCCCGCCAGCAGCAGGTACGCGACTTCGTACCGATGCCAGTGCGCCGCCGACCCGCGCCACCCCATCGCGAGCATCCCGTAGATCACGCGCCCGGTCTTCGACTGCGACCGATCGCGCAGCGTCGCGAGATCGGGGACAAGGCCGATGTACCAGAACAGCGCCGACACGGTGGCGTACGTCGACACCGCGAACACGTCCCACATGATCGGGCTTCTGAACTGCGGCCACACGCCCATCGTGTTCGGGTACGGCAGCAGCCAGTAGTCGAGCCACGGCCGGCCGGTGTGAATGGCCGGGAAGAGGCCGGCGCACGCGACCGCGAAGAGCGTCATCGCTTCAGCGAACCGGTTGATGGACGTCCGCCACGTCTGCTTGAGCAGCAGCAGAATCGCCGAGATCAGCGTGCCGGCGTGGCCGATGCCGATCCACCACACGAAGTTCGTGATCTCGAACGCCCATCCGACCGGAACGTTGTTGCCCCAGATGCCGATGCCCTTCAGCACCAGGTACGTCACCGACACGAGCAGCAGCATCGTCAACAGGAACGCCACGCCGAAGCCGGCATACCAGCCGAGCGACGTCTTCCGCGTCAGGACGATCGCGCTGATCTTGTCGGTGACGGTGCTGAAGGTGTGGCCCGGGGCGATGACGGGAGGTTTCCCCGTGCCGACCACGGCATGAAGCGGATCCTCGATTTCGACGTTGCGCTCGGTCATCAATCACCGTCGGGGCCGAGCGACGTGTCGGCCCCGGGGCGGACACGCGGGTCCGCCCCTACGTGTGCACGGCCTTACTCACCCAATTCCGGATTCACGTTTCTGACGACGCCGAGATACGTCGTCCGCGGACGCGTGTTGAGCTCGCCGAGCAGCGAGTAGTTCCGCGCCTCGGCCTGCAGCTTCGCGACGCGGCTCGCCGGATCGTTCAAATCGCCGAACACGATCGCGTCGGCGGGGCACGCCTGCTGACACGCCGTCTGAATCTCGCCGTCTCTGATGCGGCGATTCTGCTTCTCCGTCTCGATCTTCGCGGCGTTGATCCGCTGCACGCAGTACGTGCACTTCTCCATCACGCCGCGGCTGCGCACGGTGACGTCGGGATTGCGCAGGAGCTTCAGGCTCGGCGTGTTCCAGTCCTGGTAGAGGAAATAGTTGAAGCGGCGAACCTTGTAGGGACAGTTGTTCGAGCAGTACCGCGTGCCGACGCAGCGGTTGTACACCATGTCGTTCAACCCTTCGTGGCTGTGCACGGTGGCGCCGACGGGACACACCGGCTCGCACGGCGCGTTCTCGCACTGCATGCACGGAACCGGCTGAAAGAACGTCTCGGGATGCTCCGGCCCGCCGCGGTAATACGTGTCGATGCGGATCCAGTGCATCTCGCGGCCGCGCAGCACTTCGTCTCTGCCGATCACCGGGATGTTGTTCTCGGCCTGGCAGCTGACGACGCACGCGTTGCAGCCGATGCAGGCGTTGACGTCGATCGCCATGCCCCACTTGTAGCCCTCGTAGGTGTAATTCGGGTACAGCGTGATGGTCTTCGGCGGCGTTTCGTCGTGCTCGTGCATCGACTGCGGGTCGCGGGCGTATTCTTCGCGCGTGACCGCGCGAACCATCCCGCGCCCTTCCATCAGGTGGTGAAACTGCGTGCACGCGAGCGAATACGCCTCGCCCGTGTTGACGACCTCGACGCCGCGCGCGTGCCACAGCGCGTCGGAGGCGCGAATCGCGTTCGCGTTGAACCCGTGTCCGGTGCCGACGCGGCCGGCGCGCCTGCGGCCGTAACCGAGATGCACGGTGACGCAGTCATCCGCGTGACCGACCACGGCGAACATCGCGCCGCGAACCGTGCGTCCCTGGGACCGAAGCTCGACGATGTCGCTGATGATCTGTCCGTGCTCGCCGCCGGTCCACGCCGGTTTGTTCGTGGCCTTGATCTTCTCCGCCGTCACCGGGCTGACGAAGACCGCGTTGTCCCAGGTGAGCTTCGTGATCGGTTTGGGCAGCTCCTGCAGCCAGCCGTTGTTCGCGAACCGCCCGTCGAGCACGCACGGATCGTTCTGAAACGCGAGCTCGAATCCCTGCGCAGCCGGCGGAGCGGGCGCAGCCGGCGCGCCGCCCCTGGCGGAAACGGACTTCGCCGGGAATGCCGTGTTCGGAACGACGCCGTCGTGCAGCCAGCGGCGCCAGTCCGCGTCGTTCTTCGGATCGACCTTCCAGAATTCGCGCACGAGATCGTAGGGCGATCGCTCCGGCCGATCGCTCAGCGCCGCGATCAGCTCGTGCGCCGAGCGGCCGCCGTACAGCGGCGTGATCAGCGGCTGCACGATCGAGGCGGTGCCGTCGTGGGCGCGGGCGTCGCTCCACGCTTCGAGGAAGTGCGCTTCCGGAATATGCCAATGACACAGCGCCGACGTCTCGTCGTCGTGCAGCGCGAGGTGCACGCGGAGCTGCACGTGGTTCATCGCGTCGGCAAAGTCGAGATCCGCGGGCACGGTGTAAACGGGATTGCCGCCGGCGATGAGGAGCACGTCGACCTTGCCGCCGTTCATGTCGGCGACGAGATCGCGGATGGAGTCGAGCTGACTGATCGGCTCGGCTTCGACCGGCTGCGTATAGACGACGGTCGCTCCGGCGTTGCCGAGCGATTGATTCATCGCGTGCGCGAGCGCGTGGACCTCGGCCGGCTGACCGTCGCCGGCGATGACGAGGCTGGCGCCGCGGTGCGCCTGCAGATCTTTGGCGACTGCGTCGATCCATTTCGTGAATGCAGGCGTCAGAGCCGACCCGCCAGACCCGCCTGACCCCACGCTTCGCGCGATAGCGCGAGCGACTTCGATGATTTCCGACGGCTTCGCGGGCACTCGATGATCCGCGCACGAGCCGGTCAGCGACGGCATCGTCTCGACCGCGTAGAGCCGGTTCATGCGATCGCCCAGCTCCGGACGCCGGCGCGCCGAAAAATCCTTCGCGTAGCGCAGGCGGCCGGGCCCGCAGCCGAGGAAGTCGGCATCGAGCGCGACGACAACGTCGGCTCGATCGAAGCGGTACTGCGCGTCGACGTAGGCGCCGAACGCGAGCAACGAGCCTCCACGCGCGTTCTCGCGGCTCGCCGGATCCCACTGATGCCATTTCGCCGACGGGTACCGCGCGATGACCTCGCGGATCTGCGCCGCCAGCGTCGGCGAGCTGATCGACTCGGTGAGGATGCGGAGGCCGGCGCCCCTGAGCGCCGCCTGCGCGGTCAGCGCATTGCGGATCGCGCCAAGAAACGCCGACCACGGGCGAATCTCGCCGAGGTTGGTCAGCGTCTGCGATCGGTCCGGATCGTAGAGCGTGAGAATCGCCGCCTGCGCGAAGACGTCGCTCGCGCCGAGACTGCTCGGGTGAAGCGGATTGCCTTCGATTTTCGTCGGCCGCCCTTCGTGGCTCTCCACGAGCAGCCCGGTCGCCGCGCCGCCGAGCGACATGGCGGTCGCGAAGAACAGCGGCTTGCCCGGAACCAGC
>Ga0070695_100001061_pt1 | contig 15012 bp, 12 predicted proteins | sample KBSK1252metaG_FD_65471 | JGI IMG/M metagenome (GOLD analysis project Ga0070695, IMG submission 65471) | Corn, switchgrass and miscanthus rhizosphere microbial communities from Kellogg Biological Station, Michigan, USA - KBS K1-25-2 metaG | ecosystem: Host-associated > Plants > Roots >...
CCGTCGTCGAGCCGGCGCGGCCGGCGCCGTACAGGAGCGCGGGCGTGAGGGAGACGGTGGTGCCGTCGACGACCGCCCTTGTGCCCAGCTCGCTCATCGCGCGGATGCCGAAGCGAATGCCGCCGATGCCGGCGAGGCTGATGACGAACTCGAGGACCCAGAACGACAGCGGCAGGCGGGCGGAGGCCGGCACCAACGCGGTGATGACAATGGACAGGGCGAACGAGATGAGGCTCCCAACGGCCGCCGCCCCGACGATCTGCCAGAGCTCCGGGACGCTGGCGTGCCGCCACAAGCGGCGATACAGCTCGAACCAGGCGTTGACGACCGGTCGGACGACGAGCGGCAGGGCGACGGCCGGCGCGAACATCGCCAGCACGGCCGGGCCGACGAGCCCATCGTGGCGGAGCTCGAGCGAGATGACGATCGAGATCGCGATCGACAGGACGTCGATGAGCACGAGGTGCCGGCCGCGCAGGCTGAAGAGCGCCGCGGCGAAGGCGTCGGTCGCACGGTTACCCAGCGACCGTGCGGCGTCGATCCCGTCGCGAAGGTCGGCGGTCGTCATCGCGTCTGACGAGTAGTGGTCAGGAGTGTCGCGACGCGCGTCCTGTCGTCCGCTGCCGGGATGGGAACCGGGACGGTCTCAAAGTCGCCCGCCGACACCCCGGTCGGCGATCTGTACAGCAATGCGTACCCCCAAAACAGTGCCGATTCGGGCAGACCGAATCGGGCGACTGCGTCGTCCCCTGATGCCCGGCTAGCGTAGACCGTCGGGTCATTCCTGACTAGGTGATTCGTCCTATTGAGATGCGGCTGTCGGTGCGTCGACGCACCGCCCCAGCCCGACAGGCGCGGCCCCGAGGGCGGCCACGAATCAACGCGAATCCGGCCGGCTGGTGCGCGCCGTCAACCCCGGCTTTGTCAGGACCAACGGCCATTCGTACCTCCTGTCGTATGCTCCGCTTCCACTTTCTCGGGACCGTTTGGAGGAACCCACGCGTTGAGCGACAGACAGGACCTGACGAGGCGGATCCGCCAGGTCGTCGGTGAGCACGGCCACCTGCCCGTCGACATCGCGACGATCGACGACGACACCGATCTCTTCCAGGCGGGGATGACCTCGCACGCGAGCGTCAACGTCATGCTCGGGCTGGAGTCGGAATTCGACGTCGAGTTCCCCGACGCGATGCTCAAGCGGAGCGTGTTCGAGAGCATCGGGGCGATCCGATCGGCGCTCGAGCAGCTCCAGGTGGTGGCGGCATGACGCTCGCGATCGAACGCGACCAGACCTTCCTCGCGGCCATCCGCCGGATCGCCGACGAGGTCGCGGCTCCCAACGCGGACGACGTCGACCGGAACGCCCGCTTCCCGGTCGAGACCATCGACGCCCTGAAGGCTGAACGCGCCCTCTCGGCCCTGATCCCCACGGAGCTGGGCGGTGGCGGTGAGTCGCTCGAGACGGTCGCCGACGCCTGCTTCGAGCTCGGCCGCCGGTGCGGTGCCAGCGCGATGGTGTTCGCGATGCACCAGATCCAGATCGCGGCGATCGTTCGTCACCTCGACGGGGCGCCGTGGTTCGAGGCATACCTGCGTGATGTCGCCGAGGGGCAGCGCCTCGTCGCCTCGGTCACGTCGGAGATTGGCACGGGTGGCGACCTCGGCCGGTCGATCGCGGCTGTGACCCCGGTTCGCGATGGGATCGTGTCGTTCGAGAAACAGGCGCCAACGGTTTCGTACGGTTCCTATGCCGACGATCTCCTGACGACCCTCCGCCGATCACCCGACGCCGAGCCCGGCGACCAGGTGGTTGCCCTCACCAGCCGCGATCAGCATCGGCTGGAGTCGACGAGCACGTGGGATCCCCTGGGCATGCGTGGGACCTGCTCCCCCGGCTACGTCGTCCGGGCCGAGCTGCCCCCCGTGCAGATCCTGCCGACCCCGTTTGCGCAGGTCGCAACGCAGTCCATGGTGCCGATCTCCCACATCCTCTGGTCGCACCTGTGGCTGGGCATCGCGACGGACGCCTTCGATCGCGCCAGGAGCTTCGTCAAGGCCCAGGCCAAGGGGCGGCCGGACCAGCTGCCGCCGACGGCGGTCCGCCTGTCCCAGCTGATGAGCGAGCTGTCGCTCCTGCGGGCCGAGGTCCGGAACGGCCTGCGCGAGTACGTCGAGGCCGATGCGGAGGACCGCGAGTCGCTCTCGACCATGGCGTCGATCCTGCGCTTCAACAACCTGAAGATCGCGGCGTCGGAACAGGCGCCGCGCGTCTGCCAGGGGGCGATGAGCGTCTGCGGCATCGTCGGCTACAAGAACGACACGCCGTTCAGCGTGGGACGTCATCTGCGAGACACGATGTCGGCCTGCCTGATGGTGGCGAACGACCGGATCCACCAGACGAACGCCAGCCTCCTGCTGATCGCCAAGGAGGTCTAAGTGGTCGCGTACCGCGAGGCGACCACCGAGCAGGCCTCGTTCCTCGACGAGCTCCTCGACGCCGGGCTGCTCGTCGAGACGGAGGCGCTGGGGCTCTACGGCCAGGGCCCTGCGTTCGAGCGCGTCCGGATCGCGTTCAACGATGCCGTCACGCGGCTCGCCGCCGGCGACCCGATGGAGTCGATGCGGTTCCCGCCGCTGCTGTCGCGCGTGCAGCTCGAGACGAACGGGTACCTGGCGTCCTTTCCGCATCTCGCCGGCACCGTCTTCTCGTTCGCCGGCGGCGACGCGGCCGCGGCCGAGCAGGAGGGACGCGCCGCCCGGCATGAGGACTGGAGCGAGTTCCAGTCGATGTCGGACGTGGTGCTGGCGCCGGCGGCCTGCTATCCGGTCTACCCGGAGATCGCGGGGCGCGGGGTCCTGCCGGTCGGCGGCGTGACGGTCGACACCGGCGCGGCGTGGGTCTTCCGCAACGAGCCGTCGCGCGATCCGGCGCGGATGCGCTCCTTCCACATGCGCGAGTTCGTGCGGATCGCGAGCCCCGCGGACATCCTGGCGTTCCGGAACGTCTGGCTGGATCGCACGGTCGCGCTGTTCGAGCGGCTCGGGCTCGACGCGACCTCGGAAGTCGCGTCCGACCCGTTCTTCGGCCGGGTCGGGCGGATGCTCGCGGCGAACCAGCGCGAGCAGGAGCTGAAGTTCGAGCTCCTCGCCCAGATCGGCGGGCCAGAGCCGACCGCCATCTCGTCGTTCAACTACCACCAGGACCACTTCACCCTGGTCTACGGCCTCGGGTTCGAGGACGGGGGCGTCGCCCATACCGGCTGCGTCGCCTTCGGGGTCGAGCGGGTGACCCTGGCCCTGTTCCGCGCCCACGGTCCGGATCCCGACGCCTGGCCGCGCGAGGTGCGATCGGAACTGTGGCCGTGACGGCCCCGGCGGCGGCGATGGTGAGTCTGTTCGGCTGCGATCCCGCGACGTATCAGCCACACGCGATCCACGGCGCGGATCGGACGTACATCGAGACGAACTGCTTCACGGACATCATCAGCGAGCTGCTGCACGCGCGCGGCGACGAGCCGGTCGCGTCGTTCGGGTCGTTCGTCCGGATGGACTTCGAGAACGACCAGTGGACGTTCTTCAAGCCGCTCGCCGTCGACATGGAGCTGCTCTACGGTCTCGACATCCACGAGATCCAGCCGTATCGCTCGATCCCGCACCAGGTCGCCGAGCAGATCGCGCTCGGGCGGACGATGACGATCGAGCTGGACGGGTGGTACCTGCCGGATACGGCGGCGACGAGCTATCGGACCGGGCACGTGAAGACCGGGGTGATCGCCGAGGCGATCGACGTCGAGGGTGAGCGCTTCCGCTATTTCCACAACGCCTCGCTGTACGAGCTGTCCGGAGAAGACTTCCGGGGCTCCTTCCGAACCGATACCGGCTGGGACGACAACGTCCTTCCGCCGTACACGGAGCTGATCCGGTTCGACGCCGGCCCGCGGCTCCAGGGCGAGGCGCTGCGCGAAACGTCGCGCCACCTCCTCCGGGGTCACCTCGACCGGGTCGTGCCGGGGAACCCCTTCGAGCGGTTCACGGAGCGGTTCACCGCCGACCTGCCGGATCTCCTGGCCGGCGACGAGGCCCGCTACCACGCCTACACCTTCGCGACGTTCCGGATGGCCGGCGCCGGCTTCGAGCTGCTCGCGTCCCACGTCGATTGGCTCCTGGGCGGCGCCGGCGAGCCGGCCGCCGCGGCGATGGCCCGGATCGTCGATGGCTGCAAAGTGCTCGGGTTCAAGCTCGCCCGCCGCCGGCCGTTCGACCCCAGCGAGACGATGGCTGCGCTCGCTTCCGCCTGGACCGAGGCCCTGACCGCGCTCGATCGCGCCGTTCCCTGACCGATGCCGCCCACCGCGACCCGCCCCACGGTCGTCGGGCGAGAGGCCCTGCCGCTCGACGCCGGATGGCAGGCGGCCGCTGCGACGCCGGACGAACGCACCTCGCCCGACCGGCTCGACGACCTGGCCTGGATCCCGGCGACCGTCCCGGGCACCGCCGCGGGAGCACGCCGCGCAGCCGGTCTCCCGACGGGCGATCCCGACGGAGAGGACTGGTGGTTCCGGACGAGCTTCGAAGCCGCGGCGGCCGAGCCCGGCGAGGAGGTCCTGCTCCGCTTCGGTGGCCTGGCGACGCTCGCCGAGGTCTTCCTGAACGGCGAGCCGATCCTCAGCGGCGAGTCGATGTTCGAGCGGCACGCGGTCGACGTCGGCACGCGCCTGCGCGGCAGCAACGAGCTGGCGATCCGCTTCCGGGCGCTCGCGCCGCAGCTTGCCACGCAGCGCCGGCCGCGCGCCCGCTGGCGAACGCGTCTCGTTGCCGATAACAACCTGCGCTGGTTCCGAACGGCGCTCATCGGGCGCATCCCCGGATTCGCGCCGGGCCCAGCGGTCGTCGGTCCGTGGCGACCCATCGAGCTGGAGCGGCGCCGCGGGGTCGTCCTCGACGATCTCGCCGTCCGCGCCCGGCTCGACGGGACGGACGGCGTCATCGCGATCGGCGGGTTGGTGCGGAGCCTGGACGGTGAGCGACGATCCGCCGTGGACGTCGAGATCGAGGGCCCGTCCGGTGTGACTCGGTCCGCGATCGCCGGCCGGCTCGACGATGCCGGCCTCCGCATTGACGGCGAGCTCCGGGTCCCGAACGTGGCGACCTGGTGGCCGCATACCCACGGCCAGCCCGCGCTGTACAGGGTTCGCGTCAGGGCCGGCGACGGCGGCTCGGCGGAGCCGCTGGCCGCGACCCGAGTCGGCTTCCGGGCGCTCGCCGCGGGCCCGACCGCCGAGCACGACATCGAGCGCGACGGCTTGTTCGTCCACGTCAACGGCGTCCCGGTGTTCGCCCGCGGCGCGCTGTGGACCCCACTCGATGTCGTGACTCTCGGCGCTTCGGAGAGCGATCTGCGCGTCGCGCTGGAGTCGGTTCGGGCGGCCGGGATGAACATGGTCCGGCTGCCGGGCTTCGGCGCCTACGAACAGGACCGGTTCCACGACCTGTGCGACGAGCTGGGGATCCTCGTCTGGCAGGACCTGATGTTCATGAGCATGGACTACCCATTCGGGGACGAGGCGTTCGGGGATCGGGCCGCGGCCGAGGTGCGCGCGCTGGCCGGTCGTCTCGGCGTCCATCCCAGCACCGCCGTCCTGTGCGGGAACAGTGAGGTCGAGCAGCAGGTCGCGATGCTCGGGCTGGACCTGGGCCTTGCGCGCATCCCGTTCTTCGACCAGGTCGCGCCGTCGGTCGCCCGGAGAGAGTCCCTCGACGCGATCTACGTGCCGTCCGTGCCGTGGGGCGGCGACCTGCCCCTGCGACCGGACCGTGGCGTCACGGGCTACTACGGCGTCGGTGGCTACCGGGCGCCGCTCTCCGACGCGCGCACGAGCGGCATCCGCTTCGCCGGGGAGTGCCTCGCCTTCGCCAATGTGCCGACGGAGGAAGCGCTGGCGGAGCTCGTCCCCGTGCCGCCGTACGAGGCGTTCGTCCACAACCCCTACTGGAAGGCCGGCGTCGCCCGCGATGCGGGCTCCGGCTGGGACTTCGACGATCTCCGGGATTTCTACTTCCAGGAGGTGCTCGGCATCGATCCCGGGATCCTCCGGCGTGGCGATCACGACCGCTACCTGGAGCTGTCGCGGGCCGTGACCGGAGAGGTGATGGCGGGCGTCTTCGGCGAGTGGCGGCGGGCCGCGAACCCATCCGGTGGCGGAATGATCCTCTGGCTGCGAGACCTCGTCGCCGGCGCCGGCTGGGGCGTGGTCGACCACCGCGGCCGTCCGAAGACGGCGTATCACCATCTCCGCCGGATCCTCGCCCCGACTGCCGTCTGGCTCGTCGACGAGGGGATCGGCGGCGTCGTGGCGCACGTGGCGAACGACGGCCCGGACACGCTCCGGGCGTCGCTCCGGATTGCGCTGTACACGGACCTGGAGCTGCCGGTCGGCCGGGTCGAGGTGCCGCTCTCGATCCCGCCGCACGGTTCCGCTGAGCACGACGTCGAAGGTGCTCTTGGCCGGTTCGTCGATGCGGCCTGGGCCTATCGGTTCGGTCCGCCGGCCCAGGACGCGATCGTGGCGACGATCGAGCGCGACGGCTCCGACGGTAGCGAGATCGTCTCCCAGGCCTTCCACTTCCCGGCCGGGCGGCCGCTCGTCCAGGAGCCGGAGGCGCGGCTGGGGCTGGCGGCGACCGCGACCCGGACCGGGGCCGGCAGCGCTGTCCGCCTCGCGGTGACGACGCGCCGGCTGGCCTACGGCGTCCGCATCCACGCCCCGGGATACACGGCGTCGGATGACGCGTTCTCCGTCGAGCCGGGCGGTCAGCGGCTCGTGACCCTGACGCCACGCGAGGAGGGTGTGACCTTCGGCGGCGGGAGCCTCACCGCTCTCAACCTGCTCGGGCGTGTCGCGGTCCGGTGGGAGGCTTGACCGGGATGACCGCGGTCGCCCCGCCCACAAGCCCAGCCACGGAGGAGCGCCGTGAGCCGGTCGACGGCCATGGCCGGCCGCTCTGGCTCGATCTCGCTCCGAACCCCGTCTTCGCGACCTTCCATCCGGCGCACGTCGTCGACGGGAAGGGGACCGAGCCCACGACGGCGGTGCTGATCTGTCCGCCATGGGGCTGGGACGAGGTGACCTCCTACCGCGGCCGGCGAGCCTGGGCAGAGGATCTGGCGACGGCCGGCTTCCCCACGCTCCGTATCGATCTTCCGGGAGCCGGCGACAGTGCGGGCTCGCCGGACGATTCGGACCTCGTGCCTGGCTGGAGCGGCGCGATCGATGCCGCCGCTCGCTGGCTCTCGGCGCGGCCGGGAGTCGGACGCGTCGCCGCGATAGGACTGGGCCTCGGCGGATTGCTCGCGATGCGTGCGATCCGCGACGGCGCGCCGATCGACACCGTCGTCCTGTGGGCAGTGCCGCCCAACGGGCGAACCTACCTACGCGAGCTCAGGGCATTCAGCGCCATGCAGTCAACGCAGGTACGCGACGCGGCGGGGACGGTCGACGGGTCGAAGGCAATGGGTGGGCTGGAGGCCGGAGGGTTCGCCCTCTCGGCCGCAACCATGCAGGCGATGAGCGAGATCGACATCGCGGAGCCGCCGCTCGCCGGCCTGGAGCGGGCAATGGTTCTCGTCCGGCCGGGCATGGCCGGCGATGCCGCGCTCGCGAACCGGCTCGAGCAAAGCGGAGTGCCGACCACCCGCGCATCGGGATCGGGCTGGACCGAGATGGTCTTCCATCCCGAGCAGTACGCACCCGCAGTGACGGCGTTCCGCACGGTCAGCGAGTGGTTCGCGAGTCTGCCCCCGCCGCAACGGCGCGTCGGCACGACCTCGATCGCTGAGGTTTCGTCCGTCGAGCTGGCCGCGGGCGATCGCGATCGATCGATCCGCGAGACGCCGATCCGCATTCCGCGGCCCTTCGGGGACCTGTTCGGAATCGTCGCCCAGGCGCCCGAGGCGCCGACGACCGATCTCTGCGCGATCTTCCTCAACGCCGGCGCGGTGCGCCGGATCGGTCCGAACCGCCTGTGGGTCGAGACGGCTCGTCGGTGGGCGGCCCGAGGCGTCCCGTCCGTCCGGATGGACATGGAGGGGATCGGCGACTCGGATGGAGACCCGGCTCGCTATGCCGACGTCGGGCAGTTCTACACCGCGGAGGCAGGTGCCTCGGTCGACGCGGTCATCAACGCCATGGCCGCCCGCGGCCTCGGACCGCGGTTCGTCGTCGTCGGACTGTGCGCCGGCGGGTACTGGGCCTTCCATCGCGGAGCGGCGGATCCGCGGATCGTGGCGGCGCTGGTCCTCAACCCGCGCGCGCTGGTCTGGGACTCCGGGCTGCTGTCCCGCCGGGAAGCCCGCAAGGTCGAGCGCCTGCTGGAGCCGGACCTGTGGAAGCGGATCGCCCAGGGAAAGATCGGCGCCTCGCGGATGGTCGCGGTCTCACGAGCGGTTGCCAGCCGCGCGGTTGCCTCCGTCCGCCGCGGACCTGGGGCCCATGGCCAGGGGACGACAGCGGAGGTGCTCGACGGGGCCCTCGATGCGCTCCGACAGCACGGGACCCGCGTCGTCCTGGCCTTCTCGGGCAACGAGCCCGTCCACGACGAGCTGGCGGCGTCCGGAATTCTCGAGGGGCTCCACGATTGGCCGAATGTCGTCCTCGATTCGCTTCCGGCAAGCGACCACACGCTCCGGCCTCTCGTGGCGCAGGCAGCCGCACGCGAGCTGCTCGACCGGGAGCTGAACCGCCTCATCGACCGCCCGGGCTGAGCGGCGGCGGACGATCACGGTCACGGTCGTGGAGACGCTCGGTCAGCCAGCTGGAGACGAAGGCGAGGCTTTCGGCGGTCGTCGTATGGCCCATGTCGAACTCCCGATAGACCGTGTCGAGGCCCAGCTCGGCCAGGGTCGCAGCGGCGCTGCGCCCGTATTCGACCTCGAGCGTCTCGTCGTGGGTCCCGTGGACGATCGCGACCGCCTTCCCGCGGAGACGCTCCGGCGCGGCGACGTGCGGGAGGACCTCCGGCGGCAGGCGCCCGCTCATGCAGACCGCCCCGGCAATCCGCGTCGGGGCGGTCAGGATCGTCATCAGGGCGAGGATCCCGCCCTGACTGAATCCAGCGAGAAAGACGTGATCGGGGTCGGCGCCGATCGCGGCGACGGCTTCGTCGACGAACAACCCCGCACGCTCCCAGCTGCGGCGCGCCTCGTCCGCGTCGATGCGCGGGCCGTCGTCAGTGAACGTGACACGGAGCCAGGCGAACGAGAACGGCCGAAGCTCGAGTGGCCCGCGCACGCTCAGCACGGCAAACCGCTCGGGAAAGGCCGGGGCGATGGAGGCCATGGCCAGCTCGTTGCTGCCGACGCCGTGAAAGAGGATCAGCAATGGTGGGCGTTCGGCCGTCGCCTCCCCGGGAGGGCGCAGCCGCGTCACGAGGGACAGCGCCGACCGACGAGCGTCGGTCGAGCGAGCGTCGGTCATGGCCCTGATCGCGCTCCGGTCGCCTGTCGACACGGGGGTCGCGGACGCGGTTTGCAGAGCGTAGAATCGCGCCTCCGCCGGCTCACGAGGGGTTGTGGGCGGTGCGTGCTGGCGTCCGATCGATGAAGGCGCCAGCGGGACGCGTCTGCAGGGGGTCGTCGTGGCAGCACAGGACATTCGGCCGGTGACTGCATTGGATAGCGGTTCCAGCGACGCGCTCGTCGGGCCCTCCCGGTCCGATCGCAGCCCGGACGCCCAGCAACGCGTCAACGACCAGCTGTGGGCCGGGAAGCGACTCGTCGGCGCATACGCCAACCGGGAGCTGCGTCCCGTGGAGGTCGTCATCCTCGTTCGCTATCGCGACGCCCTGTCGGGGCACGTCCTGGAGCTGGGCAGCGGCGCGGGCCGGTTGACGGGCTATTTGGCCGCGATCGCCGACTCCGTGGTCGGCATCGATCTTTCGCCGGACATGGTCGAGTACAGCCGCCGGCACTACCCCGGCGTGGACTTCCGCCAGGGCGACATTCGCGACCAGTCCGTCTTCGACGCTGCCCCGTACGACGCGATCGTCGCGCCGTACAACATCGTCGACGTCCTCGACGACGCGGACCGACAGATCCTTCTTGACCGCGTCTGCGCGGCGCTCCGGCCCGGTGGCCTGTTCGTCATGTCGTCCCACAACCGCGAGGTCGCCGGCAGCCTTGGGGACCCGCTCCGCCTCGTCGGCCAATCGCCGACGCAAGCGTTCCTCACCGTCGCTCGATGGCCTCGCTGGTGGCTCAACCGTCGCCGCCTCCGTGCGTTCGAGCGGAACGAGCCCTCGTACGCCATCCTCAACGACGTCATCCACGACTACGCGGGTCTCCACTACTACGTCACCCGTGAGGCGCAGGAGCAGCAGCTCGCGAGACACGGTTTCGAGCTGCGCGAGTGCCTGGATCTCCACGGCGCGACGATCGAGCCGGGCGATCCCGCGGCCCACAGCTCCGAGCTGCATTACGTGGCCCAGCGCGCCGGCTGAGCATCCTGGCCATCGGGCAACCGTCAATCGCGCTCGAGAAGGCGCGCGACGTGGCCGCGCCCGACGTCCCAATCGAAGGCCCGGAAGACATCGCGATCCGCGATGTGCTGGGGCGCGGCTGAGAACATCTCGTACTGGAGCTGCCGCCCTCCGAATTCCGTCCCGACGAGATCCCACACGGCCTTGAGCAGCGCCACCCGGTCTCGAGCGGACAGGGTGGCCGACTGGTAGTAGCGTCGGACGTCTTCCGCCGTCTCGTCGGCGACGAACGCCTCGTGGGTCGGCATGGCGATGAATCCACCGCCGGCGATCTCGCGCAGTGCCCGCAGGAAGTCCACGATCCACCGCCGCTGGAGGCTGACACCGGCTGTGACGAATTGCGGCGACGGCAGGAGCAGGTTGCCCCGGCGGACCGGCTCCGCCCCCGCAGCGATCACGATCGAGGCCAGCGCCGCGGACAGCGCCGCGATGTCGCCTCCCAGCTGCGCCTGGACCGGCGGGATCGACGCGATGCCATGGGCATCCGCGAGCTGGATGGCGAGGCCGGAGGCGAGCTCCAGCTTCACGCCGAACCGAATGAGGGCCTGGTAGTTCGCCAGGATCGTTGCGCCCGTCTCCGTGAACTGTCGATTGACGAGGCCGATGTCGCGATGGACGAACACGCGCTTCCATGGAACGAAGACATCGCGCAGCACCACGAGGCTATCGGGCTCGTCGAAGCGCGCGGCCAGCGGCTGATCGAAGGTGCCGGAATCGGGATCCGCGTACGGCGGTCGGGCGTGCAGCCGGAGGCCCTCCGTCGCGATCGGGACCACGACCGTGATGGCGTACGCCTCGTCACCCGGCTGCAGGGGAACGATCGAGCTGATCAGGAGGTAGTCGGCGATCGCCGCAGAGGTGCCGATCATCTGGGCACCGCGAATCACGATCCCGCCGTCCCGCTCCGTTACGATGCCCGGGTAGAGGAACTCCTCCGGCTGATCGTGGGCCGGCCGGGAGCGATCAACCTGCGGAGGCGTGATGGCGTACGCGACGAACCAGTCGTTGGCGCGGGCCTCCTCGTAGAAGGCGGTGACGCGTGCCGCGGTCCCTCGCGACCCCTGACCGAAGAACGCCGGCGACGCCGCAAACGCGGTGATGATGGACGCGACGTGGTCGGGCGTACGGCCCATCAACCCGAAGCTGCCCTCCGCCCAGTGGCGGTGGACGCGGTGACGAAGGGCAAGGTCCTCCGGCGCCCTGGGCGGCAACCACATCCCGCTCGAGGTCACGCCATTCGCCTCGAACGAGAGGTCGGCTCGGTCGGCGGCAGCGTCGTAGATGCCGGCGATCGTCGCCGTTGCGCCGGCGAAGCCCGGATGCGTCGTGACATCGGTGACCGGACTCCCGTCGACCAGCACGACGCGGCCGTCGGCGGCGATCGACGCGAGGTAGTCCGCGCCGCGACGCGTCATCGCTGGGGCCCACCGCGAACAGGCCGACGGTCGCCTCGGAGGGGAGTGTCAGCACGGTGAGCGAATCCGATCGTGAGCTGTTCCGGCAAGCGTTCCGACGACATGCGACTACGGTAGTGGTATTGACGTATCACGACGCCGAATCGGCGCCGGCCGGGATGACCGCCACGTCGATGTGCTCCTTGTCCGCGAATCCGCCATCGCTCCTGGCCTGCATCAATCGCGAGTCGCGGGCGCACGCGGAGATCACGGCGAACGGCCAGTTCGGGGTCAACCTCCTGTCGATCACCCAGCGGCCGATCGCCGACTTCTGCAGCCGCAGTGGCACCCATAAGCAGCTCCGCGACGCCTGGCTCGCGACCGACGCTCAGGACGCGGCGACTCCCCGCCTCCGGGATGCGCTGGCGCATCTCGAATGCGACGTCGACCGAACGTTCGAGACGTTCTCGCACTCCGTGTTCGTCGGCATGATTCGGTCCGTCTGGCTGAACCCGCAGGACGCGCCGCCCCTCGTCTATCACGGCGGTCTCTACAGCCAGCTCGAGACGCCGGCCGAGCGCGCCGAGCGATTCCACTGGCAGATGGGCGGCGAGTGACCTGATCGTCGGCCGGCGCGTCGACGCACCACTTGGCGCTCGGTCCGGCAGCCCAGCCCCAACTCCGTTCCGTCTGGGTCAGGACTAACAGGCCAGACCAGACTGGCGCGGACCCGCGAAGACTGCACCGGCCTAGACGCCGCCGACCGTCGGAACGCCCGTACCTTCCGACCGGGGGTTTGGAGACGACCTCGCCATTGGCGCGAGCGGCCACCGGGCGTACGGTCTCCAGCGCTGGTCCCCCGACCACTCGAGCCTTGCTCGGGCTCCGTCACCCATGGCCCCACCCTCGTCAAGGTGGCGCGCCACGAACAGGCACACCCGTCGCGAGGCGGGGTCGCAAAGCCACGGGACTCACAGAGTCAGCCGGGTCGCCGAATGGAGCACCACATTGCCTTTCTGGGACGGCGAGCGCTGGGTTTCCGACCTCACTCCGGCGACGACCCCTCGCAGGTCGGGCTGGTCCAACACCATCGCGAACCTCCTGACCGTCATCGTGGCGATCTCCCTGCTGATCCCCTTCACGGCGAGCCTCGCACTGGGACCCGCGGGACCCAAGATCGACGTGACGCCCGCCACGGGCCCGGCCGGCTCGAAGGCCACGATCGTCGGATCGAACTTCATGGCGCGGTCCAAGGTTCAGCTCACCTGGGACGGTCAGATCCAGAAGCTGCCGATCGCCAACGTCAACAATCGCGGCGCCTTCACGGTGACCATCACGGTCCCGAAGGCCACCGAGGGCAGTCACACGCTCGGGACGATGATGGCAGAAGGAAAGGGGTCGAAGGCTCTTCGCCAGGCAGCGCTGGACACCGCCACCACGATCGCCACTGCCAGCTTCACGGTCGTGGACGCTCCGGCAGAGCCCACGCCGACCGCGGATCCAACGGCCCCCCCGGCGACCCCTGCCCCGACACCCCGCCCCACCGCGACGCCCGATCCGACGGCGACGCCTGAGCCCACGGCGACCGCGACGCCTGCGCCGACGCCCAAGCCGACGCCCGCTCCGACCGCCACGCCGGCCCCGACACGGACCCCGGCGCCGACGCCCACCCCGGCCCCCACGAGTCCCGGCCTGACCCGGTCCGGGCCGATCACCGTGACGGCCGACAACGTGACGATCGACGCGGTCTCGATCAGCTCGGCCAGCCAGACCGGCTCGGCGATCAAGGCCATCGGGACGTGGTCCAACCCGATCCGCAACCTGACGATCCGGAACTGCGTGATCAGCGGCTTCAACATCGGCATCGAGGCCCGCCACGTCGAGAACCTCGTCGTCGAGGGCTGCACGATCAGCGACGCCGACTACGCCGGGATCGCGATCTACTCCGGCGTCGGCGGCCGGCTCAGCCACAACACGATCCGCCGGATCGGCTACACCCGGACCGACTTCAGCGTGTCCTACAAGCAGAACAACGCCTACGGCATCACCCTCGACCGGTCCAGCTACAACACGACCTTCACGACCGACCCCCGCTCGTCGGACTTCCTCGTCGACAGCAACCTGATCGAGGACGTTCCCCTCTGGATGTGCCTCAACACCCACGCCGGCCAGCGGATCACGTTCAGCAACAACACCACCCGACGCTGTCCCCGGGCGATCTTCGTCGCCGGCGACAGCGGCCCCCAGACGAACCATCCGATCGACGTCACGATCACCGGCAACCACCTCGAGTCGGCGGTCACCACGACGGGCGGAACGACGAACAAGGTGGGTGTGCTGACGGCCGGCCTCCAAGGCGGCGCAATCCTCAACAACTCGATCAGCCGAACCTTCACCACGAGCATCTACGACTACTCGGGAGAGGGCAACGGCCCGTCGGTCGGGGTCACGATCGGGGGCAATGTGCTGATCCCGTGATCGTCCGAATCCCGTGGAAATCGAACGACGGGGCGACCCATGGTCACCCCGTCGTACCGTGTCCGGCCGCGTGCGGCTTGACCGCCTCGGGGCCGTCAGTGGCTGACGACCCTGGCCAGCTGATCGGCCTGGGCGATCCAGCCGGCGACCGTCTCCTCCGAGGGGATCCGACGGATCGTGTTCGGCCGGGCGGCATCGAGCTCCTGGAAGGTCTGCGCGAGATTCGCCGCGTTGCGTCGCGCGAGCTCGGCGCACGAGTCGACGCCAGCGGCCTCGAGCAGGTCGGCGTACTCGGACCCGACGCCGTCGAGGCGCATCAGGTCCGCGTGGTTCACCCACTCGAGGATCAATCGCTCCGAGATCCCGGTCTCACGAGCCAGCGCTTCGCGGCCGGCGGTTGACGCCCCGCGATCCAGCAGCGCCTCGGTCGTGGCGACGCCCGCGGCAGCCAGCTTCTCGGCGAAGGTTGGTCCGATCCCCTCGACATCCACGATCTTCATCGTCCACTCCTCACAGGCGCGAGCCGACGGTTTCGCCGGGGGGCCGATGATACGCTTCGGGGCCCCCTCAACGACCCGCTGCCGGAGCTGCGATCGATGGACCAGGC
>Ga0070695_100001062_pt1 | contig 15007 bp, 15 predicted proteins | sample KBSK1252metaG_FD_65471 | JGI IMG/M metagenome (GOLD analysis project Ga0070695, IMG submission 65471) | Corn, switchgrass and miscanthus rhizosphere microbial communities from Kellogg Biological Station, Michigan, USA - KBS K1-25-2 metaG | ecosystem: Host-associated > Plants > Roots >...
GAACTCCATCAGGGCCCGGGCCAGGCTCGCGGCCACCGTGGGATCCGGCATCGCTCTCGGTCCTCCTGCAACCTGCAGTCAGGTTCTTGATACGAAATGCCCTCTCCGGAGATTCGGCCCGGGGATATCCTCCGCGCCATGGAGCGAAACGCACGCACCTCGCCGCGGTTCCTGGCCAGGATGGTGGCCGTCGGCTATCTCCTCCTCATGGCCTGCGGATTCGACCTCTTCTTCGTCCTTCCCAAGCTCTTCATCCGCAGCGACGCCGCCGCCACGGCGGCGAACATCCTGGCGCACGAGGGGCTGTTCCTGGCCGGGTTCGCCACCGCACTCGTCGCGGTCGCGGCCTACCTGATGATCACGGTCCTCCTCTACCGGCTGCTCGAGCCCGTGAACCGGACCCTGTCGCTCTCCGCGGCGCTCTTCAGCCTCACCGGATGCATCGTCCAGGGTGTGGGTGCGGTGTTCCACTACGCGCCCCTGCTCGTCCTCGAGGACCAGACCTACCTGAGCGCGTTCCAGCCGGGACAGCGGCAGGCACTGGCCATGGTCTTCCTCAACGCGTACGGAGCGGCCTACAACATCAGCCTGGTGTTCTTCGCCCTCTATCTGGTCCAGATCGGCTACCTCGTCTTCCGTTCCACGTTCCTTCCGCGCTGGCTGGGCGTGATCCTGATGCTCGGCGTGGGCGGCCTCGTGTTCCTGTACCCGCCCCTGGCGCGGGCTCTCCTGCCCGGCATCATGCTCTCCAGCGTGGGGGAGCTCCTGCTGTTCCTCTGGCTGGCCGTGAAGGGCGTGGACGCGGAGCGCTGGCACGCGCAGGCCGCGGCGGCGGGCCTGCCGGAGTAGGCTAGCCGCCGGATGCTGCTCTCCGCCGTTGGCCTCTGCCTCGTCCTCTTCGGCGTCCTCATGGCCTGGGGTCACGTCCGCATCCGGAGGATCGCAACTGCACGGACGGGCGAGAGCTTCGAGACGTTTCGTGCCTCCTTCGCCGAGGGTGACGTCGCCCCCGAGGTGCTCCGCGCCGTCTACGCGACCTTCCAGAAGTGGTGGCCGCATTCGGTGGCCGCCTTTCCGGTCCGCGGCGACGACGACCTCGGCCACATCTACGGGATCGCCGGGGAGGACCTGGACGATGCGGTGATGGACGCCCTGGCGGCCTGCGGCCGTCGGCTCCCACCGGACGAGGAGCTCCGCGGGATGCGACCGATCGTCACGGTGCGAGACCTCGCGTGCTTCGTCTCCGGATGCCCGGCGGCGTGATCCGCACCGGCCTGCTGCTCCTCGCCCTGCTCACACCTGCGCTGGCCCGGGGAGAGGAGCCGGCCGTCAAGGAGTCGGTCGGCGTCAGCCTCGTCCAGATCGAGGCCACGGTGTGGCCCAAGGACCCAGGATCCGATGCCTGCCTGGGTCTCAGCAAGGACGACTTCGAGCTGGAGGTGGGCGGGAAGCCGCGTCCCATCTACGCCGTGGACGCCGTGGGCACGGGGGAGGAGGTCTACACGGTCCCCGGGCCCCGTCCCGCCGACGCGCCCGCGCCCGGCGGCATGGCCGTTGTGCTCCTCTTCGACCTGTGGCACCTCGACCTCTTCTACACCGGCTATCGCGCCTGTCCCCACGGCAAGGGCGTGGCCTTCCGCGAGGCGCGGCGCTACGTGGAGGAGGAGTTCCGCGACGGCGACCGGCTGCTGCTCGTCACCTTCGCGGGCTGGCCCGTCGTGCACGAGGGCTGGATCCGCACCCGTGAGGAAGGGCTGCGCGCGCTGGCGCGTTTGGAGAGGAATCGCCAGGTCCTGTCCCCCCGACAGGTGCATTCCCATCACGGCCAGTGGATCGCGGGGATGGAGAGCCTGTTCCTGGCCATGGGCCGGTACCCGGGGCGGAAGGACGTGATCTGGCTGGGCGAGGACTTCCGTTTTGACGACGTGGCGATGCGGATGTACGAGATCGCCGGGCGCGCGCAGGCCAACGGCGTCGTGGTCAGCGCCGTGGACCTCATCCAAGCCTGCCGCAGCATGCCGGGGCCGGGCTGTCCTGGCGCGGCGGAGGACAACGGCGGTCTGGCCTGCACGGACTGGAGGGTTCCGGTGGCCCTCAATCCCATCTCCCGGGACACGGGCGGGAACCTCTACCGCGACGAGAGGATCGCGGCCGCCGTGGCCTCGCTGCGCCAGGGCCGGCGATGCCGCTACCTCGTCTCCTTCGACGCCACGCCCGTCACGCGCAGGCGCCAACAGAAGGTATCGCTCCGGCTGCGCGGGGAGCGGAACGATCTCAGCCTCGCCGCACCGAGCGCCTACGAGCCGCCGGAGCGAGGCCCGAAGCTGCAGGACCTGGACGACGCCCTCTTCCTCCTCCCCCAGTTCGGGCGTGGCCTGGCCGCCGAGGCCGCGATCTGGCCCTACCGTGCGTCGGCGAAGACGAAGAAAAGGAAGAAGCAGCCGCGGTGGGACGTCCTCACCATCGCGCGCCTGGAGCACACGGAGGATGAGCCCTGGCCGGACGAGCTGACCGAGATCACGGTGCACGTGCTCCTGCGGAGCCAGTCCACGGTGCACGGTTCCTACGCGAAGCAGATCGTGGGCGGTGAGCTGGCCGCGCTGCGCGCGCCGGGAGCGTCCCGGTTCCTCCTCTTCCCGCTGCCGGACGTGCCGTCCGGGGAATGCACCCTCGACTTCACCGTGACCTCGAACGTGGGCGGGATCTCCGCCAACCTCCGCAAGGCCCTGGAGATCCCTCTGCTGCCCGGGCCCGGGGAGGCCGGGCCGTGGTTCCTGTCGGACCAGCTCGTGCGGCTGGGGGATCGCGCCGTCCTGGCCCCGTCCCTGGACGGGTTCCTCGCGCGGGGCGAGCCCGGGGGCCTCCTCGGCTACGGCTGCCGGCCGAGCAAGGAAGCGCCCGCGACCTACGTGGGGAGCCTGGTGCCGGCCGCCGGCGGAGCCGCCGTTCCCGTCACCGTGGGCTGGCTGCACCAACCCCAGGTGGAGCGGTCCGCCTGCGGGTGGCTGGTCGGCTCCATCGCACCGGACCTTCCGTCCGGCTCCTGGACGTTCGAGCCCCCCTCCGCCCTGATTCCGGCGAAAGGGGGGGAGTCTCTCGAGTTCACGGTCGAAGGGGGGCCCGGCGAGGCGAGCCGGCCGGCCTTCGAGCTGAGGCCTCGACCCTAGCGCGCCGCCTCCATGAACCGCCTCACGCGCAGCGGATCCTTCCTGCCATCCGCGGACTCCACGCCAGAGTTCACGTCCACCCCCCAGGGCTGGACGGTGCGGATGGCCGCTCCCACGTTGTCGGGCGTGAGGCCACCGGCCAGGATGATCGGCACCCGGGAAGCGGCCACGATGCGGGCGCTGATGGACCAGTCGTGGACGCGCCCCGTGCCTCCCACCCGATCGGTGGCCCGGTCTCGCGAGTCGAGCACGATGCCGTCCACGAACGGCTCGATCTCCCGGGCGCGGTCCAGCGCGGAGTCATCCTCCACGCTCACCAACCCCAGGATCTTCCGGGGCAGGAGCCGCGCTCGCAGGTCCTTGAGCTCGGCCGGGCCGAGGTCGCTGTGGAGCTGCGCGACGGCGGTGGGCACCTGCGCGGCCAGCGCGACCACCTCCTCCGGATCCTGCCGGTGCGTCACCAGCACGGCCACCACGAAGGGGGAGAGGGCGAGCGCGAGCTCCCTCGCCTGCTCGGGCTCGAGGAAGTCGGCAGCGGCATGGAGGCGACCCACGAGGAGGCCGAGGGCGTGGGCTCCCTCGGCTTCCGCGAGCCGGGCCTCGGAAAGCGACGTGATGCCGCAGATCTTGATGCGCACCGGCGCAGAGTTTACGGCGGGATCGCGGTATCTTCCGCCGCATGCTGAGCGCCGTCCTTCTCGCCTCCCTGCTGGTCGCGGGCCAGCAGAGCGGCGGCACCACCATCGTGACCATCAAGGCCGAGGACGGCATCGTCGTGGCCGGGGACTCCCGCGCCGTCGGACGCGACGGCGTCCGGCAGCCGGACATCGCCAAGGTGATCGCCGTGGGCCAGTGCGTGATCGGGACCTGGGGCATGGCCAGCGGCTGGTTCGAGGTGCGCAAGGGCTATCCGAAAGATCCGCGCCGGCCGCATCGCGTCACGTACGCCTTCGAGACGTTCGTGCGCGAGGCCACCGCCCAGACCGAAACCGACAGTCCTCGGGCGGTGGCGGCGGCCCTCGAGGACGCGCTCGGGTCCTTCTACCGGGACTGGCGGGAGTACGCGGCCGAGCAGCACGGCCCGGCGTTCTCGAGCGGGCCCGACCTCGTGGGGTTCGTGGTGGCGGGGTTCGAGAAGGAGGACGCCGTCGTTCTCCATGTGCGGATCCCGCGCGATCCGGCCACGAACCAGATCGGCCCGCCGCAGCTGGTCGAGCGCATCCCGGGTCTCAAAGGGCTCACCGTGGCCGGAGCGAGTGCTGCCATCGAGCGCGTCGGCTCTCGCCACGGCAAGGAGCGCAGGACCGCCCTGGGCGTCGCGCCTTCGGCGACGTCCAAGGCGCTCCGCTCCCGGAGACCGTGGCTGACGATCGAGGAAGCCCGGCAATACGCGGTCGCCCTGGTCTACGTCGAGGCCCAGGACGATCCCGGCGTGGGTTTCCCCGTCCGCCTCGCCACCCTGCGGCCGGGGGAGGCGCCGGAGATCGTGGAGGTCGCCGAGCCTCCCCCTCCGGACCGGAACTAGCTCAGCGCGTCAGCGCCGGCACCGGGATCCCGATCACGAAGCGGAAGACGTCCACGTCGCCGTGGAAGCGGTAGCCCACGCCCAAGCGGGGGAGCGGGACCTTCCACCACTTGACCGGCTCCTCGGTGCCGAAGGTGATCCCCGCCTCGTACAGGTCCGCGCTCCCTTCGCCGCCGCCCTGGATGGGAAAGCTGGGCGCGTCGAAGGACAGGTCCTGCACGAGGTAGAGGCCAGCGTCCACCGGCTGGCCGCGGAAGGTCGGCCCCAGCGGCCGGCGTGCTTCCACCGCCGTTTGCAGGACCGCGTAGGCGTCCGCAGGCAGGTCGCCGCTGGGATCCGCGCGCGCCACGAAGAGGTCGTTCCCCAACGACAGCGTGATGCGCGAGCCCTGGAAGAGGTGGGTGAACAGGCTGCGCACGCCGGCCGAGTAGAGCCAGGCGCTGGCGCTCCCCGCGCGGTCGTCGCTGTAGCCGGCCTCGACGTAGGGGCGCAGCAGCCAGCTCGGTCCCGGAAGGAAGCGCAGCTCGAGGCCGGGCGTCACTCCCACCGTGTCCACGTCGTGGGGGAGCCCGGTGTCCGGGATGTCGGAGGCCTTGAAGTCGTAGAAGCCGAAGGTGGTCTGCAGCGTCACGTGGAGCCCGAAGCCGCGCTCCTCCTCGTCGTAGATCGCGAACCGGAAGGGGATGCGGTAGATCTGCACCGTCCGATCGGAGACGGTGTAGACCCCCGAGCCCACCCGGCCGGCGAAGGCGAAGTTCAGCGTCTCCTTCTCGGACGCCGTCAGGGGCGCGGGCTCGGCGGCATGGCCGGGAACCGCGAGGAGGAGGAGGAGGAGGAAGGCGGCGGCCCGCAGGTCAGGCATGCGGCGGGGAGGGTAGCGCGCGTGGCCACGTCGCGTCAGTCCGCCCGCACCAGGGGCACGTCCACCACGTGCTCGGAGAGGAACCAGACCTGCTGCTCGTTCCCCCGGATGACGTTCGAGACCAGCAGGTCGTTGGTGCCGTCGTCGCCGTCCTCGTCGGCCTGCTTGGCCATGGCGTGGGACTCCCTGAGGACGATCTCGTGCGCGTGGAGGAGGCGGGAGACCTGCACCGGCACCTCTTCCCGTCCCTTGGGTGGGCGGGGGACCAGGGTGGCCTCCGCCACGTCCGGAGCCATGGCCAGGCTGACGCCTCCCAGGGCCTGGATGCGCTCGGCGATCAGGTCCACCAGCGCGTTCTGCTCCTCGTAGTGCTTGTCGAAGAGGAGGTGCAGCTGATGAAAGGTGGCCCCCGCCACCTGCCAGTGGTGCTTCTTGTAGAGGTCGCGGAGCGTGATCGTGTCGGCCAGGACCTGGTTCAGGTTCTCGACGCTCTTGCGCGCCACCTTCTCGCTCAGCCCGATGGGGCGCCGGATCAGCTGGCCGAAGGCCTGGATCTCGTGCGCTTTCTGGTGGTCGAGGGGCTGGGCCCGCTCGCCCTTGGGGATGCGGACGGTCTTGCTCACTCCGGGGCCTCTCTTTCGTGGATGGTGAGGACGGGTATGAAGGAACGCTACGCGCGATCGGGGGCGGTGTAAAGTGACGGCATGCAACACCCCGATCCCGACGAGAAGCTGGTCAAGATCTTCGACACCGAGCACGAGTCCGAGGCCCAGGTGGTCAAGGGTCTGCTGGATGCCATGGGAATCGAATCCGACCTGACCTCGGTCGACGCCGCGCAGGAGACCTTCCCGGGCGTGGGCGGAGCCGTGATCCTGGTGCGGGAGGAAGATGCGGAGCGGGCGCGGCGCATCATCGAGGAGTCCAAGGAGGCGGCGGCGGCCGGCGAGGACTCGGAGGACGAACCAGAGAGGCCCTGAGGGGACATGAGAGCCCTCAAGGCTCTCCTCCTCGTGGCTCTCGCCATCGTCCTCCTCGGCGTGGCCCTCCTTGCCTGGATGAAGCTCGCGCCACGCGAGGTCCCGGCCGGACAGCCGCCCCTTCTCACCCTGGGCAAAGACTCCCTTCCCGGTTTTCGAGACACCTTCAACGGGGCCGGGAATCGAGCCCGCATGCTGGTCCTGCTCTCGCCGACCTGACCCGTCTGTGTGCGGGGGGCCTCCGCACTGAACCGGCTGCTCACGGAGTTCCCCGCTGCGGAGATCCAGGTGCAGGTGGTGTGGGAGCCGGTGCTGAGGACGGACGTGGCGGCTCCCCTGAGCGGTGTTCTCGCCCTGCTGCAGGATCGTCGGGTCCTCCAGTACTGGGATCCGGACCTGCGCCTGTCGGGGGACCTCGTCCGCGCGGCCAATCGCGACCCGGCGCGCTACCGCCTCGAGGAGCCGTTCCCACCGGACTTCGTCGCCTGGGACCTCGTGGCCGTGTTCGGCAAGACGACGCGATGGGACGCGGACTTGCCGGTGCCCCTCTACTACGGGGGGCCGGTCGTGGACGTGATCGAGGAGACGAAGAAGGGCCTCTCCGCGGCTCTGCGCTAGACTCCGCCGCTGTGATCGGCAAGCGCCTTGCCCACTACGAACTGCTGGAAAGGCTCGGCGTGGGCGGCATGGGCGAGGTCTACCGGGCTCGCGACACGCGCCTGGGGCGCGAGGTGGCGCTCAAGATCCTGCCGCCCGCCCTGGCCGGGGACCCCGACCGGCGCGCCCGCTTCGAGCGCGAGGCGCGCGCCGTGGCCGCCTTGCGGCACCCGAGCATCGTCACCATCCACGCGGTGGAGGAGGACCAGGGGGTGCCGTTCCTCGCCATGGAGCTGGTGGAGGGGCGGCCGCTGTCGCAGGTCATCCCCTCCGAGGGGCTGTCCCTTGGCCGCTTCCTCGACCTGGCGCTCCCCCTCACCGACGCGGTGGCGGCGGCGCACGCCAAGGGGATCACGCACCGGGACCTCAAGCCCGACAACGTCATGGTGGAGCCCGACGGCCGGGTCAAGGTGCTCGATTTCGGCCTGGCCAAGCTGCTGGAGAGCGCGTCGGTGGACGACGCCACCCTGGCCGCGGCACCGGAGGCCACGCAGGAGGGTCGCATCCTGGGCACCGTGGCCTACATGTCGCCGGAGCAGGCCGAGGGGAAGCCGGTGGACGCGCGCTCCGACGTCTTCTCCCTGGGCATCGTCCTCTACCAGATGATCACCGGAGAGCGTCCCTTCCAGGGCGGGACCAACATCTCGACGCTCACCGCCATCTTGCGGGACACGCCGCCCCCGGTGCACCAGCGGAAGAGAACGGCTCCCGCCCAGCTCGATCGCATCGTGCAGCGCTGCCTGGAGAAGGCACCGGAGAAGCGCTATCCGACGGCCAAGGAGCTGCGGGACGAGCTGGAGCGCCTCCGCGTGGAAGGGGACTCCCCGGCCGGTCCCCGGAAGAGCGTCTGGCCCTGGGTCGCCGGCCTGCTCCTCGTGCTGGGGCTCGCGGGCGCCTGGGTCCTCACCCGCCATCGTGGCGCCGCGGAGATCGCCGCCAGCGCCCCCGCGGCGGTGCCGGCCGCCGCCAAGCTCCCCATGATCGTCGTCTTCCCCTTCGAGAACATGGGCTCGGCGGCGGACGAGTACTTCGCCTCCGGGGTCTCCGACGAGATCACGAGCCGCCTCTCCACGCTGCAGGGCCTGGGCGTGCTGTCCCGCACCAGCGCGGTGCAGTACGACCGCAAGGGCAAGACCATGCAGAAGATCGCCGCCGACCTCGGCGTGGACTACGTGCTGGACGGCACGGTGCGCTGGGCGCGCGGGAGCGGCGGGAAGAGCGAGGTGCGGATCACGCCCCAGCTCACCCGGGCGCAGGAGGACCGGCAGATCTGGTCCGCCAGCTACGACCGCTCCATGGACGAGATCTTCCGCATCCAGTCGGAGATCGCGAGCGAGGTGGTGGGCAAGCTCGGCATGGCCCTGGCCGATCGGGAGCGCGCCGGCCTGGAAGCGCCGCCCACCACGAGCCTCGAGGCCTATCAGGATTTCCTGCGCGCCCGGGAGCTGGTGGGAAGCATCACGTTCTCCAAGGACGACTTCGACCGCGGGGTCGCCTTGCTGGAGGACGCGTGCGCCAAGGACCCCAGCTTCCTGCGGGCCTGGGCGGAGCTGGCGCGTGCCCATGCCGCCTTCCGGCATTTCGCCTGGGATACCTCGGAAGAGCGGCTGGCCCGGGCCAAGCAGGCGATGGACCGCGCGCTCGCCCTCGATGCCGCCTCCCCCTGGACCCAGCTGGCGCTCGGCTATTACTTCTATCAGGGACGCAAGGAGTACGAGCCGGCCTACGCCGCGTTCTCCAAGGCGCACGACGGTCTCCCCAGCTCGAGCGACGCCATCGAGGCCATGGGTCTGGTGCGCCGCCGGCAGGGGAGATTCGACGATGCCGTGGCAGGGCTCGAGAAGGCCATCGCCCTCGACCCCCAGAATGCGCTGCTGCACTTCACGCTCGGGGAGACCTTGACCATCGTGCGGCGTTACGACGACGCGCGGCGGAGCCTGGAGCGGGCGGCCGCGCTGGCGCCCGATCCTTCCAGCGCCTACGCCGTGGAGGCGCGGCTTGCCGTGCTGGCCGGGGACCTGGCCGGGGCCCGCGCCCTCCTCGCGCGTTCCGCCCAGGGAGGACAGGGGAGCAGCGAGGTCCGGGGCTCGCGCTTCTGGATCGCCCTCGACTGCCGGGACTACCCGGCGGCCCAGGCGTTCTCCGTGGACATCCCCGAGGTCTCGAACGCCCAGTTCGGCTTCGAGTGCCGCGCGGCCGCGCGCGGATGGGTCCGGAAGCTGCAAGGCGACGAGTCCGGGGCCCGGGCCGAGCTGCAGAAAGCCCGCACGCTGCTCGAGGGCTACGTGCGCGCGCATCCCGACGAGGCCAACGTCCGCGGCGCCCTGGCCCGGGTGCTGGCGGGCCTGGGAGAAGGGGAGGCCGCGCTCCAAGAGGCGCGCACCGCGCTCACCCTGCCCCCGGCGACGACGGACGCCTGGCTGCGCCAGTGGAGGATGTTCGACCTTGCGGTGGTCGAGACCTGGGCCGGCCGCCACGACGACGCGGTACAGCACCTGAGCGAGCTGCTGGGCCAGCCGTCCGATCAGGTATCCGTCCCGCTGCTCCGGCAGTCGCCCCTCTTCGACCCCCTGCGCAAGCACCCGGGGTTCGTGAAGCGGGTGGAGGAGTCCGCTCAGGGCAGGTGATACGTCACGAATGCCGCCGGGCGGTGGGACATGGCGGTCGCCTGGTCCAGGTTCGTCGAGGTCTCCAGCGGGAATCCCTTCCCGCAGAGGATCTTCCAGTTCAGGGGCATCGTCTCCTGGCTGTTCTGGGCCTTGAGCAGGAACCCCAGGTTCGAGGACGGGCTCGCCTGCCAGGACCGCACCAGGGACAGCAGCTCCGGGGAGCTGAGCGCGAAGCGCGTATCCAGGAAGCTCGCCAGGACGCCAACCACCGAGACGGGCGCGCTGTCCGACACGCCGGTGGCGCCGGCGCCCTCCCAGAACGTGGAATAGAGCACATAGCCCCAGGCGCTCTCCCCGCTCACCGCCGGGGTGTCGTTGTCGGTGAGGCTCTCCGGGTAGGTGAGCGGCTCGTCGTCGTTCCACCGCCGCAGCATCTTGCGCAGCTCCACCGTGACGTTGGGGCCACCGCTCGCCGTATCTCCGTTGGGGCCCAGGCCCTGGGGGTTGCCGCTGGTGGTCCAGTACACGAGCTGCACGTCGTCGATCACCGCTCCCGCGGGGAGCGTCGCGAGATCGATCTTGCCGATGGAGCGGTAGATCTGGCTGTTGCGCCAGCCGATCCGGGTCACCGACTGCTGCCGCTGCTGCGCCCAGTCCGGGTGGTCGCTGCGGATGTCCTGCACCAGGATGGGGATCCGCCGCGTCACCACCTCGCAGGCGTTTCCGATCCCATCCGCATCGGCATCGCTCTGGGCAGGATCCCCGACCGTGGGGCAGAGATCGCAAGCGGTCCCCACGAAGTCGTGGTCTCCGTCGGACTGCGCCGTGTTCGGATGGAGCGCGCAGTTGTCCTTGAGATCGGGAACGGTGTCCAGGTCCGTGTCCTTGCCGCTGTTCGTGGAGCAGGCGGGTGCGGGGACGGTCGGGGTGCCGCTGCTCCCGTGTCCGGCCACGCTCTCGCCGCAGGCGTTCATGGCCGACACGAGATAGTAGAAGCCCTGACCGGCGGCCGGCACCTGCGCATCGGATCCGTCGAGCTGGGCGCGCTGCGCCTGAAGGCACGAGGGTGCGGTCCAAGCCTGGCCGGGGACGATGGGCCCGCGATAGACGCTGGAGGCGTTCCCCTGCACGGCGCGGGTCCAGCGAAGCTGGGCCATCGTGCCGTCCGTCGCGCTCTTGCCCACGGTGAGCGTGTTCCCGACTTCCTGAGGAGGGGCGCTCACGCCGGGCGCGCTCGGTGCACAATCGGACGTATCGGGAACGCCGTCGCCATCCGTGTCCGAGAGCGGAGCCGCCACCACGGGGCTCGCCAGCAGGGCGAGCAGGAGCACACTGGTCCTGGTCATGCGATCACTCCGGCGGCCTTCCGGCGGATTCCTGGGTGCCCAGGTCGGAAGGTGGGGGAAGGATTGAGACCAGATTACAAGGAGCGACGGAAAGGTGGTAATCGGCCCGGGGTAAGATGAGCGGCGGCATGCGGACGATCGCCGCCTCCCTCCTGCTCCTGAGCGTCCTCGCCGGCGCCCTGGCGGGGGACTGCCTCACTATCTGCCTGGAGGAGGACGCCCATGGTTGTCCTCCGTCCTGCACGCACTGCGTCTGCTGCTCCCACGCGCAGGCGCCGGGCGTTTTGCTCGAGGCGCGCGGGATCCCTTCCACCGGTTACGGAACGCTCGAGGCCCCGCGCCCCGGCACGCCCTCCTCCGGCGTCAGCCCCGACATCCTCCACGTCCCGCGACCCCCCCTCTCCGCCTAGCTGCCTTCCCCTTTTTCTTCCTGCTGCGCTGGAGTGCCGCATGGAGTGGCGCGTCTACGTCCGGGTCCCCGTCCTGTTCCTGCTCGCGTCCGGCGTCCGCGCCGAGGAGGCCCTGACGCTGCAGGACGCTCTCGCCCGCGCGCGAGCGGCTCCCGCGGCGCGGAGCGCCGCACTCCAGATCGAGGAGGCGCGGGGCCGCCTGCGCACGGCGGAGCTGCGGCCGAACCCGGTGCTGGAGGCGGCGGCCGGCCCGGAGGAGGCGGACGGGCAAGGGCCCGAGCTCGACCTCGGCCTGAGCCAGGACCTCCAGATGGGCGGACGCCGCAGCGCGCGCCTGGCCGGTGCGGAGGCCGATCTGGCGCGCGCCACCGCCGAATCGGACGGCGTTCTCCGCGACCTGCTGACGCAGGTGGCCGAGGCCTTCGTGCGCGCCCGGCAGGCCGAGGAGCGGATCCGTCTCGCCGAAGAGATGGAGGCGCAGGCGCGGCAGCTCGCCGAGGCGATCGAGCGCCGCTACCAGGCCGGAGACGTCGCGGTCCTGGAGGCCAACCTGGCGCGCAGCGCGCTCGCCCGCGCCACCTCCGATCGCGCGGCCGCCGAGGCGAGCCGCAGCGGGGCGCTCCTGGAGCTGAAGCGGCTCCTCGGGGTGCCGGCGGGAGAGACCTTGCGTCTCATCGGCGACCTGCTCCCCCCACCGCCGGGCGAGCCCGGGATCCTCCTGCAGGCCGCGCGCGGCCGGCCGGAGGTCCGCGTGCGCGCGGCGGAGCTCGCGGAAGCCGAGGCCGCACTGCAGGCGGCGCAGGCGGAGCGGCGTCCCGACCTCGGGGTCTCTGCGCGCTACGAGCGCGAGGAAGGGGACGGGACGCTCTTCGCCGGCGTGCGCCTCACGCTTCCCCTCGCGAACCGGGGTCAGGGACTGGCCCAGGAGGCCGTGGCTCGCCGCAGCCGGCTCTCCCTGGAGCAGGAGATGACCCTCCGCGCGGTGGACGTGGAGGTGGAGGGCGCGCTCGCCGCCTACGGGAGCGCGCGCGCGGCGGTGACCGTGCTGCGGGAGGACGCGCTCCCCCAGCTCGAGGAGAACGAGCGCCTGTCGGCGCGCAGCTACGCGGTGGGGCAGATCGGGCTCGCCGAGTACCTGCTGATCCGGCGCGAGCTGCGGGAGACGCGGGCCGTCTACCTGGACCGCCTGCTGGAAGCCGCCCTGGCCTGGATCCGCCTGCAGGCGAGCACGGGAGGTTTGTCATGAAGCGCCTCGGATTCGCTCTGATCGTGGCCTGCCTGCTGGGCTGCGGCACTCCCCGCGAGGACGGGCACGACGCGCACCCCGAGGGGGAGCAGGGACACGGGAAGGACGCGCCGGCGGGGGAAGGCCTGCTCGAGATCGATCCCGGGATGCTGCGCGACCTGCGCATCACGACCGCTCCCGCCGCACGCCGGAGCGGCGGGGAGGAGGTGCGCCTCCTCGGCGAGCTGACCGCCAACCGCGAGCGCTACGCCGAGGTCGGCACCCCCATCGAGGCCCGGGTGGAGCGGCTCCTGGTGCAGCCCGGGGCGCGCGTCCGCGCCGGGACCGGGCTGGCCGAGCTGCGCAGCCCCGAGCTCGGCCGGGCGCGGGCCACGGTGCTGGCGGCGCGCGCGCGGGCCGAGCTCGCGGAGCAGGCGCTGGCGCGCAAGCGCGGCCTCGCCGCGGAGCGGATCGCGCCCCAGCGGGAGGTGGAGGAGGCCGAGGCGGAGGCCAAGACCGCGCAGGCGGAGTTGCAGGCGGCGGAGGCCTCGGTGCGGGCCACGGGGGCGGAAGGTGCCGAGGGTGCCGGGTTCGTGCTGCGCTCGCCGATCGCGGGGACCGTCCTCGAGCGCCGCGCCACTCGCGGCCAGATGGCGAGCCCCGCCGAGCCCCTCTTCACGGTGGGAGACCTGGGGACGCTCTGGCTGATGGCGCACGGCTTCGAGCGGGACGCCCTGCGCATCCCGCTCGGTGCCCAAGCCGAGGTCGCCTTCGCCGCACTGCCGGGCCGCGCCTTCGCTGGGAAGGTGGCCGCGATCGGCACCGAGGTGGATGCCGGGTCGCGCACGCTCCCCATCCGCATCGATCTCGTGAACGACGGGGGCCTCCTGCGTCCCGGCATGTCCGCCACGGCGGTCGTGCCCGTGGGGGAAGCGGAGGAGGCCGTGGTCGCCGTCCCCGCGGCGGCCCTCCAGCGCCTGGCGGAGAGCTGGTGCGTCTTCGTGCCGCACGGCCCGGGAAAGTTCGAGGTGCGGCCGGTGGGCCGAGGCCGAGATCTCGGCGGCAGCGTCGAGGTCCTGAACGGCCTGGCCGAGGGGGAGATGGTGGTGCTGGAAGGTGCGTTCCTGCTCAAGGCCGAGGTGGAGAAGTCCCGGGGCGAGGGCGAGGAGCACGCGCACTGAGGAGGAGCCCGTGACCGAACGCATCATCCGCGCCTGCTTCGGCAAACCCTTCCTCGCCCTCCTGCTCGTCGGCGCCGCCGTCGTGCTGGGGGCGATCGCCTTCCAGGGCCTCCAGCGGGACGTCTTCCCCGACCTTTCCGCGCCGGTGTTCAACGTCATCGTGCAGAACCCGGCGATGGGTGCGGAGGAGCTGGAGACGGGCATCGCCATCCCCCTGGAGTCCGCCCTGGCGGGGCTGCCCGACGTGCGCCGCATCCGCTCCGCGTCCCAGCTCGGGGTGGCGCAGGTGACGGTGGAGTTCTTGCCCCAGGCCGACTACTACCGCTCCCGGCAGCTGGTGGCGGAGCGGGTGGGGCAGGCGGCGTCCGAGCTCCCGCCGGGGACGGACGCCCCGCTCGTCTCCAGCCTCACCGGACGCCTGAACGAGATCTACGAGTTCACGCTGGAGGCGCAGCCGGGGGCGGCCGACCTCATGGCCTTGCGCGACCTGGCGGAGTTCGAGGTCAAGAATCGTCTCCTGGCCGTCCCCGGCGTGGCGGCGGTGGAGCGTCTGGGGGGCTACTTCCGGGAGTTCCAGATCCAGCTCGATCCCGAGCGCATGGCGGCGCGCGGCGTGTCGCTGGACGAGGTGCTGCACGGCGCCGAGGGGGCGAACGTGAACGCCGCCGGCGGGTTCGTGGTGGACGGACCCGTGGAATGGACGGTGCGGGCGGTGGGCCGGGCCCGGGGGGTGGACGACCTGCGCACCACCGTGGTCGCCATGCGGGGGACGACCCCCGTGCTCCTGGGCGATGTGGCCGACGTGCGCGAGGGTCCCGCGGTCCGCCGCGGCATCGCCCATCGCTTGAAGGGCGAGGTGGTGAGCTGCCGGGTGGTGAAGCAGTTCGGGGCCGACACCGTGGGGGTGGCGGCGGGCATCCGTGGTGCCCTGGAAGAGATCTCCCGCACGCTGCCGGAAGGGGTCGTCCTCCGCACCGTCTACGACCAGTCCTCCCTGGTCCGCTCGGCGCTGGGCGGGGTGGGGCGCGCGGTGCTCTTGGGTGCCGTG
>Ga0070695_100001066_pt1 | contig 14997 bp, 11 predicted proteins | sample KBSK1252metaG_FD_65471 | JGI IMG/M metagenome (GOLD analysis project Ga0070695, IMG submission 65471) | Corn, switchgrass and miscanthus rhizosphere microbial communities from Kellogg Biological Station, Michigan, USA - KBS K1-25-2 metaG | ecosystem: Host-associated > Plants > Roots >...
ACGCGCCCCAGCGGCCCAACAAAAAGGCGCCACGGTTCGGCCGTGGCGCCTTTGTTCGTGGTCGCGCTTTGGGGAGCGCAGGTTTAGGCGATCGGCAGGGCCACATAGCGCGTGGCCTCGCCGCCGCGCACGCGCATTAAGATCGAATGCTTGCCGGCCTTGCGCGCCTCACTGATGGCGGCGTTGACGTCGCTCGGCTTCGACACCGCCTTGCCGCCGGCGTCCAGGATAATGTCGCCCTGCTGCAGACCCTTATCGGCGGCGGCGCCGCTCGGATCCACGTTGACGACTACCACGCCTTGAGAGCCGGCACCCTCCACTTCGCTGGCCGGTGCCAAATACAACCCGAGCTTGGCATCGCTGGGGTTGCCACCGGGCTCGCGGCGGTCCTGGTTGGCGACCTTCGCCTGGTCATCCGGGAAGGCGGCGGTCGTCACCGTGATGGCCTGCTCCTTGCCATCGCGCTTGACCTTCAAGATCAGCTGCTTGCCGGGAGCAACGCTGGCGATCTTGCGGGCAAGCTCGCGCGCATCCTTGATCTCGTCATCTCCCACCGCGAGCACCAAATCGCCGCTCTTGAGGCCGGCCTGGGCCGCGGGACCGCTTTGTTGCACATCATCGATCAAGGCGCCCTGGGCATCCTTGAGCCCCAGGCTATCGGCAATGTCGGCCGTCACCGGCTGCACCATGACGCCGATCCAGCCGCGTGCCACGGAGCCCTTGCTCCTGAGTTCGTCGGCCACGGTCTTGGCGGTATCGGCCGGGATGTCAAAAGCGATGCCGATGGAGCCGCCGGACGGGGAATAGATCGCGGTGTTGACGCCGATCACCTCGCCTTGCGTGTTGAAGGTGGGTCCGCCGGAGTTGCCTTTGTTCACCGGGGCATCGATCTGCAGATAGTCGTCATAGGGTCCCGAGCCGATGTCGCGGCCACTGGCGGAGACGATCCCAGCCGTCACGGTGCCGCCGAGACCGAAGGGATTGCCCATGGCCAGCACCCAGTCACCGACGCGCGGCGCGTGGGTGGCGAACTTGACGAACGGAAAGCTGCCGGACGACGACACCTTGAGTACGGCGAGGTCGGTCTTGGCGTCGGTACCCACCACCTTGGCGTCAAGCGTTTTGCCTTCGGTGGTCTTGATCTGCACGTTCTTGGCGTGATCGACCACGTGGTTGTTGGTTAGCACGTAACCATCGGCGGAAATGAAGAAGCCGGAGCCCTGGGCGCGCACCTTTTGCGCCGGCATGCCCTGGCCGTTCCCGAACTGGCGGAAGAAGAACTCGAACGGCGAACCCGGGCCAAATGGGTTTTGGCCTTGGAATTCCTCGCCCTGACGTCCGCGGCCGGGCAACTGCGCGACGTTGCCGATCTCGGCATCCACGTAGACGGAGACGACGGTCGGCTTGAGGCGCTCCACCAGGTCGGCGAAGCTCGGCATCGCCACGGCGGGAGGAGCGGTGGTCTCGGCGGCCAGCGCGCTGGTGCCGGACATGAGGCCGGCGCCGTGATCTGCGGGCGTGAAAGTTACGAGCGCGCCCGCCGCGGCGAGCATGCCGAGGCCCGCGACGGCACTCAGCCCGCGCCGAGACAGGCGCATGCGGAATGACGGTTGTGGGGTTGGTTGATCGGGATCTATGGCCATTACGCGTCTCCTAGAAGAGTGCAACAATTTTGTCCCTCGGGTGACAGAGGAAGTGACCCATTCTCCCGTTAGATATGCGCGCGGCCGCCCTCGCAAAGGTATGGTTCGATTACACTTTGGACAGAGTGGATTACAAATTGGACACCTCGGCGTGACCGGAGCCGTTTGGCCCGCGCCGTTGTCGTGTGCGCTGGCGATGCCGCCTTGCATCACAGCGGCGCCAGGCCGCAGCTGCAAATGGTCGCAACGCCTCCGCCAAAACGATGGGCCTTGCCCGCTGCTGGATTAGCGGGCGGGTGAAAGCGGGCGCCTAGAGGCTCGGGGCTCAGCGCCGCTGCAGCAACGATCCGCCCCTGCAGCAATGAGGGTGCAACCCGTGTCCTATGGCACATGCGCAAGGGGGCGCTTGCGGACGGCGGCGCTCGCCTTAGCTCGTTCGCGCTCAGCCAAAGATGCGCTCGCCCTGGAGGTCGATCATCTGCTTGGCCTTGGACACTGTGAAGGCGATCGCATCCTCCCGGCTCGGATAGGTGTCGGCACGGATGAAGTTATGCTGCTTCAGCCCTTCGGGCGTGTCCTTCTCGATGCTGCCGGCGGTCTGATACTGGCTGCCCGAGAGGTAGGGGGCGGGGCGGATCCGGTAGCCCTTGTAGTCCACGGTCTCGATGGCCGGTTGCGTGCCGCCGGCTTGCCCGCCCGCCAGGCGGGCCCATAGCGATTTGAGGTTCGAAAACATGTCGCAGGTCCGATCTGTCGGCAGCGATTGTCGCGCCTCGCGCCAAGCCTGTCCAGCACCCGAACGGGGTTAGGCCGGCATCGCGCCCGCGCGCCGCGAGCGTGCCCGACACAAAAAGCATCGGCCCCAAGGTGCCTTGGGAGGTGCCTTGGGACCGATGCAACCCTTGCCGTCCGGGGGCGGGGATGCGACCCGCCCCCGGGGCTTTTGCTTCAGGCCAGCTGATCGCCGATCGGCAGCTGGCGCAGCCGCTTGCCGGTAGCGGCGAAGATGGCGTTGAACAAGGCGGGCGCGAAGGGTGGGACCCCCGGCTCGCCGACCCCGCTCGGGGGCACGTCGATGGGATTGTCGACGATGTGCACGCGCGTATCCTTCGGCGACTCGTCGATGCGCACGAGCTGGTAGTCGTTAAAGTTAGTCTGCTCGATGGCACCGTTCTTGGCGGTGACCTCGCTGTACTTGGCGAGCGTCAGTCCCATCACCGCGGCGCCCTCGATTTGCGACCGCACCCGCTCGGGGTGCACGCAGAAACCGCAATCGATCGCGGTATCGACGCGAGGGATCGTGATCTTTCCCTTCTCGCCGACTTCAACGTGTACGACGGTTGCAATGTAGCTGACAAAGCTGCGGTGCGCGGCGATACCGAGCCCCTGACCCTTCGGCAGCTTCTTGCCCCATCCCGCCTCCTTGGCGGCGAGTTCGGCCACCCTTCGCAACCGCGCCGTCTGGATCGGATAGGTCTCGAAGGGTTCACCGTAGTTCCACCACGGCTTGGTGGTGACCTGCTCGCGCGGGTCGATGACGCGGTCCGGGCCGATCAGCTCCAGCAGGAAGTCTTTGGGATCCTTACCCAGCTGGTGGGCGATTTCGGCCACGAAGGATTGCGTCGACCATGCGTGCACCACGTTGTTGACCGACCGGAACCAGCCGATGCGAACGTGACTCTGCGCCTCCCCGCTCTCCATGCGAATGTTGGGCACGTCGAAGGGGGTGTCGACCCAACCCATGCCGAGCTCGATGTCGAAGGGATGCTTCGGATCGGGCGCAAAGGTGGACAGGATCGACGGCGCCGCGCTGCGATGCCGCCAAGCAACGACCTTGTTGTTGGCGTCGAGGCCTGCCTCGAAGCGTTCTGCGGTCACGGTATGATAAAAACCGTGCTGCAGGTCATCCTCGCGCGTCCATACCACCTTGACCGGCGTGCCGCCCATCTCTTTGGACAGCAATGCCGCCTCGATGGCAAAGTCGCACTTGGATTTGCGCCCGAACCCGCCGCCGAGCAGCGTGGCGTGAACCACCATCTCCTCGGGCTTGATGCCAAGCGCTTTGGCGATATCGTCACGCGCCCCGCCGGGGCTCTGCACCGGGGCCCACACTTCCCACTTGCCATTCGTCATGCGTGCCGCGGCCGCCGGAGGCTCCATGGTCGCATGATGAATATGGGGAGCGTAGTATTCGGCCGTGATGACCTTGGCAGCAGATGCCAGGGCCTTGTCCACATCGCCGACATTGCGTTCGACCTTGCCGGGTTTTTTGACGCTCTCCTCGAGTTGGGCGCGATAGGCCTTGGAGTCGTAGACCTTGTTGGGTCCCGCATCCCAGGTGATCTTGAGCGCCTCGCGACCCTTGAGAACCGCCCAGGTGCTCTTGCCGATGACGGCGACGCCGCCCAACGGGTTGAACTTGTAGGGCGCCGGGGTCGGCTGCAGGGTGACGATCTTTTCGACGCCCGGCACTTTCATGGCCGCACTGCTGTCGAGGCTGGCCACTTTGCCGCCGACGACGGGCGGCCGCGCAACGACGGCGAACTTCATGCCCGGCAGCATGATGTCCTGTCCGTAGACGGCATGCCCAGTGGTGATGTCCACCTGGTCGGTCGGGCGAACGTTGCCCTTGCCGATATAGCGGAAGGCACTGGGGTCCTTGAGCTTGATCTTGTCATCCGCCGGCACCGGCAAGGCGGCGGCATCGGCGGCAAGCTCGCCAAAGCCCAGCTTGCGGCCGGACGGCTTGTGCACGACTTCGTGCACCTGCGTTTCGACCTCGCTGACGTCGACCCCCCACTTCTTGGCAGCGGCCGTTTCCAGCATCTGCCGCGCCGCGGCGCCACATTGGCGCATCGGCTGAATGAAGTGGCGCACGCTGCGGGAACCGTCGGTGTCCTGGTTGCCGTAGGTCTTCTCATCGCCGGGCGACTGCACGACACGGACGCGCGCCCAGTCGGCGCCCATCTCATCGGCAACCATCATTGGCAGCGCGGTACGTGCCGCGCCCGTCCCCATTTCGGCGCGGGCGGCGACGATGCTGACGATGCCATCATTGCCGATCGAGACGAAGATCTTCGGGTCGGAGACGACGCCATTTGGCATGGCGGAGGCGCCGGTCGGATAGCCGGCAAGCGCGCCCTTGATGCCTACTAGCTGGGCGGCAAGCACCAGCCCGCCTGTGGCGGCCACGCCCTTCAACAGATGGCGGCGGCTGACGTTGCTGATCGTGATTTTGCTATGCGTGCTGAGCTCTGTCATGTCACGCCCCCTTAGCAGCGGCGCGAACGGCCGCGTGGATGCGTTGATAGCAGCCGCAGCGACAGAGGTTTCCGGCCATGCCGGCGGTGATCTCCTCGTCGGTCGGCGCCGGTTTTTTCGCCAACAGCGCCGCTGCCTGCATGATCTGGCCGGTCTGACAGTACCCGCACTGGGGCACACTGACCTCGCGCCAGGCAACCTGGACGGGATGCTCGTGCTTGGGATGCAGGCCTTCAATGGTGGTGATGGCCTTGCCGGCTGCTTCCGACATCTGCACCATGCACGCACGCTGGGCCGCGCCGTCGATATGCACCGTGCAGGCGCCGCACAGGCCGACGCCGCAACCAAACTTGGTCCCGGTTATGGCCAGCTCGTCGCGCAGGTACCACAGAAGCGGCATCGACGGATCTCCATCGTAGGCGCGCTCCTGTCCATTCACCCGTAAGTTTGCCATTGATTAACCTCCTTGGCCGCAGTTCCCGTTAGGCGAGGCGCTCATGCGATCGCGCCGCCAGCCTGACACACGCCAGCCTGGCACACGCCAGCCTGGCAGAACGATGACGTGGACCCTCTTATTTCGTGGCCGACAATTTTCCGGCGGTCGCTATCATCGGCGCCACAGGCATGGCGCCGATAGCCGAGCTGCAAGGCGTTTTGAAAGATCCTAAACCGGGGTCCTGGTGTTTACTGTACTTCGGATTTCAAGGGGTCGTTGTGGCGAGCACGATCACAAGCGCGTGACGTGTGGGCCGCCACTGCGGCCACCGGGCCCAATGCACCCGGGGACGCCGCCCACCACAGCCGTCGGGTCATGGGGTCCGCGCCGCACCGGCACTATTGTGCATGCGGGCGACGCTCGTCCTGGTTTTGTGGACAAATCTGCGCCGGGTCCTCGGCGCGCTGGTCGTGGTATGCCAGGGCGAAGGAGATAGATACCCTTAGCCGGTGGTGGCGGCATTGCCGTGAGGCCGCGATGCCCGCCGCGGCAGCCCGATCCCCTCAGCAAAGCCCGCAAAAATATCCTCACAAAAATGCCAGCGCGCTGGCGCCGCCCGGCGGCGCTGGCGCGGCGCCGGCGGCGAGAATCAGTTACTTGCCCCTAAATGCTTGGCGCCACGCGTGGCGGCCTTGGGGTCGAGGGGGGGCGAGGGGCAAGCGTGGCCAATCTGGTCATTTGCCTAGACGGCACCTGGAACAATGCCGACAGCGCGGCGCCGCAAACCAATGTGGCGATCCTGTCCGATTTGGTCGACCTCAAGCGCACCGGTAACAGCGCGCAGCAGCTCTATTACGATCCGGGCGTGGGTACGGGCGGCAATCTCTTGCAACGCCTGGCCGGCGGCTTCACCGGTCAGGGTCTAAGCGCCAACATTCTGAGTGCCTATCGCTTCCTCTCGCTCGCCTATCGTCCCGGCGACAACATCTATTTGTTCGGCTATTCCCGCGGCGCCTTTACGGTGCGCAGCCTGTGCGGCTTTATTGCCGCCAGCGGCCTGTTGCGCGCGGAGGCGTGTGACAAAGACAACCTCAACTTTGCCTGGCGCTACTACCGTACCAGGCCCAAGGAGCGCTTCCCCTCCGATCATGCCAAGCTGCGCGCCATGAGCTATGCCGACGTGCGCATTCGCTTCTTGGGCGTGTTCGATACCGTCGGCGCGCTGGGCATTCCCCGCAAATGGCTGAACTGGCTCGGGCGCCGGTCATTCCAGTTTCATGACACCGAACTGTGCAGCATCGTCGATCACTCCTGTCACGCCCTTGCCATCGACGAGCACCGCATGGAGTTCGAGGCCGCGGTCTGGGACGTACCGCGGCGTGGGGGCTATCAAACGGTCGAGCAGGTTTGGTTTCCCGGCGTGCACGCCAATATTGGTGGCGGTTGCGACGATAAGGGCCTATCGGACTTGACGCTCGACTGGATGCTCAAGCGCGTCCGGCGCTATTGTCCGGAACTCGCCTTGCGGTCCGTGCGCCTCGAGCCCGATCACCGCGGCGTCATCTATGAACCGCGCACGTGGCTTTACTGGCGCAGCATCCGCCGGCCGCTCATTCGCATTATCAACCGCTGCCCGATAAAGCCCGGGGCGCTGCGCATTCGCTTGGCTCGGGTGCGACCGCATTCGCACACCATCGGCGAGATGCTGCATTGGAGCGCGCTGTTGCGCTATTTAGAAACGCGCAAGCTGCCGGCCAAGAGGCGCTATGCTCCAATCAACCTGGTGGCGGCCCTGGAAAGCGCCAAGCGCGGGGCGACGTTGATCGTCGGCCCTGATGGGGAGCCGGGGCCCTATTTGATAGCGCCGGCGGTGATGCGGCCCCTCGACGCCCCCGCGTCTCGGCTCGAATATCACTGATGTTCCGGGGCGCTGGCCACCAGCGCTCATTGCGCTGGCGCCGTCCAGCTCTTGTAGTCGGCCTCCGACACGCTCGGCAGCTTCTTCACGAACGCCACGATCTGCCAGAGCTCGTTGTCGGGAACGCCGGCCTTGGCGAAGGACGGCATGCCGGTCATGCGGATCCCGTTTTTCACCACCCAGAAGAGCGCCGCTGCATCGCGCTCAGCGGCGATCTCCTTGAGGTCAGGCGGGCCGGGATTGAGCCCCTCGGAAAACTTGGACCAGTCGACACCCGGCGCGCCGTGACAGGTGGGGCAACCGTGCTTGGCGAATTGGCGCGCCCCATTGCTGATGGTGGCGGCCTCCTCCAGCGCCATCGGCGGCTTGTCATGGGCGCGACGGGCAATGGAGGCGGTGCGAACGCGGGTCAGGGCCGCCACCACCGGCGCGGGGTCCTCCCAGCTGGCCCCGACGTCGAAAAAGCCAGCAAAGAAATAGCCACCCACGAGGATGACGCCGATGATCGCTAGCAGGCCGATAAACGCCAGGAAACGCATGGGGGCCTCGCAATCCTTGGGGGCGCGCCGCCGCACGCGCCGATGCGGATCCTCGTTCAACGCCAAAAGCCGGCCGTTGGATCCGGCCTGGGCGTGCGCGCGTTGCCGGCGCTCCGATTAGGCCGGCGAGCGCCGGCTAACCCTTGCCCCTGGGCACGCAAACGCGTCTCTGTGAAGATAGACGCCGCCTCTTTAGGATTTCGCCGACGCCGCGACGGGCGCGCCTCGCGCTGGGGAAATGGGCTGGGCGGCCCCGGGGCGCCAGGCAGCCCGGCAGAGCCCATCCACGTGAGGCAGGGTTCACCCTTCCTGCTGCGGCCCCGGCAGCAGGTCGGCGCCCCGGGGGGCAACTGGTTGGACCCTTCGAAAGCGCCCTAGTTGTCGAGGAAGGAGCGCAGCTTGCGGCTCCGGCTCGGGTGCTTGAGCTTGCGCAGCGCCTTGGCCTCGATCTGGCGAATACGCTCGCGCGTCACCGAGAATTGCTGGCCCACTTCCTCCAGGGTGTGGTCGGTGTTCATGCCGATGCCGAAGCGCATCCGCAGCACGCGTTCCTCGCGAGGTGTGAGGGAGGCCAGCACCCGCGTGGTCGTCTCGCGCAGGTTGGACTGGATCGCCGCATCAATGGGCAACAGGGCGTTCTTGTCTTCGATGAAGTCGCCGAGGTGGGAGTCTTCCTCGTCGCCAATCGGCGTCTCGAGCGAGATCGGCTCCTTGGCGATCTTGAGCACCTTGCGCACCTTCTCCAGCGGCATCGCCAACTTTTCGGAGAGCTCCTCGGGTGTCGGCTCGCGGCCGATCTCGTGCAGCATCTGGCGCGAGGTGCGCACGATCTTGTTGATGGTCTCGATCATGTGCACGGGGATGCGAATGGTGCGCGCCTGATCGGCGATCGAACGCGTGATCGCCTGTCGGATCCACCATGTGGCGTAGGTCGAGAATTTGTAGCCGCGGCGATACTCGAACTTGTCGACCGCCTTCATCAGCCCGATGTTGCCTTCCTGGATCAGGTCAAGGAACTGCAGGCCGCGATTGGTGTACTTCTTGGCAATGGAGATGACGAGGCGCAGGTTGGCCTCCACCATCTCCTTTTTGGCCTGGCGGGCCTCCCGCTCGCCCTTCTGCACGGCCTTGACGATGCGACGGAACTCGGTGATTTCGAGGCCCGTTTCGGAGGCGAGCGTGCGGATGTCGTCGCGGATGGTGTCGATTTGGCGCTTTTCGTGCTTGATGAACTGCGACCACTTCTTGTTGGCGCCGGACATGCGCTCGATCCAACCCTGGTCGAGCTCGTTGCCGAAGTATTCGTCGATGAACTGTTGGCGCGGCACGCCGTAGCTGTCGGCCAGCCGCATCAAGCGTCCTTCGAGGGCCACCAGCTTTTTGTTGATGCCGTAGAGCTGCTCGACCAGGCTCTCGATGCGGTTGTTATTGAGCGAGAGACTTTTGACGTCCTTGATGATCTCGTCGCGCAGCTTGTCGTAAGCCTTTTGCTGCTGGCGATTGAACTGCTCGCTCGCCACCTGCATTTCGACTTTCTTGTCCTGCAGCTTGCGCAGCTTTTTGTAGGTATTGGCCACCGAGTCGAAGGTCTCGAGCACCTTGGGCTTGAGCTCGGCTTCCATGGCGGCGAGCGAGAGGGCGTTCTCATAGTCGTCCTCGTCGTCGAGTTCGCCCTCGGGCGGCGCGCCCTCGCCGTCGCCATTGAGGTCCTCGCCGTTGGCATGCGCGTGCGGCGCCGGTGCGCCGGGCTGCGGCGACACGATGGGAGGCGGAACGGCCTTGGCCTCGGGGCCTTCGTAGGTTGCCTCCAGATCGATGATGTCGCGCAGTAGGATCTTCGCGTTCATCAACTCGTCGCGCCAGATGATGATGGCCTGGAAGGTCAGCGGGCTTTCGCACAGGCCTGCGATCATGGCCTCGCGCCCCGCCTCGATCCGCTTGGCAATGGCAATCTCACCCTCGCGCGACAGCAGTTCCACCGAGCCCATATCGCGCAAGTACATGCGCACCGGATCATCGGTGCGCTCGGAGGGCTCCGCTCGGGCCTGGACCACGGAGGGCACGCTGGGCGCGGTGATGGCGCGGCCCGTATCTTCGTCATCACTGCTGGCATCGTCGGCTTCCGCCGGTGCGCCTGCGTCCTCTTGATCCTCGCTCTCAACCACGGTGATGCCCATGTCGGACAGCATCGACATGGTGTCCTCGATCTGCTCGGAGGAGACCTCCTCCGACGGCAGAACGGCATTGAGTTCGTCGTAGGTGACGTAGCCGCGCGCCTTGGCGGTCTTGATGAACCGCTTGACGCCGGCATCGGACAGATCAAGGAGAGGACTATCCTTCTCCGGCGCTTCCGATTGGTTGGGCACTTGGTCTTCGGACTTCTGCATCGCCATGTAGAGGGCTCCGGGGCCGCGCTTGCCGTGGATGCGCACGCATCGCTAATTCAACAAAACTGTGCGGTGGCTTGCTTCGGCGCGCCAATGCGCAACGGCAAACCACCCCGATCAGGCGGGCTACCCCGCCGGGTGAGAACCTGTCGATGAAACCCACTGAGGCAGATGTGCCAGGGCCGGAGCAAAGCTCGGGTTGCCCATAATGTGGGAATCGTAGCAGGCATACACAACTTCCGCCGCATTTCCTACCGTTTGTTTCTGCGGGTGTTCCTTCTTACGCGATGCGGGTTTCCCGCACCTTATGCCGCCTGCCGCCTACCGGGATCCAGACCTCGGCGAAATCCCCATTTTGTGGGGGTTGGCGGGGGGTGGGCTGTAAACTTCGTTCAGTCTTGACCCTCCACCGATCGCAACGCCTCGAGCAGCTGTTGCTGAATTTCCACAATTTGCCCAAAAGCGATCTCGGACGGCTCGGCGGCGTAGGCCTGTTCCAAGCCCTGCAAGTGGCGCTTTAGCTCGGTTTGGGATTTGTGCATGGCGAGCGCATGCAACCACCCGGTCTCCACCTCCGCTGCCGCTGTCCCAGGTTCGGCAAACTTGTCGCCCTTGTGCGTGATGGCTCGCTCGGCCGTGGCAATCATGCGGTCGAGACCGTTGGCGCTCAGTTGGGTGCGTATTTGCATGGCGTCAAGAGGTGTACCCTGACTGAGCAGCCCCAAGAGCCCGTCGCGCAGGGCGCGCAAAGGCTTGGCCGTCAGCGGCAACTGGGCGACCTCTTCGCAATGCTGCTCGAGCAGCCAGGGATGGTTCAGCAACGCTAGAACGAGGAGCGCTTCGCGCGTCGGTACCGGCAGGCTGCGCTCTGCCAGCTCGTTGCTGCGGACCGGCGGCGGAGCGGCGGCGGCGGCGCGCGGCAGGCCCCCCAGGCGCGTGCGTTCGCTGGCGCGCACGGCCAGGCGCCAGTCGAGCTGCGCATTATTGCGGCGCCGATCGGTGAGGCCTGGTGCGCGTCGCCCGTCGTTGCCCGCGTTCGCGCGCGTCAGCTTGGATGTTCGGGCCCACAGGACGGCGCGCAGCTCGCGCTCATAGTGTTCGCGCACGCCGCGATCGGCGATGCGCGCGACCAAGGCTTTCAGGCGTGCGTCGAAGGAGGCGCGCTGCTCGGGCGTCGCCGTTTCCCCCCGACGCTCCTCGCGCTCGACCAGCATATCGAACAGCGGTCGGGTCTTGTTCAGCACCTCGGCGAAGGCCGTGGCACCGTGCTGGCGGATCAGCTCGTCCGGGTCGAGCCCGTCGGGCAGGAAGGCAAAGGAAACGCTGTGGCCAGGCGTCAAGAGCGGCAACACGGTTTCGACCGCCCGGAAGGCGGCGTTGCGACCGGCCGCGTCGCCGTCGAAGCACAGCACGGGCACGGGGGCCAAGCGCCACAGCAGCTGCAGCTGGCTTTCGGTGAGCGCGGTGCCGAGGGGGGCAACCGTTTGGGCAAAGCCGGCCTCGCTCAAGGCGATCACGTCCATGTAGCCTTCAACGACGATGATCTGAGCCTTGTCGAAGGCAGGACCGCGGGCATTGGCGGCATTGAACAGCACGCTGCCCTTGTGGAAAAGCGGCGTGTCGGGGGAGTTGAGATACTTGGCAGGCGTCTCGGCGGCAAGCGCGCGGCCACCAAAGGCGATGACGCGACCCTTCTGGTCGCTGATCGGAAATATGACGCGGTGTCGGAAGCGGTCGTAAGCGACGGGGATGTCCTGGCCGCTGATCTGCATGCCGGCGGCGGCCATGTCCCGTCCGGAGTAGCCCGCCTTGGCCAAATGGTCCTTGAGCGCCGATCGGCTGTTGGGAGCGTAGCCCAAGCGAAAGCGCGCGACGGCTGCGGCCGTGAGGCCGCGGCGCTCGAGGTAGCGACGGGCCTCGACGCCGGCGGCGCCGGCAAGCTGCGCCTCGAAAAAGCGGCAGGCAGCCTCCAGCAGCGCATAAAGGCGGGTGCGCTCATCGTGTTGCTCGGCCTCGAGGTGGGAGACCTTCGGCATGGCAATGCCGGCTTCCTCGGCCAGCCGTTCCACGGTTTCGGGAAAGCTCAAGCCCTCGGTCAGCATCACGAATTTAAAGATGTCGCCGTTCTGGCCTGAGGCAAAATCAAACCACGAGCCCTTCTGATCGTTGACAAAAAACGAGGGCGTTTTCTCCTGCTTGAAGGGCGACAGGCCCTTGAGCTCGCGGCCGGCGCGCTTGAGGGAAACCTTGCGCCCCACCACCTGGCTGACAGGCAGCCGCGTGCGGATCTCATCAATCAGGGAAGGCGGAAAGCGCATGAGGGCCCCAAGCCGCCGCAGCGATCGACCACGTCACATACGTGATTCGCGCGCAAAGCCCTTGCCGGGCGAGGAAAAGCGCCGAGCGGGGCCACCGCTTTCCACAGCCTCTCGGCCGGGCCGGCCGGCTGGTCGATTGGGAGCCTGGCGACGTGCGGGAGGCCAGCGGGCCGTCGCCTGGCGGCCACCGCGCCCACTCAAGGAGCGGCGGCCAACAGCTCCTTAACCAGCGCGCTCACCTTGCCAAAATCCATCTGGCCGGCATGGCGCGCCTTCAGGGCAGCCATCACTTTGCCCATGTCGCGGGGAGCGGTTGCTCCAACATCCTTGATCACCGCGGCGATCGCCGAGCGCACCTCCTGATCGCCCAGTTGCTTGGGCAGGAACTCCTCGATCACCTCGATTTCGTTGGCTTCCTGCTGGGCCAAATCCTGGCGGCCGGCCTTTTGGTAGATGGCGAGCGAGTCGCGGCGCTGCTTGAGCATCTTCTGCAGCACGGCGGCGACCTCTTGCTCGGAGAGCTTGTCGGTGCGCGTGGCGATTTCGCGCTCCTGTAGGGCGGCGCTGATGAGGCGCAGCGCTCCGAGGCGGGCCTTATCCCGCGCCTTGAGCGCTGCCTTGGTTTCCTGATTGAGACGATCGCGCATGGGTCAAGCTCCGCCGCTGCCGCGGCTGATGTATGGCCGGCGCCGGTCGCTCGCAAGCCTGCGGCGCACTCAAGCCTTGCCGGCAAGGCGGCCGAGCCTCTCGGCCGTCGTCGGGTCGGCCGGAAAGAAGGCCTCAAGCGCGAGCTCGGAAAGCGTGATCTCGAGGGGGGTGCCGAACACGGTGGTGGTACTGAAAAACGATAACACGCCACCCTCGCTGACGAGGCGAAAGGGGATCACCACGCCGCCGAAGTCGCCGCTGCCATCGGGTGGCCGGCCGCCGCTGGCGGGGGCCGGGTAGCTGCGAAGTTCGTCCAGCAGGTCGGCAAGCACGGGATCGGCGCTCACGTCCAGCTGCCGTCGCAGGCGCTCGAGCAGATGCTGGCGCCATTGCGCCAGATTGGCGATGCGCGGTGCCAGCCCCTCCGGGTGCAGGCTGAGGCGCAGCACGTTGATGGGGGGGACGAGCAAACTTGGGGCGGCGCCGCCCAGCAGCCGCTCGAGCGCGCGGTTGGCCGCAATGAGCTGCCAGTGGCGGTCGACGGCGAGGGCCGGATAGGGCTCGTGGCCCGTCAGCACGAGGTCGATGGCGCGCCGCGCCGAGCGCAGCTGTGGATCCTCCAGCTGCCGTTCCGGGAAGATCGGGGCGAAGCCGGCCGAGACCAGCAGCACGTTGCGATCCCGCAAGGGTATCTCGAGCCGCTCGGCCAAATGCAGAACCATATCGCGACTGGGCTGCGACCGACCGGATTCCACAAAGCTCAGGTGCCGGGTTGAGATTTCCGCTTCGCTGGCGAGATCGAGCTGGCTCATGCGGCGGCGCTGGCGCCAGGCGCGCAGGTGATCGCCGATCGATCTGGAGGTGTCCATGGCGCGAACGATAGCCCAAGCCAGAAAGACGCTCCATTACCTCCGGCGTAATCGACTTGAGCCTGCGGCCGGCGAAGGATGGCGCCACATCACCACAACAGGAGAGCGTCATGACCGATACGCCAGCAGGATCGGGTTACATCTACGTGGAAATGACGATCCACGACCCGGAGCGTTTCAAACAGTATACCGCGCTGTCGGCGCCGGCGGTGCACGCGGCCGGAGGTTGGTATCCGGTAGCCGGCGTTAAGCCCGAGGTGCTCGAAGGCGCCTTTGCCGCCGATCGCGTCGTTTTGGTGGAGTTCGACAGCCTCGAGCGCGCCCGGGCCTTCTATCACTCCGCCGCCTATCAGGCGGCCAAGCTGAAGCGCGCCGGCGCCGCTGATTTCAAGATGCTGCTGCTGGGGGGCGCGGCACGACGGCAGCGTTGAGGTTGGCGCCTATCTCGCTACTATGCCGCGGTCGAGCAAACCGAAAGGAAACGGCGCCATGGGCATGGTCGAGGGCAAGGTCGCAATCATTACGGGGGCGACCAGCGGCATCGGTGCGCGCACGGCCGAGCTGTTCGTGGCCGAAGGTGCCGACGTCGTCTTTACCGGACGGCGCAAGGCCGAGGGCGAGGCCGTTGCCGCTAGGATCGGCAAGCGGGCGCAGTTTGTCGCGGCCGATGCAACCTCCGAAGACGATTGGAAGCGGGTGATCGACCATACCGTCAAGGCTTTTGGCCGCATCGACTGCCTCTTCAACAATGCGGGCGGTCCGGCGCCGACGGGGAGCATCACCAGCGTGCCGGTCGCGGGGTTCGATGCGGCCATGGCGCTGCTGGTGCGATCGGTGATGCTCGGCATGAAGCATGTGGCGCCGATCATGCTGCAGCAGCGCTCGGGCAGCATTATCAACAACGGCTCGATTGCTGCCCATCAGACCGGGCGATCCAGCTCCATGGTTTACGGCGCCGCCAAGGCGGCCGTGAACCAT
>Ga0070695_100001067_pt1 | contig 14995 bp, 13 predicted proteins | sample KBSK1252metaG_FD_65471 | JGI IMG/M metagenome (GOLD analysis project Ga0070695, IMG submission 65471) | Corn, switchgrass and miscanthus rhizosphere microbial communities from Kellogg Biological Station, Michigan, USA - KBS K1-25-2 metaG | ecosystem: Host-associated > Plants > Roots >...
ACTAACTTTCGCCGAATGAGCAGCAGCATGAGCTGCGAGGCGCCGACGAAGAAGCCGATCATCGCGACGAAGACGATCCACAGCGGCCACTGATAGAGAAACTCAGGCATCGTGGCTCGATTCCTTCGGTCGGCCGGACTTCCGCGGTGCTCGCAGCGTTCGAGTCAAAAGCTAACACAGGTCGTCGCGGGAGGGCCGGATCAGGGGCTTGAGTCATCCCACATGCTGGACACCCAGATGGGCTGCCCTCGTTGACAGCGAGTTGGGCGTATGCGAAGACCTCGAGTTCAGGCCTACGGGCGCGCTCCGCCTAACAGACATGGGGCGCCAGTCCACCCAAATCTCCCGGCGCCAGGAAGCACATTCGGGAGCGCCCGACTTGTAAGCGACCCGAGGGGCAGGTTAGCCTGCGCGCGGGAGGGGCGCTCATGACCCAGAAGCTGCTCACCGAGTTCGTCGGTACCCTGCTGTTCCTGTTCTCCATCAGCGCCGCGGTGCTCTCGGGAAGCCCCATGGCGCCCCTGGCCATCGGGGCAGCGCTGATGGTCGTCGTTTACATGGGGGGCCACGTCTCCGGAGGCCACTACAACCCTGCCGTTTCCCTGGCCGTGCTGATCCGGGGAAAGATGACTGCCGGCGACCTCCTTTCCTACTGGGTTGCTCAGATCCTCGGTGCCCTGGTGGGCTGCTTCCTCGCGTCCCTGGCCACGGGCAAATCGTTCGCCGTGATGCCGGGGGAAGGAGTCACCACGCTGGGCGCGGTTCTCGTCGAGGTCGTCTTCACGTTCGCCCTCTGCCTGGTGGTGCTGAACGTCGCCACGGCCAAGGCCACCGCAGGCAACTCGTACTACGGCCTGGCCATCGGTTTCACGATCGTGGTCGCGGCCTTCGGCGGCGGCCCCGTCTCCGGGGGAGCGTTCAATCCCGCCGTCGCCACCGGCGCCGCCATCAACAGCGTGATCCACGGCCAGGGCGCCGGCCCACTCTGGATGTACTGGGTCGGCCCGCTCCTGGGAGGCGTCCTCGCGGGCGGGACGTTCAAGCTGCAAAACCCCGGCGACTGAATCATTCCCCCACTGCCGAGATGCAGCCGGGGAGAGCTGGAGATGACCTCGCCCTAGAACGACACCACCAGGGTCGTCTTGAAGATCTGGTCCAGCTTCTCCTTGCGCACCCGCGTCTCGCCGAACGTGATCTCGCTGCCTCCCCCGGAGACCGTCTCGAAGAACTCGTCCCCGTTCCCCGGGATGCCATCGGGATCGCGGACCTCGACGCGCGCCACCACGTCCACGTCCTCCAGCGCCGGCTCGTGGTTGTACAGCCAGCGCAGGCTCACGCGCAGCGACAGCCACTTGCCCATGGCCACCGACAGCGCGTTCGTCATCTCCGACGACCAGTCGTTCTGGTCGGCCAGGCTAACGTTGACCGTCCAGTCGTTGTTGTACGTGGTGTTGCTCCCGAACTTGTTGAGATAGGTCCAGGAGAGCCGCACGCCGGCGAACTGCTCGTCCTTCTCGGGGTCGGGGGTCTCCTCCTCGCGGTCGGTGTAGGACAGACCGTAGGAGGACTGGAACTTGAGGTCCTCGCGGTCGTACCAGAGGTGCCCCAGGCCGCCGAAGGCGATGTAGCGGTTCACGATGCCGGCGTCCTCGTTCCTGTCCCAGGAGGCGCCCGCGTGCCAGTTGAACTTCTTGCTGATCGTCCTGTCGTACCGTCCCTCCACGAAGTAGTTCTCGGCGTCCAGCTCGGAGGGTGGCTTGACCAGGGACGAGGTCAGCCCGGTCGGTGTCGCGCCGGGGTCCCACGTGAACCCCGGATCGACCTGCTCGAACCAGTCGTCGGAGGTGGCCGCGCGCAGCCCCTCCACCTTGAGTCCGAAGCGGTTCAGCGCCGTGCGTCGCGTCAGCAGGTTCTTGAATCCCAGGGTTTGAGTATTGGAGTTCCCTTCCGTCAAGACGACGCTCAGCTCCGCTTCGTTGGACCAAAGCTTTTGGGGGGCGGGGGTGGGCGCCGGTGTGGCCTGCTGTGCCGAGACGATTCCCGGGGCCAAGAGGGTCGCCGCCAGGACCGACAGACGTGTCATGGTCAACATGGGGCGTGAGTCTACCCAAGTCTCCCGGCGCCATGAAGCACTGTTCAGAAGCGCCCGACCCTTACAACCCCATGCACCCCTACGATCCTTGGGACCGCTGGCACGGACCGCCCCCTTCGCCTTTTCCTCTCCTTTGGCCCTTCTACTGGACCACGCGCGATGGTCGGCGGGGATGAATCGGGAATCCCTCAGGGCGGCGGTCGAGGATTTCGACCTCGTCGCCGATGGCGATCTGGCCAAGGACGCGTGGAACGCTGTTCCAGCCAAAGAGAACGCCCTTGATGCGCGGGTCCGCAGACATGCGCAGCGCTCCGAGCGCGCCGAGAGGCTCGCCGCCCATGGTGGCACCCGTCAGCTGGTCTCGGGTGGTGACGATGCAGCGGTCGCTGGGCTTGACGAGATCGAGTTCGGCCTCACCGATCTTGAGGCGGCGCCAAAAGTCCTCGGCCCAGGGCTCGTCGCTGTCGATGACCACGTTGGGGCGGAAGCGGCGCATGGTGATCGGTGCGCCGCCCCTGCGCTCGATTTCCTCGTTGACGGCGGCAAGGGAGCCGGTGGTGGCGACGAGCACGGGATAGGCGTCGGCGAAGCTCATGGGCAACGGCGGCGCCCAGATGCCTTCCTTCACGCGCTCGGCGCGGCTGTCCATGTAGGCGAGGCGCATCTCTTCGCCGAAGAACTTCGAGAGCCATTGCTGCGAAGGCTCATCGGCGAGTGCGGCGTCGACCTTGTTCTGCCAGATTGTGACCGCGAGGCGCGCGCCGCCATCGGGGCGCGCGACTTCGATCTCCGGCATGCCGGGTGCCGCGAGCTTGATGCCACCGGCGGTCGGCGTGGCGGTGATCGCGGCGAGCGACCCGTGCGAGCGCTGGGTGATGAATTGGCCGTCGGCGTTGGCGACGAGCCAACGGCGATCGTTCTCGAAACCGCGCGCGGTCAGCTGCGCGCGCTCGACGTCGAATGCACGGGTAGCTTTGAGAGGATAGAGATGGAGTGAAACGACGCGCATCTTTCCCCCTTCAGTTCCCCAGTGCCCGAGCCAGGTCCGCGACGAGATCCTCCGGATGTTCCAGTCCAACGGAAATCCGCAGCAATCCCTCCGGCGCCCTGGTGCCCTGCCCTTCCACCGATGCCCGGTGCTCGATGAGACTCTCGGGTCCACCCAGGCTGCTGGCGCGGATAAAAAGCTGGAGCCCATTGGCGACCGTCAAACGAGAGCATGCCTCCGAAGCCGTTCATCTGGCGGGCCGCGACCGCATGTCCCGGATCGGCGGCGAGCCCAGGGTAGTGCACCTTTGACGTTCTCGGGGCACCTGCGTACGTCGACATGGTCTTGAGATGGTGGTTCATCCGCTGGCCCAGTGCCGCGTGCGTCGTCACGCATCGTCACGGATTGTCACGCCCTGTCATGTGCTCACTCGCGATCTGGGGACAGCGAAGGGTCGTACAGAGTAGTGTCCCTGTCCGCCCCCTCACCCGTTGCTTCGAGACGTATGAACGCGAGCGGGCAGAGAGTCGATTCCGAACCCGGTCTCGTGTCCAGGCAAGCGGGAGCACGTCCCTGCTCTTGACGGCACTCAAGGAGGTGTTCGCATGTGTGTTCACACCTCGTCAGACACATCCGCTCGCGGACACGCAGAGGTTAGCGATACAGCCTTACCGAAGGAGTTTGCTATGAGGGATGAATCCAAGTCACACGCGATGTTACTGAGGCCGTTCTTCGCTCTGCTGCTGCTGGCCGCCTTCGCAGATCTCGCCTCGCCGACCTTCGCGCAGGTCAGAACGGAGTGCCTTCCCAGCTTTGATTCAGGCGATGGAGTGCTCACTCTCCATCTGAACTCCACGGGTGCGCCCGCCGGGGGGTGTCAGGATGTAAACAGCTCCATCCAGCTCACACCCGGCACGATCGTTCCCGCTTGCTACGACGGCGTGGCGCTGTCGGCTCCTGTCACCCTGAGCTCTCTCACCACCTGCACGGTGTGCGCGGAGGGGCAGCCTGGTTGCTACGTCTACCTCCCGCCCCCACGTCCAGTTCCGATTTACCCCATCGACCCATCGATCGTCCTCCCCCCAATCCATGCCTTCTATGACCCTTACGGCCCTTGGAGCCCTGACGACCCTTACAACCCGATACACCCTTACGATCCGTGGGACCCCTGGTGGCCTAGCTGCCTAGCCCCCTTCGCTCCCAGAACGCCCGGGATGTATTAGCCGAAGAAGGGGGACAGTCGGTACCGACTGCCCCCCTTCTCCTCTCAGACTCGTGCGCCCCATTGACGCACCGCGACCGCAGAGCGCTCCGGCACGGTTCCTCCCCTACGGGCGCGGATTAAGCTAGATCAACCGATACGGGCCCATTGAGAGAAGGAAGGACCTCTTACGTCCCAATTGAGCGGAACTGGTACGTCTACTACTTCTATGATCTGTGATCGTGACAGTCGCTGATGGTCGGTTGACCTACCATAGCTGCTGGACTTTCAGACGAAGGAAGACGGAGACGGAGGCTCCTCATGGAAGTTGATCCCTACAAACCCCCAGGCGCACCCCTGGGCGACCCGGCTTCGGTTCCATCTGGCGTCGATCTCGTCGCGCTGGTCCGTTCCTATCGAAGCCTCGTGCGATGGGTTGGCGTACAGCTGCTGCTCGCGTTTGGTGGTGCAGTGGTCGTGGGAACGCTGTCAGGGCAAGCAGCCATCGTGGGGTCCTGGGTCCGTCTTCTTCTCGTTCTCCTGAGTTCCGTGGCGTTGGTTCGATACGCCTACCGTACAGCCTCGGCACTCGGTTCAACCGTCCCAGTCGTCTGGGCGATCGCGATGTTCGTCCCCCTAGTCAACTTGATCACCCTCTTGATCCTGAGCTCCAGAGCGACCACGACGTGCCGGGCTGCCGGTGTACCTGTAGGACTCCTCGGCCCCAAGGACGTTCCATCGAGTGCAGAGCCTGCAGACTGACAGAGTCGGCTGCTCGAACGTGATTCGCCGACCTGGCGGGGTGGCTGGATAGGCCCGCTCTCACCGTGGTGCGACACTCTCGAAAGGCTCCTCATCCGAAACAACAGGGTCCTCGTCCAGTGTCGGCCCACCAAAGGTGATCGCAGACGTTCTCCCGAGAAGCCTCGACACAAGCGACTGCTTCACTCTCGATAGCCGAAACAACGGAGCCAGGCCCTTCGCCGCAATGAACTGCAGGATGTCCCCACTCTGCGATGCGACCGAGAACCCGCCCTCCAGATTCGCCAGGTTCGCCAATGCCTCAGGAGTCTTCACGGTAAGGTCCAATCCGGCGCTCCCCGAATTCGACACCACAATGGTCGCCGTGCCAGCTCGCACTACGGTATCGATCACGGCCCAGCCCGGCTCCCATCTCCCTGATTTCACCAAGCTGATGACCGCCTGGCCCAGGGCTGCCTTGTCGTCTATTTCGTCCGCAATACACTGAGCAGCGTGAAAAAGGAACGCGCCCTGCCGGCTGAATTGAATCGACATCCCCACGGAACCCAACGGTAACGCCGTGCCCGCGATCGCCTCTCCTGCAACCTTCGTCTTCACTGTCACGCCTGATTCCGACGTACAGGAGAAGTCAACACTGTTGACGCCCTTCCTCACGCGGAATGGGATGGCAAGGTCCTTCAACGTGGTCATCTGCTTGAACTCAGCGCCCTGGTGCACGCCGACATCGCCCAGTTTCAAGTTGGAATTGGGTAACCAAGTGGCCAAGTACGAGAAGCGGGCATAGATCCCATCCACATACAGCTTGCCGACGGACGCCACTCTTTCTCCTTCACACCTCGTGCAACACGGTCCTGCTCAAAGCAGGGTAAACGCTACCTTCTGCACCAGCGCCTGATCGTGTGAGAGGTTCTTCAGGGAGAGCGTCGCGAAATCTGTTCTCACACTCGCCTCCCCAACAGATCCCATGAACGCATGGACAACTCCCACTTCATCCGACTCTTCTGGGCTCCTGTCCCGGAAGGCCATGGCGACGTTCGGGTCGCGCATGCTCCAGAGTGTCTCGCTTATCCCCACATACCTGCCTTTGTCCGGTTCGGGTGCCAATGCCGCGATGAAGCTCTTGCCGACGTCCAGGGCCAGCAGCATGTTCTTCTTCATCCATTCCTTGTTCAACAGGAGCACTGCCCGCACGATCTTCCCGCTGTCCCGGCTATCGAGGACAAGGGTGACGTCGGTCTTGAACGGCCCGGCAGAGAACGTTCGCCGGGTCACCCCGCCTTCTGCCCCTTCCGCCGTCTGCCTGAAATGAAAATGCTTGGCGAAGCTGCTTTCCCGCCAAACATCGAACATCAAGTCGAACGGAATTCCCTGAACCGTCGCCCACATGTGCGGAAACACGAACGACGCGAATACTACCCGCTCGAGCTCGGTCGCCGTTACACTCCATCTCGTCCCTTCGGGCTGCGCCTCTACGCCGGCCATGTTGTTTTCGGCGCAGAGCAGTGACTTCAGAGGCCAAGGATCGTGATAGATGAACCGATCGTGCGCGGCGTCATAGGCGGTGATTCTGATGCAGTGTCCGGTGTGGCCGTCGTAGTGCAACGTTGACGCGTTAACCTCTCCCATCGAGCGCTGAACAGATTTCAGGGCTTCGACGATCTCCCGTGCCGTGTACTTCACCAGCCGGGTGATCTTCTTGACGCTCTCCTCGGGCAACGGGTAGGCAAGCAGACAGTAGGGCTCGACACCGAGCAGACTGAACACTAGCCAGACCTGCTCAACGGTTGCTCCCTTGCCTTTGGGGTCTGCATAGACCCCAACGTTCTCGGGGCGCGTCGCAAACTGTTCATACGCGGCATGGAGCACCTTGTACCATTCCGGCTGATGTTTCCGGGCATTCTCGAAGATCTCCGGAGAAGGAATCGAGGGCACGCCTCCGAACAGTATCGACGTCTGATTGGATGCTTCCTGCTCAGGCTTCATGCCCTTCCTCCTCTTGCGGTCCTTCGTGCGGAAGGCTTGAGCTTACTTAGCGACGTTGCTTGTAGTCAACAGTTTCCTTCGCCGCCCTTCTCGGATGTGGGGTGAGGGCAGTAGACTTCGCCTTGAAATGGGGCCCTCCGATGAACTCGTCTCCAACCTCGCGATCTTCCGCTTGCCGTCCAGTTGACGCCCGACCCGGCTGCCAAGCTGTGATCTAGTACCGGCGGCCAAAACAGGAACTGGAGGTTTCGATGCCCCGTGTTGCCATCCGCGCGTCCCAGGACATTGCCAGGCTGCTCCGCGACCGCAGAGCAGAGCTGAACCTGACGCTACGGCAGGCGGAGGAGCGGACCCGCACCTTCGGCAAGGTCATCCCCTTCACCACGTTGAGCAAGGTGGAACAGGGAAAGGTGGACCCAGGCGTGGTCCGGTTCCAGCAGCTCCTCGAGGTGTACGACCTCCCCCAGCAAGCGGCACTGGACATCGTGGCTCTGGAGACAGTCCGCGGTCCTCTCCCCAAGGGGAAGGACCCCGAGCTGCTCTATGAGGCCGCCGTCCGGCTGCGCAAGGAAGGGGACAACGCGCAGGCCCTCTCCCACCTCTATGCGCTGAAGGATCTCGTCGGGCGGGACCCCAAGCGGGTAGAGCTCCGGCAGAAGGCGCAGCTGCAACTCGCGGTGGTCGTCGGTGCCCTCGGTCGTTACCACCTCTCCAAGCAGATCATCGAGGGGCTACTCCAGGAGCGTCCCGCCGCCCCCATGGTGCTCCGCTGCCTTGTCCAGCTCGCGTCGTGCTGGGAGCGCCTGCGCATGCCGGAGCTGGCGCTGGCTGCCCTGGGGCGCGCGGAGATTCACGCTGCCCACTCGGGCGGCCAGGAGCGGGCCTGGGTCGCACAGGAACGCGGTCTGATCGAGCTGTCGCTGGGGAATCACGGGGAGGCGCAGCGGCACTTCGAGCATGCCAGGAAGCTCTACAAGGACGCCGGCGACGAGCAAGGCACGGCGAAGGCGAGCTTCAGCCTGGTGCGGGTGCTCCTGTCGAGCGGTCAGGCGCAAGCAGCTGTCCGGGCCGCGCACCAGCTCGTCCAGGCGATGGGAACGAAGGCGACTCAGAGAATGCGCCCCGAGGCCACCGTCCTCCTTGGCCTGGCTCACCTCGGTGCGCGGGACTTCGAGAACGCCCTCGCCGCTCTACGGACCGCGCTCGCAGAAGCCGTCTCGACGGACAGCGCCACGGCGCGGTTCCTGGCCCACCACTACCTGGCCGTGGCTTATGGCGAAACTGGTGACAAGGAGCGCGCCCAGGCCGAGCAGTCCGCCGCAGACCAGTTCCGGAAGTACATCGACTTCGTTCCGGACCCGGTCGTGTTCGAGGGTGGAAAGCAGCGGGGCAAGACCGAGCGTCGTTCGACGGGACTCCACAAAGGGCGACGCAGCTGAAGGAAGACGGGCAGATACCCGCGTGACCGTCCGCAGCTGGATGACGGAGCGTAGGAGCTTGGCCTGCCGATGCAGGCTCCAGCGCGGGGGTGAGGGCTAGAGTCGCTCCAACCGCAAGGTCTCGTCTTGCTTGGCGCGCCGTCCCTGGAAGAAGGCCTCCATTGACGGGGAGGTCCACAGCAGCCAAGCGCAGAAGCCGTAGATCGCTGCAAGGGGCAGTCCCACGATCAGGCCCGGCAAGCCGCCAGTCAGGGCCATGAAGCCGGAGCCGAGCGCTCCAAGCCCAAGAACCCAAGTGCCGTAGGCCTGCGCCCACCAGGCGCCCCGGACAAGGCCGACCGCGAGGACGACGCCAACCAACAGATTGAACCACAGACCGAGGTTTCCGAGGGGGACACCCGCAGCAGCGAGCACCAGGAAGGTCAGCATCTGCGGAACGACCACCGCGACGGCCACCGCCATTGCGAGCTTCCTGCCTCGCTGTTGTTCCTCGGTCATGCGCGGCCTCCCATGGAAGCCCTGATCCTAGCGCGAGATCCAGTCGTAGAGTCGTGAGACCACGACCCACCTCTGGAGTGAAACGGTCCGTGGCCCAGCGCGGTGAGACGAGGTGGCTGTAGCGAACCATTGAGTGTTGAGGCCTGAATTGGATGACCTTCGCCGCAGTCACCGTGCTTCGCTGCCCCCTTTTCCTGCTCGCCCGCTCTCCCACCGCGCATCGCGCATAGGCTGCTAGGCTCTCGGAGGGAGGGTCAGACGAACTCGATTTCGTATGCGCTCCCACCTAGCTGGCCGCCGGGAGTTGATCTGCTGCGCTTCCTTGGTCCGGCGGGCCCATCGAGGGAACATTCAAGGAGTACCGCATGTATGAGCACCGCACTGCCGCGCCGCTGCCCACTCCCCAGTTCCGCCGACGGCTCGCGCTCCATGGGGGCTATGCCATTGGCATGGTGGCCGTCTCGTTGCTTGTGGGGACGGCTGGGTTTCATGTAATGGCAGGACAGCCGCCGATCGACGCGTTTCTCAACTCGGCCATGCTGCTGGGCGGCATGGGCCCTGTCGGTGAGATCAAGTCGAATCCGGGCAAGCTGTTCGCTGCCGTCTTCGCGCTCTACGCTGGCCTGGTGTTCCTGGCCACGGGGGCCGTCCTCTTTGCACCCATCTTCCACCGATTCCTCCACAGGTTTCACTTCGAGGAAGCACAACGACGAGAGACTCGCCAGAGGACTTGAAGACCACGTATGGGGATGTTGCAGACGTAGGTGCGATTTAGCGCATCTCGTAGTTGCTTTTTGGCGCCGCCGAAGTATGCTCGCGCTCCGGGGGGATCCGGCCGTGCGACTCTCCGAACTGAATAGGAGACCTTGGAGGTCATGCGCCAACGCAACGGTGTCTGTTCTGTCGTTCTCGGCATGTTCCTCGTCTCCTCCGCACATGCCCAAACGGACGCGTTTCGCCGCCATCTGATGCGCATTCCCGTGAAGCCGATCGCGAGACACGAGGTCGGCCCCGTCACGACGGCGTCGGTTCCACCGCCGCAGCATTTGGCCTCGGGCGTTTCTTACAGAGTGGACCTATCTCCCGAGCTGGAGATCCAATCGCGGCAGCTACTGCAGGCTGTGGCACCCGGCACGGCGGTCGCTGCAACGTTCAAGGGCGCGGAAAGGCAATTGACGACAGCCGGACAGGAAATCCAGCTGAAGGCATTTGTTCTCCCTGGTCAGCCCCTGACTTACGACTCCTCCCTCAGCGTCTTCAAAGGAACGATTCTCGTTGGAGTGAAGTCACTTCTTAGCTCCGACGGTGCCACCCTCTCTTCACCGGCCCTGTTCCAGGTGCTGGAATCCGACTTTGCGACTCCGAGCCGGATCGAGCTCAAGACAACCAGTCCTCCGCTTGAACCAATCCAGATCAAAGCCGCCGCATTTCAGCCCTGGCTCGACCTTCACGTCCTATCCAGGCAAAGCGATGAGCCCGCCACAGTGTCGCTTCGGATGCTTCCCGCTCTGGTTGTGAGCACCGCTCGTGCGCGCATCCAGGGCTTCGGGCTAGAGACGACCACGGTCAACGTGACGGCCTATGGGCTCGGCTCTCCCGAAGGCGTGGAAGTGAAGCTGGCTTCGAACCCCAGTGCTTATTTCGACAGCGCCACGCTCAAGCTCTCGAAGGAGGGCACAGCGTCCACCGTTCTCCGTTCCGATCTCACCGGGTCCGTCTTGATCACTGCAACCGGCAGGGGACTGACGCCGGGTTCGACACGGATGTGGTTCGCCAGGCCGTGGATGACGGTCGCCTGCGTGGTGCTGGGTGGCCTCATTGGGGGTCTGATTCGGCTCTTGTCGCAAAAGCGCTCTGATCGACGTCTTGGGCCGTTCCTTGCTCTCCTTTTCGTGGCTGTTCTTGTCGGCGCTCTGGTTGCCGGCCTAACGATTCTCGGCGTCAAGGCCCTCCCATTCGAGATCCCCGTTCAGGTGGGTGGTGTCTTCATTCTCGTCGTCTCTGCGATGGGCGCCTTCTTCGGGCCCCTCATTCTGCCGGGCAGACCCAAGAGCAGTTCCGCTCCTGTTTCGCCCTGAGCACGTCCCGGACCGGCATAGGTCCTAGCGGCCATTCCTGCAGCTGCACCGTTTGTTCACCGTTAGTTGTCGCCCTCCAGCCACCGCGCATCCTCGCTGTTCCGCCGCCCGTCCCAAAGAGCCGGGAATGGGGGATGCGGGACAACTACCCTGCTCCACGAGCCACGGCCTGATGGACACAAGGCAGCGCTTGTCGGATCCTGTCCGTTGCACGCCCCTTCGGGGCCATCGCAAAGTCGTCACGAGACCACCATGAACATCGTCCCCCGCCGCCTCCGGCTCGCCCTCCCCATGGTCGCCACCGCCATGGTGTCGCTGCCCACGCTCACCGCTGAGCAGCCACAGCAGCCCGCGCTCGCCGGCGCCACCCGGCCGAACCTGAAAGTGCTGCAAGCGCTGCCCGAATCGCAGCTCTTTCCGTTGATGAATCTGGTCGCCGATTCGCTCGGGGTGCGGTGCGACTACTGCCACCTGCAGGCCACGCCGGACTTCACCAAGACGCCGTCGAACCTCGGCGGATGGGCCTGGAGCAGCGACGAGAAACCACAAAAGCAGAAAGCGCGGGAGATGATGCGCATGGTGCTCGAGCTCAACCGCAGCCAGTTTGCGGGAGAGTCGCGCATCACGTGCTTCACGTGCCATCGGGGCACGACCCAGCCCGCGCGCCTGCCTCCGCTCCCGCCACCAGGGGGCAGCGCCGTCACTCCGGCCCGGCCCCCGTTGCCGTCCGTCGATCGGGTGTGGTCGAACTACGTGGCCGCGGTGGGTCCGGTGGATGCGCCCGCGCGCGGCACGGGAACCGTCATGACCGGCTGGGACGAACGTCCCGAGGGACGCTACGGGCCGGTGGAGATCACCATCGCCGGTCCCGACCGCTACTACGTCAAGCTGTCTACCTCAACCGGAACGACGACGCAGGGGCTCGACGGCGAAGTGGCATGGGTAGCCGCGGCCGATCGCGTTCAGCGGTTGGCGGGAGACGATGCCGCGCGACTGCGGCGCATTGCGTCGAGATACCGGCCCCTCAAAGAGCGACCGGCCAACCTGCAAACGATCGGGGTGGAACGCCTCGATGGTCGTGACGCGTTCGTCGCCACGTCCAGGATCGATGCCAAGACGACGCTCGCGCTCTCCTTCGACGCCGTGACGGGGCTGCTCCGCCGCGAGGTGACGACGGTGGAGACGATGCTGCTCCCCCTCGAGGAGCAAGTGGACTATGACGATTATCGAGAGGTGAACGGCGTGCAGCTCCCGTTTCAGATTCGAACAACCGAGGGCGCGCCGTACGGCCTGGTGACGAAGACGTTCCTGCAGATTCGCCGGAACGTGCCGGTCGACGAGACGCTGTTCCGTCCCCCAAGCGGCCCATGAGGTGGAAGCTGCGACGGCCTGGCCCGCAATCTTGTTCGCATTTGGAGGCAGAAGGCGGTAGGATCGGCTTCAGCATCGCCGCTACGGCCCTTGGCCCCGGCGGTGCACATACCCCCCCTGACAGGGGCCACACCACGCCGGTGGCCCCCTCTTTTTTTTGGCGAAGCGCCGGTCCGACGCAGCGCGACGGAGCTGACTTCCACGCGGTGAGAGGCGGAGAGCCTCCAGAGCGGATCGCCCGCCCAGGAGGCTCTTCGTTGTTTCCTCTACTCGCCACCCACCACGGAGCATCGATAGACCTCATCGGTCTCGATCAGGTTGATTTCGGGATGGGGCCCCGTGGCCGCCTCTTCGATCTCTTCCTCGGAGAAGAACTGGTGTGGCGTGAACCCAGGGTTGAACGCAATCAGGGTCTGCTTCCACAGGGGATTGAACTCGTCCCCCTGGATGGCATCGATTACCGGAAAGAAGTCCTGCTCCTCGTCCAGATCGTTCGACGCGTAGATCTCGTTGAGACTCGGGTTGTGTCGGAGCAACGCGTCCGAAGCGGCCACTTCGAGCATGTTCACCGTGAACAGCTCGCCTTCGTAGTAGGCCGGCATCTGGCCCGCCGCGCCGTGCACGCTCCCTGCCCGCACGGCTTCCGTCTTCGCCCAGCTCGGCTGCGCCGTCATGAAGATGACGAGCAGGCCCAGCGCCGCCGCCGCGCACGCCGAGGTCAATCCGCCGGTCACCCAGTTCACCCTGTGCTCTTCCGTGGCCTTTCTCATACCGTCACCTCCTCTGTGAAACGCGTCCAAAGTTCTGGTCCGTCGCCGGGGCAGTGCCCAGGCCCACAGACCTTGCCTAGCTCATATCAGGGGCAGGCCGAGCTGAGCCGCGTGCCTGAGGTGGCGGCACCATAGGTGCCGTGCCCGCAGTCGTTGCTTCCTCGCACCAGATACCAGGAGCCCTGTCCCGGGGAAGGGCGGTCCGGGTCCGTGACTGTCGTCCCGGCCAGGGCATGCGCGAGACAGATCTCGGGAGATCCTGCCCCCACCGGGAAGTGGCCCAGTCCCCCGCGCAGAACGTCGTGCCCGGTGGCGGGTCCCGACCCAGGCGCGGCGGAGTTCCATCGCAGAGTGACCTTGTCGGCGAAATTCACGCCGGTCACCTCTCGCGGGAGCGCAAACGAGCCCGCCAGCAGGGGAGCGCAGTCCGAGCCGTCCGCCACGCCGTCGTTGTCGTCGTCGGGATCGATTGAGTTCTCGAGGCTGTCCACGTCGGCATCGGGGAACCACCCCACGTCACGCATCGCCGCCAGCGTGAGATCCGTGACCGCCACCTGGTGTGGGAGATCGCCGCTCAGAACTGGCTCCATCAGGAGGTTGGGGGTGGCCACGGTATCGAAATGGGAGATCGACGATCCGCTGACAACCGGATCGGGAGCGAACAGGCGCACGTGGTCGAGCTCGTCCGTGCCCTGGCGGAGCGCGTTGTCGATCAACATCGAGACGTTCACTCCCGAGCCGAGCGTCGCGCGCAGCGCGGCACCGTCGGATCGATCCACGCGCACCGAGGGGATCACGATCGTCCCGTCCGTGCCGGGCATGTCCGGGGGAGGGGCGCCCGCGACGTTGTCGGCGATGACCACGCCGGTGGCGCCCGCGTTTTGGGCGTTCTTCACTTTCACGGTGAAATTGCAGGTACCGCGGTCGATGAGGGCGATCCTCCCGGTGATGGCCCCAGGGTTGGTCAGCGGCGAGCACGCGTCCAGCGTCGAGGTTCCGCTGGAGTCGGAGGGATCGATCGCCGCCACGAGCGTTCCCGTGATTGCCGTCGTCGACAGCGGTGCGCCGAACTGCGCCAGCCCGATGGGGTAGCGGCCCGCCACGCTCGAGGGACTATTGACCCGAAGCGTCGGGGCTCCGCGGAGCAGCAGGCTCGCGGCTGCGTTCGTGACCTCGGCCCCCTCCCAGACCACGCGGGAGTAGTTGATCGCGGAATCGTGTCGCTGCGTGTTGGTCATCAGATCCCACGTCGTATTGAGCTTGCGATCGAGCAGGTTTCGAGCGTAGACGTCGGACTGGTTGCCCGTCTCCAACCCGGTGGCGACGTTGGCGAACTGGGAGAATCCGAGGCCGTGGGCGAACTCGTGCAGCAGGGTGGTGACGAGATCCGGCAACGCGCCGTGGTTGTTGTCGAGGCCCCGGTAGAAGCCGAATCCGGTCAAACACCCGGTCTTTCCCAGGTTGGAGTTGAACTGAGCGGTGATGTCGGGCGCGCCGGGGTTCAGCTCCGCTCCCGCGCGCTTGTCGGCGAGAGCGCCGTGGTACCAGATGTGTGGGAATTCCGATCCCGGAAACTGCGCCACGCCGCCGAAGTCCGAGACGAGATAGGCGGTTCCTGCACTGCCCAGCACCGCCGAGACGTCGTCGCAGAAGAGCGGATCAAAATTTGCCTGGATCACGATCCGGACGTTGCTGTCCAGGGCGGCTCCCCAGATGTCGGCGGCGAACTGGAAGGCGATCAGCCGCTGCTGGCCGACGGTCGTGCCGGGGTTTCCGCCCACGGGCGCGGCCGGGGTCGGGTCGTTGAAGCCTT
>Ga0070695_100001069_pt1 | contig 14975 bp, 15 predicted proteins | sample KBSK1252metaG_FD_65471 | JGI IMG/M metagenome (GOLD analysis project Ga0070695, IMG submission 65471) | Corn, switchgrass and miscanthus rhizosphere microbial communities from Kellogg Biological Station, Michigan, USA - KBS K1-25-2 metaG | ecosystem: Host-associated > Plants > Roots >...
CGGCCGCCGGCGCGATGCTGGTTGACATGCTGCCGGTGCCCGCGGTGCCGGTCGACTCGCCCGATGTTGCCCACGGCCCTACCGTCGAAGAAGCGATGCTGGCCCCGCCGCCGACGCTCGAAAGCAAGGATGCCCCCATCCCCGAGGAGCAGCCCAAGCTCGAACCGGCGCCGTTGGCGCCCGAGCCCGAGGTGGCGCTGCCCGTTGAAAGGCCGGTGGAGCCGGACAAGCCGAAAACAGAAGACGTCAAAGAAGAGGTGAAGGAGAAGGTCGAGACGCAAGAATCGGCCGCCCCTTTGACCATGGCGCCACCCAAGGTCGAGCCCACCGAGGAACCGACGCGGGCCGCACCCGCCGCCGGGCAGTCCGCCGAACGCGTGAAGCGGGCCGAGGCGAGTTGGCAGAAGGCGCTCGTCTCCCATCTCAACCGTTTCAAGCGCTATCCGGACGGCGCCCGCGCCCGCGGTTCGCAGGGCTCGGTATTGGTGGAGTTTACCATCGATCGATCCGGCAACGTCGTGGCCTCGCGCGTGCTGCGTCAATCCGGCTCGAGTTTGCTCGACGAGGAGGCCATCGCGGTGCTGCAGCGGGCCAGTCCGCTGCCTGGCCCGCCGGCGGAGATGACGGGCGAGCTCTTTCCGCTCACCCTGCCCATTCAGTTCCGCATCAAATAAGCGCAACCCTAAGGGCGCGCTTCGCGGCCCTTTTGCCTGCTGAACCAGCGCTTGAACCAGCTCAATTTTTTGCTGGGCTCGGTGTCGAGCTTGGCGGCTTGCACGTCCACTTGCGCGTCCACCGGCGCAGCCGCGACCGGCGCCGGTCCTCCCACCAGCGTGCTGAATTTTTCGAAGAACTCATCGGCCAGCTTCTTGGACGTCGAATCGATCAGGCGGCCGCCGAGCTGCGCCAGCTTGCCACCGACATCGGCCTTGACGTCATAGCGCATCAGCGTGGCGTCCCCCTCCTCGCTCAGCACCACGTTGGCGCCACCCTTGGCATAGCCGGCGACGCCGCCGTTGCCTTCGCCGGCGATGCGGTAGCTGGTGGGCGGGTCGAGGTCCGACAACCTGACCTTGCCGTTGAAGGTGGCGCGCACCGGTCCAATCTGCAACTTCACGCGCGCCGTCATGTCGGTTGGCGACTGCATCTCGAGCGCCTCGCAGCCTGGGATGCATTGCCGCAGGATCTCGGGGTCGTTGAGAGCCGCCCAAACGGTCGCCCGGCTTGCCGCGATGCGGCGCTCACCGCTCATATCCATGCGAGCTCTCCTTGGCTGATATTGTGCACTCTGTTGGCGGCCTAGCCGTCCTCGCCGCCGCAAGGCGATGACCCCGGCGGCGACACTCGACGACCTGCGCCAGGATCGAAAGGGCTATTTCTTCCGGCGTCACGGCGCCAATGTCGAGACCGGCCGGACAAATGACCGCCGCCAGGCGCTCCTGGGCAAAGCCCTTGGCGGCAAGCGCGCTTTGCAAAGCTGTCGCTTTGCGGCGCGAGCCGACCAAGGCGACGTAGCCGGCGCCGCTCAAGATCGCAGCCCCCAGGGCGGCCTCATCGCCCTGTCCCTGTGTGGCCACCACGATGTAGCGCTCCGCCGCTGGAAGCGCGCTGAAATCATAGCCGCCGAGGACGCGATCGGGCATTGACAATTTCGCCTCTTGCTCGCTCGCCCCCGCCCTGGCAATGCTGAACCCCAGCGCTTTGCCGAGTTGGGCGAGCGCGATCGCCACCGGGCTGGCGCCGCAGATCAAGAGCTCGGGTCCGGGCAAGACGGGCTCCACGAAGATATCCATGCTGCCCTGGCTGGGGCAGCTGTTGCGGGCAAATTCTACGCCGGCCTTGGCTTGGCCGGGCACCACGCCGAGATCCAACAGCGCGTCCTCGGGTTGCACGGAAACGAGGCGGGGGCGACCGTCGCACAAGGCGGCGCGCGCCGCCGCCACCACCGCGGCCCGCGCGCACCCGCCGCCGATCCAGCCTGCCGACAGGGAGCCGTCGGCGCGGATTAGCGCCTTGGCGCCGGCCTTGGCGGCGGTGAGAGCCACGGTGCGCACGACGGTGGCGATGGCAAATGGCACGCCGGCTGCCTTCATTGTCTTCAGTTCGTCGATGAGGTCGAGCGGTGGCTGCATTGATCGACCGGGCCTATAGGCGCGCCAAATATGGTTCGAGGGCGGCCAAGGATTTGAGATTGTGGGCCGGCGCGAACAAATCGACGTAGGGAAGCGCCGCCTGCATGCCTTGCGCGATCGGCGCGTAGCCTTCCCAGCCGAGCATGGGGTTGAGCCAGACGATGCGTCGGCAGCGCCGTTTGAGCTGGCGCATTTCGGCGGCAAGGGCCGCTGGCGTGCCCGTGTCATAACCATCGGAGATGATCAGGACGCAGGTGCGCGAATGAATGACGCTTGGCGCATGCCAACGGTTGAAGGTGGCAAGGCTTTCGCCGATGCGCGTGCCGCCGCCGGCACCTTGCGCCAACAACGAGAGCCGCTCTAGCGCGCGGCCGACGTCTTTTTCGCGCAGGGCCGCCGAGACGTGGGCGAGCCGCGTATGGAACAGGAACGCATCGGCCTCGCGGAAATGGTCAAGCACGCCGTGCATGAAGCGCACGAATACGCTGGTGTAGAGGCTCATGGAGCCCGAGACGTCGAGTAGCATCACCAACCGTAACGGCTTTAGCTTCCGGCTGCGCCACGTCAGGTCGATCGGCACGCCGCCGTGGCAGACGTTGCGGCGGATGGTGCGTCGCAGATCGAGGCGAACGCCCTTGGCGCGGGCGCGCTGACGCCGGGTGAGCCGCCAGCGCAGCCTGCTGGCGAGGCGCGCCGCCAGCGCCTGGGCCTCGGCAATGGCTTGCGGGTCGGCGATCTTGCGGAAGTCCGTCTCGGCGAGATGCTCGGCGCGCGAGGCACCCTCCATGCGGCCGACCTCGTCTTGCGGCGTCTCCAAGTCGCCGGGGTCGTTGCCGGCTATCAGCTCGCCGATTCCAGGGGCCGGCGCCGGCGCACCTTCGCCTGCCGCCACCGCACGCGCCGCCGCCGTAGCCTGAGCCCGCGGATGCGGGCTGATTTTGAGGCTGCGGCGTCGAGCGCGATCGAACCAATAGGCATCGAAGATGGCGTCGAACCTGTCCCAGTCGGAGCGCCGGGCGCAAAGCAAGCTCTTCAATGCCGCGCGCAGCGTCGCTGGTCGCCCTGCTGCCTCACTGGCCAGCACGCGCGCCGCATCCTCGCTCTCCTTGAGGCCGATGGTGAAGGCATTGTGGCGCAGCACCTCGGTGAAGTGCACCAGGCGCCGCAGCGTCAGTTCGGCCGGCTCGGGCGCAGCGGCAACCTTCTGCTCGCCACCCATCACGCAACCTTTCCAAGCAGTCGGGCCGAAACTTCCCGCGTCAACCGAGCGCGGTCTTCTTGGGTCTTGAGCAGGCAGCGCAGGGTCTCGTGCACCGTGTCGGGATCATCGTGCAGGTTCTCGACGCCGAGCCCCAGCAAGGCGGCGGCCCAATCGAGGGTCTCGGCGACACCCGGGACCTTGCGCAACTCTTGCTTGCGAACGCTCTCCACCATGCGCGCAATCTGCACGGCGAGCCCGGTCCCGACACCGGGCACACGCGCGAGGATGATGCGCGTCTCGCGCTCAGCGTCGGGGTAGTCGATATAGTGATAAAGACAGCGCCGGCGCAGCGCATCGGAAAGCTCGCGCGTGTTGTTGGAGGTCAATACCACGCGCGGGATGCTCTTGGCCTTGATGGTACCGAGCTCCGGGATCGAGACCTGGAAATCCGACAATAACTCGAGCAGGAATGCCTCGAACTCCTCATCGGCCCGGTCGACTTCATCGATCAGCAGAACCGGCCGGTCGTCGCGGCGAATGGCGGCCAACAGCGGCCGCTCGAGCAGGAAGCGCGTCGAGAAGATGTCGCGCTCCACCGCGTCAGGGTCGGCGCCCGCCACCTCGCGCGCACGGATCGCCAGCAGTTGACGTTGGTAGTTCCACTCGTAAAGTGCCGTCGATTGATCGAGCCCTTCGTAGCATTGTAGCCGGATCAGGACGCTACCATTGAGTTGCGCGAGGGCTTTGGCCACCTCCGTCTTGCCGACCCCGGCCTCGCCCTCGAGCAGTAACGGTCGACCCAACATCTCCATCAGCTGCAACGCGATCGCCAGCTCGCGATCGGCGACGTAGCCGGTCGCCGCCAAGCGCTCGGTGATCTCTTCGCGCGTTATCGTCATTGGCCAAAGCTTCTGTTGTCTTCTCGGCGGCGCATCAAACCTTGCCTAGCGGCCGGCCGCGCCAGCATCGCAGCGGGACCTGCGGCGGATTGCCGATGCCGCTGCGGCGGGCGTGCTGCACCCTGGGGTCGCCGCGCGCCTCAGCCGTGCAGGCCCAATTGGTTTGCCACCGTCCAGTTGCGCCAGAAATCATGCGGCATTTGGATGTGTCTGGTGCCGAGGAATGAAAAGGCATCGTTAACGGCGTTGGAGAATGCCGGCACGCCGCCGACGTTGGGGCTCTCGCCGACCCCCTTGGCACCGATTGGGTGATGTGGCGACGGCGTGACGGTATGGTCGGTCTCCCACTTCGGCGTCTCCACGGCCGTCGGCAGGAAGAAGTCCATGAACGAGCCGCCGACCACGTTGCCGATCTCGTCGTAGCGGATCTCCTGCCCCATGGCGATGGCAAAGGCCTCGGTCAGCCCGCCGTGCACCTGACCTTCGATGATCATCGGGTTGATGCGCGTGCCGCAATCATCGAGGGCATAGAAGCGCCGCACCTTATAGACGCCGGTGTCGACGTCGATGTCCATCACGCAGATATAGGCACCGAACGGGTAGGTCATGTTTGGCGGGTCATAATAGCTGACCGCCTCGAGTCCCGGTTCCATGCCCGGCGGCGGTGAATGATAGGCGGCCCAGACGATCTCCTTCATGCCCTTGAATTTCTCGGGCAGGCCTTTGACGCGGAAGCCGTCGATGTCCCATTCCAGGTCGCTCTCGTGCACCTCGAGCAGATAGGCCGCGATCATTTGCGCCTTGTTGCGGATTTTGCGCGCGGCCATGGCGATCGCCGCCCCGGCCACTGGCGTCGAGCGTGAACCAAAGGTGCCGATGCCGTAGGGGGCCGTGTCGGTGTTGCCCTCTTCCACGGCAATATCGTCGGCCGGGATGCCGATCTCTGAGGCAATGATTTGCGCGTAAGTGGTCTCGTGGCCTTGACCTTGCGACTTGCTGCCCATGCGCGCGAGCGCCGAGCCCGTGGGATGTAGGCGGATCTCGCAGCTGTCGAACATGGCCAATCCGAGCACGTCGCAGTTCTTGGAGGGCCCGGCGCCGACGATTTCGGTGAAGAAGCAAAGGCCGATGCCCATGATCTCGCGCGTCTCGCCGCGCTTGAACGCCTCCCGCTTGGCCGCCTGCTCGGCGCGCAGCGCCTGGTAGCTGACGGCCTCGAGCGCTTTGTTCATGGCGGTGTGATAGTCGCCGGAATCGTACTCCCAACCCAACGCCGACTGATAGGGAAACTGCTCGCGCTTGATGAAGTTCTTGAGCCGCAGCTCGGCGGGATCCATGCCGAGCTTCTGTGCCAGAATATCCATGCCGCGTTCGATGGCATAGGCGGCTTCCGTCACGCGCAGGGAGCAGCGGTAGGCAACTCCCCCCGGGGCTTTATTGGTGTAGACGCCGTCGACCGTCACGTGTGCGACCGGGAAGTCATAGGAGCCCGTGACGATGGCGAAGAAGCCGGCCGGAAACTTTGAGGGATCGGCGCAGGCATCGAAGCCACCGTGGTCGGCCAACACGTGGACGCGCAGGCCGGTCACTTTGCCGTCCTTGCTGGCGGCAATTTCCGTCGTCATATGATAGTCGCGTGCGAACGAGGTGGTGGTGAGGTTCTCGATGCGATCCTCGACCCACTTCACCGGCAGGCCCGTCACGATCGAAGCGACGATGGCGCAAATATAACCAGGATAAGCCCCGACCTTGTTGCCGAAGCCGCCGCCGATGTCCGGGGCAATCACGTGAATCTTGTGTTCGGGGATCTTCGAGATGAGCGTGGCGACCGTGCGGATCACGTGCGGTGCCTGGAAGGTGCCATAGACGGTCAGCTCGCCCTTGATCTTGTCGAATGACGCCACGCACTGGCAGGTTTCGAGCGGTGAGGGATGGGTGCGGTGATAGGAAATGAGTTCTTTGATCGTCACCTCCGCGCCGGCGAAGGCGGCATCGGTTGCCGCCTTGTCACCGACCGACCACTCGAAGATGTGGTTGTGATGCTTGCGCGCACCATGCGCACCGCTGGTCTTGCCAGCCAGATCCTCGCGCAGCACCGGCGCATCGGCTGCCATCGACTTGAAGGGATCGACAATCACGGGTAGCTCTTCGTATTCGACCTCGACGGCCTCGACGCCGTCGGCGGCCGCATAGCGATCCTCGGCCACGACAAAAGCAATCTCCTGGTTCTGGAACAGCACCTTGCCGTCGGCCAGCACCATCTGCACGTCGCCGGCGAGCGTCGGCATCCAGGCAAGGTTGACGCCCTTCAACTCCTCCGCCGTCAGCACCGCCAGCACGCCGGGCACCTGCTTTGCCTTCGAGGTATCGATGCGCTTAATGCGCGCATGGGCGTATTGGGAGCGCACAAAATCTCCAAACAGCATGCCCGGCAACTTCAGATCGTCGATGTAGTTGCCTTTACCCTGCGTGAAGCGGATGTCCTCGACGCGCTTCCTTTTGCAGCCCATGCCTTCCAATTTGGCTTCACGCTGCTCACGGGTCAGAACCGCGGTGTTCATTCGGCAGCCTCCTTTTGAGGCGCGTCGCGCAACTTTGCGGCCGCGTACTGTATGGCTTTGACAATGTTCTGATAGCCGGTACACCGACACAAGTTACCCGAGATGCCGAAACGGATTTCTTCCTCGCTCGGGTTCGGATTTTCCTGCAGCAGGCGGTGCGCACGCATGATCATGCCAGGCGTGCAGAAGCCGCATTGCAGCCCATGCTCCATGCGGAAGCCTTCCTGCAGCGCGGAGAGCGAGCCGTCGGCGTTGGCCATGCCCTCGATGGTCGTGATGGTTGCGCCGTCGACCTGGACGGCGAACATGGTGCAGCTCTTCACCGACTTGCCGTCGAGATCGACCGTGCAGGCGCCGCAGTGCGTGGTGTCGCAGCCGATATGCGCGCCGGTGAGGTTCAGTTGCTCGCGAAAAACGTGAATCAAGAGCGTGCGCGGCTCTACCAGAGCCTCGACCGCGCGCCCGTTCACGCGCATTTTGACTTGGGTTTTTGTCATGCCGTCTCCCCAAACTTTAGCTCCTAGCCCGCGCCAAGGCACGCTTGAGCGCGCGTTCCACCATGACGCCGCCGACGTAGGTGCGGTATTCGACCGATCCGCGCGTATCGGCAGCAGGCGCCATCAGCGCGCGCGCCGCCTTGACGGCGGCGGCAATCGTCGGCGCATCAAGGCTGCGACCCAGCACCTCGGCGCCGGCGGCTTGTGCATAAATCGGCGTGTCCGCCAGGTTCGAGAGCCCAATCGCACAGCTGCTGATTGTGCCGCCTTGAGCGGTCAAAATCACCCCCGCCGCGGCCGTCGCGTAATCGCCGATCTTGCGCTTGAGTTTTTCGTAGGCGTAGCCGTGGCCAGCGGGCGGGATCGGAATCTCGATGGCGGCGAGGATCTCGGCATCGCCGAGCGCAGTGGCATAGGTGCCCTTGTAGAAGTCTCGCGCCTTCACCACGCGTTCACTGCCGCGACCCATGAGACGATAGCTTGCATCCAGGCAGAGCATGATGGCCGGCATGTCGTTGCCCGGATCACCGTTGGCCAGATTGCCCCCGAGCGTGCCGACGTAGCGGACCTGCGGGTCGGCCACCAGCAGGGAGGTTTCACGAATGATGGGTATGGTCTCGGCAACGAGCGGCGAGGCGATGAGCTCGTGCTGGGTGGTCATGGCGCCGATGCGCAAGGTATCGGCCTTCCGCTCGATGCCTTTGAGCTCGGCGACGGCGGCAATGTCGATGAGGTGTTCGGGAGCCGCGAGCCTCAGCTTCATCATCGGGATCAGGCTCTGGCCGCCGGCCAGCACGCGCGCGCCATCGGCATGCTGGGCAAGCAGCCCAGTGGCTTCGGCAATGGATTGGGGGCGATGATAGGAGAATGAGCCCGGTATCACGGTCGTACCCTCCCAATGAGGCCCCTCTCGGTGAGGCCTTGGCGCTTTGGCGTTCCACGCGGGGCCGCCTCGCCGCATGAGGCTACCGTTCGAGCCCTGCACCCTACAATCGCGTGCGCACGGCAGGCTGGCAAGCGGCGCGGGGTGGACACGAAACCCCCCGATTTTTGCACGAATTGCGTCAGTAATGCTGACCCATCGGGGCCTGCTCGCTTGCTGCCCGCCCGCGCGCCTTCCGCGCAACGCTCCTTGGCGTTTTGCGCTGCTCACGGGTTCAGGGGCGCAGGTCCCGTGCCGGCGACGACCTCGGCTTGGCGCACCTCGACGCGGGCGCGCAGGATGGATTTGAGCTCCGGCAGCTTGCGCCGGCTGACCGGCAGGGTGTAGCGGGTCGGCGAATCGAGCTGCGCGATGCCACCGTCGCCCGACTTTTTCAGTGATTGAATGTGGTCGAGGGCCACGATGTGGCTGCGGTGCACGCGAATAAAGCGGCTCTGGTCGAGCCGGTGTTCGACGTCGCTGATCGACAGCGCGCAAAAGAATTCCTGCGTGCCGTCGAAGACGGTGGTGTAGTGCGCATCCGCCTTGACCGCGTGGACGCGGACCGCCGGTAGATAGTGAATTGCCCCGTCCTTCTGCACCGGTATCACCACTCTGGCGGCCGAGCGTGCCGCGGTGGGGTGTCCCAGGGCCAGCGCGCTGGCGTCATTGTCGAGGGCTGTCGGCGCCGCGACCGGCAGGGCGTCCGGCCAGGTGCGCGTTGCCGCTTTCGCCGCGCCGGCGGCCCCATCGGGCACGAGCGCCAGAAAGAAAGCAAACGAGCTGCCAAAGGCCACGGTAGCCACGATCACAGCCAAAAGATCGCCCGACAGCGTGGTGGCAGCCTGCAACACCAGGTTTGCTTGGGCCTGCAAAGTCATGCCGGCCATCGCCGTGTAATGCATGCCCGAGATCGCCAAGCCGAGCGCGACGGACGCGGCAAGCAGCGGTGGGCGGACCCTGCCGGCGAAGGCGAAGTGCAGGGCGAGCAGCGAGGCCGCAACCCCGATCAGGAAGCTGGCGATGACATAGCGTGGGTCATGATGCATGACGGCGTTGGCGTGCAGGGCGAGCATGCCGATGAAGTGCATGCTGACGATGCCGGCGCCCATCACGACCGCCGAGACGGCGAGCACGGCATTGGAGGCGGGCGCGCTGGAGGCCAAAAACAGGGCCAGCCCAACCACAAGCACACAGACCAGAAAGGAGACGAGGGTCGGCAAGACATGGTAGTCGATTGGGATCGGCGAGCGCACCGCCAGCATCCCCACGAAATGCATGGACCAGATGGCAACGGCCAGCGTCAAGGCGGCGCCCGCCAACAGCAGCTTGCGCCGGCCACCGGCGCTGCCCGGCAATTCCAGCGCCAGGTTCAACCCCACATAGGCGCCCTGGATGGCCACCAGTACCGACAAGGCGACGAGCCAGGCCTCGTGATTGACGAGCATCGGCGTGCGTCTCCTCTGACCGCGCGATCGTCCGTTGTGGGGCTAGACTATCCGTTAGCGTTGCAGGCCGGCAACTGCTCGTGGCCTTCGGGCTCGCCCGCGCCTGGCTGTGGTAGGGCTTGCGCTATCGCAAGATGGTGCCGCCCTTGCGGCTCCCGCTGGTGGGGTGGGGTCCAGGCGTCGCTTTAACTTGCAAGGCGAGCTTAAAGCGTTTTCTCACGCCCTCGGCGGCAGCGTTGGTCCGGCAAAGAAGTAAAGATAAATCACGAGCATGGCGGCCACGGCCGCGAGCGTCGACAGCAGCAACACCGTGACCATGGCGCGGGGGCCGGTGCCTTGCCGCACGGCCACGGTCGCCTTGTCGGGTCGATCCACCGGTTTGTCGTCCATCTGCGCTTTCCGCCTCGCCGTCGAAGTCTTCAAAAACAACGACGCGCCCCTGAAGAGGGTTCCACCCGGCAGCGCCCGCGTTGTGGCGCGCGCACCACAAGGGCGGGGGCCGGCCGGTCCGGCGATGGCCGATTAAGATTTTAGTAAGGGGGGTGGCCTTTGATCGTTGCATCGGCGAATCGCGGGGTTGCCGGCCAGCAACGGCGCGTCGACGGTGGGGACGTGCGTGGTGCTGTCGAGTGCGGCCTAGGCTTGGGTCGAAGGCGTTGGAGGGCCTTGAGAATTTCGGCTCTCGCGTAGGAGTGCGATCATATGATTCGGGGGACATGCAATGATCGTCATCGTCAACGAGCGCGATACCGTTAAAGACGGCTACACGGCCTGGTTCGATCGTGAGGGGTTTCGGCGACCGGCCTGTCACCCGCCGATTTCGACAACTGGGTGAAGTGCGTCTCCGAACCGGACATGCTGTCGGTGGAGGCCTTTCTGCTCGGCCATTGTGCCAGCCGGCAGCTCTTTCCCAAGTTGATCCGCGGTCGCTCGCGCGCGCCGGTGATCGCCATGAACGACACCAAATCGCTGGACGAAACGTTGGAGCTGTTTGCCGCCGGCGTTGATGACGTCGTGCGCAAGCCGATCCACGTGCGCGAGATCTTCGCCCGTATCCAGGCCATTCGCGGTCGCGCCAAGGGGGTCAGCGCAGGCAGCGTGATCGGCGAGCTGCGCGTCTATGCCGGCGTTGAGCACGCCGTCGTCGGATTCGGCGGCAAGGTCGGCTTCATGCAGGCCCCGTTGGTGGGCGGTTTTGTCTGTCAGCTTGAGCGGATTGAAGGAGGTGATCGCCCGCTGATCGGTGGGCGTTGATCAGCCACATCACCAGGAAGAAGGCCATCATGGCCGTCATGAAATCGGCGTAGGCGATCTTCCATACGCCACCCTTGTGCGGCGCATCCTCACCGCCGCAAAGGCAAGACCGAGGCCAAGGCCGACCGCGGCACGAGCGACAAATCCAAGGGTAACAAGTCCGAGCATCTCAAGGGCGATGAAAGCAAGAAGGCGGAAAAGAGGGCGGCCAGGGGGGAGGCGCAATACCCCGAAGTGACGCTTTATCGCGATCCGCAGGGCACGTTGGACAAACTGGCGGAGACCGCGCAACGGCTCGACGCGGTGGCCGGCGAGCGCAGCGGAGAGTGAAGGGCGCGGGCGGCATCGCCTATCGCAATCCCTTCGAGCCCGCCTTGCGCCAAGCCGACGTCGCGGCAAAGCCAAGCGAGCGCACAGGCGCGCCGAGCGAACCGGCAGCGGCAAACGATGCCGGCCAAGCTGGACAGACCAAAGCTGTGCCGGTCGCGGCTGGCATTCAGCCTCAGCGGCGGCGATCCCGGCATCCTTGAGTCAATATTGCGTTTGGGGGTTGCGCAAGAGAACGAAAGACTTGTCCAGGGCGCGCTCGCCTATGCGCGGGGCCGCGGCGGCGAGGCCCATGAGCTAATCGGCGATATCAGCGCGCTGACCCTCGACCCTCTGATCGCCGGGCACGTGGCCCTCGTGCAGGCGGAACTCATAGCCAACTTAAACCCGGGTCGCGCCATTGCGCTGCTCGACGAGGCGCGGCTCATGGCCCCCGGCACGCTGGTAGAGGAGGCAGCGCTCCGACGGCAGGTTTCCCTGGTGGCGGCGGCTGGGCACCCCGAACGGCTGGAAGCCCTGAGCGGTCAGTATCTGCGCCGCTTTCCCCGATCCTTCTACGCCGGCAACTTCAAGCAGCAGTTTGCCGCCGAGCTCGTCGGTCGCAAGGCTGCAGCTCTCGACACCGCAAAGCTCGACGCCGCATTGCTGCCGCTTGCGGCAAGCGAGCAGCGCGACCTTTATCTTCTGATTGCCACGGAAGCGATCGCCAGGGGGCGAATGGAGTTGGTGCGCCATGCCGCCGGCAAGGCGTTGCGCCGCGCCGACAGGGAAACGCCGCAGCATATGCGCGCCCGCACCTATGAGGCGGCGGCGATGATCGTCACCGGCGATTTCGAGGCGGGGTTTGCGGTGCTTGAGGGTGTGGACCGGGCAAAGCTCGAAGGCGAGGACGCCGAATTGCTCGACGCGGCTCTCTCGGTGGCGGAGCACATTCGCCAGCTCCCGGCCGCCGCCGCTGCGGCAGGGCCACCACCTCCCGGCGCGACCGCGTCGGCGAAAATCGAGGCTGCAAGAGCCGTGGTAGCGCGCGTCGACCAAATGTTATCGGGGGCACGCCAATGAGTGCTGCGGACAGCTTGGGAATGCGCGTCGCGGCGGCGGCGACCCGGACGGCCAGAGCCGGCGCAAGCAGTCATGGGGAAACGCAAGGCGGTGGTAACGGATCGCCAAGCCCCTGCCGCCGACGCGGCGCTGCCCTCCCGCTGCCAGCCGCGCTGGCCGAGCTCGCCGCGGTGCCGGGGTGCCATTGCCGCCGCTGTCGGCGGCCGCCGACGTCGGGCCAATGTCGCGAGGATCGGAGGCTGCAGCGGTGACACGACCGCAAGCCAAGCTCGACGCGGCAAGGCCCGAGGCCCTTCAAGGTCTCAAGCTTCAGTCCGTTCAAGGTTCTGCCGAGCCGCCTCTTGCCGTTGCCGCGGCCGCCCTGAGGGTCGTGGAGTGCGAAACGCATCTGGCGCCGACGACCGCTCCTGGAGTCACCCTTGATCGGATGGCGGCGCTGGCGGCGGCAGCGCGCGGCACGCAGGCGCCGATCCCGGCCACGATCCCGGCCACGATCCCGGCCACGACCCTGGTCGCGACCCGGGCCACTGCCACCGCGGGCCCGGGCGGCAAGGCCAGGTTCGCCAAGGCGGCAAGGCCACCGACCCTAACGCGCGCCGGCGACATTGCCATGGGCGGCCGGCCCGGGCCCGCGCACGAACGGCTTGGAGAGCCGATCCCTGCCAATGGTGCCGAGGCCGAGGGCAAGAGCCACCCTGGCCCGGCGCCCCTGCCCGGTGTGGTGGAAGCGCGCGCGCAGCCAGCGTCGGCGGCGCTCGGGCCGGTTTCGCCGCTGCGCCAACTGGCCCAACAGATCGCCGCCGCAGCGGCGCCCAGCGACAGCAGTGGCGGCAACGCGGTCGTCCACGACAAGATGCCGGCCACCTCGGTGCTGCGTGTGCTTTCCATCCAGCTGCAGCCCCTCGAGCTTAGGACCGTCAGCGTGCGCATGACGATGCGCAACGATGCGCTTGCCGTCGAGATCACCGCCGAGCGGCAGGAAACGGCGCGTCTGTTGCAAGCCGACCGCGAGGCGCTCATGCGGTTGCTGCAGGCCAGCGGTTTTACAACGGACAGTATTCAGGTGCTGAGCCGCCCCGCCGAGGCGCCGTCGAACGGCGCCGGGTCCGGATTGCCGCAGTTCTCCCAGCAGCAGACGGGCGCCGGGTTCGCGCAGCCCGATGCGCGCTCGTTCGGCAAGCAGGGACAGGCCGCACGCGAGCACAAGCCCCCCAACCAAAGCCGAAAGGGCGACCCTGAGATCAGCAGTGCTCGCGCTGGCGGCAGCCTTTACGTCTAGTGTTTCGTGCGCGTTCGGCCAAGATCTGGCGTGCGAGCGCGAGATGCTGCCGGCGGCAAACAAACATGGGATGCCGCTTGGCATGCTGTACGCGGTCGGCCTGACGGAAACGGGCCGCGGCGACAGTTTGCAGCCCTATGCGCTGAACATCGAAGGCCGCGCGGTCTATGACTTAGATCGGAGGGCCGCGCTCGATCGGTTCAGGGTCGCGCAGCAAGCGGGGGCGCGTTCGATCGATGTCGGCTGCATGCAGATCAATCATCGTTTCCACGGGCAGAACTTCGCCTCGATCGAGGAGATGCTGGAGTCGGCAAAAAACGTGGATTATGCCGCCCGCTTCTTGCGCCAGCTACACGAACGGGAAGGCAGCCGGACGATGGCGGTTGCCCGCTACCACGCAGGGCCCAGCAACGACCCGGCGCAACGGCGCTACTCTGCCGCGTGATCGCCAACATGGTCGCGAGCGGCTTCAGTAGCTGGACAGCGGAGGCCCGTGCCTTTTGCGGGCCGGACCAGGACGGCCTGGTGCGTGCTACGAACCAGGCCGCAGCGGCTAAGCCTTGGGCAGGGCAGGCAGCCATGATGCACACGGGATTGTCCGGACCATTTCGGTTGACGATTGCCGCCATCGAGGCGGCGGTGCTGCGCACCTCGGCAGGGGTCTACGCCATTGGTCACGCCGATGGTATGGGTCGATTTTGCGTTAGCCACGTCGGCCGCGATGATCAAGACGTGCGCGCGAAGCCGCGCGACTACGTTGGCTCCGACATGCTGTTCAAGTTCTCCTACTATCGCGATGCGCGGGCGGCCTTCGAAAAGGAGCGCCAACTGTTTCACGACATCAGCCCGCCACGCAATCGCGTGCATCCGGATCGACCGCGCGGCACTACTCTGGCGTGCCCGGGTTGCCGGATTTATCAGCGCCCCTGAGCAGGTGCAAAACATCGGTTAGGGCCGCCTGATAGCCGTGGTGCCAATAGGCGCGCTCGGGGGTGTCGGCATCAAGATGCTTTTGGTCGAAGGCGGCATAGGGTGCCTCGGCTTCGAGCCATTGCCGGATGTTGTCCCGGCGGGCGAGCAACAACGTCATTTTGCAGTGATTGGACATTGCCCGTAAGCGATGCGTGAACCGAGGCGGGGTTGCCTGCTCTGCCTTGTAGCGCAAGCGCATTGGCGAAGCGCCAGTCCGCGGGCTCGCGTTTGCCTAAAATTGTGCGGGATCTCTTGACGGGGCAAGAACGGTTAGCTGGCCCGGCGGGCGAGCGCCTGATCGATCAGCATATTGGCGATCATCATGCGCCGGCAGGCCTCGTCGCGTTCCAGCGCACCGACCCGGTCGGGATGGTGGGCGAGCCCGAACGTGCGGCGGAGACGGTTGAGATCGGCTGCCGTC
>Ga0070695_100001072_pt1 | contig 14949 bp, 14 predicted proteins | sample KBSK1252metaG_FD_65471 | JGI IMG/M metagenome (GOLD analysis project Ga0070695, IMG submission 65471) | Corn, switchgrass and miscanthus rhizosphere microbial communities from Kellogg Biological Station, Michigan, USA - KBS K1-25-2 metaG | ecosystem: Host-associated > Plants > Roots >...
CGGAAGGCCTCGACCGCCTCGGGCCCGTCGGCGGCCAGGCGCTCCATGACCGGACCCAGCAGGTCCTCGACCGACGCGGCGGAGACGACCGGGCGGGCCTCGGCCAGGAGTGGCACCCCGCGCTCCCAGCGTGCCCGGCACTCGTCTTCCGACCACGCGAGCGGCACCAGCGTGGCCGGCGGCTTCCACCCGATCCAGCCCTCGAGGATCGCGGTCCAGAACCGCAGGGGCTCGGCGAGCGCGGGGCGCCGCGCGAGCAGCGCCTGCCAATCGGCCATCAGCGCGGAATAGTCCGGCATGCGGTCAGGGCCCGCCGTCGGCGTCCAGCCCGTCGCCCGCGTAGAGGTTCAGGCTGTCGGGCCGCACGTACCCGATCACGGTGATGCCGAGCTGCTCGGCCAGGCCGACCGCCATCTCGGTCGGCGAGGTCCGGGAGGCGACCACCGGAACGCCCATGCGGGCGGCCTTGAGCAGCATCTCCGACGAGATCCGCCCGGTGGAGAGGAGCACCCGGTCCACGGTCGCAATGCCACGGAGCATCGCCTCGCCCTTCACCTTGTCCACCGCGTTGTGACGCCCCACGTCCTCCGCCATCACCAGCAGCCGCTCGCCGTCGGCCAGCGCGGCGCCGTGGATGCCACGCGAGGCCTGGTAGTGCACCGCGCGGCCGAAGAGATCCTTGAGCCGCGCCGCGAGGTGCTCCGGCCGGACCCGGACCGAGGACTGCAGGCGGGGGAACAGCCGGGGATCGATCCGGAAGGTGATGCCGCCGCCGCAGCCCGAGGTCAGGATCCGCTCGGTGGGCAGGGTCACCGGGTGAGACAGGATCACCTCCGCGCGGCCGTCCACCTCGGAGATGTCGAGCCGGCTGATCTCGGAGAGGTCCTCGATCACCTTCTCCATCCAGAGGTACCCGACGACCAGGGCCTCGAGCTGGAACGGCGAGCAGAGCAGCGTGACGAAGCGCTCCCCGTTGACGTGGACCGTCAACGGCTGCTCCCGGACGACCTCGCCCTTGACTTCCTCGAGCCGGCCGCCCTTGACGTGAAAGTAGGTCCGCATGGCCCGGTGGCTGCCGACCTCAGTATAGAGGAAGGGGCCCCTCGCGGGGCCCCTTGTGCGACGCGGCCGACCGCCGGCTCAGGCGTGGCTCATCACGATGACGTAGCGCAGGACGAAGCCGCCCACCAGGACCAGGACCGCGGGGACCACCGCGGGCACCCGCATCCCTCCCAGCAGGTCGAGGAGCAGGGGGACGACCAGCCCGAGCGCGACGAGGCCGCCCCAGAACAGCGGGGCCAGGTGCCCGGACACCAGCGGGGCCGCGGCCCCCCCGAGCAGGACCAGGAAGAGCACCAGGACTGCCATCTCGAACACGATGGCGAAGCGGTCCGCGCGCTTGACCTTCTTGAAGCCCTCGCCGGCGGAATCTCCGCTCAGGTAGAGCAGCAGGGAGATGGCGGCCATGCCGGTCGAGGCTCCCGAGGCCAGGAAGAGCGCGCCCATCAGGCGCGCGTCGCTCCAGAACGGCAGCGCGGTGGCGCTCAGCAGCACGCCGGTGTAGCTGGCGAGGAAGAAGCCGAAGATCGTGCCCACCAGGCTCCACTTGCGGCGGAGGCCCGCCCGCGCCTCGTCGCCCCCGAGCGACAGTGCGGAGGACACGAACGCGAAGAGGCCGAAGACCCCGAGCATCCAGGCCCCGATCGACATCGGGTCCTTGAACTTGAACGCCCCCAGCATGTTCAGGAACCGGCTCGGGGTGCCCAGGTCGAGGATCAGGAGCATGCCGCACACCCCGATCATCAGGAGCGACAGGATGTAGCCGGTGCGCACCACGTTGCGGTCACGCGGGCCGCCGAAGTTGTCCGCGATCGCGGCGGTGAAGTAGGCGCCGCCCGCGATCCCGCCCAGGAAGAAGTACCAGACGATCAGCAGGTGCCACTCCGGGCTCCTAAGCATCGCCGCCTCCCTTCCCGCCCCGCTCGCGGAAGGAGACCATCGCGCCCACCCCCACCACGAGAGCGGCGCCGATCGCGAGGACCGAGTCGACGAAGACGTTGCGCTGCGGCAGCAGGGGCTTCTCGGGCAGGTTGTAGGTGGACGGCCGGTCGAGCAGGAGGAAGAACGCGTTGAGACCGCCCAGGGGGCCGTTGGTGTCGGCGCCGTAGAGCTGGGCGTTGGCGTAGCCCATCTCCTTGAGCTTGGCCACGCGCTTGTCGGCCTTGGCGGCCAGCTCGTCCCGGAAGCCGAACTGGATGGACTCGGTCGGGCAGGTCTTGGCGCACGCCGGCCCGAGCCCGTTGTGGATGCGGTCGTTGCAGAAGGTGCACTTGTTGGCGCGACCGGTGTCGTGGTTGAACGCCACCACCCCGAACGGGCACGAGCTGACGCAGTACCGGCAGCCGTTGCACACGTCCTGGTTGATGTTCACCGTCCCGTACTCGGTCCGGTGGATCGCCCCGGTCGGGCACGCGTCGAGGCAGCCCGCCTGGGCGCAGTGCTTGCAGACGTCCGACATGAGGAGCCACTGCAGCTCGCCGTTGGCCTGCGGCTTCTCGATGAAGCGCACCAGGCGGTAGGTCTTGTCGGTGAAGTGGGCGTGGTTCTGGTAGGAGCCGGTCCATTCCGGCTCCTCCATCGGCAGCTCGTTCCACTGCTTGCACGCCACCTGGCACGCGCGACAGCCGATGCAGAGCGAGGTGTCGGTGAACATCGCGAGGGTGCGGGCCATGGCTACACCTCCCCCTTCTTCACGCTGCAGAGGAAGGCCTTGGTCTCCTGGATGTAGACCGTGGGGTCTCCCACCGTGGCGGAGAGGTCGTTGGTGATGTCGCCCTTGGAGATGCCGTTGTAGCCCCAGTGCCACGGGATGCCGATCTGGTGGGTCTTCTTGCCGTCGATCATGAACGGCTTGAGCCGGCTCGTGACCATCGCGGTGGTGTGGATCTTCCCCCGCGGGGTCGCGACCGTGATGCGCTCGCCGTTCTTGATCCCGAGCTCGGCGGCCAGCTCGTTGCTGATCTCGGCGAAGTGGGAGTGGAAGAGCTCGGCGAGCATAGGCAGGTAGCGCGACATGACCCCCGAGAGATGGTGCTCGGTGAGGCGGTAGGTGGTGATCACGTAGGGATAGTCCGGCGAGGCCACCGGGGCCAGGTCGTTCTTCTGGTCGGGCACGACCCAGATCTTGGCCACCGGGTTCATCTGCTGGTTGGAGAGCAGGTTCTTGGTGGGCGACTCCACCGGCTCGTAGTGCTCCGGGAAGGGCCCGTCGTTGAGCGGTCCGAAGAAGGCGCCCACCAAGTCCGCCCGCATGATGAACGGCTTGTCGCCGTTCTTGGCGTCGGGAGCCAGGAGCGGATTGAAGTCGGGGACGTCGAGCCCTACCCACTTGCCCTTCTTGTCCGGCTCCGCGCCCGGCGCGGCGGGGTCCCACCAGATCAGCTTCTTCCGCTCGCTCCACGGCTTGCCCTGCAGGTCGGCCGAGGCGCGATTGTAGAGGATGCGGCGGTTGGCCGGCCACGAAAACCCCCAGCCGTGCGCGAGGTAGTCCTTGTCGTCAGCCGGCTTGCGCAGGTTGGCCTTGTTGATCAGCTTGCCGTCCGGCCCCTCGACGATGACCCCGGTGTAGATCCAGCAGCCGCCCGCGGTCTTGCCATCGTCGGTCATGTGGGCGAAGGTGTTGAGCGCCTGCCCCTTCTTGTAGACGACCTTGCCCGCCTTGTCGGTGATGTCCTCGGTGGCGTAGCCGTTGACCTCCTTGAGCACCAGCTCCATGTTCGGCTCCTTGGGATCGTCGCCGTACTGGAAGCTGGCGGCCAGGAAGCCCTGGTCGCGCTGCTTCTTGGAGCCCGCGTACATCTTCTGCAGCTGCTTGGCCAGGCTCGTGAAGAACTCCGCGTCGGAGGTGACGTCTCCCGGCGGCTTCACCGCCCGCTCGTGCCACTGGATCAGCCGCATGGTGTTGGTGAGGCTACCGTCCTTCTCGGCCGCGGGAGCGGCGGGGAGGAAGAACACCTCGGTCCGGACATCCTTGGGGCTGACCCCGGGCGCCTTCCAGAACTCCGCGGTCTCGGTGACGAAGATGTCCTTGACCACGAGCCAGTCGAGCTTGCCGAGCGCGGCCCGCGCCAGCTTGGCGTTGGGCCCGCCCACCGCCGGATTCTGCCCGTCGGCGAGGAAGCCCTTGATGATGCCCTTGTACATGTCCACGAAGATGTGCTGGTGGCTGTAGGCGTCCGCGGAGGCGCGCTTGGGCAGCCACTGGTAGCCGTACTCGTTCTCGGCGGTCGCGGCGCCGCCGTAGAACGCCTTGAGCAGGCTGATCATGAACTTCGGCAGGTTCACCCAGTAACCGCCCTTCGGGGTGACCTTCTCGAGGTAGGTCTTGAGATCCGGGTGCAGGTCCCGGAGCGGCATCGGCATGTAGCCGGGGAGCTCGTGGTACAGCAGCTCGAGATCGGTCGCCCCCTGCACGTTGGCGTGTCCCCGGAGGGCCACGACCCCACCACCCGGCCGGCCGATGTTGCCGAGCAGGATCTGGAGCATGCACAACGCCCGGATGTTCTGGACCCCGTTGGTGTGCTGGGTCAGGTTCAGCGCGTAGGTGATCGTCCCCGTCTTCTCGGGCCCGCTGTTCTCGCAGTAGAGCTTGGCGACCTGGACGAACTTCTCCTTCGGGATCCCGCACACCCGCTCCATCATCTCGGGGGTATAGCGGCTGTAGTGCCGCTTCATGAGCTGGAACACGCAGTTGGGGTCGCGCAGGGTCGGGTCGCGCCTGGGGTTGCCCTCGCCGTCGAGCTGGTACTTCCAGGTGTCCTTCTTGTACACCTCCGCCACGTGGGGATCGACGCCCCCCTTGCCGGTCTGCTCGAGGCCGGTGAAGAGGCCACCGCCGTCGGTGGCCGTCTTGAAGGCGGGATCGATCAGGAACGGAGCGTTGGTGTAGTGGACGACGTAGTCCTTGAAGTAGAGGTTGTTCTGGATGGCGTAGTTGATGAGCCCGCCGAAGAACGCGATGTTGGTGCCCGACCGCAGCGGCACGTGGATGTCGGCCACCGCGCTGGTGCGGGTGAAACGCGGGTCCACGTGGATGAACTTGGCGCCGCGCTCCTTCGCCTTCATCACCCACTGGAAGCCGACCGGGTGATTCTCCGCGAAGTTGCTGGTCGCCATGATGACATCCGAGTTCTGGATGTCGATCAGGTTCGTCGTCATCGCGCCCCGCCCGAACGTGGTCCCCAGAGCTGGGACCGTGGCGGAGTGTCAGACTCGGGCCTGATGCTCGTGGTAGACGACGCCGAGCGTGCGGTTGAGCTTGCTGAGGAGGTAGCACTCCTCGTTGTCGATGCAGGCCGAGCCCAGCGAGGCGATCGCGTCCAGCCGGTTGACCACCACCTCCTGGCCGTCCTTGTTCTTCTCCCGCTCGATGAAGTGCTTCTCGCGGGTGTCGTGGTACCGCTTCGCGATCTGCTCGTACATCCAGTCGATCGGCTTCTCCTCCCACTTCTCCGAGCCCGGCGCGCGGTACATGGCCTTGGTCGGCCGCAGCGGGTTGTTGGAGAGCTGGATGGTGGCCGCGCCCTTCGGGCAGAGCCGGCCCAGCGTGTGCGGGGTGTCGGGGTGGCCCTCGATGTCGATGATCTTGTCGCCCTTGGAGTACACGAGCTGGATGCACCCGACCGCGCAGTACGGGCAGACGCCCGGATGCACCTTCGCTTCCTTGATCTTCAGGCCCGTGGCCGCGGCCTGGACGGGCTTGAGATCGAGGGTCGCGGTGCCGACCGCTACACCCGCCCCGGTGGATCCGGCGTACTTGAGGAAATCGCGTCGCGATAGGCTCATGGCGACACCTCGCTGTGCCTCGTTAGTGGTCAGTCGACCGCGAAGGGCGCCCGGACGGGCGCGAGTTGAATCGGGCTCTGGCTTTCGGCTTGTCGGCCCGCAACTTGCGGTGATTCTAGGGACTGGTCAGACCATCAGTCAAGGGAATCTTTACCGGGGTCCCGGAGCCGCGTCACCCGTCCTCGCCCCGCCCGAGATGGGCCCGATCCCGGATGTAGAGCTCGTAGCGCTGCTGGATCAGGGAGCGGGCCTCCTCCGCCCGGCCCGACTCGAGGGCCTCGACGACCGCCCGCTGATGCGAGACCTCGAGGATGGCGCCCCCCAGGACCGGGTCGTAGTAGCGGCCGAGCTCGCGCAGGATCCCCCGGACGCGGACCACGTCGTCCAGGCTCTCCAGCAGATCCCGGATGAGCACCAGGGCGTGATCCTCGCGCTTCCGCGCCCGGAAGCCCTTCCCGCGGCGGGACTCGTCCCCGGCATCGTCCGGCCGATCGGTGGGTCCGCTCACGGCGTGCCCGCGGTCCCCGGCCACTCGCCGGGCTCGTATTGCACCCGCACCAGGAAGAGGCCCTCCGGAGGGGCGGTGGGACCGGCGCGCGTCCGGTCCCGCGCCTCCAGGAGGTCGGCGATCCAGCCGGGGGGATGCGCGCCGCGGCCCACCTCGACCAGGCTGCCCACGATGTTGCGGACCATGTGGTGGAGGAAGCTGTCGGCGGAAAGCCACACCGCGAGGAGATGTCGCCGCTCCACGATCCGGGCCGAGCGGACGGTGCAGGTCGGGGTCCGCCCCCGGCCGGCCGCCGCGCAGAACGCGGAGAAGTCGTGCTTGCCGCGCACCGCGTGGAGCGCCGCTGCCATCGCGGTCGCGTCGAGGCGAAACGGGACGTGCCAGGCGTGGCGGCGCAGGAAGGGATCGGCGTGCGGACCGCGATCGATGAGGTACGCGTAGCGCTTGCCGCGGGCCCAGCGCCGCGCGTCGAAGCCCGCGGGCGCCTCGTGCGCGGCCAGCACGCGGACCGCCTCCGGCAGGAGCGCGTTGAGCGCGCGCCGGAGCACCGCGGGGGGCATCGCCGACGGCGTGGCCAGGCTCGCCACCTGGCGGAGGGCGTGCACGCCGGCGTCGGTGCGGCTCGCGCCGGTGACCTTCACCGGTCCCCCCAGCACCCGCTCGGCCGCCTCGACGAGCAGCCCCTGCACCGTCGGCAGCCCCGGCTGCACCTGCCAGCCGTGCAGCTCGGTGCCGTCGTACGCGAGGGTGAGCCGGATCGTGCGCGGCGACGTCAGCGGATCAGCAGCTCCGCGATCTGGATGCCGTTGAGCGCGGCGCCCTTGCGGAGCTGGTCGCCCACCACCCAGAAGTTGAGGGCGTTCGGCTGGGAGAGGTCCTCGCGGACGCGCCCCACGTAGCAGTCGTCCTGGCCCTCCGCGAGCACCGGCATCGGGTAGCGGCCCTCGCCCGGATCGTCCCAGAGCTTGAGCCCCGGGAATCCCGCGAACGCCTCGCGCGCCCGCTCGCGGCTGACCTTCCGCTCCGTCTCCGCGTTGACCGCGACCGAGTGCGCGGTGAAGACGGGGACGCGCACCGTGGTGGGCGAGACCGGCAGGTCGGGCAGCTCGAGGATCTTGCGGACCTCGTTGACCAGCTTGATCTCCTCGCCGGTGTAGCCGCCGTCGCCGAACTTGTCGATGTGGGGGATCACGTTGAAGGCGATCTGATGCTGGAAGAACCGGGGGATGATGGCCTCCCCCCGTGCCCACGCGAGCGTCTGGCTGCGCAGCTCCTCGACCCCGTTCACCCCGGCCCCCGAGACCGCCTGGTAGCTGGTCGCGATCACCCGGCGCAGCCCACCCGCCTGGTGCAGCGGCTTGAGCGGCATCACGGTGACGATCGTGGTGCAGTTCGGGCACGCGAGGATGCCCCGGTGCCCCTTCACCGCGTGCGGGTTGATCTCCGGCACCACCAGCGGCACCTGGGGATCCATGCGGAAGGCGTTGGACTTGTCGACGACGACCGCGCCGGCCCGGACGGCCAGCGGGGCGTACTCCCTCGACTGGGCGGAGCCCGCCGAGAAGAGCGCGAGCTCCACCCCCTTGAAGGCGTCGGGGCCGACCGCTTCCACCCGCACGGTCTCGCCCTTGAAGGTGACGGTCTTGCCCGCCGAGCGGGCCGAGGCGAACGCGCGCAGCTCCCGGACCGGGAACTTGCGCTCCTCGAGAATCTTGAGCGTGGTCTGCCCCACCGCCCCCGTCACCCCGACCACCGCCACGACCAGCCCTGAGGCCATTGCTGAATGGCTCCTATCTATCTATTCGATCTAGTATGACTTCTCGACTTCACCGACGATCAAATCCCCCATCTCGACGGTCCCCACCAGCTTCGTGCCCGCCGAGTGGATGTCCCGCGTCCGGTGCCCCCCCTCGAGCACGCGCAGGACGGCGGCGTCGACGCGGTCCGCGTCCGGCCCGCGGTCGAGCGAGTACCGGAGCAGCATGCCGGCCGACAGGATTGCCGCGATCGGGTTGGCGATCCCCTGGCCCGCGATGTCGGGCGCGGTGCCGTGCACCGGCTCGTAGAGCCCCTTCTTGCCGCCCGCGCCGCCGAGGCTGGCCGAGGGCAGCATGCCCATCGAGCCGGCCAGGATGGCCGCCTCGTCCGACAGGATGTCGCCGAAGGTGTTCTCGGTGACGATGGTGTCGAAGTGGGTCGGCTTGTGCACGAGGGCCATCGCGCAGTTGTCGACCAGCACGTGCTCGAGCGCCACCTGGGGATAGTCCCTGGCCACCCGGGTCACGACCTCGCGCCACAGCTGGGACACCACCAGCACGTTGGCCTTGTCCACCGAGGCCAGCCGCTTTCGCCGCTTCATCGCCACGTCGAAGGCGGCCCGCGCCACCCGCTCGATCTCCCGGGAGGTGTAGACCATGGTGTTCACCGCGCGCGCGCCGCCGTCCGCGAAGTCCTCGCGCCCGCGCGGCTCGCCGAAGTAGAGGCCGCCGGTCAGCTCGCGGATGACCATGAGGTCCGTCCCCTCGACCACCGAGCGCTTCAGCGGCGAGGCGTCCACCAGCATCGGGAAGCAGGTCGCCGGGCGGAGGTTGGCGAAGAGGTCCAGCTCCTTGCGGATGCCGAGCAGCCCGCGCTCGGGCCGCTGCTCCTGGGGCAGGTGGTCCCACCTGGGACCGCCCACCGATCCGAACAGGATGGCGTGCGCGCTCTGACAGAGCGCCAGCGTCGCGGGCGGCAGCGGCCGGCCGGTCGCGTCGATGGCGGCGCCGCCCACCAGCGCGGTCTCGAACTCGAAGCCGAGCCCGGTGGCGCGCGCGACGACCTGGAGGATGCGCTGCGCCTGCGGAGTCACCTCCTGCCCGATGCCGTCGCCGGGCAGTACCGCGATCTTGTAGGTGGCCATGGCGATCCCCTAGGGGCCGACCTCCTTGACGTCGCGCCCCTTGGCAGGATGCACGAGCCGGTTCACCGCGTTGATGTAGGCCCGGGCGCTCGCCTCGATCACGTCGGTCGACGTGCCCTTGCCGAAGACGAGGTTGCCGTCGAAGTCGACCTTGACCGAGACCTCGCCCAGCGCGTCCTTGCCGGAGGTGACCGCGCGGAGCTGGTAGTCCTGGAGCCGGCCCTTCATCCCGGTGATGGCGTCGATCGCGTTCAGGACCGCATCCACCGGCCCGTCGCCGACCCCCGAGTCCTGGAAGACCTGCTCCTCCTTCTTGAGCCGCACCGTCGCGGACGGGATGATCCCGGTACCGCTGATCGAGTGCAAGTAGTCGAGGGTGTAGGTCTCCGGCACCTGCGCGATGTCGTCCTTCACGATCGAGATCAGGTCCTCGTCGAAGATCTCCTTCTTCCGGTCCGCGAGGTCCTTGAAGCGCTTGAAGGCCTTGCCGAGGGCGCCCTCGTCGAGCTCGAACCCCAGGTCTTTCAGGCGCGCGGCGAGCGCGTGCCGGCCGGAGTGCTTGCCCATCACGAGCTTGTTGGTGGCCCGCCCGATGTCCTGGGGCCGCATGATCTCGTAGGTGAGCTTCTCCTTGAGCACCCCGTCCTGGTGGATGCCCGCCTCGTGGGCGAAGGCGTTCTCCCCCACGATCGCCTTGTTGGGCTGCACGTGCACCCCGGTGATGTGCGAGAGCAGCCGCGAGGTCTTGAAGATCTCCTCGGTGCGCACCTGGGTCTCGACCCCGAAGAAGTCCTTGCGGGTGCGCAGCGCCATCACGATCTCCTCGAGCGAGGCGTTGCCGGCCCGCTCGCCGATCCCGTTGACCGCGCACTCCACCTGCCGCGCCCCGACCCGGATCGCGGCCACCGAGTTCGCCACCGCCTGGCCGAGGTCGTTGTGGCAGTGCACCGAGAGAATGGCGCGATCGCTATTCTTAACATGTTCACGGATGCGGGCGATGCGCTGCGCCCACTCCTCCGGGATCGCGTACCCGACGGTGTCCGGGATGTTGATGGTCCCGGCTCCCGCGTCGATCACCGCCTCCAGCACCTCGCACATGTAGTCGAAGTCGGAGCGGGAGGCGTCCTCGGGCGAGAACTCGACGTCGCCACAGTAGGCGCGCGCGTGCTTGACCGCCTCCACCGCCGCCTTCAGGACCTCGGCGCGGCTCTTGCGCAGCTTGTACTTGAGGTGGATGTCCGAGGTGGCCACGAAGGTGTGGATGCGGGGCCGCCGCGCGTACTTCACGGCCTCCCAGCACCGGTCGATGTCCATGAGGCCCACCCGGCTGAGCCCGCAGATGATCGGGGCGCCCTCGAGCGCGCCGACCTGCCGGGCCACCTCGCGGGTGGCCTCGAAGTCCTCGTCCGAGGAGATCGGGAAACCGGCCTCGATCACGTCGACGTTCAGGCGGGCGAGCTGCCGCGCCATCTCCAGCTTCTCCCCCGCGTTCATCGAGAACCCGGGGGCCTGCTCGCCGTCCCGGAGGGTGGTGTCGAAGATGATCACGCGGTCCATGTCAGATCCTCCGCTCGCGGTCGTGTAGGTCTCCGTGCTCACGCTCCGTCGCCGCCGCCGGCTCGCGCCGCCTCGCCCACAGGGGGCGGGTGGGGCCGCTGATCACGTAGGCGGAGAAGAGCAGGAACAGGAACCACTGGGGATGCGTGGCCACGATCAGCACGCCCAGGACCACCAGCACCAGCACCCCCGCGGGCCGCCGGCGGGCGAAGTCGATCTCTTTGAAGCTGTAGTAGCGGAAGGTGGTCACCATCAGGATCGCCACCAGGTAGGTGCCCGCCGCGACGACCGCCCCGAGCCACCGGGGGATCTCGTCGTCGCCCAGGAGCAGCACCACCGAGGCCACGATGCCGGCGGCGGCCGGGATCGGCAGGCCCACGAAATAGCGGCGGTCGGTCACCCCGGAGTACACGTTGAAGCGGGCCAGGCGCAGGGCCCCGCAGATCGCGAACAGGAAGGCCCCCAGCCAGGCCGCGCGCCCCAGGCGGGCCAGCGCGAACGCGTAGAGCATGAAAGCGGGCGCCACCCCGAAGGAGACCACGTCGGCCAGCGAGTCGAACTCCACCCCGAACTGGGTGGTGGTCTTCGTGAGGCGGGCCACCTTGCCGTCGAGCATGTCCATGACCATCGCCACGAACAACGAGATCGCCGCCTCGGTGAAGCGGGACTGCGAGGCGAGGACCAGGGCCAGGAACCCGCAGAAGAGGTTGCCGGTCGTGAGCAGGCTCGGCAGCAGGAAGATGCCTCGGCGCGGCTGCTGGCGCAGCTCCTGCCACTTCCGCCGCCGGGGCCCCCGCCCCGCCTCGCTCGTGTGTCGCCGTCTCATCGCAACATCCCCATCACCGACTCTCCCCCCCTGACCCGGTCACCCACCCGCACCCGGACGTCGGTGCCGCGCGGCACCAGCAGATCGGTGCGCGACCCGAACCGGATCAGCCCGTACCGCTCGCCGGTCCGGAGCCGGTCGCCCGGGCGTACCCGGCACACGATGCGACGGGCCAGCACGCCCGCGATCTGCCTCACCGCCACGCGCCCGGCCTCACCTTCCACGCTCACCGTGCAGCGCTCGTTCTCCTCCGACGCCTCCGGCCGGTAGGCGGCCATGAACCGCCCCGGCACGTACTCGACGTTCTTCACCAGGCCTCCGACCGGGGCGCGGTTGACGTGGACGTCGAGGGGCGAGAGGAAGATCGACACCCGCGTCGCCGGGCCCACCCACGGATCCATCACCTCGATCACCGCCATCACGCGCCCGTCGGCGGGAGCCACCACCGCCCCCGGCAGCGCGGGCGGGGTCCGCTCGGGATCGCGGAAGAAGCCGAGACAGCCGAGCCCCGCCACCGCGAAGACCGCGGCCGCGGCCCACCAGCCCATCCAGGCCATGATACACGCGGCCGCCGCGAGGGGCAGGATGAACGGCCACCCCTCGGGGGCTACGGGAACGCGCAACCGGACGCCCGCGGAGCGGCCGCCGTCACTCCCGCGGCGGCTTGATCCAGGACATCATCTTGCGCAGCCGGCCGCCCACCTCCTCGATGGGGTGGTCGGCGTCGCGCTTTCGCATCGCGAGGAACCCCGCGCGGTGGGCCTGGTTCTCGAGCACCCACTCCCGGGCGAACTGGCCGGACTGGATCTCGGAGAGGATCTTCTTCATCTCGGCCTTGGTGCGATCGTCGATGATGCGCGGGCCCCGGGTGTAGTCGCCGTACTCGGCGGTGTCCGAGACCGAGTAGCGCATGTAGGCGAGGCCGCCCTGGTAGAAGAGATCGACGATCAGCTTCATCTCGTGCATGCACTCGAAGTACGCCACCTCGGGCTGGTAGCCCGCGTCCACCAGGGTCTCGTAGGCGGCCTTGATCAGGTGGGAGACCCCGCCGCAGAGCGTGGTCTGCTCGCCGAACAGGTCGGTCTCGGTCTCTTCCTTGAACGTGGTCTCGATGACCCCGGCGCGGGTGCAGCCCACCCCCTTGCCGTAGGCGAGGGCCAGGTCGCGCGCCTTGCCCGACACGTCCTGGTAGACCGCGACCAGCGCGGGCACGCCCGGGCCCTGGGTGAAGAGGTCGCGCATGACGTGGCCGGGGGCCTTGGGGGCGATCATGGACACGTCGACGTCGGCCGGGGGCACCACCTGGTTGAAGTGGATGTTGAACCCGTGGGCGAACATCAGCATCTTGCCCTTGGTCAGGACGCCCTTGATCGACTCCTCGAAGACCTGCCGCTGGGTCTGGTCCGGCAGCAGGATCATGACCACGTCGCCGGCCGCGGCCGCGTCGTTGACCGGCATCACCTTGAGGCCGTCCTTCTCGGCCCGCGCCCAGCTCTTGGAGCCCTTGTAGAGCCCGACCACCACGTTCTGGCCGGAGTCCTTCAGGTTCAGCGCGTGCGCGTGCCCCTGACTCCCGTAGCCGATGACCGCGACGGTCTTGCCCCGCAGCAAACCCAGGTCTGCGTCCTGGTCGTAGAAGATTCTGGCCGGCATGATCCTCGTGCCTCTCTTTCGATTTCCTTCGTTGGAAAACGGTCGGTCGTCGACGGTCAGTCCGCGAACCCGACCACCCTCGGATCGTCGGCCGCCGGCCGCGCGCCCTCGCGCGGCTTGCCCAGCCGCTCCTCGATCTTACGCAGGCGCGTCTTCGGTCCGCGGGCAATCGCCACCTTGCCGGTGCGCACGATCTCCTGGATGCCGAAGGGCCGCAGCAGCTCGATGATGCCCTCGATCTTCGACTCCTCGCCGGTCAGCTCCAGGGTGTAGGTGGTCGGGGTCACGTCCACCACCTTGGCCCGGAAGATGTCGCCCAGGCGGAGGATCTCGGCCCGGTTGGCCGGCTCCGCGTTCACCTTCAGCAGCAGCATCTCCCGCTCGACGTGGTTCTCCTCGCTGAGGTCGGTCACCTTGATGACGTCGATCAGCTTGTGCAGCTGCTTGATCACCTGCTCGATGACGAAGGCGTCCCCCCGCACCACCAGCGTCATCCGCGACACCGACGGATCCAGGGTCTCCCCGACCGACAGGCTCTCGATGTTGTACCCGCGTGCCGAGAACAACCCGGCCACCCGGGAGAGAACGCCGAACTTGTTCTCGACCAGCACCGCGATCGTGTGTTTTTCGATGCTTCCCGTTTCTGCCACTGCAACCGTCCTTTCCTGTCCCCCTGCGCCCTGCATCCACCGCGTTCGAGCGCGGGCTATGCCCGCGCCTCCCCTGCCTTTGGGGGAGGCATCGGAGGGGGCCTCGGCCCCCTCCGATCTAAAATCCGGTCTGGGACTTGGCCGCCTTGTCGCGGATCTCGCGGGTGGGCGGGGCCAGGATCATGTCCCGGTTGGCGCCGCCGGCGGGCACCATCGGGAACACGCACTCGTCCTTGTCCACGCAGACGTCCATGACCACCGGGGCGGGCGTGCTCAGCATCTTCTCGAGCGCGGGCACCACCTCGCTCGGCTTGGTCACGCGGATGCCCACGCAGCCGTAGGCCTCGGCCAGCTTCACCCAGTCCGGGATGCCGGGCAGGTCGATCGCGAAGTAGCGCTCGTTGTAGATGATGCGCTGCCACTGCCGCACCATGCCGTGCCCGCTGTTGTTGATGATGATGGTCTTGACCGGCAGGTTCTCGGTGAAGCAGGTGGCGAGCTCCTGGCTGTTCATCGCGAAGGAGCCGTCGCCGTCGATGTTGACCACGAGCTTGCCCGGGTGCGCGGCCTGCACCCCCATCGCGGTGGGCAGGCCGTAGCCCATGGTGCCGAGACCCCCCGAGGTGCACCAGCGGCGCGGGTGCTTGAAGCGGTAGTACTGGGCGGCCCACATCTGGTGCTGCCCCACCCCGGTGACCACGTGGGCCTCCCCCTGGGTGAGATTGGACAGCTCCTGGATCACGTACTGGGGCTTGATGACCTCGTCGTCCCAGTCGTAGCGGAGCGGGAAGTCGCGCTTCCACTCCGCGATCTGGGCGGCCCACTGCCGCCGCCCCTCGGCCACCGCCGCGGGTACCCCGTCCTTCAGCTCCTCCCGCACCGCCTCCACCAGCCGGCGCAGCACCCGCTTGCAGTCGCCCACGATCGGGATGTCGACCTTGATGTTCTTGGCGATCGACGAGGGATCGATGTCGATGTGGATGATCTCCGCGTTCGGCGAGAACGCGTC
>Ga0070695_100001077_pt1 | contig 14901 bp, 9 predicted proteins | sample KBSK1252metaG_FD_65471 | JGI IMG/M metagenome (GOLD analysis project Ga0070695, IMG submission 65471) | Corn, switchgrass and miscanthus rhizosphere microbial communities from Kellogg Biological Station, Michigan, USA - KBS K1-25-2 metaG | ecosystem: Host-associated > Plants > Roots >...
CCTGACGGTCCACGGGATCGGGCAGGCTCCAGTGCACGCGCTCGGGGGCGCCGGGGAAGACGGGACACGACTCCGCGGCGTCGTCGCAGACCGTGACCACCACGTCGAAGCGGTCGCCCAGGAACTGCGTCAGCGGCTTCGGCCGGTGTCCCGTCAGGTCCAGGCCCAGGACCTCGCGCGCCACCTCCACGGCGAGCGGGTTCACCGCCGGCTTGGGATGGCTCCCGGCGCTCTCCACGTCCAGGCCTCCCCCACCCTCGGCCCGGAACAGCGCCTCCGCGAGCTGCGAGCGCGCCGAGTTCCCCGTGCAGAGCACGAGGACCCGCAGCGGCTTCATGCAGGCCGGCTCGCCCGCACGAACGCGCTCATCAGCACGCCGTCCAGGGCGTCGGCGTCTTCCGGTGCGAGGCCCTCCACGAGCGAGGTGACGTCTCCCGCGGTGTACACCCGCGTGGGCTCGATCTCGATCCGCTCGAAGCCGGCTCCTTCCAGCAGGCTCCGGTACTCCGCGTCGCCCAGCGCGCCCGCCACGCAACCGGCCCAGGCCGCAGCCTGGCGCCGCACGGACGCGGGGAGCGGCCCGCGCGTCACGATGTCCGAGACCGCGAAGCGTCCGCCGGGCTTCAGCACCCGGAAGGTCTCCGCCAGCACCCTGCGCTTGTCCGCGGAGAGGTTGATCACGCAGTTCGAGATCACGACGTCCACCGACGCGGGCGGGAGCGGGATCGCCTCCATCGTGCCGCGGAGGAAGGTGGCGTTCTCGACCCCGGCGGCGTGCCGGTTCTCCTCGGCCAGCGCCAGCATCTCGTCCGTCATGTCGAGACCGATGGCGCGGCCGGTGGGGCCGACACGCTTGGCCGACAGCAGCACGTCGATGCCGCCGCCGGATCCCAGGTCGAGCACCACCTCCCCCGCGCGCAGCTCGGCCAGCGCGGTCGGGTTCCCGCAACCGAGCGAGGCGAGGATCGCCGCCTGCGGCACGCCCGCCAGCTCGCCTTCCCGGTACAGGTCCGAGGTGATGGGATTCCAGGGCTTCGCCTTCGCCTCCGGCCCGCAGCAGCCGGAGCCGCCCTCCGACACGTCGCGGGCGGCGCGGCCGTAATGAGCTCGAACCTGCGCCCGCAGCGCGTCCCCCGCGGCGCCGGCCACCTCGCGGCGGAGGACCGCCGCGGACGCCGGGCAGGCGTGACTCACCTCGGCACTGGCCCGGAGCGGCTCGGGAATCGCCTCCCGTCCCACGCGGACGAAGCCGAAGCGCGGGAACCAGCGCTCCGCGGTGGTGGTCAGGAGCCAGAGGTCGTCGGCCCCTTGCTCCTCGGCGGCGGCCAGGCGGTCGTGCACCAGCTCCTCCCCCACCCCCTTGCCGCGCAGCGAGGCCGCCACCGCCACCGAGCGCAGGAGAACGTGGGGGCCATGCCGCTCGATCCCCGCCACTCCCGCGATCCGGCCGCCGCTCTCGGCCACGACGTAGCCCTGCGGGAACGCGGTCTCGAGGTCTTCCTCCCCCAGCTCCGACGCGCGCAGCAGCGTCCCCACCGCTTCCCGATCCTCGGCCCTGGCCGGACGGATGGTCCAGCCGGGGGACGGCGCACAGCAACCGCTCAGCAACGGCAAGCTCTCGCTCATGCCCGCTTCTCCTTCCTCGCCTTCGGACGTAGCGCGGACAGCACCTCTCCCACCTCGGAGGACAGCGCCGCCAGGGCCTGGGGATCGATGCGGTAGTGCGCCCACTGCCCGCGCCGCTCGACCTGGACCAGGCCGGCCTCGCGCAGGAGGCGCAGGTGGTGCGACACGGTGGGCTGCTTGACCGGCACCGCGGCCTCGAGATCACAGACGCACACCTCTCCACCGCGGCGGCAGAGGATCCCGAGGAGCGTCAGCCGGATGGGGTGGGCGAGCAGCTCCAGGCTCCTGGCCGCGCTCTCCGCCCGGGCGGCGGAAAAAGGACGCTCCCCCGGGTCGGGACAGCAGCGGGAGCCGAAGGTGCGCAGGGATTCGGAGGCCGTCTTGTTCATTGACGAGCATCAATATACGTGGATCGAGGAGGCTCCGCCACGGCATGCGCCAAAGATCAGGGAGCTTTTCCGTCCGTGAAGCGAGCCACGGCTCAGCTCTCCTTCCGCTGCAGCACCCGCTCGATCCTGCGATCGGGGATGAGCCAGATCAGCGCCACCACGACGTAGATGGCCTGCGCCAGCCAAGCGGAGGCGAAGGTGGACACGATCGCGATCAGGTAGAGCAGCGGGGACAGCTTCCCCTTCCAGTCGGTGCCCACCGCGGCCTTGAGGACCGAGCTCTCCCCTTCGCTGGCGATGATGGCCTGCTGCAGGAGCCAGTAGGCGATCGCCGCCATCAGGAGCACCACCCCGTAGATCGCCGAAGGCGTCGCCTGGAAGTGGTTCTCGCCCATCCAGGCCGTGGTGAACGGGAAGAGGGAGAGCCAGAACAGAAGGTGCAGGTTCGCCCAGAGGATCGGCCCCGACACCGCGTGCGTGGCGTGCAGCATGTGATGGTGGTTGTTCCAGTAAATCCCCACGTAGACGAAGCTCAGCACGTAGCTCAGGAAGACCGGGAGCAGCGGCATCAGGGCCTCGACCGAGGTGCCGTGCGGCACCTTCAGCTCCAGCACCATGATGGTGATGATGATGGCGAGCACGCCGTCGCTGAACGCTTCCAGCCTTCCCTTGCCCATGCTCGCGGCGCCCTCAGTGGCGGTCGTACACGACGACGGAGTTGAGCGCTCTCCCCGAGGCGGGATCCACCGAGACGATCATGAGGGAGGCCCCATCGGCCGACCGGTAGGCTCGGTAGGCGAACACGGGCGTCCCGCGCAGGCCAAACACCGCGCCCAGGACGCCGGGACCCGGCTGGAGCCGCACCTCGTCCATGCCGGGCATCCCCACCACCGGCGACACCGCCCCGTCCAGGGCGGCGCGGAAGGTGCCGACCAGCTCGCGTCCATCGGTGCGCACGCTTCGCACGACGCACTCCACGTGGCCCGCGGTCTCCTTGCAGGTGAACCGTTCCTTTTTTCGTCCTTCCACGGCGGGCCCGTAGTGCGTGCGGCGCAGGTTCAGATCCCAGTCGCCCACAATGGGGACCGGCTCGCTGACGGACGGCGGGCCGGGCGCCGCGAGCATGCAGAGACTGAGAAAGAGGGTGGTCATGGGGCTCCCGGGCAGCATACCCGAGACCGGCCGCCCCTCATCCGCCGTGATACAACCGACCTCCATGTGGAAGCCCGGCGATCGCTTGAGCCACCGCCACAACCCGGATCTGGGGACGGGTCGCGTCCTGTCCCTGGAAGGGCGCACGCTGGTGGTGGAGTTCCCCGCCGCCGGTCGCACCCTGCGCCTGGCCGCCGGCGAGCCTGCGCTGGTTCCGGTGGCCTTCGCGCCGGGGGCCGCCGCCGTGCACGAGCCCACGGGCCGGCGGGTCACGGTGGTGGAGGCGCGAGAGGACGGCCGCTACCTCCTGGAGCACGGCGAGGTGGTGCCGGTCTCCGAGCTGTGGCCGCTCACCGCCGAGGACTCGCTGGTGGAGCGTCTCGCCGCGGGGGACGTCGATTCCGTCGAGGACGTGGCGGTGCGCCTCGATGCGCTGCACCTGGCCGCCGAGCGGGAGGGAAGCGGTCTGGGGTCCTTCCTGGGCGGGCGCATCCGCCTCTTCCCGCACCAGCTCTACGTGGCCGAGCGCGCCTCCATGTCCGATCCCGTGCGCTGGATGCTGGCCGACGAGGTAGGCCTCGGCAAGACCGTCGAGGCCTGCCTCATCCTCAACCACCTCGTGCGCACCGGCCGCGCGGAGCGGCTGCTGGTGGTGGCACCGGCCACCCTGGTGGTGCAGTGGCTGGGGGAGCTGTGGCGGAAGTACCACCAGGTCTTCGTGCTCCTGGACGACAAGCGCCTGACCGACGTGGCCAAGGACTTCGGCCCCTCCTTCTCCCCCTTCGACGCGCACCGGCGCGCCGTGGTGGCGCTGGAGACCCTGATCGCGCGGCCCGACCTCGTGCGCCAGGCGGAGACGTCCGGCCTCGATGCGCTGGTGGTGGACGAGGCGCACCACCTGAAGCGCCCGCCGGGACATCCCGGGGAGCCCGCCTACCGCGCCGTGGCGCCGCTGGCGCGCGCGGCCCGGCACGTGCTGCTGCTCACGGCCACCCCGTTCGAAGAGGACGCCCACGGATTCCTGCGCCTGGTGCAGCTCCTCCGACCGGACGAGCTGCCGGACGACGCCTCGCTCGAGCAGCGCTTGCTGACGGGCGAGCCCCTTCCGCCGTGCACCTCCTCCACGCGCCGCGCCGACATCGGGGGGTTGCCGCCCCGCGAGCCGGCGCCCGTGGCGGTGGACGACCCCGTGGGCTGGGGGGCGCAGGAGGCCCTGCTGGGCGCCGTGCGCGCGCTCCCCGCGTCCGACCCCGTGGCCCGGCGGAAGAAGGCCGAGCGCCTGGGCCGAGCGCTGGCCTCCGGCTGGGCTCTGCTGCCGCTGCTGGCCAAGGATGACGAGGTGGACGCGCGCATCCGGCGCCTGGCGGGCATCGCCGCCGAGGCCGACCCGCGCGTGGCGTGGCTGTGCGGGCAGGCCCGCGCCTGGAAAGACGCCGGGGACAAGACGCTGGTGTTCGTCGCGCAGCGGGAGACGCTGGAGGGGCTGCAGACCGCGCTCTCCCGGCGTGTGCAGCTGCGCACCGGGGTCTTCCACGAGGAGATGAGCCCGGGGCAGCGGGACATCGAGGTCGCCCAGTTCCGCCTCCCCTCCGGGCCATCCCTGCTCCTGTCCACGGAGGCCGGCGGCGAGGGACGCAACTTCGAGTTCTGCCGCCGGATCGTCCTCTTCGACCTGCCCTGGAATCCGACGGTGATCGAGCAGCGCATCGGACGCCTCGACCGCATCGGCCGCAAGCTCCCCGTGGAGATCGTCTACTTCCGCGCGCCCGGCGGGCTCCCCGCCGCCATCGCCGGCATGTACGAGCGCCTGGGGCTGTTCCGCGAGCCCATGGGCGGGATCGAGCGCGAGCTGGGGCAGGTGGAAGAGGCCGTGAAGGACGCAGCACTGGCCGAGGACGCCAGCGCGGCCACGCTGGAAGCCGCCCTGGCGGCGGCGCGCTCCGCGCACGCCCGGGTGGCGGAGGCCGCCGACCGCGCGCTCCACCGCGAGCCCTTCCGCCCGGAGATGGGGGTTGCACTGCTGGCCCGCGTGCCCGAGGACCTCGACGAGCTGACCGAGGACGCGGTGCGCCCCTGGTGCGAGCGGTTGCGCCTGGACGTGATCGAGCAGCGCGACCCCCGCCTGCTGGGGGTCGAGATCGGCCACCGGGCGCGGGTGGAGAGCCTCCCCGGGGTCCCGGGTGGGTCGCGTTTCGTGGGGACGTTCGTGCGCGAGCTCGCGGTGGAGGACGAGTCCATCGACTTCTTCGCCTCCGGTCACCCACTGGTGGAGGGCGTGCTCGCCGACCTCGAGGACGGACCGCGCGGGCGCACCGCGCTCCTGCAGCTCGACGCCGATGGGGAGGAGCACGGGTTCGGGCTGGTCGGAATCTACAAGGACGGGCCGCGGTTCCGGGCCCGCGCCGTGGACCTCGCCGGGCGGGAGCGGCCGGAATGGGCGGCGCGCGTGGCCGCCCGTCCCCTGCGCACGCGGCGACTCTCCTCCGAGCTGCTGGTGCGCGAGCCGGGGTGGCCGGACACGGTGCGCCGCCTCGCCCAGCGCTTGGAGGCGCTCGAGCCCTACACCTCGCCCGTCATCGTCGCCGCGGTCATCGTGACCTCAAACAGCTAGCGGCCGTCCAGAATCATCCCTTGCCCGCAGACTTGTTCCGGAGTAAAGACGGTCGCAGGCGGGGGGTAAGGCCATGCTTGCGCACGCGGCTCGGCGTATTCTGACGCGAGTCCCGCTCGTCGCGCTCGCCCTTGCAAGCTCTGCGGCCCACGCGGTCCAGCCTCTGACGGCGCCCGCCAACGACGAATGCGCAGGCGCGGTCGCGATTCCCGACGGTCCCTACCCTGTGGTGAGCACGGTGACCCGGCTCACCGAGGCGACGCCTGACGGGGTGGACTCGGGTGAGCTTCCTGGATGCCCCGACCTCGACCACACGGTCTGGTACTCGTTCACGCCTTCCGTGAGCTCCTTCTACCGCATCAGCACCTGCCAGGGAAACGGCGCGACCGGCAGCACGGTCTACGACACGATCGTGGGCGTGCTCGGGTCCACCGGCGGGAGCTGCCCGGCCGCGACCGTGCTGGCGTGCAACAACCGTCCCGCGGGCTGCACCACGGTCCCTCCCGTCCCTCCCGTCCCCCCCTACTGGGACCAGGCCATCACCGTGGCCCCGCTGACGGGTGGCGAGACGTACTTCATCGTGGCCGGCCACTGGGCGCCCAACGCGGGAGGCGTGGCGGCCCCATGGGACGACATCGCTGTCCAGATCGACAAGGTGCCGTCGCCGCCGAACGATACGTGCACCTCTCCTGTCCCGCTGGCCCTGAACAAGGCGGTGCGCGGGACGACGGTCTACACCTATGACGACTACCACTCCACCAACTGCTACACGGGGGTGGGGAACGTGGCCACGTCGGCCCTGGGGCGGGACGCCGTGTTCTCTTTTACCGCTCCCGCGGATGGCAAGTACTCGGTCCGCTACATTCAGGACGCCACGGAGCCGCCCCTCCTCCATCAGGATTTCGTGCTCTACGCGTCCAACAGCTGCCCCCCTTCCGGGTCGAACGTGAGTTGCTTCGCGGGCGCGAACCGGGTCGGCACGTCCGTGACGCCGCGAAACAAGTCGGAAGAGCTGTACTGCATGACGCTGACCTCGGGGCAGACGATCTACGTCTTCTTCGACAACGAAACGGCGGGCAATGACGGTGGGGTCTTCGATCTCGAGGTCATTCCCTGCAACCAGGAGAACGAGCCCAACGACACGCAGGCCAGCGCCACCCCCCTCGCCTGCACGATCGAGGGCAGCACGGCCCCCCTCGCCGACATCGACTTCATCAGCCTGGGCACGCCTCCCGCCGGCTCCCGCGTGTTCGCCGGCATCGACGCCTCCCAAGCCGGAGACAACGACTGGAAGATGCGCGTGACGAACGCAACCGACACCCTGCAGTACGATGACAACGACGGCACCTCCCTCGTCGGCTACCAAGCGCCCGTCATCGGCGGGGTGCCCACCGATGGGACGCCGACCTACATCCGCCTCAGCCACAGCGCGCGTCTCGGGTCGGCTCCCTTTCACCTGGTCACCCGGGTGGAGACCGGCCCGGCACAGGTGGAGAGCGAGCCCAACGACGCCGGCAACGGCAACATGAACTACTTCACCGCCGAGCCCCTGACGGGCGGCGGCTACGTGCGTGGCGTCGCCTCCTCGTCGCGGGACATCGAGTGCTTTCGCTTCGTGGGGTACGAAGGCCAGGAGATGATCCTCTTCTCGGGTGCCAACCCCGACCGAGTCCCCGGCGCGATCGTGGACATGTGGCCCACCCTGTACGACCTCTCCGATTCCGGCTACAACGGACTCAACGCAGCGGGCCAGGTGGCCCGGAACCTCCTGGCGCCGACCCTGAACACCCTGATCGGCAATACACCATCCATCACCTCCGAGTTCTGGACGCACCGCCTGCGCTACACCGGCACCCAGGTCGTCTGCTGGTCCCCGCTCCAGGCAACCGGCGCCTACCCCCTGGCCTGGCACGGAAACGTGAGTTTGGATTGCAACCCCGTCCGGCCGGCATCGGATCACCACGCCGACGTGTCCATCAAGCAGACCGGTCCCGTGGGCCCCGTGTCCCCCGGCGGCCTGGTGACGTACACGTTCGAGGTGACCAACCGCAGCAGCACGGACATCGCGCAGGACGTGCGCATCGCGGACGACTTTCCGCCGCAGGTGACGGTGGTGCAATCGCACTACGACGACGGCTTCGGGATGCACAACCTCCATTGCCTCCAGGTGAATTCGGGCTTCATGGATTGCATCAACTACTCGATCGCACCTGGCGCCACGACCACCTGGACGTTCGTCGCGAAGGTGAGTACGTGCCTCGAGGCCGGCACCGAGATCAGGAACACGGTCAATCTGGTCAGCACCTCGTCCGTGGACGGCAACGCCGCCAACAACTCCTCCACCTGGACCTTCACCACCAGCCCCACCCCTCCTCCGCCGGCGCCGGTGGGGCCGACCTTGCAAGTCGCGAAGCAAGGGGGGACGGACGCGCTCCTCACCTGGACGGCAGAGAGCCCCTTCACGGCATGGAACCTCTACCGGGGCAGCGTGACGCGTCCCTTCACCTACAACGAGGGCTGCCTGGAGGCATGGATCGAGACGCCGACCGCCGTGGACTCCGGCGTTCCCGCCAGCGGCGTGACCTTCTACTACCTGGTGAGCGCCACGAACGGCTGCGAGGAGACGGCCTCCGGGCAGGCCACGGCCGGGCCCCACCTACCCCTCGAGCCCTGCCAGGTGCCCTAGAGAAGCTTCCCGCGCAGAAGCGCCTGGGCCACCGTGAAGTAGATGACGAGGCCGGTGACGTCCACGAGCGTGGCCACGAAAGGAGCCGAGGACGACGCCGGGTCGGCACCCAGGCGCCGGAGCAGGAAGGGCAGCATGGAGCCGATCAGCGTCCCCCAGAGGACCACCCCCAGGAGAGCCAGCGCCACGGTCATGCCCAGCCCGATCCAGTAGGGGCCGTAGTTGTAGATGCCGGCTTCCTGCCAGACCGCGATGCGGATGAAGCCGATGGCGCCCAGGATCGAGCCCAAGGCCAGGCCGGAGAAGATCTCCCGCCGCATCACCGTCCACCAGGAGGCGAGCGTGATCTCGCCCAGGGCCATGGCCCGGATCACCAGCGTGGCCGCCTGGGACCCGCTGTTGCCGCCGCTGGAGATGATGAGGGGCACGAACAGGGCCAGCACCACCGCCCGCGCGATCTCGCCCTCGAAGAAGCCCATGGCGGACGCCGTCAGCATCTCTCCCACGAAGAGGACGACCAGCCAGCGCGCGCGCTTCTTCACCATCTCCGTGAAGCGCACGTCCATGTAGGGATCTTCCAGGGCCTCCACGGCGCCGATCTTGTGGATGTCCTCGGTGGCCTCTTCCTGGGCCACGTCGAGGACGTCGTCGTGGGTGATGATCCCCAGGAGCACGCCGCTGCTATCGGTCACCGGGAGCGCCACCCGGTCGTACTCCTGGAAGGCGTGGATGGCCTTCTCCTGGTCGTCGTAGGCGGACAGGCCCACGTACTTCCAGTCGCACAGGTCGGCGATCTTGCTCTCCGCGGGCGCCAGCAGGATCTGGCGCATGCGCAGGTCGTCGACTAGGCGGCCGTGGTCGTCCACCACGTAGAGCACGTTCAGGGTCTCGCGGTCGGAGCCGTACTTGCGGATGTGCTCGAAGACGCGCTGCATGGTCCAGTCCGGGCGCACCGCCACGTACTCGGGGGTCATCAGGCGGCCGATGGTCCCCTCGGGGTAGCCCAGGAGCTGCACGGCGATGGCGCGCTCGGGGGGAGACAGCAGGGCGAGCAGGTGCTTGGTCACCGAGGCCGGCAGCTCCTCCAGGAGCGCCGTGCGGTCGTCCGGAGACATGTTGTTCAGGATGCTGGCCACGTGCTCCTGGCCCAGGCTCCGCAGCAGCGATTCCTGGGCCTCCGGCTCCAGGTACTCGAAGGCGCGCCCCGCCATGTCCCGGGGGAGGAGGCGGAAAAATACCGCCCGGTGCTGATCCTCCAGCTCCTCGATGAGCTTGGCGACGTCGGCCGGCTCCTGCCCGCGGCACAGCTCGCGCAGGGCGGCGTAATCGCGCCCCTCCAGGGCCGCCTCGATCCTGGGCTTGGCGGTCTCGTCGAGCATGGGCCGGGCACTCCGGAAGGGCGAGTGGGTGCGCCGGGACTATAGCAGCGGTACATTCCGCCGCTCATGCTGCTGGCGCTCTTCTCGTTCACCATCCTGATCGGAGCGGCCCTCCTCTTTTTGGTCCAGCCGATGGTGGCCAAGATGGTGCTCCCCCGCCTGGGTGGGAGCGCCTCCGTCTGGGTCGCCTGCATGCTGTTCTTCCAGGCCCTCCTGCTGGCGGGCTACGCCTACGCCCATGCCCTGAACCGGCGGCTGCGCCCGCGGGTGCAGCTCCTCGTCCACCTGGCCGTCCTGGTGCTGGCGGTCGTGGCGCTGCCGGTGCACCTGCCGGCGGGCTGGGAGGAGCCGGGCGCGCATCCCCCCGCGCTGTGGCTGCTGGCGCTGCTGGTGCGGACGGTCGGCCTCCCCTTCTTCGTCGTGGCCACCACGGGACCGCTGCTGCAGGCCTGGTTCGCCCGCTCCGGGCACCGCCAGGCCGGGGACCCCTACTTCCTCTACGCCGCCAGCAACCTGGGAAGCCTGGCCGGCCTGCTCGCCTACCCGTTCCTGATGGAGCCCCTCCTCCCCCTGGCCCGCGGCGGGCTCGCCTCCCAGAGCGGCCTCTGGGCGGCCGGGTACGGGCTCTATGCCGCCGGGGTCCTGGGGTGCGGGTTCCTGGTCCGTCACGCCGCGGGACCCGACCCCATCCGGGGAGGGACCGGCCCCGGCCCCACCCTCCGCCAGCGGCTGCAGTGGATGCTGCTCGCGTTCGTGCCCTCGAGCGTCCTTCTCGGCTCCACCCAGGCCATGGGGTCCGAGGTCGCCCCCGTGCCGCTGCTCTGGGTGCTTCCGCTGACCGCGTACCTCCTCAGCTTCGTCCTCGCCTTCCGGCCCCGGCAGCGCATCCCCGAGGCCTTCTGGCGGGCGGCGCTGGTCGTCAGCTCCGCGGTGACCGTGGGCTTCCTGTGGGCGGAGGACCAGCCGTCCATCCTGTGGCTCGTGGCCCTGCACCTGAGCACCGTCTTCACGGCCGGCCGCGTGCTGCACGGAAGGCTGGCCGCGCAGCGGCCGGAGAGCGCGCACCTGACCACGTTCTACCTCTGGATCGCGCTGGGCGGCGTGCTGGGCGGGGTGATGAACGCGCTGGTGGCGCCCCGGATCTTCGATTCCATCCTGGAGTACCCGCTGGCGCTGGCGCTGGCCTGCCTGCTGGCGGGGAGCGGCAGGGAGGAGCAAGGCCGGCGCAGCCGCGTGCTGGACCTCGTCCTCCCCTTGGCGCTCGCAGGCGTGCTCGCCGCCGTGCAGGCGGGTCGGATCCGGCTGCCGTGGCAGTACGCCTTCGCGGACAGCGAGGCGGCGGAGCTGGTCACGGTGGGCGTGCTGGTGGCCGCGCTGGCGCTGCTGGGAACCCGGCGGCGCCGCATCGCCCTCGCCCTGGTCCTGGTCACCGCGCTCTCCCAGGTGCTGTTGAACGGGCAGGTGGACGTGCTCTTCCGCGAGCGCACGTTCTTCGGGGTGTACCGCGTGGAGACCGCGCGCGCGAAGCCGATCCAGGCGATGGACCTCTCGGGGAAGCCGGTGCAGCTTCCCGTCCCCGCCGTGCACGTGCTGCTGCACGGGATCACCCGTCACGGCAGCCAGGTGCAGGGGCCGGGTGCCAACATACCCACCGGCTATTACCACCCCAGCGGTCCCATCGCCCGCGTGTTCCGGGCGATCGAGGCGGAAGGGGGGGAGGACGTCGCGGTGGTGGGCCTGGGGACGGGGACGCTCGCCCTCTATGCCTCGCCCCGGGGACGGATGACGTACTACGAGATCGACCCCGCGGTGGTGGCGATCGCGCGGGACCCGCGCCTGTTCACGTTCCTCGGGCACGCCCCCGGCCCGGTGGACGTCGAGGTGGCGGATGGGCGTCTGGGGGTGGCCAAGCTCCCCGACCGAAGTCTGGACCTGCTGGTGCTGGATGCCTTCAGCTCGGACGCCATCCCGGTGCACCTGCTGACGCGGGAGGCCTTCGACCTCTACGCACGGAAGCTGCGGCCGGGCGCGGTCATCGCCGTGCACATCTCGAACGCCTACCTCGACCTGGCGCCCGTGCTGGCGGCCCTGGCCCAGGACCTGGGACTCCAGGGGCTGCGGGTGGAGGACCACGTCTGGGACGTCCAGCAGAAGGCGGAATGGAAGGAGCCCAGCACGTGGATCGTCCTCTCCGGGGACGGCGGGAAGCTGCGGCAGGTCCAGGGAGAGGAGACCTGGGAGGATCTGGCGCTCTACCGCCAGGACGATCCCGCGCTCCGCTGGACCGACGACCGCTCGGACCTGCTCCGGGCGATCCACCGGGATTGAGCCGACCTACCGCAACACGCTCCACGCCAGCAGCTGCGCGGCCAGCGCCGTTCCTGCGAAGGCGATCCCCCAGAACACGACGCTTCCCCGCTGGGCGCGCTGGAACAGCGGCACCAGGAGCAGGAAGGCGAGCCCTTCCCCCAGGGGCGCGTAGGCGGCGACGGACGGCGCCAGCATGGCGCGGGTGGTCTCGTACTTCCACCAGCCGGCACGTACCGCCAGCCCCTCCACGAGCCCCATCCCCAGCCCGGCCAGCGCGGCGGCCAGCACCGAGGCCACCGCCGTCCCCCCCACGCCCGAGCGCGGCCCCCGCAGCCGCCCGTACACGCGCAGGGGGAGATACCCCACCTCCACCACCGCGCAGGCCCAGCCCAGCGGCACGTAGGGAGGCGTGGTCAGGAGGACGGCGTCCCGGGTGAGATAGACCAGGCGGCCCTCGGGCAGGACGTAGGCCCGCACGTAGTCGCCGAAGATCGCGCCCAGGCCGGCCACGAGGCCGAACTGGAGCAGGCGCCGGAGGAGGGGAGCGTCCTCCGACCGCGCCGCGTACCAGGCCACGCGCAGGAGCACCGAGAGGTACGCGAGCGCCACGCCGTGCCGGGGGAACGCGAGCGCCGCCGCCAGGGCGAGCGCCAGACCGGTGAGGGCGCCGGCCGCCCAGATGCGGTCCGTGGCGGGACCGAGGCCGTCGGGGTCGTCCCGCTTCCGGAACGCGACGACGTCCGCCACGGGGTCAGTCGTGCCGCGCCGCGGCCTCCACCGCATCGCGGAGGGCTGCCAGGCGCTGCTGTCGGTCGCGCACGAAGCGCTCGATCCCTTGCAGGATGTGCTCGGCGGACAGGTGCGCCTCGTCGATCACCTCGTCCACCGTGCCGCCGGTCCGCCACCGGTCGTCCCAGTCCGAGCCCATGGAGTACGCGGCCACCACGGGATTCGCCAGGAACGGACCCATGAGCTTCCGCGCCCGGTTGGTCACGCACATGGCGTCCCAGCGATCGCCCACGCTGGCCACCGATTCCCGGTAGGCCGCGTCCTGCAGCGCGAACAGCTGCGGGCTGATCACCGCCACGATCTTCACGTTGAGGCCTGCCCGCGCCAGCTCGGGCAGGATCTTCACCACGTTGGCGGTGGTCGTCGTCCCCTGCACGAACACGGTCCCGCCCCGCGGCACCCCCGGCGCGAACGGCCGCAGCACGTAGGCTCCCCGGGCCGCCTCGAAATGCGACGGCATCCCCAGGGCCTCCCGGTCCGGGATGGGGATGGCCGGCCGCGTCAGGTGCAGCGCCACGATGGGCGCCTTCTCCTTGAGCGCCGCCGCCAGCACCACCGGCACCTCGTTGTACTCGAAGGGATGGAGATCGATGACGTGCCCTTCCGGGAAGAGCTGGGTCACCGCGGTCTCGAAGATGCCGAAGTGCGTGCGGGAGTCCTCGGCCGTCTCCGGTCCCGAGTGGCCGGCCACCCACAGCACCTTCCCCATCTTCAGCTCGCCGTCCTGGGCGAGCTGGCTGAACAGGCGCATGGGGCCGTACTTCAGGTAGCTGAAGGAGCCGTACGTCGAGCACGCGCCCCAGAAGCCCTGGAAGGCCTGCATGGGATCGTCCGCCAGGTTCACCGAGGCCAGGCCCACGGCGATCCCGGCGTTCGTGAACTCCGTGATCTGCTGGGGCAGCAGCGCCCCCGTCTCGTTCTCCCCGCGCTTGTACCAGCCCCATCCCGGCGTGCCCTCGAAGTCCTTCATGAACCCGGCGATGTTGGTGGACTCGGCGAGGTCGGCGGAGCAGGCGATGAAGAGCGGCCGCCCGTATTCCCGCTTGGCGAAGGTGTTCGCCCACGCCCCCCAGGCGGCGAGCGCCGCCCGGTTGGGCTGCTTGTCCCCGGGCTTCTTCCACAAGGAGGCCGGGTAGGAGCGGGCGTCGTACAGGCGGGGATCGTCGAAGATGCCGACGGCCTTCCCGCCCAGGCGGAAGCCGGGCGTGCGGTCCGGGATGCTCTGCGCGACCTCCACCAGCCGGTCCGAGAGGTAGCGCACCAGCGCCTCGTCCCGCGCCATCACGGACAGAGCGATCTCGAAGTTGGCGCGCGCCTGCGCCTCGCGCGCGGCCTCGTTCTCGGGGGCGGGCTGGTCCACCCCCTGATAGACGACGCCGTACTTGTCCATGAATGCCTTCCGGTTCGCCCAGAACTCGGGGCTATGCCGGGGCCACGGTGTGCCGTGGCTCTTGTAGTCGTACTTGCCGTAGCCGCGTCCCTTGCGCGTGCGCACCCAGGCCACGGTGGGCCGGCCGCTCCCGCCTTCGCCGCGCGTGGCCTCGAGCACGGTGCGGGTCACCGGCCCCCACTCCATCCCCTGCTCCGTGCCGAAGACGCGCCAGCCATAGGGAGCGAACCAGTCCTGGGGGGTGCCGTGCACCACCGAGGAGAGGGCGTTCTCGTCGATGCCGTAGTCGTTCCAGTCCAGCAGGAAGACGAGGTTGTCCAGGCCCAGGCCCCAGGCGGAGTTCTTCGTCTCGTGGCTGGCGCCGGGCGTCAACCCCCCCTCCCCTTCCATCACGAAGACCTTCACCTCGGAAGCACCGGCGATCTTCAGCGCCACCGCCTGCCCGGCGGCCGGCGGCATGCCGTGCCCCGAGGGGCCGGTGTTCCACTTGAGGAAGAGGGTCTTCCCCTCCATCTCGGCGTGCCCGGGGAGGCCGCCCCGCCGCCGCAGGCGCAGCAGGTCCTCCCAGG
>Ga0070695_100001082_pt1 | contig 14891 bp, 12 predicted proteins | sample KBSK1252metaG_FD_65471 | JGI IMG/M metagenome (GOLD analysis project Ga0070695, IMG submission 65471) | Corn, switchgrass and miscanthus rhizosphere microbial communities from Kellogg Biological Station, Michigan, USA - KBS K1-25-2 metaG | ecosystem: Host-associated > Plants > Roots >...
CACGAGCGCGTCCACCACGCGCTCCATGCGCATGCCCCGGGAGCCCTTGACGAGCACCGCGTCGCCGGGCGCCAGCCGCTTGAGCAGCAGCGCCACCGCATCCTCGAACGTGGTCACGTGGTGGCTCTCGGCGAGCCCGGCCGCCCGCGCGGCCTCGACCGCGACCTGCGCCCAGCGGCCCAGGCCCACGAACTCGGCGGCCCCGGAGGCGGCGACCGCGCGGCCCATCTCCCGGTGCGCGGACTCGCTGCTGTCGCCCAGCTCGAGCATGTCGCCGAAGACCACCACGCGCCGGCACCCCTCGGAGGTGGCCGCGAGCGTCTCCAGCGCGGCGCCGACCGAGCCGGGATTGGCGTTGTAGGTGTCGTCGAGGATGCGGAGGCGGCCGGCGGGACGCCAGACGCAGCGGCCCTTCACCGGCCGTGCGGACTCGAGCCCGAGCGCGATCTGCTCGATCGACAGACCGAGCGCGCGGCCCACGCCCGCGGCGGCCAGCGCGTTGGTCACGTTGTGGCGGCCCGCGAAGGCGAGCTGCAGCGGCCGCCGGGCCTGGCCGATGGCCAGCGTGAACCGGAGGCCGTCGGGCCCGTCCACCGCGGGGCTCGCCGCGACCACGTCGGCGCCCGGCCGCGTGCTGAAGTAGAGCACGCGCGCCCGGCTCTGCGTGTGCATGGCGAGCACGCGCGGGTCGTCGGCGTTCAGCACCACCGCGCCGTCGGGCGGAATCGCGCGCACCAGCGCGCTCTTCTCGTGGGCCACGCCGTCCAGCGAGCCGAAGAACTCGGTGTGGGCGCCCTGCACGACGGTCACCACCCCCACGGTCGGCCGGCAGATCGCGGCCAGCGATTCGATCTCGCCCGGCGTGTTGGCGCCCAGCTCGAGCGCCATCGCCCGATGCTCGGGTGAGAGGCGGAGCAGGGTCAGGGGCAGGCCCCACTGGTTGTTGAAGCTGCCCTCGGGCTTGAGCACCGGGCCCAGCGCGGCGAGCACGCCCGCCATCATCTCCTTGGTGGTGGTCTTGCCGTTGGAGCCCGTGACCGCGGCCACCGGCACGTCGAACCGCGCGCGATGATAGGCGGCCAGGCGCCCGAGGGCGCGGGTGGTGTCATCCACCAGGACCGTCGGCACCGAGGGCGGCATGTCGTCCGGCAGGTTGTGGACGACCAGACAGCTCGCCCCGCGCGCCGCCGCGTCGCGCAGGAAGTCGTGGCCGTCGCGGGCGGCCCGGATCGCGAAGAACGCCTCGCCGATGGTGAGCCGGCGGCTGTCGATGCTGACGCCGATCACCGGGACGCCCAGGTCGCCCGCCACCAGGGCGCCCTGGGTGCCGCGCACGATGTCCTCCACGCTCAGCGGCGCCACGCCTCGCCTCCGGGGCCGCCCCGCTCCACCAGCGCGGCGCGCGCCACGTCTCGATCGTCGAACGGCAGCGTCGTCCCGCCGATGATCTGGTAGGTCTCGTGCCCCTTCCCGGCGATGACCACCACGTCGCCCTCGCGCGCCCACGCCACCGCGGATTGGATGGCCCGCCGGCGGTCCGCGATGGACTCGTGACGGCCCGCCGCCTCCGCGGGGATGCCGGTCTCGATCTCGGCCAGGATCGCCTCCGGCCGCTCGCTGCGCGGATTGTCGGAGGTCACCCAGGCCCGGTCGGCCAGCCGCGCGGCGATGCCGCCCATGATCGGTCGCTTCCCGCGGTCGCGATCGCCGCCGCACCCGAAGACCACCCCCAGGCGCGCGCCCGGCCGCAGGAGCTTGCGTGCGGTGCCGAGCACGTTCTCGAGAGCGTCGGGCGTGTGGGCGTAGTCGACGACCACCAGGAAGCGCTGACCGGCCTCGACCCGCTCGAAGCGCCCGGGCACCGTCGAGACCCGGGAGAGAATCTCGCCGATCCGCCGCGGCTCCATGTCCAGGGACAGTCCGACGCCGATGGCCCCCAGGAGATTCATCACGTTGTGCTCGCCGACCAGCGGCGAGACGATCTCGATGACGCCGCCCGCGGAGGCGACCTCCAGGCGGATGCCGCCCATGCCCGACTCCCAGCGGCGCGGATGCAGGTCGGCCCGCTCCGACAGGCCGAACGTGAGGCGCCGGACTCCCGGGTCGGCCGACGCCGCCCGGATCATGGCGGCGCCCGCCGGATCGTCCACGTTGACGACCGCCGCGCGCCGGGGCTTCCGCCCGACGGCCAGCGCCGAGAACAGCCGCGCCTTCGCGTCCCGGTACGACTCGAGCGTGCCGTGGAAGTCGAGATGGTCCTGAGTCAGGTTGGTGAAGACCGCGACGTCGAACTCGATGCCGTCCACCCGGTGCAGCGCCAGCGCGTGCGAGGAGACCTCCATGACCACCCCACCCACGTTCGCCCGCACCATGCGCGCGAGCAGGGCCTGCAGCTCGAGCGCCTCCGGCGTGGTCTGGCTCGCGCTCTCGACCTGACCGCCGACCCGGTACTCGATCGTGCCGATCACGCCGGTCGGTCGCCCGCCCGCGGCGAGCAGAGCCTCGACCAGCAGCGAGGTGGTGGTCTTGCCGTTCGTGCCGGTGATGCCGACCACGGTCAGCCGCTGCGAGGGATGGCCGTGATAGGCGTCGGCCAGCCGGGCGAGCGCGGCGCGGCTGGACGGCACCAGCACCCGCGCGGTCGGGCTGCCCGGCAGCGGATCCTCGCCCTCCGCGACCACGATGGTGGCCCCCCGGCCGAGCGCGTCGGCGGCGAAGCGCCGGCCGTCCTGCTTGAAGCCGGGGATCGCCACGAAGAGCTCCCCGGCCCGGACCTTGCGCGAGTCGTAGGCCACGCCGGTGACGCGCGCGGGCGCTCTGCCCAGCACCGTCTTCTCGGTCAGCGCGTCGAGCAGCGTGGTCGTGGGCACGGGCTCGCTCATGTCCTCACTGGCGGAAGCTCGCCGGGACCGCGGTCATCGTCCGGCCGACCGGAGGCGTCAGCTGCAGCCGGCACGTGGTCCCCGCCGGCAGGGGCGCGCCCGGCAGGGGCGACTGGGCGGTGACCACGCCGCGGCCGGAGATCTCGAGGCCCACTCCGAGCGGCGCAAGCGCCTCCAGGGCCTGGCGCAGCGACAGGCCGGCGACGCGGGGCATGACGGCGGCGCCGTCGGCCGGCTCGGAGGCCCCGGCGGTCACCAGCGGCGGCCCGGGCTGAGGCGCGGCGAGCGCGCTCGGGCGGGGCCGGGCCGGAGCGACCGCGGCCATCTCCCCGCGCACGATCGGCACCGGGCTGCTATCTCGCGGCGCGACGTTGAGATACCGCAGCGTCTCGCGGCCGATCGCCGAGAAGATGGGGGCGGCCGCCTCGCTGCCCCACTTCTCGTTCTTGGGCTCGTCGAGCAGGACGATCATGACCAGCCGCGGATCGTCGGCGGGCACGAAGCCCACGAAGGACAGCACGCCGGGCGCGCGCGAGTAGCGCCGGGTCGCGGGATCCATCTTCTGGGCGGTGCCGGTCTTGCCCGCCACCTCGTAGCCGGGGATCGCCGCGTTGTGACCGGTGCCGTTGGCGACCACGTTGACCATCATCTCGGTCAGGGTGCGCGCGGTGTCGGGGCTGATCACCTGGCGGACCGCCTTGGGCTCGAACGAGCGCAGCTCGCGTCCCTGCGCGTCCAGGGTCGCCCGGATGATCTGCGGCTGCATGAGGCGGCCGCCGTTGGCCACCGCCCCGAAGGCGGCCACCATCTGCACCGCGGTGACCGAGATCTCCTGCCCGATCGACATGGTGGCCAGCGACAGTCCCGACCACTGGGTCGGCGGCCGCAGCTGGCCGCGGCTCTCGCCCGGCAGGCCCAGGTTGGTCGGCGAGCCGAAGCCGAAGGCGGTCATGTACTTGTAGTAGCGCTCCTTGCCGATCTGCAGACCGACCTTGATCGAGCCCACGTTGGAGGAGTTCTGGAGCACCTCGGTGAAGGTGAGCCAGCCGTACTTCTTCCAGTCGTGGATGGTGGCGTTGGCCACCGTGATCGCGCCGTTCTCACCGTAGATCCGATCGGTCGGCCGGACGACGCCCTCCTGCAGCGCGGAGGCGGCCATGATCACCTTGAACGTCGAGCCCGGCTCGAACGGATCGGTGACCGCGCGGGCGCGGCGGTCTTCGTCGGTGGACACGCCGAACGCGTTCGGGTTGTAGGTGGGACGGATGGCCATCGCGAGGATCTCGCCGGTGCGCGGATCCATCGCCACCGCCATCGCCGACTTGGCCCGCGTCCGCCGCCACGCCGCGTCCACCTCCTTCTCGGCCAGGTACTGGATGGTCGCGTCGATGGTGAGCACGACCCCCTGGCCCGGCACCGCCGGCTTGAGCACGATGGGCGCGCCGGTCACCTCGCGCCCGAGCGCGTCGCGCTCGACCACCGCGCGCCCCTCGGCGCCGGCCAGGTGCGTGTCCCACGCCTGCTCGATGCCGGCCAGCCCCTTGCCCTCGGCGCCCTCGAAGCCGACCAGCTGCGCGGCCAGCTCCCGGTTCGGGTAGAGCCGCATGGTGTCGTCCACCATGGTCAGCGACGGATCCTTGAGATCCAGCACCGCGCGCGCCATGTCAGGAGTGAGGCGGCGCCGCACCGGCGCGAACTTCTTGGAGACGGTCAGCCGTCGCAGCACGTCGCGGATGGGCTCGCCGAGGATCGGAGACAGCCGCGCGGCCAGCCGCGGCGCGTGCTCGACCTTTCCCGGCGTCACGTAGAGGGTGTCGGCCCGGGAGGAGACGGCGAGCGGCTGCCCGTTGCGGTCGAGGATGGGGCCGCGCTTCGCGTGCAGCGGCACCGTCTTGGCGTGCTGATTCTCGGCGAGGCGCGCGTACTCGTCGTGCTTGTAGACCTGCAGGTAGCCGAGGCGGGCGAGGAGACCGAGGAAGGCACAGGCGAGGCACGCGGCGAGAATCAGCGCGCGGCTTCTCAGGCCCTCGGCCCGCTGCTCGGTCATGGCATCACGCTAGCGGACTCCGACGTTGCGCGTGTCCGCCCGCTCCGCGACCACCGACGGCCGATCGAGGGCGGCGGCGGCGCCGGCCCCACCCGGCACGAACTCGCGGGCGAGCCTCACCTGATCGCGGGCGGGCGCGATCATGCCCAGCTCGGTGCGCGCCTTGCCCTCGATGCGCGAGAGCGACCGCAGGGTGGCCATCTCGACGCGGAGGCGCCGGTTGGTCTCCTCGAGATCGGCGCGATGTTGCCGGAGCGCGTCGAGGCGGTACGACATGCGCACCTGCTGGACGCGCAGGCCGACCACGCCGAGCACGAGCGCGACCGCGAGGCCGGCCGCGGCCACCGCGGTGGCCATGGAGCGCAGCCGTCGGCGATCGGTGGGGCGATGGCGACGGACCGCTTCCTGCTGCCGCGCGCGATGCTCGCGACCCCAGTGGGACTGCGGAGCGCTACGTCGATGGGCCCGGGTGCTCATGCCGCCTCCTGCCGCGCCAGCACCCGCAGCTTGGCGCTGCGCGCGCGTGGGTTGTGCGCCGTCTCCTCGCGGCCCGCGGTCACCGGCGAGGGCTCGAGCTCGACGAAGCCTCGGCCCGCCAGCGAGCGGAACGCCCGCTTGACCACCCGGTCCTCGCCCGAGTGGAAGGAGATGACGCCCAGCCGTCCGCCGTCCTCGAGAAGGGCCGCCGCCTGGGGCAGCGCCTCCGCGAGCGCGTCCGGCTCGTCGTTGACGGCCATCCGCACCGCCTGGAAGGTGCGAGTGGCCACGTGGGTGCGCCTGGACCAGGCCGCGCGCGGAACCGCGCGCTTCACCACCGACACCAGGTCGGCGGCGGTCCGCACCGGCGCGCGGCGTCGCTGCTCGACGAGGGCGCGGGCGATGCGATGGGCGTGACGCTCTTCTCCGAACTCGATCAGCACGCGCGCGATCTCCTCGGCGGTGAGTCGCGAGAGCAGCTCGGCGGCGGTGCGCCCCTCGGTGGGATCGAAGCGCATGTCCAGCGGCTCGGCTCCCTGGAACGAGAAGCCGCGGCCCGATTCGTCGATCTGGTACGACGACAGCCCGAGGTCGAGCAGCACCGCGGTGGCGTGCTCCACCCCCGCGCGCGAGGCGAGCGCGCCGAGATGACGGAAGCTGCCGTGCTCGAGCACGACCCGCGCCCCGAAGCGGGCGAGGCGGCGCGCCGCGCGCACGAGCGCGTCCGGATCGCGGTCGATGCCGAGCAGGCGCGTGTCGCCGCCCGCGCGCTCGAGCAGCCGCTCCGCGTGCCCGCCCATGCCGACGGTGCCGTCCACGAGCCAGCCGCCGGATCGCGGGCGCAGGAGGAACGTGACTTCGTCGGCGAGCACTGGCGTGTGCGAGACGGGTTCGCTCCGGCCGACACGGGAAACTTCCTTTTCAGATGCGCTCGGCTCGCCTGCGGCTGCGCCTCGCCCTGCCAGTGCCTCGCGGTCATTCCGTTCGCCGCGCACCGATCAGACGCCCTTCGCGGCGAGCCGCGCGCGCACGTCGTCGAGCGGCGAGGCTTCGCGCTGGTGCATGTCCCAGCGCGCCTCGTCCCAGATCTCGAAGTAGTCGAGCATGCCGACGATGAGCACGTTCTTCGCGAGCCCGCTGCGCTCGCGATAGTCCTGCAGGATCTGGATGCGGCCGTGCGGATCGAGCATCACGTCGAGGCCGGCGGAGAGATACACGTGCTGGAACTGACGCCGATCCGGGTCGAGCTTCGGGAGCTGCGCGACTTTCTCCTCGAGCTCGCGCCACTTGTCTTCCGGATACACGTCGAGGGATTTGCCGTTGGGGGCGATCACGAGACGCTCGCTGCCGGACTCGCGCAGTCCCTCGCGGAATTTCGACGGGATGCTGAGCCGCCCTTTCGGGTCGATCGTGTGCCTGAAATGTCCCCGAAACACTGTCCCCCTCGGCCAAGCCTCAGGTGCCTCTCGGTGCGCTTCAATCACACTTCATGGGATTTCATCCCACTTCGAGGGACCATCCTAGTGGGGGTCGCTTGGGGGTGTCAAGCGGAAACTTCGAATTTTCAAGGCCATTCGGTCCCCTTACCGGCTCCACCGGTTGGGGGTCGACGGACAGGGCCTACCGCAGGTAGGAACGGATCGGGTCGAGGGTCGGCCCTAGCGGGCCGGCTGGTAGTACTTCATGGCCTCCGGCATCCAGCCCTCGAGCTGCTGGATCCGGGTGGCCTCGGAGGGGTGCGTCGACATCCATTCGGACGGCCGCTGGCCCGTCGAGGCAGCCTGCATGCGCTGCCACAGGTCGATGGCCGCGTGGGGGTCGTAGCCGGCCTTGGCCATCAGGAGGACTCCGATGTGGTCGGCTTCCGATTCCTGCTGGCGGCTCCAGGGCAGGAGCACGCCGTACTGGGCGCCCGCCCCCAGCGCCGCCGCCACGAGCTGCACGGTGGCCGGGTTGCTGCTGGCCATGCCAGCGGCGAGCTGGGTCGCCGTCTGCACGCCCATCTGCTGGCTCAGGCGCTCCCCGCCGTGGCGGGCCACCACGTGGCCGATCTCGTGCCCGAGCACCGCGGCCAGCCCGGCGTCGTCGCGGGTGATGGGCAGGATCCCGGTGTAGACAGCCACCTTGCCGCCGGGCAGCGCGAAGGCATTGGCCTGCTTGTCGTCGGCGATGAGCTTGAACTCCCACGGGTACTTGAGATCGGTCACCGCCGCGATGCGGCTGCCGACGCGCTGGACCATCGCGGTGGCCGGCTGGTCGGTGGAGATGGCGGCCTTGCTCACGATCTCCTGGTAGGACTGCACGCCCATCTTGGCTTCCTCGTCGGGGGAGACCAGCTGGAGCTGGCTGCGGCCGGTGTACGGGACGGTCTCGCAGGCCGCGGGCACGAGGGCGAGGCCGCCGAGAGCGAGCGCCATGACGAGAGGCCGACGCAGCACGGCGTCATGTTACCAGAGCAGATTGCGCAGGGTGGCTTGCGTCTCCATCACGATCCCGGCGCCGGACCCGCCGACTTCGAGGTGGATCCGCACGGCTCTGACCTCTGCCGGAGCCGTCGTCTCGAGACCGGCGCGATCGAGATAGACGATCCGGAAGGCCCGGACCCCGTTGATCACCGGCTGCGCTCCCCCGCCCGCGTCACGGCGCAGGATGGACTCACCGGCCCGCAGGAGGTAGGTGACCCGCTCCCGGGTCGGATCCACGACGCCGTTGCCGTTGAAGTCGCGCTGGAAGGCAATACGAGCCGGCTCCGCGATCACCACCGGGTCGATGCCGGCCACGGTGGGATCGTAGCCGGCCTCCCGCAGCTCGCCGGCAAGGCGATCGAGCGCGTAGCGGGCCGACTGCTGCGCCTCGACCCGCGCGCTGCCCCACACCCAGGCCTGCAGGCCCTGATGCAGCAGCATCACGCTCGCGGCGAGCACCGCGCCGCCGACCGCCAGGGCCACCAGCAGATCCACCAGCGTGTACCCGCGCGCGCCAGCCACGCGCCCACCCTGGCCCGCGACGAGCCGGGACACAACGTCCAGATTTCGGAACGCCAGAAACGCGATACGCGTGCCCGAAATCAGACGGGCGGCGGAGCCGCCCCACCCTATAGAGGTCGCCCCTCGGGGCGACCGTTAAATCAAATGCACTACCGCCCCCGGCTGTCCGCGGTCCCAATGCACGACCAACAACGATCGTCCGCGGTCCCAATGCACGACCAACAACGATCGTCCGCAGTCTGCCATGCCCTACCGCCTCCGCACTACCGTCACCACCGCCAACCGCTGTCCGGATCCCTCGCGCGCCTGCTAGATCGCGGCCGGCCGCTCCTGCGCCCAGGGGGCGAGGCGCTCGAAGGCTGCCGACGCGCGCAGCACCGTCGCGTCCTCGAAGCGGCGGCCGAGGATCTGCAACCCGATGGGCAGCCGGTCCCGGGTGAAGCCGCAGGGCACCGACGCGCCCGGGTGGCCGGTCAGGTTGAAGGGATAGGTGAACGGGATCCAGTCGTAGATCCCGGTGGGCGTGTCCGCGATCGCCGCGGGCGCGTCGAGGCCGACCTTGAAGGGGGGGCACGCGATGGTGGGCGTGAGCAGCAGGTCGTACCGCTCGAAGAGACGACGCGGGTGCTCCTCCCAGGCCAGGCGGTCGAACCAGGCCTGCACGTAGTGGGTCGGGGTCCAGCCTCCGGTCTCGTCGGCCAGCGCGACGAGGCCGGGATCGATGTCGTCCCGCCGATCGCGCAGCGCCGGCCCGAGCCGGGCCGCGATGCCGCCGATGAACATGGTGCGCCACGCCGCGTGCGGGCTCGGCCACTTCGGCTCGATCGCCTCGACCCGGCAGCCCAGGTCGCGGAAGCGCCGCGCCGCCCGCTCGCAGACCGCCTTCACCTCCGGGTCCACCGCCTTGGCGAAACCCAGGTCGGCGGTCCAGGCGACCCGCAGCCCCTTCACTCCGCCCGCCAGCGCCTTCACGTAGTCCACGCTCGGCCCGGGCAGCGAGAGCGGATCGCGTGCGTCCGGCCCCGCGCACGCGTTCATCATCAAGGCCGCGTCCGCCACCGTCCGCGTCATCGGGCCGATGTGGGAAAGGCCCCAGGCCGCGCTGAAGGGATAGACCGGGATCAGCCCGAAGGTGGGCTTGATGCCGTAGATGCCGGCCAGCGACGACGGGATCCGGATGGAGCCGCCGCCGTCGGTGCCGATGGCGAGGGGGCCGAGACCGGCGGCCACCGCCGCGCTGGCGCCGCCGCTCGAGCCGCCCGGGGTCCGATCCAGGTTCCACGGGTTGCGGGTGACGCCGAACAGCAGGTTGTGCGTCGCACCGATCCAGCCCATCATCGGGGTGTTGGTCTTGCCGAGCTGGATCGCGCCGGCCGCGCGCATCCGCTCCACCATCGGCGCGTCCTCGGTTGGCACGTTGTCGGCGAAGAGCCGCGTCCCGAACGTGGTGCGAACTCCCTTCGTGATCACGAGATCCTTGGTCGAGAACGGCACGCCGTGCAGCGCCCCGAGGCGGGCCCCCTTCTTCATCACCGCCCGCTCGGCCGCGCGCGCGTCCTTCATCGCCTGGTCCGCGGTCAGGGTCACGTAGGCGTTGAGCGTCGGGTTGAGCCGCTCGATCCGGGCGAGCACCGCCTTCATCACCTCGACCGGGGAGAGCTTGCGGCGCTTGATGGCCGGGGCCATCTCGGACGCGGGCATCCAGCAGAGGTCTTCGGATGTCGCCATGGTCATCCCTCCTGACGGGACCGCGGGGATAGCGGGCTGAGCAACGCGCCGGCCGATCAAAAAGGCCCAGATACGAGGCGGCGCCCGAAGGTCGGGCGCGAGGCGTCTGGCGGCTCGAGTGGCCCACCGTCAACATGCCGTAGGCATGTTGAGGATGAACGCGAGCGCCCCGACCGAGGGCGCCAACGAAGGAGCTGGGCCTCTTTCATCGGCCGGTCAGGCGCCGCGAAGGCGCGGGTCGAGCGTGTCGCGAAGCGCATCGCCGAGCAGGTTGGAGCCGAAGACGGCGAGGCTGATGGCCAGGCCCGGGAACATCACCAGCCAGGGCGCCTTCTGCGCGTACTCGGCCGCGGACACCGAGAGCATCCGGCCCCACGAGGGGTAGGGCTCGGGCACGCCGAGGCCCAGGAAGGACAGCGCGGCCTCCACCAGGATGGCGCTGCCGAGCTGCGCGGTGCACAGCACGATGAAGGGCCCGATGGTGTTGGGCAGCACGTGGCGGAAGGCGATGCGGAGATGGCGGAGGCCGACCGCACGCGCGGCCTCCACGTACTGCATCTCGCGGATGGACAGCACGCTCGCTCGGATGACCCGCGCCGCGCGCGGGATGATCGGGATCGAGATCGCCACCACCACGTTGGGGATGGACGGCCCCAGCGAGGCCGACATGACCAGGGCGAGTACGAGGAGCGGCAGTCCCTGGAGGATATCCATGACGCGCTGGGTGATCAGATCGGTGTTGCCGCCGATGTAGCCGGACAGGAGCCCGATGACTCCGCCGAGCACCGAGCCCAGCAGCGTGGAGGCGAGGCCGACGATCAGCGAGACTCGCGCGCCGTGGACGATGCGCGAGTAGATGTCGCGGCCCAGGTGGTCGGAGCCGAGCCAGTGGTCGGGCCCGGGGCGGGCCAGGCTCTGCCCCGCGTCGGTGGCGATGGGATCGTGGGTCGCGAGCTGGTTGGCGAACACCGCGGTCAGGAACATCACGACCATGATCAGCCCGCCGATCGCCCCCAGCGGCTTCTTCCGGCAGAAGCGGACCAGTATGGTCCAGGCCCCGGGCCGGCGCAGCGCCATGGCCACGCCCGGCACCTCCACCCCCAGCGGCCTAGTGGCCATAGCGGACGCGCGGGTCGAGGAAGCCGTACAGCATGTCCACGATCAGGTTCGACAGGATCACCACGATCGCGATGAACATGACCAGGTTCTGCACGATCGGGTAGTCGCGCCACAGGATCGCCTCCACCAGGAAGCGGGCGACCCCGGGCATGTTGAAGACGGTCTCGGTGACCACGAGGCCGCCGATGAGGAACGCGAACTCGATGCCGATCACGGTGACCACGGGCAGGATCGCGTTCTGCAGCGCGTGGCGCCAGATCACGACGCGGCCGGACTGGCCCTTGGCGCGCGCGGTGCGGATGTAGTCCTCGCGCATCACCTCGAGCAGCGACGAGCGGGTGATGCGCATGATGAGCGCGGAGGAGCGATAGCCCACCGCCAGCGCGGGCAGGGCGAACTGCACCATGTGCAGCGGCAGGTTCTCGCTCGGGGACACGTAGGTGACGGGCGGGATCCAGCCGAACCACGCGACCAGCCCCAGGATGATGACCATGCCGAGCCAGAACGACGGCATGCTGAGGCCGGCCAGGCTGAAGACGCGCAGCGCGTAGTCGAGCGTGGTGTCCTGGCGGACCGCGCTGATGACCCCGAGCGGCACCCCCAGGGCCACCGAGACGATCAGGGACAGGGCGGCCAGCTCGAGGGTGACCGGGATGAGCGGCCGGATGATCTCCCACGCGGGAAGGTCGTAGCGGTAGGACTTGCCCAGGTCGCCGCTGAAGATCTGGCGCACCCAGTCCACGTACTGCACGGTCACCGGGCGATCGAGGCCCAGTTCCTTCTCGATCGCCGCGCGCTCCGAGGGGTTCACGTAGCCGCCGGTGGCGAACAGGATGTCGACGATGTCACCCGGGGCCAGCCGCAGCATGCCGAAGATGACGATCGACATACCGAACAGGGTGAGCGCGCCCACGCCCAGCCGCTGCGCGATGTACGTCTTCACGATGCCGGTCGCGCGCGGCTACTTGTCGCGCCAGACGTCGGCCATGCGCCCGAAGTTGTAGATGTTGTCCTGCGGCACCAGGCCCTTCACGTACGGCCACATCGTGAAGTAGTCGAGCCGCCAGTCCAGCACCGGCCGGGCCGCGTCGGCCTCCACCTTCTTCTGCAGCGTGCTCACGAGCTGCATGCGCTTCTGCGGGTTCAGCTCCTGCGACTGCTGCTCGATGAGCTTCATGACTTCCTCGCTGCAATACTGGCTGTAGTTGCGGGGCGACCCGCACGCGTAGTTCTCGTTGAAGTTCGCGTCCGGCTCGTCCACCCCGAGGCCGGTGAGGTTCGCCCCGATCTGAAATTCGCCGCGGGTGGCCATCGGGTGCCACTGCGCGGTCTCCACCTGCTTGAGGGTCGCCTCGATGGCGACCTGCTTCAGCTCGTTGATCACGAACGAGGCCAGGTCCACGTACATCGCGATGGCGCGGGTGCTCATCTCGACGCGCAGCGGGTTCTGCGCGGTGATGCCCGCTTCGGCCAGGAGCTTGCGGGCCTGCGCCTTCATGTCCTGCGGCTTGCCGTAGCCGGGCAGCGAGAGCAGGTCCTTCTCGAGCAGGCCCCACACCCCGTAGGGCCTGGGCGGCTGCGAGGCGCCGGGCACCGCGCCGCCCTGGTGGACGGCGGTGATCAGGGCGCGGCGATCGATGGCGTAGGAGACGGCGAGCCGCAGCTTCGGGTTGTCGAAGGGCGGCTTCTTGGTGTTGATGATGACGTTGTCGTTGACCGCGGTGCCCACCGGCATGATCACGAGGCCGGGCACCGCTTTCTTCAGCTGCTCGGCCGCGGTCTTGGTGGTCTCGCCCGGGAACGACACGTCGAGCTGCCCCGCCTGCAGCGCGGCGGTGCGCGTGCCCCGCTCCTTGATCACCACGTACCGCAGGCTGTCCAGGTAGGGCCGGCCCTTCATGAAGTAGTCCGGGTTCTTCACGTAGTCCACGAACTCGCCCTTCCGCCACTCCTTCATCTTGAACGGACCGGTCCCGATGCAGCCGGTCCGGTAGCTCGCCGGATTGACGTGCGCCGCGTAGATCGGGGTGTAGCCGGAGGCCAGCATGACCAGCAACCCCGGCTGCGGCCGCTTGAGGCGGAAGACCACCGTGTTCGCGTCGGGCGCCTCGACCGCCTCCACGTTGCTGTACCAATCCTTGCGCGGATTGATGCGGAGCTTGGCCGGCGCGTCCGGCGCCTCGCGCAGCATGTCGAAGGTGAACTTCACGTCCTTCGACGAGAAGGGCTGGCCGTCGTGCCACTTGACGTTCTTGCGGAGGAGGAAGACGAGGTTGCGGTAGTTGTCCTGCCACGACCACTTCTCGGCCAGCTCGCCCACCAGGTTGTCGACGGTCTCGGCCCGCTTGGTCTGGTCGAAGACGACCAGGTTGTTGAAGCAGGGCATCGAGGGGAACGACGTCGCGATGGTGGACGTCTCGTGGACCGCGAAGCCCTGCGGGAGATCCTCGCGCTGCATCAGGTTCAGGTGACCGCCGTACTTCGGAGTCTGGGCCGGGGCCGGGGTGACCGCGACGAGGATGGCGATCGAGGCAAGCGATAGCGTGACGACGATCCGGCGGGAACGCCTCATTGTGGGCCCTCTCTTTATTGCCCGGCGCGTGGTCGCCGAGCGCGAATGTCGAACGGGGTGGTGGGAAACCCTGCGGGAAATATACGGCATCGGCTCCGGTCCGACAACTGTTCCACGGTCTGACGACGGGGGGCGCCTCACGCGGTGCGTCAGGAGGGGTCGCCGAGCCCGCCGGTCCGAGCCGGGAGCGGCTCAGACGCCGGCGGGCCCGTGGGGCTCTTACAACGTGGGCAACATGTCGCGGCCGCGCCGCCGCACGTCGCGGCGCGTGAGCAGCTCTTCCAGCGCGATCGTGCGCGTGCCGCCCCGGCGGCGCAGCTCGGGCCGCACCAGGATCGGGCGCTCGCGGATGCGTGAGGCGAGCCCGTTCTTCACCGCGCGATCCGTATACAGGCGGCACAGCTCCGCGCACATCAACGGCCGGCCGCGGTTGTAGCCGAAGCGCTGCTTGTACTCGTCGGCGTTCAGCCGGTGGACCCGGAGGTGGGTGTTGGTGAGCTGGCGGAAGGAGCCGCCGCAGACCAGACACCGGATCGAATCCTCCTGCACCGCCTGGCGGGGATCGGCGCGCAAGCTCGACAGCAGGCCGCGTCCCGCCGCCGCGGCCAGCACCATCGGACGGGAGCGGCGTTGGAGCGGAGCCGGAGACAGAGCGGCCGCCGGCCACTCCTCGCTGCGCGGAAGAACGGGCGACAACGCACCGGCGGTCGAGCCTGACGAGTTCGACGTCATCGGGGTCTCCTCTCCGGTCCAGGCACGTCGGGATCACGCGGCAACACCCAGACCCAGCGCACGGTTTGCAGCAACGTGCCGTCGTCGAAGGCCAGGACGATCCGCAGATGCGTCGAGGCATCGAGGCGCACGCTCAGGGATATCTGTCGGGAAACGACGTCGGCTCGCAGGTCGACCTGCGCGAGGAGCGGCACGCGGTTCTCGTCCGCGATGACGTACAGGCGGGCGCCCCGCGAGGGAAGCCGGGCGTCCCAGATCACCTCGACCTCGAGCGCGGCCGGAGTGTCCTCCTCCACGATATGGGCGATGTGCACGCGAAGCGTCTCGGCCCCATCCCCGAGGCTCTG
>Ga0070695_100001085_pt1 | contig 14875 bp, 10 predicted proteins | sample KBSK1252metaG_FD_65471 | JGI IMG/M metagenome (GOLD analysis project Ga0070695, IMG submission 65471) | Corn, switchgrass and miscanthus rhizosphere microbial communities from Kellogg Biological Station, Michigan, USA - KBS K1-25-2 metaG | ecosystem: Host-associated > Plants > Roots >...
CGCAGCGGCAGCGTCCCCAGATGCTGCCAGGGGCCGCTCGTCTCGCCGAACCACGCGTCGTTGGTGATGTTGGCCATGAAGCTCGCTCCGCGGACCACGAATCCCCGGAACAGCTCCGGGAAGATGACCTCGTAACAGATCACGGTTCCGAAGGGCGCGCCCGGCAGCGGAAAGACGGTCTCGACCTCGCCCACGCCGAACTCCGAGATGAACTCGGCCCAGCCCTTGACGAATCCGAGCAGACCCGCGAGCGGGACGTACTCGCCGAACGGAACGAGATGAATCTTATCATACTTGCCCGTAATCCCTTGTCCGCTCAGGAGAAATGCGCTGTTCAGGAACTGCCCGCCGGGGCCGTCGCGCCGGTCGAGCGAGCCCACCAGGATGGGCACGCCGATGGCAGCCGACAATCGGGTGAGCCGCTCGAGCAGCGCCGGGTCGCCGCGCAGGAAAATCGTCGTGGCGGTCTCCGGCCAGAGCACGACGGCGGGCTTGCTCCGCGCGGCCTCGCGGGTCAGGGCCTCGTAGATGTCGAGGACCTGCGCGTGACGCGTCGGATCCCACTTGATGGTCTGCTCGATCGAGGGCTGGATCACCGCTACCGGCACCGACGCGGAGCCCGCGGTCGTCGCGTCCGGCTGCACCGCGAGCGTCCGCACGCCGAAGCCGCAGGAGGCCACCAGCAGCACGGTGGCCGCCGCGACGCCCGGCCACGCCCGCGCCGGACCCAGCGCGAGCAGCGCGGTCAACGCCGCGTTGATCGCGACGATCAGGAGCGACACCGCGTACACGCCACCCAGCTCCGCGATCTGGATCACGGCCAGCTGGGCGGATTGCGAGTAGCCCAGCAGCCCCCACGGGAACCCGCCCATCAGGTGACCGCGTACCCACTCCCCCGCGATCCAGAGACACGGGGCGAGCGCCAGCGCCCACCCGGCGCCGAGCCCTCGCCGAATCCACGCGACGCCGGCGGCCACCAGGCCCGTGTAGAGACCGCAGTACGCGGCCAGCAAGGCGATGGGCAGCCACGTCACCGGCCACGGGATCGCGCTGTAGTGGAGGAACGTGTAGTCGAGCCAGCGCAGGAGCACGACGTAGAAAACGGTGCCCGCGATCCAGCCGTCGAGCAGCGCGGGTCGCGGAGCCCGGGTCGCCCCCGAATACAGCGAGGGCACCAGCCACACCCACGCGAGCGCGGCCCAGCCCGGCTTCGGGAAGGCCAGCGCGCCGAGCACGCCGGAGGCGGCGAGGAGGAGAACGGAGACGGCGGTCCGGCCCCGGCTCGCGCCCGGGTCACGCTCCATGAGCGAGCCGCTCGGCCAGCTTTCGCGGCAGCCCCGCCGCGAGGATCTTGCCGGCGGCGGCCACGTGGTCATACGGCACGCGGCGGATCGTCACGGTGCGCGCCTCGCGATCCCAGACCGCGTAGCTGGCGCGCGGGTCGCGGTCTCGCGGCTGGCCCACGCTGCCCACGTTGATCAGATAGCGGCGGCCGTCGTCGAGCCGCACCTGCGCCACCGGCGTGTCGAGGCGCCCGACGTGATCCGGGCCCCCGCTGCCCACCGACCAGAAGCCGGGCACGTGCGAATGTCCCACGAAGCAGAGCCGCGTCGCGAAGTCGCCGAACACGCCGAGGCCGTCCTCCTCCGAGAGCAGGTAGTCCCACTCCTCGGGGCTGCGCGGGCTCGCGTGCACGAGGGTGGCCTCCTCGTGGGACCGCATCAAGGGCAGGCCGCCGAGGAAGTCCCGGTGTCCCGGGTCGAGCTGGCCGCCCGTCCAGAGCGCGGCCGCGCGCGCCCACGGATTGAACCAGCGCAGGTCCAGCAGCCCGAGCGCGCCGTGCTCGTGGTTGCCCGCGACCATCGCGGTCGCCCGCTCACCCACTCGCTCCACGCAGGCCACCGGATCGGCGCCGTAGCCGACCAGGTCGCCCAGGCAGAGGATCGCGTGCGCGCCCTCCGAGGCCGCGTCCGCGAGCACCGCGGTGAGCGCTTCCAGGTTGGCGTGAACGTCAGAGATGACCGCGTAGCGGATGGCGGGTCCCGATCAGGACGCGGGAGCCTGCTCTTTGTGGATGCGGTCGAGGATCCCGTTGATGAAGCGACTCGACTCGTGCGTGCTGAACTTCTTCGCGACCTCCAGCGCCTCGTTGATCGCGACCTTGGGCGGGACGCCGCTCGTCCACCGCAGCTCGAAGATGCCCTGACGAAGGATGTTGCGGTCCACCACCGCCATGCGGTCCAGCTCCCAGTTCTCCGCGTAGCGGGCGATGAGCTCGTCGATCTCCGCCTCGTGCGTCTTGGTTCCGCGCACGAGCGACTCCGCGAACTCTCGCGCCTCCGGATCCACCGGGTGGCGGAGCCAGAAGTCGTCGAGATGCGGCTGGGGATTGCCCTCGCCCTGCACGTCGAGCTGGTAGAGGAGCTGCAGGGCGAGCTCGCGGGCCTTCCGGCGGCGGCCCATCAGTGGGCGCTCCCTCGGCGGGCCCGCGCGGTCGGGCGCCGGGCCGAGCGCCCGCGGAGCCACCCCGCCATCTCCAGCGCGGCCAGCGCCGCCTCCTCGCCGCGATTGCCGACCGCGCCGCCGGCCCGCTCCCAGGCCTGCTCCTCGGTCAGCGCGGTGATTACCCCGAAGGTCACCGGCAGCCCGGTGTCGAGCCCGGCGCGAAGGATGCCGTGCGCGGCCACGCTGCACACGTAGTCGAAGTGCGGCGTCGCGCCCTTGATGACCACGCCCACGCACACCACACCCGCGAACCGGCGGCTCCGGGCCAGGGCGAGCGCCGCGAGGGGCAGCTCGAAGGAGCCGGGTACCCAGTGCACCTCCGCCGCCTCGCCGGTCACGCCGTGAGCGGCCAGGGCGCCGAGGGCGCCGTCGAGCAGCTTCTTGGAGATCGGCTCGTTGAAGCGCGCGGCGACCACCGCGAAGCGCTGCCCGCGGGCGGCGGGGGCGACTCGGCGCTTCGGAGCGATGCCGGCCATGGCGCTAGTCCGGGAAGGACGAGAAGAGGTGGCCGAGCTTCTCGCGCTTGGTGCGGAGGTAGCTCCGGTTGGCCTCGGTGGCCGGGACCTCGAGCGGCAGCCGCTCCACCACCCGGAGGCCGTAGCCTTCGATGCCGACGATCTTCTTCGGGTTGTTCGTGAGAATCTTGAGATTGCGCACCCCGAGATCCACCAGGATCTGCGCGCCGATGCCGTAGTGGCGCAGGTCGGCCCGGAAGCCCAGCGCGTGATTGGCCTCGACGGTGTCCTTGCCCTGGTCTTGCAGCTCGTAGGCTTTGAGCTTGTTGAGCAGGCCGATCCCCCGCCCCTCCTGCCGCATGTACACGAGCACCCCGCGCCGCTCGTGCTGGATGATGGCGAGCGCCTTGTGCAGCTGGGAGCCGCAGTCGCAGCGGTGCGAGCCGAACACGTCGCCGGTCAGGCACTCCGAGTGCACCCGGACCAGCACCGGCTCGTCGGTCTTGACGTCGCCCAACACCAGGGCCAGCGGCAACCGCTCGTCCACCGTGGTCTCGTAGGCGATCACCTGGAAGTCGCCGTGCTCGGTGGGCATGCGAGTGATGGCGGCCCGCCGCACGAGCTTCTCCTTGTGGATCCGGTACTCGATGAGCGCCTTGATCGTGATCGCCTTGAGGCGATACTCGCGGCCGAGCGTCATCAGCTCGGGGAGGCGGGCCATCCCGCCTTCCTGGTCGAGGACCTCGCAGATCACCCCGGCGGGCGCGAAGCCGGCGAGTCGCGCCAGATCGACCGCGGCCTCGGTGTGTCCGGCCCGCCGCAGCACGCCCCCGGGCATCGCCCGCAGCGGAAAGATGTGGCCGGGACGCGTGAGGTCCTCGGCCCGCGTCGACGGGTCGACGAGCGTGCGAATGGTGACCGCCCGGTCGTACGCCGAGGTGCCGGTGGTGACGCCGCGCCGGGCGTCCACGCTGACCGTGAACGCGGTGCCGAGGGGGGCGGTGTTGTCGGAGACCATCATGGAGATCTGCAGCTCGTCGAGCCGCTCGCCCAGCATCGGCATGCAGATGAGGCCCCGGCCGAACTTGGCCATGAAGTTGACCGCCTCCGGGGTGGCCTTCTCGGCGGCCATGAGGAGATCGCCCTCGTTCTCGCGGTCCTCGTCGTCGACCACGATGAGCATCCGCCCCATGCGGATCTCCTCGATGCCCTCCTCGATCGTGACGAACTCGGCTTCGCTCACGGTGACCCCTCTCTCGTCTGCAGCTGCAGGATCCGCTGCACGTACTTGCCGATCATGTCCATCTCCAGGTTCACGTGCCGGCCCGGCACCAGCGAGCCCAGCGTGGTCATCGCCAGCGTGTGCGGGATGATCATGATCTCGAAGTCCCGCGCGTTCAAGCGCGCCACCGTCAGGCTCACGCCGTCCACCGCCACCGATCCTTGCGGGATCAGCAAGGCAGCCAGCGCCCGGTCCCGCCATTCTATCGTGAGCCGGGCGGTCTCTGCCTCGCGGGTGAAGGCGGTGACCACGCCCACCCCGTCGACGTGTCCCTGCACGAGATGGCCGCCCACCATCCCGCCCAGCCGCATCGGCCGCTCCAGGTTGACCGGATCGCCGGCGGTGAGCTCGCCGAGCGCGGTACGAGCCAGCGTCTCCGGGCCGACGTCGAAGCGGAGCCGCTTGGGTCCGCGCTCCACCACGGTGAGGCAGGCCCCGTTGACCGCCACGCTGGCCCCGAGCTCGCTGTCCTCCGGCACACGGTCCGCGGAGACGACGAGGCGGGCCCCGTCTCGCTCGACGACTCGTCCCATCTCCTCGATCAGGCCGGTGAACATGGGTCAGGCGTTCGCCCCGCGGGACACGTTGGCCTCGATCAGCCAGTCGTCGCCGAGGGGGCGGGCCGTGACGTCGGTCAGGCGGACCGCGTCGCCGAGACCGAGGCCGGCGCCGCCGGTGGGCACCGGCGCGCCGGCCCCGCCGAGGAGCATCGGGGCGATGAACGCGGCCACGCGATCCACGAGTCCGGCGTCGAGGAACGCGCCGCCGACCCCGCCGCCCGCTTCGAGCAGGACCGCGGTGACGTCGAGGCCGTACAACCGCCCGCAGACGTCCGCCACGTCCACCCGCCCCTCCCGCGACTTGCACGGCAGCACGGTGACTCCCGCGGACTCGAGCGCGGCCACCCGGGAGGCCGGCGCGTCCTCGCCCACCGCGACCAGGATCCGCCCGGGCGTGCCGGTGCGCCGCATCGCCGCGGTGAGCGGGAAGCGGGCGCGGCTGTCCACGACCACGCGATACGGCTCGCGCGGCCATGGAGGCTCGAGGCGCACGGTCAACGACGGATCGTCGGCGAGCACGGTGCCGATGCCGGTGACGATGGCGTCGCTCTGGCTCCGCAGGCGGTGCGCCTCGAGCCGCGCGGGGGGCCCGGTGATCCAGCGCGCGGTGCGATCGAACGCGGCGATCTTGCCGTCGAGGGTCATCGCCCATTTCATCGTCACGTGCGGCCGCTGGCGGTCGATCGCGGTGAAGAAGACACGATTGAGATCGCGGGCCTCGCGCTCGAGGAGGCCGGTGGTCACCTCGATGCCCGCCGCGATCAGTGCCGCGGTCCCGCCTCCGGTCACGCGCGGGTTGGGATCGCGCGTGGCCGAGACCACCCGCCGGATCCCGGCCCGGATGATGGCCCCCACACAGGGCGGGGTGCGGCCGGAGTGATTGCACGGCTCGAGGTTGACGTAGAGGGTGGCGCCGCGCGCGCGCGCACCGGCGTGGGTCAGCGCGACCGCCTCGGCGTGCGGCCCCCCGGCCCGCTCGTGGAATCCCTCGGCGATCAGGACGTCACCCCGGGCCACCACCGCGCCCACCATGGGGTTGGGCGACGTGAGCCCGCGTCCCTGCGTGGCCAGGGTCAACGCCCTCGCCATCCATCCGATGTCGTCCATGGTCCCTCCGCGGCCTCGCGGAGGATTCTACCGCGCCGGCCCGCCCTCCGGCTGCTCCCCGAGCATGGCGTCCACGAACGTCTTCGGATCGAAGACCTGGAGGTCCTCGATCTGCTCGCCCACTCCCACGAGCTTGATCGGCACCGCCAGCTCCTGGTGGATGCGGATGGCGATGCCGCCCTTGGCGGTGCCGTCGAGCTTGGTCAGCACGAGTCCGGTCAGGCCCACCGCCTCGTGGAACATGCGAGCCTGCTGGAGGCCGTTCTGCCCGGTCGGCGCCTCCATCACCATGAGCGACTCGTGGGGCGAGCCCGGCAGCTGGCGCCCCAGCACGCGCTTGAGCTTGGCCAGCTCGTCCATCAGGTTGGACTTGGTGTGGAGGCGGCCGGCGGTGTCCACCAGCAGCACGTCGCAGTCCCGCGACGTGGCCGCCTTCACCGCGTCGAAGACCACCGCGGCCGGATCCGCGCCCGCGGCCTGATGGATGACCTCGATCTGGATCCGCCGCCCCCATTCCTGGAGCTGCTCGATCGCGGCCGCCCGGAAGGTGTCGGCCGCCGCCATCAGCACCTGCTTGCCGTCCGCCTTCAGCGAGGCCGCGAGCTTGGCGGTGCTGGTGGTCTTGCCCGCGCCATTGACGCCCAGCATGAGGACGACCGCCGGGTGATGCTCCAGCGATAGCGGGGCGCCCGCCCCGGCCAGGGCTTCCTCGAGGAAGCGGTGGAGCGCGAGCCTCACGTCGGCGGACGAGGACACCCGGCCGCGCTTCACCTCGTCCCGGACGCGCTTGACGAAGGCCGACGCGGTCGGCGCGCCGAGATCCGCCGCGATGAGCGTCTCCTCCAGCTCATCGAGCATCGCCTCATCGACCGGTCGGGCGATCGAGAGGACGGCGCCGAGCCCCTCGTCCATGAGCTCGCGGGTCCGCCGGAGCCCCTGGCGGACTCGCTCCCCGAAGGAGCCGAATAGACTCACGAGCCGGAGGCGGCGGGCGGCGGGGGAAGCTCGAGACGCTGGATCACGGTGCCCTTTGCCCCGAGGGCCGGCAGGGCTTTCCCGTTCAGGGTGACCTCGACCCCGCCGGCGTTCCCGATGGTGACCACGAAGCGGCGCTGGGTGGCCCACTCTCGGCTTGCGCCCGCCGGCAGCAGCTCCTCGACCACCCGGCCGTCGTCGGTCTGGACCCGGATCCAGCTGGCCTCCACCGCCCGGATCAAGAGCCGCTGGGGACCGGCAAGCGAGGGCTCCGCCTTCGCGAGGGGGCTCGACGCCGGACTCGGAGCCGGGGTGCTCCCGAGGCGTACGGGGTCGGGCACGGCGGCCGCAGGCGGCGCCGGCTTTGCGGGCTGAGGGACGGCTGGGCCGGGCGGCGGCGCCGGTGCGATCGAAGGTGACGGACTCGACACGGGTGCCGCCGATTCATCGGCCTCTATTTTTGTTGCGGCGACGGAGGTTCCACCGGTTCGCCTCATCGCCAGGTTCAGCACGAGAAGGCTGCCCCCCAGGATCACCAGGAGGGCCAGCCCTACCGCGACCGAGCTGAGGGCCCACGTCGTCCGGGGCCGCGGGGGCGTGCTGGCCGCCGCGGCGGCCGCCTGGACGCCGGCCAGGGTCTGGTACCGGTCGAGGGCAGTCTGGGGATCCTCGCGGAGAAATCCGCAGTAGGCCCGGATGAAGCCGCGCACGAAGACGGGAGACGGGAGGTCGGCCAGACGCTCCTCTTCGAGGGCTTCGAGATGGCGAATGCCCACCCGGGTGGAGCGGGCCATGTCCTCGAGCGACGCCTGCTTGGCTTCCCGCAGGGACCGGAGGTGGCTGCCGAGCGACCCCGCAGCGGATTCAGCCTGCCGCATGCGGACCAGTGTAGCGCAGGTTACGCGTCGGTCAGCTTAACTGAGACGAGACGGGAGAGGCCGGGCTCTTCCATGGTCACGCCGTAGAGCACGTCCGCGGCTTCCATGGTCTTCCGGTTGTGCGTGATCACGACGAACTGGGTCTGGGTGCAGAGCTCGCGCAGCACCCGCAGGAAGCGGTGGATGTTGGCGTCGTCGAGGGGGGCGTCCACCTCGTCGAGCACGCAGAACGGGCTCGGCCGGTGATAGAAGATCGCGAACAGCAGCGCCAGACCGGTCAGCGCCTTCTCGCCGCCCGACATCAGGGTGACCGCCTGCAGCCGCTTGCCGCGCGGCTGGGCCATCAGCTCGACGCCGAGCTCCAGCGGATCCTCTTCGCCCTCCTCGGGCGGCACCATGCGCAGCTCGGCGCGGCCGCCCTCGAAGAGCCGGGAGAAGATGTCGCTGAAGTGTCGGTTGATGTCGTCGAAGGCCTCCTGGAAGCGCTCCTGGGCAGTGCGGGTCATGCCGCGCAGCGCCTTCTCGAGATCCTTGATGGACGCGACCACGTCGTCGTGCTGCGTGCGGAGGAAATCCAGGCGCTCGGTCAGCTCGCGGAACTCCTCGTCCGCGACCAGGTTGACCGGTCCCATGGCCTCGAGCTTGGCGGACAGCTCGTCGTGACGCGCGCGCACCTCGTCGAGGTCGCGGCCGGCGTCGTGGGCGGCGAGCAGAGTCTCGGCGCTCTCCACCGCGTGACGGCGCCGCGCCTCTTGCAGCAGCTCCTCGCGCCGCACCCGGCCCTCCGTCTCCATCAGATCGAGCTGGTGCAGCCGGCCCACGAGGCCGTTCAGCTGATGCTGGACCTCGCGCAGCTCGCTCTCGATGCCCTGGCGCTCGTCGAGCTGACGCTGATGCTCCTCGGCGATGACCGCGACGTCGGCCTCCAGGCGATCCCGCTCGGCCACCGCCTCGCGCGCCTGCGCGTCGGCCCGCTCCCGCTCGGCGGCCAGGTCCCCGCGGCGCTCGGCGGTCTGCGCGCGCCGGACGGCCGACTGCTCCTGCTGCAGGCCGAAATCGCGCTCGAGCGCGGTGATCCGCTCGATATCGCGTCCGAGCGCCTCCACGCGCTCGGCCACCGTGGCCAGGTCGACGCGGCCGGCGGTCAGCCGTGCGGTGAGTGCGGTCTCGTCCCCCTGCCCGTTCTCGAGCAGCACCTGCAGCGCGGTCATGTCGCCACCGAGGCGCGCCTCCTGCTCGGCCGCCGCCATCAGGGCCCGCTCCAGCTCGAGCAGCCGCGACGCGGTCTCGTCGCGCTCGCCGCCGAGCTGCTCGGTCTCCGCGGACAGCGTCTCGAGGTGACGGGAGACCCGGTCGGCTTCGCGGAGCACCGACTCGAGATCCTTCTCGCCGGACAGCCGGGCGCTCTCCTGAGCCTGGTAGTTCGACTGCAAGCCCTCCAGACAGGTCCGCAACCGCGTGACCTCGGCTTCCACGCTCTCGACCCGGGCGGCGGCGGCGGCCACGCCGCGCCCCAGCTCGGCGATCTCCTCGCTCAGCTGGCGGATCGCCCGCTTGCGGCCGAGGAGCGAGTGGTCGTTGCTCTGGCGCTCGCCGTCGCGATGGCCGCCGGTCAGCCGGCCGGTCGGCGAGAGCACTTCACCGGAGCGCGTGACGTAGGTGGCGACCACGCCGTTCCGGCGCCAGAGCGTCTCGGCCTGATCAAGGTGAGCGACCACGCCCACCCGGCCCAACAGGTGGTGCAGCAGCGCCGGCCGTGGCCCTCCGACCAGCCGCGCCGCCCAGCTCACCTCGCCCGAATCCTCGGGCAGGGCCGCCGGCGAGGGCAGCGTCTCCAGCGGAAGCAGCGTGGCCGAGCCGGCGCCCTCGCGCTCGAGGTAGCCGAGCGCGGCGCGCGCGTGCTCGAAGCGCTCGACGACCACCCACTGGAGCCGGTCGCCGAGCACGGCCTCGACCGCTTCGTCGAGACCGTTCGGGACTTCCAGGAGGTCGGCGACCGTGCCGACCACGCCGCTCAGCTCGCCGGTGCCATTGTGGGCGAACATGGCCCGTACCCCGGCGCCATACCCTTCGCGCTCCCGCTCGAGGCGCTCGAGCGCGTCCAGCGCCGACTGCCGCGCGGCCAGCTTCACGCGCAGGCCGGCGAGGGCTTCCTGCGCTTCGGTGCGCGTCACCTCGTGCTGTCGCCGCGTGGCGTCGATCTCCTGCAGCTCCGTGCTGAGCAGGGAGAGCTGGGCACCGGTGCGCTCGCGCGCCGCCTCGAGACGCAGGCGCGAAGCGGTCAGCACCTCGGCCTCGGCGCGGGCGGCGGCCAGCTCGGCCGCGAGCCGCTCGGCGCGGCGGTCCACCTGGGTGCTGCGCTCGCGCAGCTCGCCGCTCGAATGCGTCAGATCGGCGCGGGCCCCCGCCACCCGGATCTGCTCGAGCCGCAGGGACTCGAACCGCTCGCGCCCTTCGCTCAGCGCGCCCCGGCACGTCTCGATCTGAACCTCGACCTGCCGCACCTCTTCAGACTGCCGCTCATGACGGGCGCGCGCCTCGTAGAGGCCGAGGCTCTTCTCGTCGCGCTCGGTGGTCAGGGCGACCCGCCGCTCGCCCAGCGTGCGAATCTCCTCGTCGAGCCGCGTCTCCTCCGCGAGCAGGTCCTGGATCTGCAGCCCCATCTGCTCGCGGCGCTCCAGGAGCCGCTCGGCCTCCCCCTGGATCTTCTGCACCGACTGCCGCAGGTCGGCCAGCCGGTACTCGGTGTCCTGGATGGCGGCGGCCTGCAGGGCCTGGCGTCCGGTGAGTGTGGCCACGCGCGCGCGCTGCTGCTCCTCGGTGGTCCGCAGCGTCTCCATCTCCCGCGTGACCGTCTCGTGCTGGAAGGCGAGGGCCGCGTAGTCGGCGGCGACGAGGGCCAGGTCGAGGGCCTGCCGCTCGGATTGCAGCACCTTGTACTGCTGGGCCTTCCGCGCCTGCCGCTCGATGGACGACACCTGACGCCGCACCTCTTCCATCACGTCACGCAGGCGCTGCAGATTCAGGCGGGTGGCGTCGAGCTTACCCTGCGTCTCGGAGCGCTGCTGCTTGTAGCGGGCAATCCCCGCCGCCTCCTCGATGAACACGCGCCGCTCCCACGGCTTGGCCGTGAGCACGTGGTTGAGCCGCTCCTGATCCATGAGGGCGTAGGCCTTGGGATTCACCCCGGTGCCCGCGAACAGGTCCTGGATGTCTCGGAGTCGGCACACATTGGTGTTGAGCAGGTACTCGCTCTCACCGGTGCGGTACAGGCGGCGCGCCACCGCCACCTCGCTCCACGGGACCTGCAGGCCGCCGTCGTTGTTGAAGACCAGGCTGACCTCGGCCATGCCGATCATCTTCCGGGATGCGGAGCCGTGGAAGATGACGTCTTCCATCTTGGTGCCGCGGAGGGTCTTGGGGCTCTGCTCGCCGAGGGCCCAGCGGATGGCATCGGCCACGTTCGACTTGCCGCAGCCGTTCGGACCGACGATGCAGGTGACTCCGGGGAAGACCTTCACGTCGGTCTTCTCGGCGAACGACTTGAAGCCGTGGATCAGGATCGATTCGAGTCGCATGACGGCACGCCCAGAGGGCGTGACTCACTAATAGCACGGGGTCCGCGGATCGACAAAGAAAAAAGCCCCAGGAGTGGGGGGCGGCGAGGCCGGGCGGTACTAGATGTGGTCGGCCGCAGCCGGCCGGATCAAGCGGCCCCCTTCAGCAGGCAGCACTTCTTGTATTTCTTGCCGGAGCCGCAGGGGCATGGATCGTTGCGGCCCACCTTCTGGCCGTCGGCGGCGCGCGGCTCGGCCCGTGGGGCGGCCGGGCGCGCGGCCACGCCGTCGTCGCCGCCGCGCGTTTCCTGCCAGTCGGCGGTCCGCTGCGCCACCCGCGTGGTCGGCGCCTCCTCCTGGCTCATGCGCACCTTGAAGAGCTGCTCGACCGCGGTCTCCTTCAGGCTGCCGATCATCTCCTGGAACATGTCGAAGGCTTCCTTCTTGTACTCGGTCAGCGGGTCACGCTGGCCGTAGCCGCGAAGGCCGATGCCCTCCTTGAGGTGGTCCATGTTCAGCAGGTGCTCGCGCCAGAGCTGATTGATGCCGCGGAAGCCACCGCCGTCCCACTCGAGCCCGAGCACCACCCAGCGCTCGAGCCGGTGGAACATCTCCGGGCCCATCTCCTGCTCGCGCGCGCGATAGTGCCGCTCGGCCGCCTCGGTGACCTGCTCGACGAGGGCCGCCTGCGACGCGACGTCGTCGATCTCCTTGGACGGCATCCGGAAGTCGAACTGCCGGTGCAGTGCCTCGTTGAGGCCCACCAGGTCCCAGTCCTCGGGGTGTGCGTCGGCCGGCGCGTAGCGCTCGACCACCTGGCCGGACAGGTCGCCCATCCACTCCAGCACCGTCTCCTCCTGGCTCTCTCCGGCCAGGACCTCGCGGCGCAGCCCGTAGACGATCTCGCGCTGCTTGTTCATCACGTCGTCGTACTCGAGCAGGTGCTTGCGGATCTCGAAGTTGCGCGTCTCGACCCGCTTCTGGGCGGTCCCGATCGCGCGGGTCACCAGCTTGTGCTCGATGGGCTCGCCCTCTTCCATGCCGAGGCGGTCCATGATGCGCTGGATCCGCTCCGAGCCGAAGATCCGCAGCAGGTCGTCTTCGAGCGACAGATAGAAGCGCGAGGAGCCCGGGTCGCCCTGGCGGCCGGAGCGGCCGCGCAGCTGGTTGTCCACCCGCCGCGATTCGTGGCGCTCGGTGCCGATGATGTGCAGGCCCCCCAGCGCGACCACCCGCTCGTGCTCCGGATCGGTGGCCTTCTTGGCTTCGAGCCACGCGGACTCCCTCGCCTCCGCCGGCGCGGTGGCCGGGTCGAGCCCCTTCTTGCTCAAGATGCTCTTGGCCAGGAAGTCCGGGTTGCCGCCCAGGAGGATGTCGGTGCCCCGCCCGGCCATGTTGGTGGCGATGGTGACCGCGGTCTCCCGGCCGGCCTGGGCCACGATCTCGGCCTCGCGCTCGTGGTACTTGGCGTTGAGCACCTGGTGCGGGATGCCGCGCTTCTTGAGGAGCTTGGAGAGCCGCTCGGACTTCTCGATGGACACGGTGCCGACCAGCACCGGCTGGCCCTGGGCGTGCCGCTCCGCGATCTCGTTGGCCACCGCGTCGAACTTCTCGCGCTCGGTCTTGTAGACCACGTCGGCGTGGTTGACTCGGAGCAGCGTGCGATTGGTGGGAATGACCGTGACGTCGAGCTCGTAGATCTTGGCAAACTCCTCGGCCTCGGTGGCCGCGGTGCCGGTCATGCCGGCGAGCTTGTCGTACATCCGGAAGTAGTTCTGCAGGGTGATGGTGGCGAGGGTCTGGTTCTCACGCGCAATCTTGAGGCCTTCCTTGGCCTCCACCGCCTCGTGCAGCCCGTCCGACCACCGCCGGCCCGGCATCATGCGGCCGGTGAACTCGTCCACGATGATGACCTGCGCCTGCATCACCGCCCGACCCTGGTCGTCGACGGTCTCCAGGTCCTTCACCACGTAGTCCACGTCCTTGTGGAAGATGTGGTGGGCCTTGAGCGCCTGGTGGATGTGGTGGGCGATCTCGATGTGGGCGGGATCCGAGAGGTTGTCGACACCGAGCAGCCGCTCGCAGTAGGCCACGCCCTGGTCGGTGAGCGAGACGGTGCGCGCCTTCTCGTCCACGATGAAGTCGCCCTCGGCCTGCTCCTCGATCTCGGAGAGCTTGCCCTCCACGATGGTGGCGGCCCGCTTGAGCCGCGGAATCACCCGGTTCACCTTCTCGTAGAGGGGGGCCCGGCTCTCCGCGCTGCGATCGCGCCCGGAGATGATGAGCGGCGTGCGCGCCTCGTCGATCAGGATCGAGTCGACCTCGTCCACGATCGCGTAGTAGTGCCCGCGCTGCACCATGTCGTCGAAGCTGAACTGCATGTTGTCGCGCAGGTAGTCGAAGCCGAACTCGTTGTTGGTGCCGTAGGTGATGTCGGCCGCGTACGCCTCCCGCCGGCTGACCGGCCGCAGGGCGGCGAGCCGGATGTCCGGGGAGGCGAAGGCCGGGTCGTAGACGTACTGGACCTCGTGCTGGATCACCCCGACGGTGAGCCCGAGGGCGTGGTAGATCGGTCCCATCCACTGCGCGTCGCGCCGAGCCAGATAGTCGTTGACCGTCACCACGTGAGTGCCCAGGCCGGGCAGCGCGTTCAGGTACGCGGGCAGCGTGGCCACCAGCGTCTTGCCTTCGCCGGTGGCCATCTCCGCGATCTTGCCGGAGTGAAGGACCATGCCGCCCATCATCTGCACGTCGAAGTGCCGCATCCGTACCGTGCGCCGGGCCGCTTCGCGCGCCGCCGCGAACGCCTCGGGCAGGAGGTCGTCGAGCTCGGCGCCATCGGCGAGGCGCTGGCGGAACTCGGCGGTCTTGGCGCGGAGGGCGTCGTCGGTGAGCGCCTTCAGGGCGGGCTCGAGCGCCTCGATCTCGGCGACGATCGGCCGCATGCGCTTGACGTCGCGCTCGTGCTTGGTCCCGAAGATCGACCGAAAGATGGCGTTCAGCATGTCAAGGCCTCATCTTACACCACCCGCCCCGCTCGGCCGCCGCTCCCGATCACTGCGCCTCTCGCAGCAGCTCGCGGGCGTGGCGTCGGGACGTGTCGGTGACCCGCTCGCCGCCCAGCATGCGCGCGAGCTCGTCGACGCGGGCGGTGGCCTTCAGCGCGGTCACGCTGGTCCGGGTGGCGCCGCGGGCCACGTGCTTCTGGACGAGGAGGTGATGGCTCGCGTACGCGGCGATCGGCGCGAGGTGCGTGACGCAGAGCACCTGCCGGCCCGCCGCGGTGGCGCGCAGCTTCTGGCCCACCACGTCGGCCACGCGCCCGCCGATGCCCGCGTCGACCTCGTCGAACACCAGCACCGGCACGTCGTCGGCGGCGGCCAGCACGGTCTTGGTGGCCAGCATCACCCGCGAGAGCTCGCCGCCCGAGACGACCTTGGCGAGCGGACGAAGGTCTTCGCCCGGGTTGGCCGAGAGGAGCAGCTCGGCGGTCTCCGCGCCACGCGGGCCGACGCGGTATCCTTCGGCGCCCGAGCCGAGATCGTCGGGGCCGGCG
>Ga0070695_100001088_pt1 | contig 14865 bp, 14 predicted proteins | sample KBSK1252metaG_FD_65471 | JGI IMG/M metagenome (GOLD analysis project Ga0070695, IMG submission 65471) | Corn, switchgrass and miscanthus rhizosphere microbial communities from Kellogg Biological Station, Michigan, USA - KBS K1-25-2 metaG | ecosystem: Host-associated > Plants > Roots >...
GCGTGCTCCAGCCTTCAGCAACTCCTGGATCAGCGCCTCGCTGTCGTGCATGGTGAAGATAAGGACTTCGGTCTTGGGTAAGCGCGTCCGAATCTGGCGCGTCACTTCCATGCCGTTGATGCGCGGCAAGGAATAATCGAGCACCGCAATATCGGGCTTGCTCTCCGTCGCCTTGGTGATCGCCTCCTTGCCGTCCGCGGCTTCGGCGACGACTTCCCAGTTCGGTTGCGCCGCCAAGATCCTCCGCAGACCCGAGCGAACGACTTCGTGGTCATCTGCAATCAGAATACGCATTACGGATGTTGCCTGCTCTTGTCAGCGCATCCGCGGTTGGCCGATGCAAGTTGAGGATTGATGCATTTTGTTGGCAGCGGCGAAAACCGTTAAATCCAAGAGAGGTAAATGCCGCTTGCGGCAGCTAGGTGCGCGGCATGGACAGGGGGGGCCTGCGGCCTCAGCAACACAGCGTGGCAGTGCCCAGGCACCGGGTTTCGGCATCAATTGCTGATATTGGCGCCGCTTTGAAGATAAAGGTGCTGTTGTTAATGAGGCTCGCATAGCTGACGCGAAGCCCGATCGGTGAAAAAAACGCCCGGGTGAGCAAGTGGCGCGCGCTTTACAAGTCTTGGTCAATGCTAAATTTGCGCGGTCACAGCTGCAACCCTCGCCCACCCCGATCGACGCCGAAGCCTGGACCAGGGCATGCCGCGCTGCGTCAGTGAAGTCTGTCGGGCTCGAGCATGATGGTGGCCGTAATATCCTCACCGCTTGCGGCATCGCGAACAATGAAGGGTACGGACATCAGTTGCCAGGCATACAAATCATCGACCGTGATGTAGCGTCGTAAGTCCCGGTCATAGAGGCGTTGACCGGCTTCACGTTCAATCAAGACAACCGGTGTTTCGGGATCGTGCACGCAAGAAACCTCTGAGACGCTGCGGTCCACCCCTGGCGTTCAAAAAAGATACGAGGTCGCGCAGCGTCGGCACAACTAGGGGCGACCGACGCCCACGATCAGGGTTTGTCCTGATATTTTTTAGCGAGGATCTGTGCCTGGCCCTGCGCTTTTTCCTAAGCGGCCGTGCGCATCGGCCCGGGCCGATGCTTGCGGCTCAAGTCAAGGGTCTCATGCCTAGCGCCGAACCATCGCCCAGGGCGAACCTGGCGAGCCTTGGCCGCGTCCCAAACCTCGCAAACCGCGGACGGCGAGCCGCCCTGGGACCTCAGCCGGGCACGCGATGATAACATCGTTCCTCAAGTTCATCGTCACGTTCGTCCGTGCCGTCGCTCAACTCCAAACTTCCGTAGGCGGCAACCTTCTTCAGGATGGTCGCGCGGTGGCAGTGCATCAGCTGCAGCGTCTGCGCAAGCAGGTGCAATTGCGCGACGGCCCTGCTAATGTCCTCGCCGTCCTGTTCGAGTACGGACAAGTGTTGCTTCTGATTGTCGATGCAGTCACGGGCCTCGACGATGAGCCGATCGGCTATTGCCAAGTGCCTGTACCAAATTTCTCGCACCATCGACTGACCCTTCTCATAGGCGCAGTCTCAACGCGGCCCCCAACCGGAAAGTGTCAGCTCGTACGCTAACTCCCGATTTTGTAGATTGTATGTACATAATCCACTAATACACTGTCCCTGTTGGTCGAATTGCTTCAACAAGCCGTTACTCCTCGCGGTCGCGGCAAGCGCTGCGGGCGCGCTGCAAAATTGCGCACTGCGCCACCGCCTCAGATTTGTTCTTGAGCCACCCAGCGCCGCCTCGGCGTTGCGTCGCGTTAGCGCGGCAAGATGGGGGCAACGGTCCCAACCCTGAGCGCGACGCGGGCGACGCCTGGCCAGACGATGCGCAAAGCCGCGGCTCAGTCGGTCGCACCTCTAAAGCAGGCTCGGCGCGCCATCCTCGATCGGGATGGCGCGAAGGATCTCGGCATCGTCATTGGCTGGCTTGTTCACCCGCGTCGCAACAGGCCACATGGTCATCGGCGCGGACGGGTAGGGCGCCAGCAACCCGCGCGGGTCGGGATCCAGGGCCGCGAGCCAGTGAGCGTAGGCCTCTGCGGGTATGATAACCGGCATGCGATCGTGGATTTCGCCCATCAAATCATTGGCAGGACAGGTCACGATGGCGAAACTTCGCACCCGCTCCGATGTCCCCGGTCGTTGCCAACTGTCCCAGATGGCCGCCAAGGCGAATGGCTCGCCGCTCCGCATGCCAATGGCATAGGGCTGCTTGGCGGCCGCACCCCTAATCGCCTTCCATTCGAAGAAGTTGTCGATCGGAAGCAAGCACCGCCGCCGCCGATAGGCGTCGCGAAACGTCGGCAGCGTAGCAATGGTCTCCGACTTCGCGTTGATCGGTTTGCGTGCGCGGCTTTCGTCCTTGCACCAGTAGGGAATGAGACCCCACCAAAGGCGGTCCAGTGTGCGCGCGCCGGTTTTGGCGTCTTGGCGAATCACCCAGTGCTCTTGACCCGGCGCGCCGTTGTAGCGCGGCGGCGTGTTGTCAACATAAAGGGGCTCGACCAGCGTGGTGATCTTGAGCCCGAGCATGTTGGGATTGGATTTCTGCGTAATGCGTCCACACATAGCCTCGATGTAGGCCGGCGGCCGTCGAAGAACAACCCCGCCGTCTGGGCTTTAGGATCTGCCTTGCGGCGCGATCGGCTCCCGTCGATCCTTGCGCGCCACCGCCTCACTGACCTCAAGGGCAACAGGGCCGCGCCAGGGCCCGCCGTTCCGTCAAACTGTGGAACCAATGTGCCCGTAGAGAAGCTTGCCAAAAGCGGGTGTCGGTGATGGTGGTTGAGGAGCCTGCGCAAATGGCGAAGACAACAATTCACGTGCTTCCTAAGGCAGTCGACGACTGGATCGTGCACGAGGACGGCGGACGCGAGTTTGGACACTACAGCTCAAAAACCGAAGCGGAACGCGTGGGGCGCATGATCGCGCACAAGCGGCGGGCGGAACTGGTCGTTCAGGATCAGAACGGGAACCTGCGACGAGCCAAGCCACAAACCGGGTTGTTGGCGCGCTTGTTTGGACGCCGCTAGGCCGGCAACGTGCCGCGGCAGGCGCTTGCAGCGTCCTTGGTCGAGCGGGCGGGCACGGCAAGCAAGTTACCTGTTGCTGGCACGTTGCCGCCGGCGGGTTTAAGGGTAAAGGCCTGTTGGGTTGAGCCTCGACCACGAGGGGCGGATGGTTGGGGCGTGCCTGCGCCCGCCCTTTTTGGCGCACACCGGAGTGATTGCAATGTCCGATACCATCCTCGACGGTCGAGGCGAACCAATACCCGGCCACCGCGTGCTCGCGGGTACCGACCTGGAAATTGTCTATACCCTGTTGGATGATGATCTCGTGCTGCGCGTAAACAAGGCGGGCGTACAAGTCTTTGGCGTGGTGCTGGCAGGCGCCGCCAAACCGATGTCGGCCCAGCAGCTGTTCGATTTGAAAGCCGAAACATCCGATCTTGTGGTCAGGATCGGCACGCGCGGGGAGGTGGTGGCCGGCATCGGCTATCAGCTCGGGCGGATGGCGGGCAAGCTCTTGAAGGCGACGCGCGACAAGAAGAATGCACCCTAGCAGCGACCATCGCTTAGCTGACCGCGGCTTTGGCATTGGCTCAGGCTGCGGCATCCATCCCAACGCCTAGGGGAACGCGCCACCACTACCAGCTCCCTTGGCCGAGTGGGCTCCTGCCGCCGAGGTGCATGGCAACTCTCCTTCCTCAAGCGGCCTTCGCCACCATGCCCGTGCTCGCGCAATTGGCAGCATGGCTCATGTCGATGTTGCGGCCGTGCAGCGCCTTCAAGGTCGATCTGTGGCCGATCGAAACGATGCTGGCGCGCGGCAACTCCTGGCGCAGAAGTTCATACACCATGCGCTCGCCCGGCTCGTCGAGCGACGCCGTCGCTTCATCGAGAAACAGCCAGTCGGGTGCCAAGAGAATGGCGCGCACGAGCGTGAGGCGTTGTTGTTCTCCGAGCGAGAGCCGTTGTTGCCAGTGCGCCTCTTCGTCAAGGCGGTCGGCGAGTTGGGAAAGGCCAATGCGCTTCAGCAAGTCGATGATACGCGCGTCGGTGCTGGTCGCGGTGGCATCTGGGTAAATGATCGCTTCGCGCAGCGATCCTTGCGGCAAGTAGGGGCGTTGGGGCAGCACCATAAGCCGGGCGCCGCAGGGGATTTCGATGCGGCCTCCGACATGCGGCCAAATGCCGGCAAGCGCGCGCAAGAGCGTGGATTTGCCCATACCCGAGCGGCCGGTCACCAAGCTCATTTCGCCGGCAACCAGCTCGAGGTTTTCGATGGCTAAGAGGGATGAGCCGTCCGGCTTCTCCAAGGCGAGGTTGGGGCACCTTATCCCGCATCGCCCGGTCGCCTCGGCCACCTCAAGTCGCGCAGGGCCGTTGCTGCTCAGCACGATCTCTTGTTCGAAGGAGTCGAGCCGGCTCAATACGGATTTCCATTCGGCAAGTTGCGGATAGGCTTTGACGAAATAGGAAAGCGCGCCTTCTACGCGCCCGAAGGCGGATGCCGTCTGCATCAGGCCGCCGAGCCCGATCGCGCCGGCAAAGTATGCCGGCCCAGCAGCCAGGATCGGCACGACCACCTGCAGCTGGCTGTAGCCGGCCGTGAAGAAGGTGAGCCGTTTTTGGCGCCCCATGATTGCGATCCAATTTTCCTTGACCAAGGCGAAGCGAGCCATCAGCCGGTTGCGTTCGGCCGGTTCGCCTTTGAGCAGCGCTATCTGTTCGGCGTTTTCGCGCACGCGCAAAAGGTTCGCGCGAAGATCGGCCTCGCGGCGCTGCTGCTCGATATCGAGGCCGACCAGCGGCTTGCCAATCCAATGCACGAGATAGGTGCCGGCGATGGCGTAGGCGAACGCCAGCCAAACCATATAGCCCGGGAGCGCCAGCACATGCCCAAACAGCGTGAGGGGGGCAGCGTCGGAGAGCCCCCACAAGATCCAGATGAAGGAGGCGAGGCTCACCACGGCGCCGATGAGCCCAGTGCCGAGCGATAAGGTGTATGACACGAACTGCTTGACGTCCTCGGCAATACGTTGGTCGGGATTGTCGATGCTGTTGGCCGAAAGCTGCATGCGATAGGGTGTTGCCCCTTTGAGCCACGACTGCAGGAGCCTGTTCGTCATCCACTGCCGCCAGCGAATTTGCAGACCCTGGCTGAGGTAGAGCTGGTAGACGGCGAGCAGAATGAAGGATGCCGCGAGCGCAAAGAAGATCAGCAGCTCCTGGCCGAAGACGGCGGAGTTCTTGTGCTGCAGGGCGTCATAAAAACGTGCGTTCCAAGCGTTGAGAAGCACGGCAATGGCGACCTGGCCCAGCTCGATGACCACGATGGCGGCGAGCAAACCCAGGCCAACCCAACGCTCTGGCGAGCGGAAGTAGGGCAGCGCCAAACGCCCAACTTGAGCAAGGTCGCGGCGAAAAGGGTGCACGGTTCCTCCCAGAATTTTGGTCCCTTGGATCAGCGTCGAGGTTGGCAAACAGCATTTTGGGGGCGCCGACGCCTGGGACTTGTGGTTCTCCTCGTTGTCGCGTTCAAATGGTGCCGCGCCGGCGTTGTCCGATCCCCACTGCGGGGGAGACGGAAGCCCGGCGGCCGTGCCGTCACAGCAGACAAGGCACAGGCTTAGCTTTGAGGTTGCGGCCTCGGCCCCTCGGCAGCGCCAAAAAGTGGGCAAGTGGGCTCGCGTGCCCTACACTCTAAAGCGTGGAATGGCACGGACATTACGGGGAGACTGGGATGCCTCTGACCGAGCGCGAGGTCGCACGGAGCGCGGCCGCATCCGGGCTACAAGGGGTGCACGTTCTTCTTGTTGAGGACAGTTGGCAGGTCGCCGACGCCCTGAAGCTTCTGTTGGAGAAGACAGGGATGGTCGTCTCCGGTCCCGTCGCCACCGTCAAGGAGGCGCAAGACCTAGCGGCCGAGACCGCGCCAAGGCTCGCGATCGTCGACGTCAACCTCAAGGGCGAGATGGCCTACGCGCTCATGGATTGGCTCCACGCCCGCGGCATCCAAGTGCTAGTCATTTCGGGTTACGCGGACTTGCCGCGATCGCTGGGACAGTTCGCCGCCATTTTGCACAAGCCGTTCACGGCGACGGCGCTGCTGACAACCTTGCGCCGGATAAACCAGCGACATTCAACTCCCTAGCGGCCTCCGCCGGCCGGGCGTCCTTGCCGATGCACTTTCCTGGCAGCTCAATCTTGCAGCGCACGCCGTCGGCGGCAAAGGCCAGGTCCACGGTGCCCTCAAGTTCGTAGGGAATTAGGCTGCGGATGGCGCGGGTGCCATAGCCTGCCTGGCTCGGCGTGCGGCAAGGCGGGCCGCCCGTTTCAATCCATTCCAGCTTCAGACCGGCCTGCACATGCTCTCGTGGCAAATCCCAATGCACCGTGATGCGACCTCGCGGGCTGGTGAGAGCGCCGTATTTCGAGGCATTGGTCACCAGCTCGTGCAGGACGATGGCAATCGGTTGGGTGGCTTCGGCCGTGAGCATCACGTCAGGTCCGCCGACAGCCGCGCTGCCTGCGCCGACGTAGGGTGCCAATTCGCTGTGCACAACGTCGGCGAGACTCACGCCGTGCCAATGGTTGCGACTAAGCAAGGCATGTGCATTCGCCATGGATTGAATGCGCCCATCGAACACTTGCAGAAACTCATCCATGGAACCGCTGCCTTCCCGGGTGCGCTGGGCGACGGTCGCCACCGAGGCCAGCGCATTCTTGACGCGATGATCGAGCTCCCGGATCAACAGACGCTGGCGTTCCTCTGCGCGCTTGCGCTCCGTGATGTCCCGCGTCAGACCCTTGAGCCGAACATACCGGCGCTGCGCGTCGAACTCGGCTTTGCCGGTCTCCTCGAGCCATATTTCCTGGCCGTCCGGGCGAATGAAACGGAAAGACGCCAAATAGGAGGGGTTCTCCGGTGAGAGCGCCGCGATCTGCGCCGCCAAGCAGCCGCGGTCCAGCCGATGCACGCGCGCCAGAAAATCGTTGGAGCGCTCGACGCCTTCCTGAGAACCAAGCCCCAGGATTTGCGGTGCATTCTGGCTGCGGCGCGACAGGCCGGTCTTGGGATCCCACGTGAAGGCCACGACGTGGCCGGCCGTAAGCGCCTCCTGCAACTCAGCCTCACTCTCATTCAGGGCGACATCGGCTTGTTTGCGTTCCCTGATCTCACGCGTCACCTTGGTGATGAGAGCAGCCAGAAACCACCAGTAGCTGACGGCCAGCACGCCGAGCAGCAGATAGCCTTTGTGATTGACAAGCAACAGGCACTTGATCGCCCCCGGGATCAAGATTCCCGACATGTAAGCGAATGCCGCCGCCGGCAGGGCCGACAATAGGACGGTGCCGCTGGCAGCCATACCGACGGCGAGCGCAACCAAGATCAATTCTTCATCGTGTGCCAGCGCGCCGAGATAAAGTGCCGACATACTTCCCCAAGGGAGTGCCAGCAGCAGGGCATAGATGGTCGCCCGTCGAGCCGCGCGCTCGAAGCTGCGCGGGACACGGCCGCGTGCGCGCACGTGCCGATAAAGAAGAAAGAGACCGATGCTGTAGGAGTAAAGGCACCAAACGATGAGCTGCGCGCTCGGGATCGAGCCAGCGAGCGCCACGGCCTGAACCGTGGTGTTCAACAGATGGCCGGCCATCGCATGCGGGGTCACGCGGGCAATGACATCGAGCTGGTGGCGCTCAAATTGAGAGAGTTGCGATCGCATAAAAATGGTCCCCGCACCCCGGGCGACGGTATCTTGCCGACGGCCCGGCGCGCCGGCACCGGCAGGATAACGCGCCAACACGGCCAAGGCGCGCCCAAAAACAACGCAAAATGCCGGAGAAAACGTGGAAAAACAACGGCGACCACAGCTGCCTGTGGCCGCCGGCGCTGCTTTGGCACGCAAAACGCTACCCGCAAGAAATGGCCCGGTGACCCCGCATTTCACCGGGCCCGACCCGCACCCCGGGTGGTCTTGGCCCTGTGACGCCATTTGCCGAGCGCACCGAGCCCAAGCGTTTTTCCACCCGTGCCTGGTGATGATAGGGAGGGCCAAGTTCGTTGTATATCTGGTGGAAAGGTCAGAGCCGGACGGCTAGCCTGCGCGGGCAGCCAACCCTGAGCGCGGCGGGGGTGGGCCTGCGGCCAAATGTGGGTCTTGCAAGAAAAGGCTAACGGGTGACCGGCGGGGCCAAGGAGGTTGACGACAACGCCTCAATCGCCGAGCTCTGGGCGCGTGCGGCCCACGATTTGCGCCAGCCGGTGCAAGCCGCCCTGCTCCTGAGCAAGATGCTGGATGCGACCTCGGCGCCCCCGGACATGCGTCGCGCCGCCCGCCACATTGGGACCTCGTTGAGCTCGCTCCACGGCATGCTTGAGTTCTTGGTTGTCCTGTCGCGTTTGGAGGCTGGCCTGCAGAGCGTGCCGCAGCGCAATTGTCAACTCGCCGACGTTCTCGCCGTTACCCTGCGCGAGGTCAGCAAGTTTGCGACCCGGCGGGGCATCGCCTTGCGCGCGCGCGGTGTGCGCGGTTTGGTCAAAAGCAACCCGCAGCTGCTGGCCACGGCCATCAAAAGCCTGCTTCTCAATGCCATCAAGTTTGGTTCCGGCGATGAAATTGCCGCCCGTTGCCGACGACGCGGCGACCAGATTGGCTTCGAAGTGCGCTTCAAGGCTGCAGCCGTCGATCCCGCCAACGAAAAAATAGCCTTTTTCGAGCTGTCCACGCTCGGGGCAGGTGCAAGGAGCTGCGAGCTTGGCGTTGGCTTGGTGCTGCTGGAGCGCCTGTGTCATCGCCTTGGCCATAGCCTTGAGCAGACACCGGCACCACCCAACGGCCGCCGGTTGGCCATTTGGCTGCCCCGGGTCGGCGCGCCTTGAACGCCGTCAATCGATGAGCTGTTTGCCCATGGCGACGGCGTGGGCACGATTGGTTGCGCCCAGAACCCGGAACAGGGCGGCCAGGTGCATTTTCACCGTGCCTTCGGCAACGTTGAGCGCCTGGGCGATTTCCTTGTTGGACTTGCCCTCGACGAGGCCCATCAGCACCTGACGTTGCCGGTGAGACAAGCTCTGCATGGGTTGCACCCGGCCCGCCTCCAGGGCCGGCCCGGTCTCGGCCGGTCGCTCCGCCAAAATCGGCGGCACGTAGATCTCCCCCGCAAGAATGTAGCGGAGCCGGTCGATCAGCTGGTCCGTTTGTTGGCTCTTGACGATGTAGCCGTGAACGCCCGCCGCCAGGGCGCCCAGAATATCCTCGCGACAGTCCGAGGCGCTGAGGACCACGATTTGCGCCTCCGGGCGTCGCTGGCGCATTTGCGCAATTCCCTTTGGACCTGCCAGGCCGGGCATGCGCAAATCGACGATGGCAAGGGTCAAGTCCTTGTTTTGCAGGTGTTCCATCGCCTCGGCATAGCAGCCCGCTTCCAAGAATTTCTTGACCTTGAGATGGCGTCGCAGCAGCTGCGCGAGCCCCATCCGGAAGACCTGGTGATCATCCGCAATAAGCACCGTGCCCCGGAATTCGCAGCTGCCGCGTTCCCGCATCGGTTTTGCATCCTTTCTGCCCGCGCCCCCCGCGAATATTGCGCCGCGCCGCGCCAATGCCAACCGCCATACTCCGACCGGTTCAACGATTCTTCAGTTGGCGCCGGCAACTGACTCAGATAGGCTGTTCAGCCATATGGCCAATATGGCCATTTGAACTAGGCTGAGACAGCTACCCCGCACCCTGTCTCAACTAGGGGGTTCAGTCTCGCTGGCATCTTGGGCCACCGAGACCAGCGAGGCTGGACCCAGCCGGCGCCCCACGTTGCCCCCGGGCCATGGACGGTTGGCGCCAACCTCGCGGGCCCTACACAGTTGGGCCGGCTCCAGCGCCCCGGGCGGGCTGCGCCGCGCCGCGGCAGCGAGCATGGGCCGCTGCCTCCTTATGATCGCGCTCGCCAAGCGCTGGCGCATATCGCAAGGGGCCGTGCTCGCGCGCGGCCGCGCCTGCAAGCCAGCGCGTTTGTCATGTTGCGTCAGGGGAGCTCGCGCGGGTGCGCTCAAACATGGGCGGGGCCACGCTCACAGCCACCCGCGTTCGCCGATTTCCGTAGCAAGGAAAGACACAAGGTGGGTAACGCGAGAGCTTCCCGCCGTGCGGGCGCAGCCGGTATGAAAGATGGACGATTTGTTGGCCCGCGCAACCCACGTGACCTCGGCGCCAGCGGTGCATGCGCTCAGCGGTTGCGACAGCCGTCATTTGCGAGGGGAGTGCGGGGGAAGCGTCGTGCGCCCCGCGAATCGCGAGCAAAACCTCGCCGATGTCCATCCGCAAAAACCTTTGGATCCCCCGCGCCTGCAGCTTGCCGCCCTAATACCCCGCCGCTAGCGTCCGCCAATTGCAGGCGCGCCAGACGGGGGTCGGTCTGCCGCTGCTGCATATCTCGCGTCGCCACCGAGGGAGCATCATGGTCACGTTGCAGGTCTCCGCCCAAAATCAGCTGCGCCAGCTTATCGAGCAGATCGAACGGCTGGAGGAGGAAAAGAAGGCGCTCGCAGGCGATATCCGCGACAAGTACGCCGAAGCGAAGGGCCTCGGTTTCGATGTCAAGGTGATGCGCAAAATCATAAGTCTGCGCAAGAAGAGCGCGGCCGATCGGCAGGAGGAAGAGGCGGTCTTGGCCACCTATTTGCACGCCCTCGGCATGGTCGTCGAGGAGGTGTTGCCGGAGCGGGAGGTGATGGACGCCGCAGAATAGGCCTACTGCGCGCTCGTTACCACCTTGCGCTTGCCGAGCCCGGTGGTGCCGGGGGCCAGGCCGATCTCGTAGAGCGCCGAAAGGTTGATAGCCTCGCCCTTGAACTCCTGTGCCCACACCAGGTGGGCCGTTTGCAGGCCTGGCCGCAGCCGCAGCGGTGGCGATGCGTTGGCCTGGTCGAGCAGCTCAAGCGCCCGCATTAGGTCCGGATGGACCATGCGAGCCAGCACCGGGTCGTCTGGGGAAGCTGTGGCCGTCAAGAGCGGCGCAATCGGGAACGGACGATAGGAGAGTTCTTCGGGATGCTCGTCGTCGTAGGCGGGGGCTGGCACGAAGGATCCGCCTCCTAAGGAGGCTCCCCAGGCGAGCGGCCGCTGTGACCCGGCGGCTGCCGCCTGCACCCCATCCCTCGGGCTTGCAGGGCGAGGCGCGCCCAGTAACGAGGCGGGCTCGGCCGAAAGCTCGGCCAACCGTGCGCGGTCGAACTCGCTCGGTCGCGACGCCAGCGCAGCTGGACGCTCGATCAGGCGCGGCGGTGCCAATAGCTGCGGCAATGACGGGGTGAGCGAGGCAAGCTGCAAGGGCCTTGGGTGGGCGCGAAGCTCATGCAGCTGCGCGATCTGGCTGGCAAGCTCGACGTTCTTTGCGCGTGCGGCGCGCACATCGTCTTTACTGATCGGCTCACCGTCATCGGGAATGTGCTGCGTGCGCGCGCTCGGGAACAGCAGAGCCAATTCGGTGCGTGGCAGACGCGGCCACGCGCGTACTCTGTCGGTATCGACATGCACGAAGGGAATGGCAGAGGTCGGATAGTAACCGACGCCGCCGCGTTCGTGGATAAGGGCCGAATAGCGCAACTGCCGAATCGGTATGTCCGGAAAATGCACGTCGGCCGCTTTGCCAAGAATGTGGCGGCTTTCGCTGGCTTGTCCACCCACGGTCTTGCGCAGCATGTTGTTGGTGTCACGGGAGCGGAAGCCCGAAATGATATGGATCGGTTCCGTCGATCCGAGTTCGGTGTGGATCTCCCAGAGCAGATCGATCAAATCGGGATCCATCTGGGTAGGTTCGTCTTTACGCCAATCGCGCAGGAGCCAGTTGATCTTCTGCATGGCGTCGGGAAGACGCTTGCCACCCTTCATGTACTGGATGGTCAGTGTTTCCTTGGTATGGATGTTGTAGAGAGAAATCGTGCGGTCGCGCGTGGTGTTGGCTGTCGCCGCCAATGTGCCCGCGGCCAGCGCGAGCACGATAATGAAACAGGTCAGGACCCCCCAGCGGCGCCTCTGCAATCGTCTCTCCCCCTTGCAACCTGGCTTCGCAAGCACGGCCCCGCACTTGCCTCAGCCGCCTGCCAGCCTCTCCGCGCGGATCGCTGCACGGGCCTGCGCCCCAGCAACGTCGCTTGAACCCCTTGAGGATGCCAGTGAATCGCATTGAACGCGGTCACTGCGGCAAGATCGGGGCGAAAGGAGCGCTCGGCGGCCCCGGCGGCCAATTCGGTCAGTTCACCCGCTCCTCGAGGCCGAACTCGCGCATCTTGCGATAAAGCGTGGAGCGTCCGATCCCGAGGCGCTTTGCTACCTCCGTCATATGACCGCGGTAGCGTCCGAGGGCGAGACGGATCATGTCCGCCTCCATGGCTTCGAGGGAGCGAATTTCCCCGTTGTCGGTAATGGCCGGAATGCCGAGCGCCCCCTTGCCACCGGCGCCGACCTCGAGCGTGCGCGGAATGGAATGCTCCGCGCCGAGCATGACCGGCCCCGTGACCACGGGCCGGCGATCCACCGGTGCCGGGGCGGCGGGGATGGACGTGGAAAAGCCGTCGACATGGGCAGCAATCTGGGGAAATTCGGTCACGGTCAGCTCGGGTCCATCGGCCAACACGACCGCACGGAATACCGCGTTCTCGAGCTGGCGGACGTTGCCCGGCCAGGGATAGCTGGTCAGCAGTTCGAGCGCGTCCTTGCCAATGGCATTGACGCGGCGCCCCTCCTCCGCGGCAAAGCGGGCGAGGAAATGCAGGGCGAGCTCCGGCACGTCCTCGAGACGCTCGCGCAAGGGCGGGACCCAGAGCGGAAACACGTTGAGCCGATAGTAGAGATCTTCGCGGAACCTACCTTCCTTCACGAGCTTGATCATGTCGCAGTTGGTGGCCGAGATCAGGCGGAAATCGACCTGTACCGGTTTTTTGGCACCGACTGGGTCGATCTCTCCCGTTTGTAGGGCGCGCAACAGCTTGACCTGCGCGTCGAGGGGCAGCTCGCCGACCTCGTCAAGGAACAAGGCGCCGCCGTCGGCCTCCTGAAACTTGCCGATTCGCTTGTCGACCGCGCCCGTAAAGGAGCCTCGCTCGTGCCCGAATAGAATGCTTTCCACCAAGTTTTCTGGGATGGCGCCGCAGTTCACCGTGATGAAGGGCCGCTTTTTGCGCTCGCTCTCGCCCTGGATGGCGCGGGCGATCAGCTCCTTGCCGACCCCACTTTCGCCTTCGATCAGGACCGGGATGTTGGAGGCAGCGGCCCGGTGGCCGAGCTGGATCACGCGCCGCATGGCTTCGCCGCGGATGATGAGGTCTGAGAACGTCAGCGTACCACTGGCCTTCCTGTTCAGGCGCGCGAGTTCGCCCTGCAAGGCTTCGATTTTGAGCGCGCTCTTAATCGATACCTCCAAGCGCTCGGGCGAGGTCGGCTTGATGACGAAATCGACGGCACCGGCGCGCATCGCGGTAATGGCCGTGTCGATCGACCCGTTGGCGGTTTGCACGATGATCGGCGGCGCGGCGGGGTTGTGGGCGGCGCGCCTCAGCACCTCCATGCCGTCCAGTCCCGGCATGACCAGATCGAGCAGAACCAAGGCAATTGCCGCCTGATCGGGATCCTCGAGGAGCGCGAGCGCCTCCTCGCCGCCTTGGGCAGTTCTGGTTTCGTATCCCAGCCGCTTGATCGTGCCCTCGAGGATGCGGCGTTGGACGGGATCGTCATCGACGATGAGGACGAGCTTGGGCATGAGATTGGCTACTCTACGCAACAAGGGGCTACGGTTCGTGGTGGGTGCGACCCAAGATCGGACAAGCGGCCGCGCATGGGTTACAGACCCGCCCAGAGTGCCCCAGGGCGGTAAATGCATCGTTGCATTTCGGAATGACTTGAGGCTTTTTTGCGCGGGCTTGCCGGCGCTCGGTAGGCTCGGTCAGAGACTAGGCCAGAGCTTAAGGGAGAGCTTAAGGGAGAGCTTAGGGCAGAGCTTAGGGAAGAGCTTAGGGAAGAGACTAGGCCCGAGACGGGGGCCGCCCGCACACTTACACACTTAAGTGACGGGTGCGCCCATACACCTTAAGGGCCGGCAGGCCCAAACCTCTGGGCCGAGCAGCGGCAGGCCAAACAGCGGGCCAAGCAGCGGGAGCGACAGCATGGCGGGCAGGGCAGAGCGCACGGATCGCGAGCGGTACGCGGCGGCCGGCCGCTTGGGTGCGATGCCGGTCTGGGATCTGTCGGATCTCTACCCCGGTCCCAATTGCGATGCCGTGCAACGGGATCTGGCACGCGCTGCCGAGGAAACCGAGCGCATCAAATCGACCTACCAAGGCAAGCTCGCCGGATTGGCCAAAGACGCCACAGACCTGGCGGCGGCGATCGGCGCCTACGAGCGCCTGAGCGATATGGTGGGCAGGCTTGGCTCCTACGCGGGGCTGCTTTATGCCGGCGACACCTCCAACCTGGAGAACGCCAAGTTCCACGGCGACATCCAGGAAAAAATTACCACCATCACCACAGACCTCATTTTCTTCGAGCTGGAGCTGAACCAAATCGAAGAAGCGGAGCTGGCAAGCGCGCTGCGCACGCCCGCCCTCCAACGCTACACGCCTTGGTTTCAGGACCTTCGCAAGGAGAAGCCCCATCAGCTCGAGGAAAGGCTCGAGCGGCTGTTCCATGAAAAGGCGATTCCCTCGCGCGGCGCCTGGAACCGCCTCTTCAACGAGACTATCACGGCGCTGCGCTTTGAGGTCGACGGCGAAAAACATCCCCTTGCACTCGAGCCGACTTTGAACCTGCTCATGCATCCCGACTCGGGCCGCCGGGAGGCCGCGGCCG
>Ga0070695_100001089_pt1 | contig 14853 bp, 11 predicted proteins | sample KBSK1252metaG_FD_65471 | JGI IMG/M metagenome (GOLD analysis project Ga0070695, IMG submission 65471) | Corn, switchgrass and miscanthus rhizosphere microbial communities from Kellogg Biological Station, Michigan, USA - KBS K1-25-2 metaG | ecosystem: Host-associated > Plants > Roots >...
TCGCTTGCTCGAGGTCGCGCTGGCGGGTTGCGCTTTTTTTTGTACCATTTCGAAAATAATTCTTGACTGCTGCGTCCGTCGCAATTTAACTGCGAACCGGTACAAAAACAAGTCATTGGAGACCGGCATGGACCTCTACTTCTCCCCGCTGGCGTGCTCGATGGCCTCCCGCATTGCCCTTTATGAGGCGGGAGCGAGCGCAAATTTCATCGAGGTTGATGCAAAAACGAAACGCACGCTCGCTGGCGTCGACTATCGGACCATCAACCCGCTGGGCCTGGTGCCGGCGTTGCGCACCGACGGCGGCACGGTGCTCTGCGAAAATGCGGCTATTCTGCAGTTCATTGCCGATCGGCATCCCGCGGCGGCGTTGGCCCCAGGCGATGGTCTGCCTCGCGCTCAATTGCAGCAGTGGCTGTCATTCATCGGCACCGAGCTGCACAAGGCGCTGTTCATACCTCTGTTCGACAAGACCCTTGCCGAGGCCACCAAGGCGAAGGTGCTGGAGACCGGCGAGCGCCGCTTGGCTTATCTTAACGGCCACTTGACCGGGCGCGACGTCTTGCTCGAGGCCTTCAGCGTGGCCGATGCCTACCTCTTCACGGTGCTGAATTGGAACATCGCGACGCCCGTGAACTTGAAGGCGTGGCCAGCGGTTGCGAGCTACTATGGCCGCATGAAGGAGCGGCCGGCGATCGCGCGGGCGCTCAAAGAAGAATTTGCGCTTTATGCCGAGGAGCAGAAGCGCCACAAGGCAGCATAAGAGCCCAAGAGCGCCTGCGTAGGGCGATGCGCGAGGAGGCGGCAGGAACCTTGCACCTCTTCTTGCCAACGGCAAATTGATCGGGGCCCAAGGCTTTGCCTGCTTAGTGCGACCGCCGGCCCGCTGCGGTTGCCGGCTAGGGCGCGCAGATTTATGTTGGCGAGTGCGCCCTCGCGCTTTTAGAGCGCCAAAGATCGGGGATGGCCTATGGAAGGTGGATGCACCTGTCGGCAAGTTCGCTATCGCTTGCAGGGACCACCGCTGATCGTCCATGCCTGTCACTGTCGTTGGTGCCAACGGGAAACGGGGACGGCGCACGCGCTCAATGCCCTCTACGAGGCCGACCGCGTCACCCACACTGCAGGTGAGCCCACCATCCTCGACACGCCCTCGGCCAGCGGCGGTGGCCAGAAGGTCGCGCGCTGTCCAAACTGCAAGGTTGCCATCTGGAGCAACTACCCCCAGGCTGGCGCCGCCGTGCGCTTCGTGCGTGTCGGCACGTTAGATGAACCGGATCGCTTTCCCCCGGACATCCACATCTTCACGTCCTCAAAGCAACCCTGGGTGGTTTTGCCCCCGGGGGCACGAGCCGTTCCCGAGTTTTATGATTTGGCGGCGGTTTGGTCGGCGGAGAGCCTCGAGCGACGGCGGCTCCTGCGCGAGCGTCGGCAGGCGCAGCGCCCAAGCTCGGAGTGAAGCGGTCCTCGGCGAACGGGCCCGGCGAAATTGACGCCAATACCCTGCCAGCGTCCGCAAGGTCCGACCGCTCGTTCAAGAGTAGACGTGATCAATCGCCATCGGCGCACCATCACCGATTTCGATCGGCAGCACGGCATGCACGACCGTGCGCGCGGATCGGCTGCGGATGTCGAGCTTGCCACCGAATTGGCGCGCCCGGGCGGTCATGCCTGCAATGCCGACGCCGGTCGGAAGCATACCGCCATTGCCCTGCTTTTTGGGATTGAGCCCGCAGCCATCATCCGTGATGACGACATGCAGCCGGTTGGCGAGGCGCCTCAGGTTGACCGTCGCGCGGGAGGCGGCCGCGTGTCGGTGCACGTTGGCCAATGATTCCTGAATGATCCGCAGCAGCGACTGTTGCAGCGAGTTTGGCAGTTCAGCGCCAATATTGTTGGCCCGCAACCTGACGTCGAGCCCCGTGCGTTGCCGAAAGCCCTGGATGTAGCGATCAAGCGTGGCAATGAGGTCGCCATTGGCAAGCTCTTGCGGATAGAGCAGATAGCTGAAGGAGCGCACCTCTTTCATGGCCTGGTCCAACAAGCCTTGCATATCCGAGCGTAGGGCGGCGGCGGTGTTGCCTTTTGCTCCCTGCAACGCCAGCAAGTTGAGGCTGATCGCCGCCAAATGCTGTGCGGTGGAATCGTGCAGCTCGCGTGCAATGCGCTGCCGTTCCTCATCCTGAATGCTCAAGACGCGCTTTGAGAGCTCCTTGGCCTCCAGCTCAGCCTGTTTGTAGGCCGTAATGTCACGAAAGATGCCGCTGACGCGGCGGGGCGTACCGGCATCGTCAACGCTGCTGTGGCCCAGGGCCTGCACCCAAGCCAATTCGTCTTGGCTGCGAACGACCCGGAACTCGCCGACGCCGCCGGCAAGCGCGCCGTGGGTGACCGCGCGCATGGATGCGACCGCGACGTGCCGGTCGTCCGGGTGCACTTTATCGACCAGCATATCGGCGCTGAGCGCGCCGTGCGAAGGCAAGCCAAACAGGGAGCGGCAGTGCTCGGAACACCACAGGCGGTTGCTGCCAACATCGTAGTGCCACAGACCGAGACCGGCCGATGCGGCGGCGAAGTTGAGGCGTTCTTCGCTCGCCCTGAGGTGCGCTTCCGCCTTTCGACGGCGGTAGATTTGCACCAGCAGCACGCCGACGATGGCAATCAGACCGGCAAAGGTGGCCAAGGCCTCGAGCACCGTGCCGCGGTGACTTTCCCAGAGCGTGGCCTGCTTGAACAACACCGAGGTATCCGGCGGGAGCCGGCTCGCCGGCAGCCCCCAACGCTCAAGTTGCCTGGCGTCGACCCAGAAGGTTTGGCCGCCGCTCAGTTGCGGCGCGATCGTCTTGGGGTCTTCGCCGTCGAAGATCCTGAGGATTAGGGCGCCGGTTTGAATTCCGACCGCCTCGGAGGTGTCCGCATAACTGCCGACAAAGCCTTTGCCGACAAAGCGTGCGTAGGGCGCATAGGCCGGCGCGCTCGAGGCATGCGCGATTTGTTCGGCGATCTCGCCGGGCACGAAGCTTTCGCCGGTCCCGTCGCGGAAGATGGTGAGCACCATCAGAATGCTGTCCGCTGACAGCTTGCCGACTTGGCTCAGAAGTTCCTCGCGTGACAAGCCGACGAGGTAGCGGATCTCCAGGTCGCGCTGACCTTCGAGCTGCCGGCGCGCGATCTCCACCCAGCGCAAATCGAAGGGTGCGGCGCCGGCAACCACAACCAACTGCCGGGCGGCAGGTTGCAGCCGGCGAGCGATCTCGACCGTCCGGGTGACATCGAATTCGCTAACGACGCCGGTGATATCGAGCGGGCGCTCGATTGCGCTCAAGGTGGTTGGCGAGGTGCAGCAGAACACGATCGGCACCCCCGACCCCAATTGCGGGCGGTTTTCCACGGCGATGCGCAGGGCATCGGGGCCGAGGGCGACAATCGCGTCGAGGTTGGTGTCTGCGTACTTTTCCGAAAGGTAGCGAACGAGGCGCTGTTTATGCGCCTCGTTCGGGAACCGGGAAAGGTCGAGAAATTCCCGAAAGGTTTGCACCTTCAAGGAGCGTCGGCTGGCCAGCTTTTTGCGGATACCCTCGCTGACGCTGGAGACGGCCGGGATGTCGCTGTCGGGATAAAGAACGAGCAAGCGCCGCTCCGGCGCCTGTCCGTTCGCGGCCAGGATGGCACTAACCGCCAGCAGCGGCAGGGCCAGGAACCAACGTGCGTTGGAGCACGGGAAGCAGTAACGCCAGTGCCGGCCGGGTCGCATTGCCATTGCCTAAGTCCGGGCTCAAATCGCGGGCTCAAATCGCGGGCCCAAATCGCGGGCCCAAATCGGGGCCAAGTCGGGGCCAAGTCGGGGCACGTGTGCACGGCAGATTTCAGCAAGGGTTTGTTTGGGTGAAATCTCCAGGTGAAATACCGGTTAACGTGGGCCAATTTGCGGGCCGGGGCGCAAGGAAAAACCCGGAAATTGCGATGCGGCGAAACCCGAGCTCGGTCCGCGGCCGACACCGGCTGGGACGACGGGGAGGACAAGACCTAAGCGCGGCGAAAAAGGGGGTATCCGCTGGCCGCGCCGTCTTTCCCTGTAGGGGTGCGGCAAGGCTAGGACAGGATTGCCCACGGGATAGCTGCGCGCCCGCCGCGAAAAGCCGCTGGGCGCTCAATGGCGCAGCAGGGGTGCTCGAACTGGGCCGGAGATTGGACCAGAGTGGGCCAGTTTGGTGTGAAAAATTCTGGCGTGCGGGCAGCCTGAAGCGTGCGGGCACCCAACTGCCGGCCGCAACGCCTGCGGCCGTCAGTCAAGCTGCAACTCAACGCGTCAGGGCGCCCCCTGCGCAAACCTCGGACTCTAGACCCCGGCGCCTATTGTTTTTTCGCGCCGGGTGGATCGAAGGCGCCGCTATTGAAGATTTCGGAGGACTTCGCATAGCGCGACGCGTCGAGCTGCTGGAAGAAGTTTCCGGCCGAGAACCGTTCATCGCCGGACATGCAGCTGTCATACACTCTGAGCGTGGTGCGGTTGAGGTCGACCATCTGCTCAGGCGTTAGGCGCGCGAACGCCTCGCGATCGAGCTTGGTCCAAAAAGCCTTATATTCGTTGGCGCAGTCGGCTGCCAACGCAGGGGCACTCAGCGCACCGGCGGCTAGAAAGGCAAGTAAAACACGTTTCATATTCGCTCCTTGCGGGCACAATTGACAGGAGGGGTGACTGTCGCCGCATTTGCTTCCCCGACAAATCCGGGGAAACCACGAAGATGGCGCACGGTAACCTCTCGCGCCGAGCTCATGTGTGCGCCGCTTTTTGCGGGGCGGGCGGGGCCGGCGTCCGGGCGCCTTGCCGTCAAGGCTTGGGCTTTACGCAGCTAGGGACGCCGATCAGGCGAAGCAAGGCTTTGGGACCGCCGGCCTCCACGGGTTTGCCGACGTTGGTCCTGGCGTTCGCTCTGGGAGGAGGAGGCTGCTGGTAGTCGCCGCGCCGCTGAAACGATGGGGTAAAGCCCTCCGACGTGCCTTGAGGGATTGCGATTGCCGGCGCAACTCAGGGCGCGTGAGGGTCGCGCTGCCGGATCACCTCAGGGTTTCGCCCGATGCCCAGCCTTGACGGAAAGATCTAAGGCAAAGGCGCGCCAACGTGGGCAGCAGCTAGGGGGTAACGATGGTGAGGCGGGGTCGGTTGGTTGCTTACCGGGCATTTGCCGCAGGGGCCGGGCTGCTTGGCCTATCCCTCGTCGTCGGGGCCGAGCCCGTTGGCCCGGCATCCGATGAGCGGGCGCTGATCGAGCAGATCGGCAAATCCATCGCTTCGGACAAAGTGCAATTTGGCAAAGCGCCGAACAACGTCCTTGGCGCGGAGATTGTGCTGCCCTTCCGCGACGGCACCATTACCTTGGTGCGGACGAGCTCGTTCGTGCGCGAAGACGGCAGTATTTCCTGGCGCGGGATCGTCAAGGAGACCGGCGAACGAGCCGCGCTCATGGTCTGGGGCAATGCCGTGCTGGCAGGCTACTTCGCCTATGACGGCACCATCTTCGCCGTTGAGAATTTAGGCAGCGGCTTGCAAGCCTTCGCAGAACTCGGGCGGGCAATGGCAGTGCCCGACCATCCTGCGCCGACGGCCACTCGCGACAGTGCGCCAATGCCCAGCCGCAAACAAAGTGCCAAGCCGCGCCTGCCTTCCCGTGAGCCCGCCGTTGCAGCTTTTGCCGATGCCGACCGGCAACGGCTAGAAGGCAAGAACATCATCATCGATGTCATGATGCTCTATACCCCCAATGTGGCGCGCCGCTACGTGCGCGACCCGGCCGACTTGCTGGCGGTTGCAATTGATGAGGCCAATGAGAGCTTCAGCAATAGCGGCCTCGGCAATATCAAACTGCGGCTCGTGCATACCCAGCCCATCAACTATGATGGCTCGGCGGATGATCAGTTTAACCATCTTTATACCATGGTCGATGGGCTTGGGCCGTTCGGCGACGTGAAGAGGCTGCGCAACGAGAAGCGCGCCGACATTGTTGGTCTGGTGATCGACAATCCCAGGGGTTGCGGATTGTCGACCCGTATAGGTCCTGAGTCCGATGACGCCTACTTTGTTGTGCATCACGCCTGTGTCACCGTCTCCATGTCGATCGCTCACGAGATCGGGCACATTCTAGGGATCAGGCACGATCGCTCGATAGATGCCAATAACGTGCCGATTGCCTATGGGCACGGTTACGTCAATGGCGACAAGTGGCGCGATATCATGAGTTACAATGAAAGCTGCGGCGGCTGCCCGCGCATACCGTTCTGGTCGAACCCGAGGGTCCTGTACAAAGGTGAACCGACGGGCACCGCGGCAGCCGATAGCGCCAGGGTCATTCTCGAAAACGCCGAGCGCGTTTCGCGGTTCAGATAGGGCACGCCCGCTGCAATGTGATGCGGCGCGCGCTTGGAGCACGAGCGCCACGGCTCGGCCTGGCACGGCCATCGGGCGGGCCTGGTTGATAAAATGGCCCCTCGCCAAGGCTGCTTTGCTGCCGTCAGCCCTTGGGCTGGAGGGCTCGGGCAGGCGTGGGCGCGGCCTGGGAGGCAAGGGTCGCCGGTGCCGAGCGGTGGGCGATGCCGGTCACTGTGGTGGGGTTAACTAAGAAGCCTGCTGTCATCTTGCAGATGCCGTGTAATGGGCCAGATTTGGCCGCGGTTCTGCGCGAAGTGGGCCCGGACAGATGGCATGAACCGCATAAGCCCTATGACAGCGACCAAGTCAAAAGCACGTCTGATGCTCGACAGCCAGCGGCACGCGCTGGCGCGCATTGCCGCCGGCGATGCGGTTGTCGACGTCTTGGATGAATTGGTGCGGCAGGTCGATGTCGCCGCCCGCAAGCATGCCGAAGACGCGCTACGCAATCAGACGCGTCGCCTCGAGACATTCAATCGTCTGTCCAAGTCCATTGCCACCGACCTCGACCTCGAGCGCATCGTCCAAACGGTGACGGACATCGCCACCGAACTCAGCGGTGCAAAGTTTGGCGCCTTCTTCTACAACGTGACCGATGGCAAGGGTGAACGGTACTTGCTCTATACGCTCTCGGGTGCGCCACGCGAGGCGTTTGCACGATTGGGGCTGCCGCGCAACACCGCACTGTTCCAGCCCACCTTTGGTGGTAACGGCATCGTTCGCTGCGACGACGTACGCACCGATCCCCGCTTTGGTAAAAGCGAGCCTCACTTCGGTATGCCAAAGGGCCATCTACCCGTTGTCAGTTACCTGGCGGTGCCCGTGATCTCGCAATCCGGCGAGGTACATGGTGGTCTTTTCTTCGGCCACGACAAGCCGGCGGCCTTTGGCAAGGAGGCGGAAGAGATCGTCAAGGCGGTGGCAACCCATGCGGCGAGCGCCATCGACAATGCGCGGCTGCTGCAAGCGACCCGCAGAGAACTTGCCGAACGCCGCCGAGAGGCGGAGCGCCATCGGCGCAGAACCGAGGCGCTCATGAAAGAGAGCGAGGCGCGACTGCAGGAGGCCCTTGCCGCCGGGCAGGTCATGGCATTCGAATGGGATGCCGCCACCGACTCAACCCATCGCAGCCAGAACGCCGCGGAAATTCTCGGTTTCACGCGCGGTAGCGAGCCCAAGTCGCTCGGCGACTTCCTGGCGTCGGTGCACCCGCACGATCGCGCTGAGGTCAAGGCTCACATTCGATCGCTGCGGCCGGCTAGCTCCTCGTATGCGATCAATTTTCGCTATATTCGCCCGGACGGCCGGGAGGTGTGGCTCGAGGAGACGGCTAAAGGCGAGTTCGACGCCGATGGATCCTGCGTGCGGCTCAAGGGATTGACCCGCGATATTACCGAGCGCAAGCGGGCGCAGGAGCACCAGAGCTTGCTGATTGCGGAACTCGACCACCGCGTCAAGAACGTGCTCTCCTGTGTTGCGGCGATCGTGCAGCGCACGCGTGAGAGTAGCGGTTCGACGGGCGAGTTCACCGATGCGCTCAAGCGCCGCATTCACTCGATGGCTAATACCCATGCCCTGTTGAGCCGCGGCCGCTGGCAGGGCGCCAACCTCGCCGAACTCGTGGACGGCGAGCTGGCCCCTTGGGGGACGGAAGGGAGCGTGACGGTCGCGGGCCCGCAGGTGTTCCTGGCCGCCGAGGCGACACAGGCAATGGCGATGGTGCTGCACGAACTGGCAACCAACGCTGCCAAATATGGCGCGCTTTCCGGGGAGTCGGGCCGCGTGGCCGTGCGCTGGCATTGTGGCTCGAACGGCAGCGCCTCGACGGCGGTGTTTTTGGAATGGCAGGAAAAGGGTGGACCCCCGGTGATCGCGCCGACGGCACCCGGCTACGGCACCAGCGTGATTTGCGACCTGATCCCCTATGAGCTCGGCGGTGCCGTCGATCTGATATTCGCGGCGGAAGGGGTCGGTTGCCGCATCGTGATCCCGGCGAAGTGGGTCGGCAGCCCAGGGTTTCGAATGCCACGGCGCGGGCTGGCGTCAAGTTATCTCGAAAAGGTGGGCGATGCCCTGAGCGTGCATGCCCACACGCTGTCCTGATCGAGGCGGGATCGCACGCTCGCGCCGGGCGCGCCAGTCAACTGGGCCATTCGATCCCGACCTCCCGCACCGCCTGCCTGTTGCGGTTGGGGTTCGCTGAGGCTGTGTCGATCCCAATCGTCAAGGCTGACGGTTCGATTGTGTGGGAAGGTAAGGCGCTCAGCGAAGCGGCCCCGTTGATCAAAGCCTCGGCCCTTCGCCTGAGGCACATCCAGTTTGTCGTAGCGTCAGGCTAAACCCAGGAGAGGGGGAAGAGAATGTAATAGCTCGGAAACCTCTCATCGCGACCCAGTGGGTTCAACTCCCTTTCGGCAAAGGCCAGCCAGCCAGCCGGAAGCAAGTCTTGCGCGGGTGGTGGCAACACCGCTCGTGAAGCGTAGACAGCAGGTGCTAAAGCTGCGCGTTAGCCTCGAAATTGGATTGATCGCTGAGGCCTTTGCTCTCGACAAGGCAGGGGCAGCACTGGCAGGCCCGCATTGGCAAGGGCACGCCGGCTCAGCCGGGGTCGTGGAACGGGGCAAAGGCACAGGACGGGTCGCCTGGGAACCTGAGATGTTCCACTCACGTCCACGTGAGAGAGAGCCGGCAATTAGGATCGCCGGCTTAACAATGATCCTGGCCCGAGAAGGACCTTCACCTCCTCGGGAGCGCTGGAAGCAGCGAGCACGAAGCAAGGAGGACTGACGTGGGCACCGGAAGCGAAACAAATAAGCGACCGGTGATGCGGCGGGTGGAGGTCGTAGCGCCTTCATAGTGCTCATGACGTTGGGGAACCGAACTCATCGGGACCCAATCGAGGGAAGGGAGGCGCCGCGTGGAGAGAACCGCTGACGGGACACAGGAGAGGACTTTGAGCCTTTCAAACCTGTACACGAAACGGCAGCGGATAGCTGAACTGGCAAGATCGAAACGAGGGGTGGCTTTGTCCACGCTGCACCACGTCATCGACTTGGAATGGATGAAGGAAGCCTTCCGGCTCACCCGCAAGGATGGTGCTCCCGGGATCGACGGTCTGACGGCGGCGGAGTATGCGGAAAACCTTGAGGCCAATCTCCTTGACCTCTTGGACCGCATAAAGTCCGGCCGCTACCAAGCGCCGCCGGTCCGGAGGGTATACATCCCCAAGGGCGATGGAGCCGGATCGCGTCGGCCCCTCGGCATTCCAACTTTCGAAGATAAGGTGTGTCAGCGGGCGATCGTCATGGTGTTGGAGCTCGTCTACGAGCAGGACTTTCTTCCCTGCTCGTATGGCTTCCGCCCGGGCCGCTCTGCTCATCAAGCCCTGCAGGAGTTGCGTACCGGCTTCATGAGCCAAGGACTGCGTTGGGTGATAGACTTGGACATCGAAAAATATTTCGATTCAATCTCGCACTCCCACCTGCGTTCGTTTCTTGACAGACGAGTCACGGATGGTGTCATCCGGCGGATGATCGATAAGTGGCTGAAAGCAGGGGTCCTGGAAGATGGTCTCCTGCGCCACGCGACCGAAGGATCCCCGCAAGGAGGTGTGGTCTCGCCCTGCCTATCGAACATCTTTCTGCACCACGTGCTGGACGAGTGGTTCGAGAACGAGGTGAAACCACGCCTGAGGGGGAAGGGTACCCTTGTCCGATTCGCCGACGATGCTGTGATGGCGTTCGCAGACTACCGCGACGCTCAGCGGGTCTTAGGCGTCTTGGGTAAGCGGCTTGCGCGGTACGAGCTCACGCTCCATCCCGACAAGACGCGCTTCGTCGACTTTCGCTTCCCGCGATCAGATGGAAAAGCCCACCCGGCAACGAACGGGACTACGTTCACCTTTCTTGGCTTCTGCCATGTGTGGGGAAAGTCCCGGAACGGTAAGAATGTAGTGCGGCAACTGACGGCCAAGAGCCGTTATGCTCGCTCGCTGGCGGCGGTTTCGGAATGGTGCCGGCGCAACCGGCATTTGCCGATCCCCGAACAGCACGCCCATTTGGCTGCGACGATGCATGGCCACTATGCCTACTACGGCATATCGGGCAACTCTCGACGACTGAGCTGGTACGCCACAAGCGTCGCAAGGCTCTGGAGGAAATGGCTGTCGCGGCGAGGAAGCAGTATGAATTGGCAACGATTCAACGCTCTCCTTACGCGGCATCCGCTCCCCGCAGCCCGGATTATCCATCGTTACACTGTGCTGAGCGAATCTCTCCCGTGAAGAACCGGAAGCGGGAAATCTGCACGTCCGGCACTGTGAGGGGTGGGGGTGGTAACATCCTCACCTACTCGGCCATCGAAGCTACCCACTGTCCGAGTGGTTATACGGCGACCCCGTCCATTCCAACTTCACGACGGTCTGTGTCGAGACGCGGCACACCGCGGATGTTCTTACCAAGACCGCCGCAGTGACGTTCGTGGCATCGCTGATATGATGCGTCTTTGGTCACTGCCAACCAGTGCACGTCAAAAGCCGGAGGCGCTGCCAGCTTCTTTCGCGTCGCACGTTGCCGGATTTGCTGCGAATCAACGTGCGGGATCGATGACCCAGCTAGCGGTGGGCTGAGGAGGGACGTGCAGGCGTGAAGCTCACGCGCTTATTCGGCCAAGACGCGCATGACCTTGATGAGATCCGATTTGCCCTCAAAGCCGATGCCGGGCAGCTCCGGCATGACGATGTGACCTTCCTCGACGCGCACACCGTCGGGAAAACCGCCATAAGGTTGGAACAGATCGGGATAGCTCTCGTTGCCGCCGAGGCCCAAGCCGGCCGCAATATTGAGCGACATCTGGTGTCCGCCATGAGGAATGCAGCGCCGTGGCGACCAGCCAAATTGCCTCACGACCTCAAGCGTGCGCAAGTATTCGATGAGACCGTAGGACAGGGCGCAGTCGAACTGCAGCCAATCGCGGTCGGGGCGCATGCCGCCATAGCGCAGGAGATTGCGGGCGTCCTGGTGCGAGAATAGATTTTCTCCCGTCGCCATCGCACCTGGATAGAACTCCGACAGGGCGGCTTGCAAGGCATAGTCAAGCGGATCGCCGCCTTCCTCGTACCAGAAGAGGGGATAGTCACGCAGCATTTTGGCGTAGGCGATGCCCGCCTCGAGGTCGAAGCGGCCGTTGGCATCAACGGCGAGCTGGGCCTGCGAGCCAAGTTCGCTTAGGACGGCCTCGATGCGACGTCGATCCTCGGCGATGGGCGCACCGCCGATCTTCATCTTGACGACGGTATAGCCGCGGTCGAGATAGCTGCGCATTTCGGCACGAAGGGCAGTGTCGTCCTTGCCGGGATAGTAATAGCCGCCGGCGGCATAGACGAACACTCGGGGCTCGGCCTGTCGGCCTTGGCTCTCCGCCAACAGCCGAAACAGGGGTTTGCCGGCGAGCTTGGCGGTCGCGTCCCAGATGGCCATATCGAGCGTACCAACGGCAACGGACCGCTCGCCGTGGCCGCCGGGCTTTTCATTGCTCATCATCGCGGTCCAGATCTTGTGCGGATCCAAATTGTCGCCCGCCGCGTTCAAAAGGCTCGCCGGAGGCGCCTCGAGAATGCGTCGACGGAACCGCTCGCGGATCAGCCCACCCTGGCCGTAGCGACCATTGGAATTAAAGCCGTAACCGACCACGCGACGGCCGTCGCGTACGACATCGGTGACGATTGCCACCAGACTTGTCGTCATTTGCGAGAAATCGATATAGGCGTTGCGGATCGGCGAGGCGATCGGCTTGGTGACCTCACACACGTCGATGATGCGCATGGCAATCTCCCCGCAGCCCCGGCCGGCCCCGGGCTTAGCCCCGCAGGATGCGCGAACTCGCCCGCCGGCAGCCACCGGCAGGTTCTGGCACGACACGGGCTGGCAAGAAAGCCTTCTCTCGGTGTCTGCCGGCGCCATGCGACTTTAAGAAGGGGGCACCCGCCGCGCCGACCGCAAGCGGAAAAGTCGGCGGCCCGCGGGAGTGGGACCCACCGCGGGCCGCCGCTGGGTTAGCCGGGAGGAGAGCCCGGAGGGGAGGGATCGTGCGGTGTCCAATAGGTTGGTGGGCCCACGCTGGGGTCGTAGGCGGCGGCCGGCGCGGCGATCGCTGCCAGCAGCGACAAGGCAACAAGTGCCGGAATGAAGGGCTTCATGATCATCTCCTTTTCGGGCGAGCTTCGCCGCCCTGCCAGCATGTCGCGATGGCGCGGCCCTTTAAACAGGTGGGGTCACACATCGGTGAAGGCTTTTGATGGCGCGGGCCTCCACAGCCCGGGGACGGCGCAGCGGCAAAGCAGAACGGCTAAACGCATCGGCGCCGGTCGCGGACTTCACAGGTACGGCCGCGGCAATGGACCCGCCACGGTTAAGGTTTTAGGCGCTGGAAGGTGACCAGCACATACCCCGATCCGCTGGTGGCTGCGAAACTGGCGGGCCGGCCCTTGTCCAGGTTCGGCGCATTGTCACAGATTTTGAGCGTGTCGCCGTCGCGCACATAAATGCCCTTCCACGCCTTGCCCTTGAGCGCCCCCTCCGTGAGCTCGAAGTCAATGGTGGCGGGCTTTGCCTTCGGGTTGGTTCGGATGCGTCCGGCAAAGAGGAGCTTGCCGTCCTTGGACCTTATCTTGAAACCTTTGCCGGCAACGGACAGCCGGTGTCCCACGACGTCATCGGCCGCTTGGCCCTCGCGCTCCGCTGTCGCCGCCGTCCAGGTTCCCTGCAGCGCCGTCTGCGCGGCGAGCGCCGGCGATGCAAAGGCGAGGAGGATCCCGATCATTGCCGAGCGCGTGAGGCCGATCCTGAGCTGGCGCATGTCTTCGCGAACCTCCTGCCTGAACCCCGTCTCGCATCAGGGTTTGCCAAACCCACCCTGCGAGCACGAAGGCCAACGATCAATCGCTAGATACCATGGCAGCTCCGCTGGAGAAACCTTGGGGGCAGGCGCCGCCACGCTCCGCTTTGAGGGTTCTAAGGCGTGGACGTGTTTGTCATGCACCCTTGCCCCATCCCTGGACGGATCAGCCGGCATCGGCAGATCGATTGCGCGGAACGGCTATCCGTGGGGCTAATGGGGGCCAAACAAGGCGCTGACCGACTCGCCGTTGTGGATGCGGCGGATGGCATCCGCAAGCGCTGGGGCGATCGACAACACGGTTAGTTTCGGCACGGGACTGTCGAGCGCAAGGGGGACGGTGTTTGTGCAAACGATTTCGCCCACGTCGGGCTGCTCGCTGAGGCGCTTGAGAGCGCCGGCAGCAAAAAGGCCGTGCGTGCAAGCGATGCGGATCGACTTGACCTTCAGCTCGCGCAAGCGCTCCAGCAGCTCCAGCACGGTGCTGCCCTTGGCGATTTCGTCGTCCAGCACGATGACATCGCGACCGGTCACCTCGCCGATGATCGAGCCGATCTTGACGCGGTCGTCGCTGAAGCGCTGCTTGGCCCCCGCCGCTACGGTCGTGCCCAAGAGCGCCGCAAATCGCGCCGCCTGCTTGGCATTGCCAAGGTCTGGCGAGACGACGACGCCGTTTGACAAATCGTATTGGCGGAAGTGCTGGGCCAACTCGCGCAAGGCGTGCAGGTGGTCGACCGGTATACTAAAGAAGCCGTGCACTTGCGGGGAGTGCAACGTCATCGTCAGCACGCGATTGGCACCTGCAGTGACGAGAAGATCGGCAACCAGTCGCCCGCCGATGGATATGCGTGGGGCATCCTTTTTGTCGGAGCGGGCGTAGGCGTAGTGGGGCATGACGGCGGTGATCCGACGTGCCGATGCTCCTCGCGCCGCGTCCAGCATCAAGAACAGCTCGAAGGCGCGCTCTTGCACAGGTGCTACCAGCGGCTGAATCAGAAAGACGTCGCGCTCGCGACAGTTCGCCTGCAGCTGGACGGCCAGGCAATCGTTGGCAAAGCGCTCGAGCTTTGCGGGCAGCAGCGGGACTTCAAGATGGCGGCAGATTTCGTGTGCGAGCTCAGGATGAGCGCTTCCGCTGAAAACGGCAATTCCGCTCATGCCGCCTCCCATGACGCGCTAGCGTTGGTGAGATGGGCCGCTTATGCCCGACGTGCAAGCGATCGGCAAGAGTGCTTGCGGCAGGCCGAGACGATGATTTGCGATTTGGCGAGGGCGAAAAGTCGCGCTGGTTCTTGGCTTGGGCGCAACCACATCTATGGGCCGGGCACCGGGCAGGGGTGCCCGGCTGAGTCGGTGCCTGCTCGCCACCCGTCTCGCTCCTCCTGCCTACGGCCTTGGTGCCCAGGGGCGCCCAATGCGCCCAGGGGCGCCCAGGGGCGCCCCGGAGGCGCCCTGGGCGCATTGGGGGGCAGGGCAGCTTGGCGTCGCAAAATGCGTGATCCAGCCGCGATTTGTGCGAGGATCGCTGAAAG
>Ga0070695_100001092_pt1 | contig 14841 bp, 13 predicted proteins | sample KBSK1252metaG_FD_65471 | JGI IMG/M metagenome (GOLD analysis project Ga0070695, IMG submission 65471) | Corn, switchgrass and miscanthus rhizosphere microbial communities from Kellogg Biological Station, Michigan, USA - KBS K1-25-2 metaG | ecosystem: Host-associated > Plants > Roots >...
CGCCGCTCCTGCTCGTAGCGGCGGAAGGCCGCCGCCAGGTTGGGCTCGCTGCTCAGGTAGTTGGCGAGCGCAATGGCGCTCTCGAGCGCGAGTTTGGTGCCCGAGCCCACCGAGAAATGCGCCGTTGCCGCCGCATCGCCGATCAGCACGATGTTGTCGTGCGACCAGGTCTCACACAGCACGCGCTGGAAATTGAGCCAAGCCGACCCGCGCACGTGTGGGGAGTTGGCGATCAGGGAGTGGCCGCCGAGCTTGTCGGCGAAGATTTCCTGGCAGCGGGCGGTGGTTTCCTGCTGCGGCATGGCCGCAAAGCCAAAGCGCTGCCAGGTGCGCTCCGAGCATTCGATGATGAACGTCGCGGTATCGGCGTCGAACTGGTAGGCGTGCGCCCAAATCCAACCGTGCTCACTTTCCTTGAAGATGAAGGTGAAGGCGTCATCGAACCTTTGTTTGGTTCCAAGCCAGATATACTTGCAGGCGCGCACGTCGATATCGGGCTTGAAAAGCTGGGCCAGTCCGCCGCGCACCTTGGAGTTGGCGCCGTCGGCGGCGACGATCAAATCGTAGCCGCGGTAGGCTTCCACGCCGCCGATCTCGGTCTCAAAGGCCAGCCTGATGCCGAGCGAACGCGCCCGGTCCTGCAAAATATTGAGCAAGCGCCTGCGGCCGATGCCGCAGAAACCGTGCCCCGACGAGCGCGTGACCGTGCCCCGGTAGTGCACCGCTATGTCATCCCAGTAGACGAAGGCAGCATGAATTGCCTCGCAGCTTTGCGCATCGACGGCGCGCAAGTTGGCCAACGTCTCATCCGAAAGCACCACGCCCCAGCCAAAGGTGTCCTGCGCCCGGTTGCGCTCGACGACGAGGATGTCGTGGGCCTGGTCGCCCAGCTTCATGGCGATGGCGAAATATAATCCCGCCGGCCCTCCGCCGAGACAGGCGATGCGCATGGCCGCCTCCATGGTGCAAAGGAGTGCCGCCCAGCGTGCCCGAGGTTCGGTCGATATTTCAAGTATGAAATTTTAGGATTGAAGTTTGTTCCCGGGCGAACTTGTGGATTAGACTGGGCAGTTCCAGCACGGGGGCGGCGAGCGCACGCCCTGGGAGTTTCAATGCCTCAGCCGGCCTCCAGGCTGCCCGCAGTGGTTTTTCTGCACGGCATCGGCGGTTCCGCCCAGCTGTGGGCACCGCAGCTGGGCGCTTTCGCCGCGGCTGGCTTCGCGCCGGTCGCTCTCGACCTCCTCGGCTATGGCGCCCGCCCTGCCGTCGCGGCCATGGACTTCGAGGCGCTGGCCCTTGATGTCGAAGCGGCAATCGCGCGGCGCGGCCTTGACCGGCCGGTGCTCGTCGGCCACTCGCTCGGAGGCATGGTGCTACAGACCAGCCTGCGGCGTAGGCCCGACGGCTATAGTGCCGCCATCCTGGCCGGGACCAGCCCGGCGTTCGGCAATCCCGGCGGCGACTTCCAGCAAAGGTTCGTGCACGACCGCTTGCGGCCGCTTGACGACGGCGCCAGCCTCGCCGACATCGCCGCAGGCATCGTCGACGGACTGATCGGACCGCTGCCCGATCCGGCTTGCCGCGCGCTTGCCATCGCGGCGATGTCGGCAGTCCACGCCGATACCTACCGCGCCGCCGTGCGCTGCCTGGTTAGCTTCGACGAGCGCGCCAATTTGCCGGTGATCCGGGTGCCCGTGCTCTGCCTTGCCGGTGCGCACGACCGCAACGCCCCCGCCGCAATGATGGCGCGCATGGCCGGCAAGATCCCGGGTGCCGCTTATCATTGCCTGCCGACGGCTGGGCACCTTGCCAGTCTGGAGGCGCCGGTCGGCTTCAACGCCGCCGTCCTCGATTTTCTGCGCCGCATTTTCCCAGCCGACCCGGTGTAACGGAAACGATGATCCATGCCCGAGCGCGACCTCGATAAAATCGATCTCGATGCCCCGATTTTCGATCCCGTGGCATTCCGCCTGGCAGAGCGCGATGCGGCACTGATCGACAAGGCACGCCGCTTCGGCCGCCGCACGCTTGCGCCCCGTGCCGCCCAGCATGATCGCGACGCCAGCTTTCCGATCGAGAACTTTCGCGACATGCACAAGGAAGGCTTGCTCGCAATCTGCGTGCCAAAGGCGGCCGGCGGTGCCGGTGCCGGTTTTGCCGCCTACTGCCTGGCCGCCGCCGAACTCGGCCGCTATTGCGGCGCCACGGCGCTGTCCTGGAACATGCACGTGTGCTCGACGCTGTGGACGGGTGCGCTGGCCGACGATTTGCAGATGAGTGCGGCCGAGCGGGCCGAACACGCCAAGCGCCGCCGCCTGCACTATCGGCGCATCGTCGCGGAGGGTGCAGTTTACTCGCAACCCTTTTCCGAGGGCGGCGCGGCGGCCGCCGGCGCGGCGGCCTTCGGCACGCAAGCCAACCCGGTCGAGGGCGGTTTCCTCGTCAACGGCAAGAAGATCTTCGCTTCGCTGTCGGGTGCCGCCGACTATTACGGGGTGTTGTGCACTGAGCGGGCTGAGGGCGCCGCCGCCAGCCGCCGCAACACGCTTTATCTTGCCGTGCCGGCCAAGGCCAGCGGCGTCTCGGTGGTCGGCGACTGGGATCCGCTCGGCATGCGCGCCACCGTCTCGCGCACCCTCCTGTTCAAGGACGTGTTCGTGCCCGAGGACGAGATGCTAATGCCGCGCGAAGTGTATTTTCGGGCGGCGACCAGTTGGCCGCACATGTTCCTGACGCTCTCGCCCACCTATATGGGCCTCGCGCAAGCTGCCTACGATTTCACGGTCAGCTATCTGCGCGGCGAGCTGCCGGGCACGCCGCCGGTGAAGCGCCGCATGTTCCCGACCAAGCAAATTGCCGTGGCCGAAATGCGCATCGTGCTCGAGCAGACCAAGGCGCTGTGGTTTCAGGCCGTAAGCGAGGCGCGCGCCAATCCCAGCAAGGAGCAGCTGCTGCGCGCCTACGCCGCGCAGTTCAGCGTCATGGAAAATGCCGCCGCGCTTGCCAGCAAGGCGATCCGCAGCTGCGGCGGCCAGGCCATGCTCAAGCATCTGGCGCTCGAGCGCATTTTCCGTGATAGCCGCTGCGGCTCGTTGATGCTGCCCTGGACGGCCGAGATCTGCCTCGATCGCTTGGGGCGTGAGAGCCTTTATGAGGCGGGTGAAAAGGACGATTGACGACGCGCGCCATGGATTTGTCGGATCTGATCGACCGCAACGCTGCCTTCACGCCCGCCAAGGCGGCGCTCCGTTTCGCCGGTGCCACGCTGAGCTATGCCGAGTTGGCCGGGCGGATTGTCGACACCGCGCGGGCGCTCAAATCGCAGCTCGGCATCGCGCGTGGCGATCGCATCGCCATCCTTGCCAGCAATCACCCGGACTATCTGGTGCTGTTGTATGCCTGCGCGCGACTGGGTGCCATGCTGGTTCCGCTCAATTGGCGCCTGGCCCTGCCCGAGCAGACCTACATTCTGGCGGATGCCTCGGTGAAGGCGCTGCTGATCGAGCAGGCCTTCGCGCCCGTTGCGGCGCCGCTGTGCCAGACCTTTGCCGAGCTGCGACTGGTCGGGATCGATTTCGCACCCGAGCAGGGTCAATCGTTGGCCTCGCTGATCGCCGCCGCCAGCGGCGATGGTCGCCATCGCGGTGTTGACCATGCCTTGCCGCTGCTGATCGTCTACACCTCGGGCACCACCGGCCGTCCGAAAGGCGCGGTGCTGCGCCAGCAGGCGTTGCTGTGCAATGCCGTGATGAGCCAGCACATGCACGACATGACGGCCGCCGATCATGTCTTGACCGTGCTGCCGCTGTTTCATGTCGGTGGGCTCAATATTCAAACGACGCCGGCCTTGCAGCTGGGCGCCAGCGTCAGCCTCCTGGCGCGCTTCACGCCGGAGGCTACCCTGGCCGCCATTGCGCAGGATCGGCCTACCCTGATCGTGTTGGTGCCGGCCACCATCCAGGCCATGCTCGAAAGTGCCGCCTGGGCCACGACGCCACTTACCAGTCTGCGCGCGGTGACGACCGGCTCGACGCAGGTGCCGCAACGCCTGGTCGATGCCTTTACCGAGCGCGGCGTGCCCGTGCTGCAGGTCTACGGCTCGACCGAGACCTGCCCGATTGCCGTCTACACCCGCCTTGCGGGCGACTGGCGGCGGGAGGGATCGACCGGACTGCCGGGGCTCGGCTGCGAGGTTCTGATCGTCGATCAGAACGGCAACGAGGTTTCGGCGGGCACGCCCGGCGAGGTGATCGTGCGCGGCCCCAACACCCTGGCGGAGTACTGGCGCAATGGCGCTGCCTCAGGCGAAGCGCTGCGCGAGGGCTGGTTCTATACCGGGGACATTGCCAGCCGCGATGCTGACGGGCATTTCTTTATTCACGATCGCAAAAAGAACATGATCATCTCCGGTGGGGAGAACGTCTATCCAGCCGAGATCGAACGGGTGCTCAACGAGCATCCCGCCATTGCGGAGGCCGCCGTCATCGGCCGCCCGGATGCGAAGTGGCAGGAGGTGCCCGTAGCCTACGTCGTCCCCCGACCGGGCACGCCTGGCGATGCGGCGGAGATCGAGCGCTTCTGTCTCGCACAACTCGCACGCTACAAGGTTCCGCGCGCTTTTATTTGGGTCGACAGCCTGCCGCGCAATGCCATGGGTAAGGTACAGCATTTTCGCCTCAAAGCCCCCGGCGCGGCCGCCACGAACCCCTCCGACACGGAGCAAAGCTAGCATGCGAGTAGCGGTGCTGGGTGGTGGCAATGGCTCGTTTGCGGCGGCAGGCGATCTGGCGTTGGCCGGGCACGAGGTAGCGCTATGGCGCAGGGAAGATTCCGCCGTCGCGGCCCATCTAGCGGCAGGCGGCCACGTCATTGTTGAGGATTTTCGCGGTCGACATGTGGCGCGCCCGCGCCTAGTCACGGCGGACATTGCCGAGGCCGTGCGCGGCGCCGAGCTGATCGTCTGCCCGACGCCGGCAACCGCCCATCATGATATCGCCACCCGGCTCGCGCCTCACCTCGCTACGGGGCAGGTGGTGTTTCTGCCGCCGGGAACGTTCGGCTCTTTTCTGTTTGCCAAAGCGGCACACGCAGCCGGCAACCGGGCCGAGGTTGCCTTCGCCGAGACCGGCACGTTGCCGTGGCTCACGCGCAAACACGGCCCCTTCGAGGCGGCCATTACCATTCGCGCCAAGCGGCTGCCGACCGGTGTCTTCCCGTTGCGCCTCGCCGAACCCGCCCTCGCCGTTATTTCTCGCGCCTTCCCCGGCGTCATCGAGGCCTGCGGCGATGCGCTTTCGGCGAGCTTGCTGAATGCCGGGCCCATCATCCATCCACCGCTGATCATCATGAATGCGGCGCCACTGGAGCATTTCGAGCGTTGGGACATCCACAACGAGGGGACGCAGCCGGCCGTGCGGCGCGTAACGGATGCGCTCGACGCCGAACGCATCGCCACCCGGCAGGCATTGGGCTACAGCGGCCCACATTTTCCGCTCGCCAACCACTATGCAGCGGAGGGCGAGGAATGGATGTATGGCCGCGGCTCGCACGACAAACTCACCCAGTCCGGCGACTGGCGTGAGAGGATTGTGCTGACCGAGCACCGCTATATGCTGGAAGACGTGGGCGTCGGACTTTCCTTCCTTGCTTCGGTCGCGCGGCTTGCTGGCGTCGCAGCGCCGCTGACGGTCGCCTTGTTGGCCTTGGGGTCGGCCGTCTGCGGTCGCAATTTGCTGGCGACGGGCCGCACGCTGGCGACGCTCGGCCTAGGCGACCTCGGCGTGCGCGACCTCAAAGCGTTGCTTGAGCGAGGCTTTTGATGAGCGCGCGGCCAGCCATTGCCTGCCTGGGTGCCGGGCGCATGGCGCGCGGCATTGCTGTGGTCTTTGCCTATGCCGGCCACCAAGTCAGCATCCTCGACGTCAAGGCACGCGAGGAAGGCGCCCACGCCGAGCAAGCGGCCGCGGCCATTGCCGAGGTGCGCAACATCTTGGCAACCTTCGCCGACTTCGGCTTGCTGCCGGCGGCGGCCGTCGACAGCGTGCTCTCCCGGGTGTCGGTGGCAAGCGAGCGCGATGCGGTGGCGGCGCTGGGGCAAGCGGCTGTCGTATTCGAGGCGGTGCCGGAAGTCCTCGAGCTGAAACGGCAGGTGCTCGCCCGCCTCTCGCCGCTTGCCCCATCCAGCATCATGGCCTCGACCACGTCCACCATCCTCGTCGACGAGCTGGCCAGCGCCGTCGCCAGGCCCGAGCGCTTTCTCAATGCGCATTGGCTCAATCCGGCGTTTCTGGTGCCGCTGGTGGAACTTATGCCCGGCGCGCGCACCGATCCCGGCATCACGCAGCGTCTGCAGGCGCTGTTGGAGAGTATCGGCAAGGTGCCGGTCGTATGTGCGGCGCGCCCGGGATACATCGTGCCGCGCATTCAGGCGCTGGCGATGAACGAGGCGGCGCGCCTGGTCGAGGAGGGCGTCGCTAGCGCCGAGGACATCGACAAGGCCGTCAAGTACGGCTTCGGCGTGCGCTTTGCCACCTTGGGTATGCTCGAGTTCATCGACTGGGGTGGCGGTGACATCCTGTATTACGCCAGTCGTTACTTGACCGGCGCGCTGGCCAGCGAGCGCTATGCGGCACCGTCCATCGTCGAGCGCAACATGGCCGAGGGCCGCGTCGGCCTCAAGACCGGCAAGGGTTTCATGAGCTATGAGGCGCTCGATCTCGACGCCTATCGCCGGCAACGGCTCGAGGCCTTCGTCAAGCTTTTAGGGCATCTCGGCCTAATGCGCCCGCCGGTCTTGCCCCACTAGAGGTTCAGCCGAACACGTCCTTGAGCACGCCGGCGCTGATCACCTCGCTTCCGTCGACGGTGATGGTGGTACCCATGACGGGAATATCGAAATGGCCGGCAGTATAGCGGCCGGCAAACTCGTTGGCCCCGGTCGAGAACAGGAAATTGCCGGCCACCGCGCGCAGCTCGGTGCCGTTCAGATGCTGCCGGTCATACATGCTCAGCGCTTCGTAGCGCGCCTTGTGATTGAGCCCAAAGCCGACGTGGCTGACGGCATAGGCCTCCCGATCGCCCCAGGCGGCAAGGTAGCCGCGCATCAGTTGAGCGTCGGCGCCATCGCCCTCGATGGCAGTTACATAGTCGGCCTGCAAGGTCAGCCGCAGCGGCGACTCCAGATAACGCTTGAAGGTCAAATTGATGTCGCCGCGGTCTAGCACCAAGGTACCGTTGACGGCACCGCTCCTGCAGAAGGAGACGACTAGGCCACCCGGCCAGTGCGCCAGGGTACCGGGACGATCGGTCCAGCCCCAGACACCAACGGTGGCGGCGCCAGCCATGTCGATATCCAAGTTGGTGCCCGCGGCCGAGGCGACCGTCATGCGGTTGGCGCCACGCAGCATCTTAGCCGCCGCGCGTACGCGCGATGCAAGCGCCGCATCCGGTAGCATTCGCTCGAGCGCCTCGGGGTGCTCGTTGGAGATTACCAGGATGCGGGCACCGGCCTTGAGGATGGCCGGCGTTTCCGGCGCATGCATCAGGCCTTCGATGCTGCAATCGACCACAAAGCCCGCCTGGCCCAATGCCGTCACCACTGGGGCCAGCTTGCCAATTGCCTCGCTGGCGCCGGTCGAGCGGACCGGCACCGGATGGCTATTGCGCGGGCTCGGCACGATGACGTGGAACGGTCGAGCACCCAGCCGCAGCAGCGCCAGCTCGGCAAGCTGCACGTTGAGCTGGCGTGACTGCGTCTCCGACAGGATCGCTGCGCTATCGCCCTTGTTGACGGCGCAGCGCGCGAAGACTTCGCAGAACGCGTCGATCCATTTGCCTTCGATGCGATCGGCAAACATCGCGGGCCTCATTGGCTGAGCAGAAAACTCGTCCAATCATACGCAGGCCGCCGGCGGGCCGGCAACGCCTCCCCAGCGCCCGCGCCTCGCCTGCCCGCGAAACGGCTCATCCCTCGCCCGGAAAGCCCGCAAGCAACCGCTTTTGCAGGGCGTTGAAGGCGGCGTTGAGCAGCAGGCCAATGAGCGCAACGCTGATCAGCGGCACGAACATGTCGACCGTTTGAAAGCTGCGTGATGCGTAGACGAGAAGGTGGCCGAGACCGTCGGTCGAGGTCAGCATTTCGGCGAGGAAAACGACGATTGAGGAGATGACGAGACCGATGCGACAGCCGGTCAGGATGGCCGGTAGCGCCGCCGGTACCACCACCGTCAGCAGCGTTCGGCGCGGCGAGGCTCCTGCGGCGCGGGCCGACCACACCAGCTTGGGTTCAACGCTGGCGGCACCTTGATAGGTCGCCAACAGGATTGGGAAGACGGCATCGGCAACGACCAAGGCCACCTTGGAGGCATGCTCGAAGCCGAGTATCAGAACTAGCGCGGGGTAGAGCGCGATTTTCGGCACCGGTGCCAGCACGCGCAGCAGCGGCCGTAGCAGCGCCTCGAACCTGCGGTTGCTGGCGGCGGCAACGCCCAACAGCACGCCGAGCACGACTGCAATTCCGAACCCGGCAAATAGGCGAAATAGGGTGGTGGCCGCATGCTGCAGGAACACGGGGTTGTGCAACTGTTCGAGCAGGCGCGCGAACACCGCCGACGGCAACGGCAACAGTGCCGCGGGCGCCCATCCCGCGCTGGCGATGCAATGCCACAACGCGATCAGGCCCGCGGGCGGCAGCAGGCCGAGCACAATTTGCCATGTCCGCTCGGCGCTCAAGCGGTCCCCACGGCGATGTCGTGGTCGGCGTCGGCCCAGCCCAAGAGCTTGGCGCGCAGCCGCTCAAACAGGCTGTCGAGGACGAACCCCAGCACCCCGATGATGACGATCATGGCGTAGACACTGGCGTATTGTGCCATATCGAGGGCATTGAACAGAATGCTGCCGACGCCCGCCTGGCGCGCGATCATCTCGCTGGTGACCATGGTGATGAGCGCAAGTACCAAGCCGGTGCGAATGCCGACAAAGATTTGTGGCAAGGCGGCCGGCAGTACGATACGCAGCAGGCGCGCGGTGGGCCTCATGCCCATGGCGGCGGCGGACCATATCAGCTTCTCCTCGACGGCGCGCGCCCCCTGATAGCTGTGATAGATCACCGGCAGGCTGACGCCCAGGACGATGACAATCGTCTTGGAAGCATCGCCGATGCCGAGCCACAACATAATGATCGGCATCAGCGCCGCCTTGGGAACGGGGTAAATGATCATCAAGAGGGGATTGCAGAGGGCGGCGACCCTTGGGCTGCGTGCCATTGCCAGTCCCAGGGGTATCGAAATGAGCAAGGCCAGCACGAAGCCGATCAGCATTCGCCGCAGCGAGGCGGCAATATTGAGAAGCGCCTCCCGGTCGCCGAGGATTTGCGGCAGCTCGCGCAAGGCATCCCAGGCCGGCGGCAGGCCGTTGATGTTGAGCACGCGCGCGGCCCCTTCCCACAGCGCCAGCAGGCCGAGGCAAGCGAGTAACGGCGGCACAGCCGCGACCGCGGAACCCTTGAAGCTCATTGCCGTTCTTGGCCCTGTGTGTCCATCAGCTCCTCGATTTTGACAACCAAGCTCTGGTAACGCCGATCGACCAGTAATTCGGCGCGCCGGCGCGGGCGCGGCAAATCGATGTCGAGCATGGCTTTGACGCGGCCGGGGGAGCGCGTGAGCACGACCACGCGATCGGACAGGAAGACTGCTTCCTCCACACTATGGGTGACGAACAGCACGGTCTTGCGATCGCGTTCCCAGATCTCGAGCAGCTCGCGCTGCAGACCGGTGCGGGTATGCGCATCCAGCGCACCGAAGGGTTCGTCCATCAGCAGGATTTTCGGGCCGTAGGCCAGCGTGCGCGCGATGGCGACGCGCTGCTTCATGCCGCCCGAGAGTTGCTTGGGATAAAAGCCCTCGTAGCCGGCGAGGTGCACCAGTGAGATCAGGGCGCGGGCTTTGCTCTCCGCGAGCGCTCTAGGCACGCCCTGCTCGAGCAGGCCGTACATGACATTGCCGAGCACGGTCTTCCAGGGAAACAGGGCAAACTCTTGAAACACCGGGCCGCGATCGGGTCCGGGTCCCGTTACCGCCTTGCCGTTGACGACGACCTGGCCGCTACTTGGCGGCACGAAGCCGCCGACCACGTAAAGCAATGTCGACTTGCCGCAGCCGGAGGGTCCGAGAATGGAGACGAACTCGCCCTCGGCGATGCTGAGCGAAAGATCGCCAAGGGCAAGGTGGCGCTGGCGCCGAGTAGGCTCGAACGACTTGGTCAAGCCTTCGATCACGATCATGGCGTTGGCCGCTCACGACCTCAACGGCGCTGCGTCGCGCTCACCTAGTCGAGCGGGGCGACGATGCTTGGATGGTGGAATTGGGCGACGTCGAGCTTTTGTTTGATCATGCCCGTTTCGGCATAGATGTCGAGCATGGCCTGGATGCCGGCAAAGTTGGGCGCGGCGCCGGGCTCGCGCGCAAAATCGTTGGCCTTCAGGAGGTAGCTCTCCAGGACCTCGATCGGTGCCTTGACGACCTCGTTGACGACCTTCAGCGTCTCTGCCCGGTCGGCGAGCGCCTTGCGCATGCCGGCGGTGAGGTCGCGCACATAGTTCTTCACCAGCTCGCCATTCTTGTCGACGAACTCCTTTCGGCACACCTCCAGAATATGCACGATGTTGGGCTGCTGATCGGTGAGCGCAAACAGCTTGCGCAGACCACCCTTGGCTTCGGCGCGCGCCGCGAACGGCTGATTGAGGACACCGACATCGACCCGTCCGGCCCGGATTGCGTCCTCCGAACCTGGAAACCCGGTTTCGACCAGCTTGATATCCTTCTCGGGATCGACGCCATTGCGCTTGAGCAGCAGAAACATTGGGCCGAGGATGCCCGAGCCGAACACATTGGTGCCGACGCTCTTGCCCTTGATGTCGGCAATGGACTTGATCGGGGAGTCGTCCTTGACCGCCCAATAGACCGAAAAGCTGCCGGGACGCTCGCCCACGTGTTGGGCGATGATGTAGGCCTCGAGTTTGGCCTGCAGGGCGCCGTTGGCCAGCGATAAAGGGGCCTGGGTGGAACAATCGAGCGCGCCCGCCACCATGGCTTGAACCATCGGCGCGGTACCTTGAAACTGCGTGAATTCGATTTTGTAGGTCTTGCCGAGATTGGGGAACTGCTCGGGCCTGCGCATGAGCCAGTATTTGCTTTCCTCCGCCGGAATGGTCCAGCCGACCCGGATCGTTGCCTGCTGCGCGGCCGCGGCAAGCGAGCATGACGCGCTCAGCAAAAGGGCAAGAACGGTCGACAAGCCTTTGGACATTGCGGTGGTTCCCCTTCTGGTCCGGCCCGAAGACAAGCCCTGCCAGACGCTCGCAAAACCCTAGCAAAGATCCGGGCAGGCGTCGCCAGCATCGTTGCCCTCCCCCGCGCGGCTTTTTTGCCAATTTCGCCGCCAAGTCCGGGCCCTTCGGTAGCTGCGGGTCCGTGCGCGAAAGCGGCCAAGCACTGAGGTGATGCGGCGGCGGACAATGGCTTGAGGCGGCAAGCCCTTGCGGAGCCTCGGCAGGCAATGTTGCAGGGGGCAAAATGAGCAATCAGCGATGCCTTTTGTCCGGCATCCGAGCCAACTATGCTTTCTTCCCGACCAACTCGAGCGAGCCCGCACGGGGAACAACACATGCATGTCGTCATTGTCGGCGCTGGGATCGGCGGACTTGCACTCGCGCTCATGCTCAAAGCGCGTGGCATCAGGTGCCAGATCTATGAGGTCGCGCCCAAGATTCGTGAGCTTGGGGTCGGCATCAACGTGCTGCCACACGCGATTGCCGAACTGGCCGAGCTTGGGTTGCTGGCTCGGCTCGACGAGGTGGCGGTGCGGACGCGCGAGCTGATCTACGCCAACCGCTTCGGCCAGGAAATCTGGCGCGAGCCGCGTGGGGTGGAGGCCGGCTATCAGGTGCCGCAGTTCTCGATCCACCGCGGTCACTTGCAAGGCGTCCTGCGTGATGCGGTAGTAGAGCGCCTTGGCCGGGGCGCGGTGCGTTGCGGCCACAGCTTCCGCGCCTTCAAGCAAGAAGAGGGCGCCGTCAAGGTCCGCTTCGTGGGCGCAAGCGGTTCACGGATTACCGTTGCCGGTGATGTTCTGATTGGCTGCGACGGCATTCATTCGGCCGTGCGGCGTCAGCTTTATCCGCACGAAAGCGGCCTCAGGTGGAACGGCGTCTTGATGTGGCGCGGGGCGACGCACGCCAAGGGCTTTCTCGACGGGCGGACGATGATTGTCGGTGGCGGCTTCAATAACAAGCTGGTGCTCTATCCGATCGCGCGCGGCAAGGGTGGAAGGCAGCTGATAAACTGGGTTGTGACCTATCGCATGGGTGATGGATCGACCCCGCCGCCGCGCCGGGAAGATTGGAACAGGCGGGGCGTGCTCGAGGAGGTGTTGCCGCACGTTGCGCGCTTTAGCACCCCGCACGTCGATCTCGTCAAGCTCGTGCGCGGCGCACCTGCATTCTATGAGTACCCGATGGCCGACAAGGATCCGTTGCCGCGCTGGACACACGGGCGCGTGACGTTGTTGGGGGACGCGGCTCATCCCATGTACCCGGTTGGATCCAATGGCGCGAGCCAGGCGATCCTGGACGCGCGTTGCCTCGCCGATCAGCTCGTTGCGGCCGAGCACGGCCGGGCGGCGCTGGCTGCCTATGAGGCGCAGCGGTTGCCGATGACCGCCGAAATCGTGCGCAACAATCGCCAAGGCGGGCCGGAGGGGGTGATCGACGAGGTGGAGCGCCGGGCGCCCGATGGCTTCGACGATATCGACGACGTTCTAAGCCACGCCAAACGCGAGGCCATCGTCAAGGGCTACGCGCAGCTTGCCGGCTTTGCCAAAGAGCAGGTGAACAGGACGCAGCCTGCAGCGAGCCGCAAGGCGCAAAGGCAGGCTGGCGGTGCGCGCACGTCGCGAAAGCCTCGCTGACGACAAGCACCCTGCCCAACGCTGGTGGGCCGAGAGCTCCAGCCTGCCACCCGAGGCGTCAGCGGTGCAGCAAAGAGCGCAACGGCAACGGCCATGGCCTCAGTACGGCGGCGCCCACCACCGGGGCGAGGCCACCGCCAAAACGCGATTGGCGCTCGTTGCTCAAGCGCTAAGCGCCTGGGGGCGGTGGCAGAAAGTTGATATCGTGCAGGGCGGCGAGCCGCGTAACCTCGGCCGGGTCAGGCACCCCGTCGATCTTCTTGAACAGGTCGAACAGCTTGCCGGTCGGCGACACCCAAAACAAGCACTTGATCGGCTGGTCGCTTTTGTTGAACAGGCCGTGCATCACCCGCATCGGCAGTCGGATAAATTCGCCCGCCGAGGCGGTGGTCTCCTTGCCGTCAAGAATGAGATCGAAGCGGCCCTCCAGCACGTAGATGAACTCGTCTTGATTGACGTGAATATGCGGCGGCACGAAGGTTCCGGGTGGGAGCAGCGCGTGCCAGGAAAAGGAGGTCTCGCTCAAGGCCTTTGGCACATAAGTCTGACCGAGGATGTTCCAGGTCAGATTGTTGATGCCCTTGCCCGCCTTGGTGACGCCTGCGGTCATTGCTTTCATCGCCCGTACTCCTGGCCTGCGGTGCTAGATCGAAAGGTAGCGGTCGCGCGCCATCCCGTCCGCGGCGAGCGCCGCCGAGCTGCCTTGCCACACGACCCGCCCCTTCTCCACAATGTGATGCCGGTCGCACAGACGCAACAGGGCATCGACATTCTTGTCGATCACCAGGATCGATAAGCCGTCGCGCTTGAGGGCGGCAAGCCCCTGCCAAATTTCCTGGCGCAGCAGCGGTGCCAGACCCTCGGTAGCCTCGTCGAGCACCAGCAACCTCGGATTGGTCATCAGGGCGCGGCCAATTGCCAGCATTTGCTGTTCGCCGCCCGAGATCTGGTCGCCGAGGTGGCCGCGGCGCTCGGCCAGCCGCGGTAGAAAGGCGTAGACGGCCTCCAGTGTCCAGCGCTGCCGGCTAGCGCGGGCGGCGGTGGCCACCAGGTTTTCTTCAACCGTCAGGGTGGGAAAGATCTGCCGCCCCTCCGGCACCAGGCCGATGCCGGCCCGGGCGATGCGGAAGGGCGGCGCGCCGGCAATGCTGAGACCGTCGAACACGATGCGGCCGCCGCTAATGGGCAGAAGTCCCATCAGGGCGCGGACGCTGGTGGTTTTGCCCATGCCGTTGCGGCCGAGCAGGCTCACCACCTCGCCGGCGCCCACGCTCAGATCGAAGCCGAACAGAACCTGTTGGTCGCCGTATCCGGCCTGCAGCTGCGAGATGGTAAGCAGGGCCGGGCTCATGTCGCCTCGCCCAGGTAGGCGGCGCGCACGGCCGGGTTGGCGCGGACGGCCGGCGGCTCGCCGCTGGCGATGATACGGCCGGCGACCAGCACGGAGATGCGGTCGGCCAGCGCAAATACCGCCTGCATATCGTGCTCGACGAGAAGCATGGTGTAGCGACCCTTGAGGCTTTTGAGCGTAGCGACCAGGCGCCGTGTTTCCTCGCTGCCCGCCCCCGCCATCGGCTCGTCGAGCAGGAGGAGCTTGGGCGCTTGCGCCAGCGCGATGGCGAGCTCGAGCCGGCGTTTCTCGCCATGCGACAGCGCGCCGGCCAGGGTGTCGGCGCGCGCGGCGAGTTCGACGCTGTCGAGCCAATGCACGGCGGCCCGGTTCAGGGCCGCTTCACTGGCGGCGGCCTGCCAGAAGCGAAAGCTTGATCCGGAGCGCGCCTGCACGGCGAGCGACACGTTCTCGAGCGCGGAAAAATGCGGCAGTATCTGGGTGATCTGGAATGAGCGTGCGAACCCGAGCTGGGCGCGGGCGGCGAT